>Ga0208034_1000421_pt1 | contig 35565 bp, 28 predicted proteins | sample June2015DPH_8_10_FD_184699 | JGI IMG/M metagenome (GOLD analysis project Ga0208034, IMG submission 184699) | Peatland microbial communities from SPRUCE experiment site at the Marcell Experimental Forest, Minnesota, USA - June2015DPH_8_100... | ecosystem: Environmental > Terrestrial > Soil >...
ACCCCTGTCTACGCTTCACTGCGTCCCTCGCGGTAGCAGCGCAAGACTCAGGGCCGAGCGGATCGCTAGTCCTTTCTCGTAAGAATTTTGCATTCTCTGCTTCATGCCGGTTTATCCCGGCGCACTGAAATCGCCATCTCACCACTGATCCGCGCCGGGTGCAATCCTATGCATTCATGTCGCGCAGGACCTCCAATATCTCCGACTCGGCAAGGACGCGGCTGGATCGTTTAGCCAGGTCCAGTATGGCCTTCACGATTTGGGGCGTATTGGGAAGATCTCGATCGCTGAGATAGCAGACAACATTGGAGGCGCCCGACATGGGACCTACCTCGATTTCTTGCCTTCGGCCAATCCATGCCGCCGGCACTCCCGAATAGACCCGGTCGGCCAGCCATGCATCACCTTTCTTCTGGGCTTTGATGACGGCGGAGGCATGAACTCCGGTGGCGGTGCGGAAGGCGTCGCGTCCCACGATGGGCATATTGATCGGCAGGGGAACTCCGGTAGCCGCAGAGACCGTTTGCACGTAATCCGGCAGGCGCGAAAGATCGTCGTCGCGCACGCCCAGCAGCTTAAGGTTGACCAGAAGCTGCTCCATGGGAGTGTTGCCCACGCGCTCGCCGATGCCAAGCGCCGTGCCGTGGACGCGGGTGGCGCCAGCCTCGATCGCCGCCAGACTGTTGGCCAGATCTAAACCGCGGTCACGGTGGCCGTGCCAGTCAATGCCGACCTCGACGCCGAGTTCCTGGACCAGTGCTTTCACCCACGAGACGAGGTTCCACACACCTTGCGGGACCGCCGCGCCGCAGGTGTCGCACAGGCAGAGGCGCTTAGCTCCGACTTCCACCGCCACGGTCAGGAGGACGCGCAGGTGCTCAGGCGAAGAGCGGACGGTGTCTTCCGTAACGTACATGACCTCCAGCCCTTCACGGACGGCGAACCGAATGGCCTCGCGGGTGTGACGGACAATATCCGATAACTCCCACTCTTCGGCGTACTGGCGGATGGGGCTGCTGCCAATGAAGACACAGGCTTCAATCGGCACGCCCGTAAGTTGAGTGACCTCGGCGATGGGTTGAATGTCCACCATCAGGGTGCGTGCGGCGCAGTTGGCCCGGATGCGCAACCGCTGGTCGGAGATCTCGCGGCACAGGCGCAACACGGCGGCGCGCTGATGCACACCGGCGCCGGGCAGGCCAACGTCGGCAGTCTCGATGCCCAGGCTCTCCATGAGGTGGAGCAGTTCGACTTTCGTTTCCAGCGGAGGATCGGTGACGGATGGGCTTTGCAGGCCGTCGCGCAAGGTCTCGTCGTCGAGCATGACGTGACGCGGATAATGCGCGGTGCGCGGGCCGGCCTCCGCCCAATCGTGGATGAGTGTGCTTTCTTGGCCTGGGTCCATGGTGTCTCCCCTAGTCACGAGGTGGCGCTTTGGGCCCGGCCGAATTCGTGGGCGCGCCGCAGAAGGTCGTCTGCGCCTTTGTCATCCCCTTTGCTGCGTCGAATCATGGCGAGATGGAACAGGCTGCTCACTTCTCCCACGGCTTCATCGAGACTGCGCCGGAACTCGCGCTCGGCGGCTTCCGTTTCGCCCCGCCGCTCGTGAATCACGCCAATGTGGTAATTGGCCATCAAGTACTCTGGCGTGAGCGCGATGGACTGTTTGAATTGATTCGCGGCTTCTTCGAGCTGCCCGGCGTGAAACAAGGACACCGCCAACCGATAGTGCGCGGCGTTGTAGTTCGGGTCAAGCTCCAGGCAACGGCGAAAGGCGCGGATGGCTTCCGGCATATTGCAGCGGTGGTACCAGGCAACGCCCAGATCGTAATGCGCCAATACAAAAGTGGGAGCCGCTGCCACCGCTTGCTGATAGCGCTCGATAGCCAGGTCGAGCGTGCCTTGATGGAAGTAGAAGGTGCCTAACATGTGGTTGGCCAGCACATGGTTCGGCTCGGCTTGCAACAGATGCTCCAGTTGCTGCCGAGCTTCGCGGCTGTGGCCGTCTTTTTCTTCCATCAGCGCCAGCAGCAGCCGGTGATCGAGGTAGGCATCGCGCAGGAATAGCCCGCATTCGGCACAGAATTTGTCGTCCTTCGCGGCCGGCCGGCCGCAGCGGGAACAGCGCAGCGCGGGCTGCGCTTTTGTGCTTTGTGCAGCGGATTTCGCAAGCTTTCGAGCAGGTTTCTTTTTTGTCTTTTTCATGGCAAGTCTCACTTTGTGTGCGTAACAAGCAACGGCTCGGCGACTCCGCACCCTTGGAAATCATTCACCACGGAGCACACGGAGGACACGGAGTTTCCGGTTTTTATCGAGTTTCCTCCGTGATCTCCGTGACCTCCGTGGTTGGTTTTCACCCATATGCTGAGCCGCAGGCCCATGTGGCGCTCGGGATGACAGCATCAGAATCATGAATAATCCATCTGAAGTACCACTCTATCCGTATCTTGGCACGACTACACTAATTCCCTAAACTGACTTAGCTGCCTGCGGAATCGTCCGGCCGAGTTGGATCCAGAGCGCATTCCAGGCAGATCCTGGCGGAGGGCTTGAACCCTTGACTGCGAAAGAAGCCCAACAGGCCAAAGTCGTCCCAGGAAACTTCGGTTCGCAAGGTTGTGATTCGCAACGCCCCCAGATTGAGGCGCAACTGTCGCATCAGCGCCTTACCGACGTTTTTGCCGCGAGCGCCAGGATCCACCGAAATTGCGTCAATGGAAGCTGAGGGCTCCGCCACGCCGTATTCACCATAGTAGAGGGACCCAATGACGAACCCTACAACGCGGTTGTCCACTTCCGCAACGAGGGAGATTTGCAGGCCTGCCTGGGTTATGCTGCGCTGGAGCATGAGCTCGAAATAGCGCGGACGGCGGCGCCCGCTGGCCGCAGCATCAATCGCCACGATCACGTTCAAATCGTCCTGGCGCATGGTGCGCACCAGCACCGCATCGGTCTCCAGTACACCTGTTTCTTCCATGCCGTCTGTCGCCATGGTTTCTCCTCCCAACTCGCTCTAAGCGCCGCCTCCCAGGAATTGGCCCGCATCCACCCGCAGAATCTGGCCGGTGATACGGTTTGCGCCCGGACCGCACAAAAAGAGCACTGCGGCGGCAACATCGGAAACCTCGAGCAGACAGCCCAGCAGGGTTTCCGCTTCCGCGGCCTGGCGGATGGCCGCCGGCAGCGCTTCGGTGAGTGGTGTGCGTACCCAGCCGGGCTCGATCACGTTCACCAGAATTCCAAAGCGGCCGGTTTCGCGGGCCACGCTCTTGGCCAAGCCAAGCAGTCCCGCCTTGCTTGCTGAGTAGGCCGAGGTGCCAAACTTGCCGCGCGATCCGTTGATGGACCCGATCAATACTACGCGCCCACCCTGTCCCTGGCGCATCAGGGGAATCGCGTGCCGCAAGAGCAGAAAAGCGCCGCGCAAATTGACCGCCTGGATCCTGTCCCAATCCTCGACCGTAAGCTTCCAGACGACCGCCTCACGGGAAATTCCGGCAGCGTGAATCACCAGATCAAGCCGTCCGTTCTGCTTAAAGAACTGCTGCACGGCGGAGCCCACGGAATCGTCGCTGCGCACATCGCAATGCAGCCAGGGGATGTCCTTGGCGGGCGGCGGCGAAAGGTCGAGAGAAGTTGCTACTGCGCCAGCTTTTTGCAAACTGCGAACGATGGCGCTGCCGATTCCTCCCGAACCGCCGGTCACAACCGCGTACTTGCCTGCCAGTTCGTTGACGCCGCTCATGCCGATACCTCCGCATGACGGGCCAGCATGCGATGACGATATGCCCCCCACAAAGCTGCTCCCAGCGCGCCGGCATAGATGGAGTCGGGGTGGGTGCGGACCTCCAGGTCCAGACCATCCTCGCGCGATTTCTCCTGCAAAGCCTGCGCCAGCCCGGTATCCGCGGAGAGACCGCCTGTAATTGCGACCTGGCCATGCGCGTCAATCGCCCGCAGCAGCTTGGTGTAGCGGCCGGCCATGGAAAGATGGATACCTTTGAGAATATCGGGCGTGGTGATTCCCCGGCTGACCATGTTGATCACATCCGTCTCCGCCAGGACCGCGCAGATGCTGCTGACCACTTGGGGATTGCTGGCGCGGCAAGACAGAGGGCCTACGTCCTCCAAGGCAATACCGAGGTAGCGCGCGACATTTTCCAGAAACTGGCCGGAGCCGGAAGCACATTGCCCGGTCATGCGGTAGCTGAGCACGCGGCTGCGCTCGTCAATGCGCATGGCGCGCGCGTGCAAGGCCCCGACGTCAAGAACGGCGCGGACTTCCGGCATGAGAAAGATCGCGCCTCGGGCGTGAGTGGTCATGCCGTAGAAGTGTCCGCGACGAAAATCCACCAGCTCGCCTTCGCCGGTGCTGGCCACATAACAAACCTCTTCGGCAGCCACGCCAGCCGCGCAGAGAGCCGCCTGATACCCGTCATTCACTACCTTGCGCAACTCGCGGCGGCGTATGCGCTCGTTGAGCAGCGCCAGCACCTCGGTCTCACCGCCGCTGGTCAGCAGGACCGCAATCTTCACGGCGCTGGAACCCACATCAACGCCAGCGGTGATCTGGTCGTCAACCGATCGGGCCCTCGACGGGATGGTAATGGTGGTCATGCGTTGGCCTGTGTAGCGCGCCGGGCGAACAACGCTGCGCCCAGAGCGCCGGTGTAAATCGAGTCGGCAGAAATGTTCAGCGTCCGCTCGCCGTAATTCTCCTGCACCAACTGGCGCAGTGCGTCCACGGCCGCCGGATTGCGGGCCACCCCGCCGGTAAAGGTGAACTCGTTACGGACGCCTCCCGAGCGCGCCAGCAGCGACATGGCACGCAAGATGATGGCGCGATGCAGCCCCGCCACGATGTCCTCGCGCCTCTGGCCGAGCGAGAGGCGTTCGCGCAACTCCGCACCGGCAAAGACCGTACACGTGCTGTTGATCTTCACCCGGCTCGTGCTCTGTTGGGCAAGCGGTCCCAACTCATGCAGCCCCAGGTTCATTTCATCTGCGATGTACCCCAGGTAACGCCCGCATCCGGCAGCGCAGCGGTCATTCATCTGGAAGCTTACAACCAGTCCGTCGGCGTCCACCTGGATTGCCTTGGTGTCCTGCCCGCCAATGTCCAGCACAGTCCGGCTGCCGGGAAACATGGCATGCGCACCCAGCCCGTGACAAAGAATCTCGCTGCGAATCTGCTCCTTGGGAAACGGTAACCGCTGGCGGCCGTATCCTGTGCCCACGGTCCCAGCTTCTACGATCTGCGCGCCGCAGGTCGCCTCCACCACCTCGCGCAGCCGCGAAGCCTTCTCTAGCACCGCCAACGACGCCGACGCCAGCGTAGGCTCCAGCGCGCCCCGCAATTGTGTTTCGAAGCTACCCTGAGTAGTCGCGTTTTCGACCACGAGGATGGCAGCGTCGAACAGCCCGCACAGCATGTCGAAGGTGATTCCGCGGGGATCGCTGTGCTGTTCCGCCAGTTGCATGTAATCGGCGGTCGCGAGATCACGGAAAAAGTCGCTCTTGCGCACCGCCAATTCGCTGAAGTGCAACCCAGCTCGCTCGACCATTCCATCCACAATGCTTTCGAGCGCAGTATTTAGCTCGCGACGATGAGCGCTGTGGCGAGGATCGCCGGCGGCGCGGAACAATGCTTCCCGCAGTCGCGCGAGTTGATCCAGGTGCTGCCGAAATCGAAAGTTTCGTTGCAGAGAGGAAAGGAAAGCTTCCTCGACCTGGGCTAGAACCGGATCGCCGGTGATCGCCTGCCGCGTGAGTGTGAAGCGGGTGCGGACCATAGCTTCCTCCCGCACGACCTGACAGGCGACATCGTAATTGCTGCGGCTGTTGGTGATGCCGCGGCCAATCACCTCGCCGGCGTCGTTGAGCACGACTGCCTTGGTGGTGGTAGAGCCGAGGTCAATGCCGACATAGGTCCGTAGAGCCTTCATGCGTTCACGCCGGTGCGCTTTTGTTCCAGCATCTGCAAATAACTTTCAATGCGGTTCTTGATGTTCGCAGCGGAGAAGTAACGCGGGTCCACCAGGTCGCTTTCAATGAAGCCGCCGGGAACGCCGGTACTCTGCTCCAGTTGGCGCAGCAGCAGGAGCTGACCCACGCTAAAGGAATTGCAGCTCTTGATACTGTTGATCATGAAGCCGTCGGCGCGATACTCGCGAATGTATCGCTCCAGCAATGCCAGGCGAGTGGGCAGACCGAGATTGGTGTAACAGCCCATGCAATACTCGGCCAGCGTCTCCAATGGGCGTTCGGGATCGTGACGGAAGCCGCCGTCGTACAGACCTCCAACTTTGGTATAGCTGCTGGCCACTACCACCGCGCCTTCGTCGTAGAACATCTTCCAGAACTCACGGAAGCTGGTCCAATTCGGCGGACCTTCCATTACCAGGCGATAGCGCTCCTTCCCCTGCGATCCCTCCGGGGTCAGCGGACCCAAGCCTTGGTGCAGACGGCCCTCCACTTCTTCGCGCAGAACGCGGTAGTACGCGACACCCTCAGCGGTCCCACGAAATGCGGTAAACATTGGCCCGATGTAGTACACGCCGCCGAAATAAGCGTCGATCGGCGAGGGCACGTGCTTGGCCGACTCCAACACCCAGACCAAATCATCTTCTGCCTGTGCCGACAGCCGCAGCATTTCGCGCAGACGGTCTTCGTCGTAGCGACGGCCGCTAACTTGTTCAAGTTTGGGAATCACTTCCGTGCGCAGTTGCTGAACGATGTACTCGACGTGATGAGGCAGAATGCGGCCTTCCGATTGGTAAGGAACATGGAGCATGGCCACCGGGCAGTCGTATTCCTGGCGCAGCAGTTCGAACCACTTCATGAAGGTGAAACAGCCGGTATAGGAGAGCAGAAGCAAATCTGGTGGGGGCAGCCTTTCGCCAGTGGGACCGATGTTGCCCTTCTTCAGCATTCCGATGTCGCACTTCACGTAAGTGCAGACGTCTTCGCTGTGGCCGTGCTTCTCCGCTTCCGCGATGTAGTCACCCGACAATTTCCTCATGCCGGACTGCAGCGCGTTGATTTCAGGAAGGACCGGAAGCAGATCGAAGGAGCGCAACAGTTCGGTAAGATTGCCGGGAACGAAGGTATAAACCACCTTGCGGCCCTCTTGCGGAGCACGCGACAGCGCGCTGTAATGGCCGGCGATCATCTGCTTTTGCAGAGACATGCTGCGTTCCTTGCCGCCTTCAACGGGGACGCGAGGGCTGGGTGATGCGGCAGTCATGCTTGGCTCCACAGGCGGATGGAATCGGAGAAGGTGCCCGCCTGCTCACGGATGACCGCGAACTGGCCGGTGTCTTCGGAGTATTTGAACTGCGTGTGGGGAATGCCCTCGCGGTCGAGGGCTGCCACCAGCATGGGTTGCTCGAGCAGGGCGGGATCGCAGAAACTGGGCGCACAAAAGATGACTCCCTCCGCGCGATTACGGCGGACCGATTCTACGAGTGCGCCTCCGTGCTTACCTTCAGGCAGGTAGCGCGCGGCCGTCTCGACGCTCCGGGTAAGGAAGGCCTCGACCAGGGCTTGCAGTGGATCGCCGTCGCACGAGATATCACCCATGATCCATCGCAGCCCCAGGAGCAGGTCGTCATCCACGACCCAGCATCCGGCGCGTTCCAAGGTGAGCAGCAGACCCAGCGGCGGCTGCTCGCAGAATGTTCCCACCAGCACCACTCGGCTCTGGTCACGATCGCGGCGGTCGGTTTCCAGGGGCGCCAGCCGCAGGTATTCCCGCAGCAGCGCGGTGTGATCTTCGGGCGGAAGGACGTTCGCTGCTCGCAACAGCACATAAACCTCAGACGTGGGGTAAACCCAAGGCTGGCGGCTGCGGGCGCGATACAGTTCGCAAATGGTGGAGCGGTTCTCGTTGTACACGGCGATGCTGTGCCGCAGGGCGTCATCTTCGATCGGGCGGCCGCTCAGGCGGGCAAAGTCCTCGCGCAGTGTCTCCAGTTCACGACGCCAGTAAACACCGCCTGTCCCGGGCTCAAAATTTTGCGGCAAATCCACGTAGCGGACGTAGCGTTCCGGAAACAGCATGGTCCACATCCCCGACAGGTTGCGGATCACATCGCAGATGGAGGGAAACAACATGCCATCCAGCACGTCGAGCCGGTGGCTGAGAGCGAGTTCGATGGTACTACGCGGGATGTGGCAGATGTAGCTCTGGAAGTATGCATCGCCGCGGATGATCTCCAATCGCTCGCCTGCGCCCACAATGCCGACCGGCAGCATGCCGGCGGCATGGATCAACTCGCGCGGAACATAGATGGGCATGTGCCCGATGGCTTTGCGCCCGGCCCCGGCTTCCTTCCATGCCCACACTGCCGTCAGCTCGAAGTCGTCGTTCAACTCCTGCGCGCGCTGGACCAGGTTGGCGAGTTCCGGGCTCACGCCAGCCTCGCTTTCGTGGCGGCGCTCATCCTTGTTTACTCGCGCCCACAGCTTGGGCCGTCCAGGGCGCGATCTCTTGAATCAGTTCATCGCTCCACGGCACCCCTTCCGCGAGCCGCCGCCGCAGCAGCACGAAATCCACCTCACGCTGTTCCTTGCTGCCGTAATGGAAGGCGCGGAAGCCGGCGCGCGCCTCGGTCATCATGTTCAACGACAGCCAGGCGCGATTGGTCTCGCGGTTGCGGTCCCAGTGTTCCAGCTTGTGTTTGCGCAGGCTCTCAATGGTCTTGATGAGGCAATCAGGCATGGTGTACAGCAGTTGCGTGCACAGCGTGTCCACGGCTTCATCAAGCAGAGTCAGATCTACGGAACCCTTGGTCAGCAGTTTCTTGCCTTGTTCGCGTTGCTCACCGGTTTTCGTTTCGCCGATCAACAGCCGGCCGTATTCATCAATCACGCGATCGGTAACAACCAGTGGATTCGGTATCCACTTCCCGTCCACCTTGAGCGCGGGAACAATTTGGGTCAGGCCTCCAAGCCAGTAGAAGCGGTGCGCACTCCAGGGCTGACACAACGTGCCGCTGACCATGGCACGCTCCATCCCCACAAATAAAGGGAGAAAATCCGTGGATCCGCCATCTGGCGCCGATCCGTGCCGCGGGCCGGCCTGGCTGAACACGGCGAGGTCACTGGCCACAGAAAAATCGCACGCCATGCCCAACTCCTGACCTCCGCCGACACGCATCCCATTCACCCGGCAAATCACCGGCTTGTCGCATTGCAGGGCGGCCGTCACCAGGTCGTTGAACAGCCGCATGTACTGGCGGTACTCCCCGGGATGGCCGGCGTAAACTTCCGCGTACTCACGCGTGTTTCCCCCAGCGCAGAAAGCGCGCGATCCGGCGCCGGTCAGAACCACAGCCACCGCCGCCCGGTCGTTGCTGGCGGCGCGCAGCGCCAGAATGATCTCCTTCAGCATGTCGGTGGTGTAGCTGTTGAGTTCGGACGGGTTGTTCAGTGTGATCCAGACGTTGTGCAGTCCTGCAGCCGCCGCGCCCGACCGCTCCTTCACCGCCCGCTGCTCTACCAGGATGGAACGTGTGGGAAACGACTCCACTAGATTGTGATCATGCACGATGGTGTCTCCTTCACGGCTACTGCGGGGCCCTAGCGATCCGGGACCAGAATGACGCGTTTGCGAATTTCATGGCGGGCCACCGCCTGCAACAAAGCGGGGGCCTCGTCCAGCGGATGCCGCTCTACATAAGGGCCCAAGACCACTTTGCCTTGCAGTACCAGCGCCAGCGCAGCTGGATACTGTTCCGGCGGGCAACCCCAATTGCCGCGCGCGGTGGCATCGAACGCCATCAGATTGGAGAGCCGCAGCTCGACCTTCTTGGGTGTGAACCCGACCACTGCCAGGTAACCGCCATAATCGAGCAGTCCGAACGCGACAGCTTGGCCTGCCGGCGTGCCGCTGGTCTCGAAGATTTTCAGCCCGATGCCCTTGCGCCCGGATTGTTTGACAAACGAGCGTACCGCGGATTTCAGTTCTTTCTCATTCGCCGAACTGGCATCTAACGTCAGCGAAGCGCCATGCTGGGCCGCCAAATCAAGCCTGGCTTGGTCAACGTCAATGGCTACAACTGCCGCACCCATAGCAGCTGCGATCTGCACGCCGAATCCGCCCACGCCTCCCACGCCAACAAATACCGCAACATCGTCCGCTCCTAAGCCAGACCGGCGAATCGCCTCGTAGGGCGTGGTGACGGCGTCGGCGACCACGGACAGGAGATCAAGTGTAATGCCTGGCGGCAGGTTTTCAGGAACCGGACAAAGCCCGCGGGCGGGAATGCGAACGTGCGTCGCAAACCCTCCGTCACCGTCGTTGCCGGGCATGAACTGCTGCCGGCAGATCGTGGGGTGGCCGGCTCGGCAGGGAGCACAGTTCCCGCAGGAGATCACAGCAGGAACGATTACGCTGCGGCCTTCCCATTGGGTGGCGCCTTCGCCCGCTGCTACAACCCGACCCGAGATTTCGTGTCCGAGAGTCAGCGGCAGCGGGGCGCGGGTGGGTACACCGTCGAAAGCGAAGCCGACATCGGTATGGCAGACGCCGCAGCCGGCAACCGCTACTACCACCTCGCCAGCCCGCGGCTCAAGAGCGAGGAATTCGTGTCTCTCCAGCGGTTGAGCAGGAGCAGTCAGACGGTAGCCGTAGCCGCCTCGCGTGGATGACAAACAGGAAATCCCCCTCCCCAAGATTGCCCTCACTGCGACCTCGGGGAGTAGCTACAATAACTTGGCGGCAACCCAGGACTCTGTGATCTAAATCACTAAGGCGAGTGAGAATGAGTGGACGAACTGTCTGTCATCCTGAGCGAGCGCAGCGAGTCGAAGGACCATAGCTGCCAGAAATCGCCGCGTAGCGCGCAGCCCAGCCCTAGAACGTGAAGGCCAGCCCGCCGCGGACGCTGCGGGCCGCCTGCATCAGGTACACGGTCTTACCGTCTGGCCCGATGACGGGCACGTAGCCTTGCGCCAGCAAGTTGCGCAGGTCCACCAGCGCTTCCACGTTGCCCGGCATGAAACGCATACGCGGCAACGGTTGGCGCACGAAAAGATTGAAGAAAGGATCGGTCTGTCCCGCCGAGGCGTTGAAAAGATCGACTCCGGTTAGAGTGTTGTCGCCGCTGGTCCAGCGATAGGACGCGATCCACCGCGTTTTGCAGCGCGGAAAGGAACCATTAAGCCTGAGGGCAGCCGAGTGCCGCCAGCCCTGTTGAAGACTGCTGCGCACAACATTCCAATTTACGTTGGGCTGCTCCAGTTCGAGAACTCCCCCGTAGGCATAATCCCAGGTCGCGGTAAGGGTGTCAGAGATCCGCCGCTGAAACACCAGGCGAACCCCCTGGGCTTCAAGAGCGCCACCATTGAAGCTAAAGGTCCCGGAATAGATATCCGGCAGAATGTCTTCGGTGGCCCAACCCACATCCCCAACCCCCAGCAAAGCGGGGTCCTTGATGCGATCTCTAAAGTAAGCGATCTGGAGTTTGTTCTCCCCGGCCCGTTGCGACAGCGAAATCTCGTGATGATGCGCATTCTCCAGCAGGGGCTCACCGTCGACCATGGTCACGCGCGGACCCGTTTCGCTGAGGTCTGCGGGAGCCGAATCGAAACCCTTGCTGGCGCGGGTGTCGGGTTCGCTGGTGGCGTAGCGATATTCGAGGATGGTATTGGATGTCAGGTGCCAATCGGCGACCGCAGAAGGACGGAACGCAGTGGCTCCGTGGCCCAGAAATTGAATGTTCTGCCCCTCACCGCCAAATTGAAAGTCGAGAAGGTCGCCAATGGAGAAGCCGTCGGAATAGGTCATCGCCACCGCTTCCAGAGCTGCGCGATGCGGCACCACATCGGGCGTGGCGAAGCGGCGAACAATCAAAGCAATCGTCGGTGTCCAACCCGCATTGCCCGGCCGCCGGTACGACGCACGAACCACGCCATCAGGAATGCCGGTGGCGTATCCGAGATTTCCCTCCAGGCCGATGGTCGAGGTGTGAAACAAGGAATGCTCGAGGTTGAAGGCGGTTCCCAGGTCGGCCGCGCTGCCGTACCCTTGGCTGGAGCCACCCGCCAGAAACGCCAGGCTTCCCGTCGTCCCTTTGTCATCTGCGGCGGTCTCTACAATGACTGGCGACCCGTCGTCGAAGCGCAGGATTGGCCGATTGGAGTTGGAGCGCAGGGTCCACTTCCAACTGTCGTCTTCATCGTTGCCCCGCTTGAGCGTGGGGAGCATACGCACCGCTTCAAACAAAGTGTTCAGCGTGATGTTCAAGACCTTGCTGGCGCCGGCGGCGAGCGCCACGTCCTCCCGCAACGCGGGCAGGAAAGAGGGGGCGGACACGCGCACGTCATAGGTGCCCGGCAGCAGCCCACTCAGAGTGAAGAAACCCTTGGCATCGGTGTACACCACCTGGCTCTGCCCGGCCGTACCAAGCAGCTCGACGGTTGCGCCCATTTGCGCCACACCGGCCGAGTTTCTGACGTATCCGGTTATCGAGCCGGGAGTGGCCCCAGCCGCTGTAACGCACAGCGCGACCACCACTGCAAACCATCCCAGTATTCGCGGCATCACTCAAACCTCCCGTCAGAGGTTCCCGGGATCACAAATACTGCGGGCGGATATACCCGTCCGCGGGCCCCTACTTCCATCCAGCTACTCGACCGCAAACCGCACCGAGGGAGCGATCTGCTGCTTGGAAATGTTGTCGTCAACTTTCACCGTCAGCTTATAGATGCCCGGCGAAAAGGCGTTCAAGGCCAAGCTCTTCTCCAGAGTGATCTGGTCGCCCACGTTGCCCATCGTATCGGTGGACTCGGAGGATTGCAGCACCGACTGGTTATTGGCCATATTCACAATTTCGTAGTCAATTTTGGCGGAAGGCCTTTTGGTCTTCCCGTCTGCCTGAAGATTATAGACCTGCATCCACAGGTTCATGCGCTGATCGCGCTTGAAGCTGGCCGGCTTTCCGTCGGCCGCGTCGAGATGCGGGTAAGCCAGCTTGGTCTCCCCGATGACGAAACTGCCGGAACCAACATTCTTGGCGGCCACCTTGTCTAAGTGGTCAGTCAGGATCATGGACGAAGACGCCAGTTTGTCTTCACTAAATTCCGGAACCTGAACGCCGCGGCTCCAGGTCCCTACCCGGTCGCCATTCACGTCTTTGACCACCACGTCAAAGCGATAGCGGCCCGCGCGCAGTGGAATCGCCTTCCAGTACAGCGACGAACGCTCCATGGTTTTTTCCAGCAGTTCCGTGGGCACGTCCACCTGCACGGTGTCTTCGAAGGTCTGTGCGATCCGCCCGGTCATGCCGGTCACGCGCCCGAAGATGTTCACCGTACCGCGTTGAATGCCGTCCTTGCTGATGAAGGTGATGTCCTTGTTCTTGACCTGCAAAGTCACAGGAACCAACACCGTATCGCTCGTCACCTTCACAAAGTCGGTGCGGATTTCAAACGGCATCAAGTTAACGTTGATCCGGTGGCTGACGACTTCCTCAAGGTCCTTGAATTTGACCTTCGGCGGGGTGTTGATCTTGGACAGCAATTCGAGCTTGTTGAATTCGTTGCTGTTCTGCATTCCTGCCTCCGGACCGGCATTGGCGCCACCGGCACCGGCATTGGCAACGCGGTCAGCCTTGCTGGCCATGCCCATCTGCTCGTATAGCGTGAGCCCGCCGTTCGGCGTGTGCAACAAAGCATCCTTCTCGTTGGGATCGATGGTCAGATGATAGTCGCCGCACATGCAGGTATCGACAAACTCGAGGTTGACCTCCTGGCCAACTCCTTCGAGGTAGCGGTACCGCCAGTCTTCGAAGGGATAGGTTGAAGTCTCACCGCCGCCTTCTTCTATCGGACGTTCGTAGCTGCCACCCGAGGGATGAGATTCAATCTGATCGGGTGGACCCCACACGATGTAAATGCGCCCGCGATCGGTTCTCCACCCCGCAATTCCAGCCGCGAAATGTTCGTTGGCATAGGCAATACGGCGGTAGTGCTCTTCCTTGAATTCGTTCTCCGGCGTGTCAGGCGTGGGATCGCGGCGCAGCCAGAACTGTTCGATAAACTGATCACGCTCTTCGTCGTTAGAGAGCTGTTTGAAGGCGGACATTTCTTCCGGAGTGATGATGTAACGCACGTCTTCGTTGAGCCACTTCTTGTAGGTGGAACTCAACTCCTGCTTTAGGGCTTTGGAGCTCGCCTTCTTCTGTTTCTCCGTCAGAGGACGCTTCAGCGGATCAACCTGCGGGTTGCCCGCCTGCGCCGGCGCGGAAGCATCCGCGCCCTTCGCTGCCTGGTCTTGGGAGGTACTGGGCTTATCGCCAGTGGAGGGAGTCGAGCTTTGGGCCACAGCTAAACCGGTGGCCAAAGCCGCGGCCAAAAATAACGAAAAGGACAGGCGAAAACTGCGCAACTTCATGTAGACCAACACACTCTCAAAAAACGTTTTGGGGCGTTTAAATTGTATGTTCTTGCACGCACGAAAGCAAGGTCGCCGGCGGGGCTTCCCGGCTCGATTAACCGGGAAGCGCCCAGTGTCACCAACCCCTGCTCCCAGAAAAAGTCGCACTCAATGTGACCAACGCCAGCGCGCCTCCTCTCGGCGATTCGGGGGCGAATTGCAGCACAAAATTCGCGGATGTTCCCAAACTGTAACAGCAGACAAAATTTTCCCACTAACTCGCCCTACAAGAGTGCCCAACTTAGCGGCTATAATCAGGCAATTGGGAGAGCTTAGGAAACCGCCTGCCGCCTGGGGTGCTTAGCGCCAGTGTGCCATTACCGGACAGCCCGGAAATATCAAGAGTCCTTGCTCTCCAAAGGAACCTTGGGCCGTCTGACTCCGTACTATCGTTTGGGGGGCGGACGTGCGCCCAAGTAGCGGTTTCCCAATCGAGGGTCAATGAAGAACTGGAAGAAGATCGCTCTCATTGTCGGAGGCGTGATCGTATTGCTCGCCATTGTCGGCTTTACCGTCGAACAGAGCCGCAAGGGCGTGGTGACGGTGCAGACCGGGAAAGTTGTTCGCGAAGACTTGACGTCGGTGGTGACCGCCTCGGGTGAAATTAAGCCGAAGGTGCAGGTCAACATCGGCTCCAACGCCTTCGCCAAGATCACGCACTTGTATGTCAAGGAAGGCGATCGGGTGAAGAAAGGGCAGATGCTGGCCCTGCTGGATAATGTTCAGCCGGCGGCTGACGTTTCTGCCAATGACTCGGCCCTGAATGCGGCCCGCACCGACGCAGTTGCCGCACAGGCCGCCGTCAATACTGCCGCCGCCGACCTGAATTCGGCCGAGGCCGAGTTTGAACACGCCAAGCTCGATTACGATCGCAATAAGGCTTTGTACGACTCTCAATTGATCGCCAAGGCTGACTACGATACCAAGAAGGCAGCGTTCGATACGGCTACTGCGCAACTGGGGATGTCTAAGGCCAAGCTCGCGCAGGCCAGGGCCAACCAGGATTCGGCGCAGGGCCACATCAGCCAAAACGCCGCCAACCTCCGCCGAGTGACCGACGTACTCAGCAAAACCCAGTATGAGGCGCCGTTTGACGGCGTCATCACCAACGTTCCCGTGCGCGAAGGCGAAACCGTCGTCCCCGGCATCCAGAACTCACCGGGCAGCACGTTGATGACGATTGCTGACATGTCGGTGATTACCGCCGAGGTGAAAGTCGACGAAACCGACATCGTAAATGTGCAACTGGGACAGCCGGCTGAGGTGACCATCGACGCCATTCCGAAGCAGAAGTTCAAAGGCACGGTCACCGAGATCGGAAGAAACGCCGTCCTCCGTTCCACGGGAGTCTCGACCGCGCAGACGACGTCCAGCAGCCAGGAAGCCAAGGACTTCAAGGTGGTTGTGGCCCTCCAGGATCCTCCGGCCAACCTTCTGCCCGGATTGTCAGCGACGGCCCGCATCACCACGGCTACGCGCAGCAGTGCGCTGGCCATTCCGATTCAGGCGTTGACCATTCGCCAACGCGCCGACCTGGCGACCGACAATAAGGGCAAGCCCGCGCCGGCTCCGGCTAAGACTGCCGCCGGACAAGATCCCAAGGAAGAGTTGCAGGGCGTGTTTGTTCTCAAGAACAAAAAGGACGCCGTCTTCGTAACCGTAGTTACGGGCATTAGTGGAACCACGGACATCGAAGTGACCAACGGGTTGAAAGAGGGCGACCAGATCGTCACCGGAAGTTACAAGGTGCTCCGGACCCTGCGAAATGGCGCCAGCGTGAAGGTTGACAACTCGACGGCCGGCAAGAAGGAAGAGTCCTAACGATCAGGAGGAGTGGGGCCGCAGGGCAGGAAGGCGACCGTCCGCATCCATGAACAACCCGAACCAGCTACCCAGCGAGGAGAAGAGGATGGCAACCCAATTGGCGAGCCTGGCAGAAGCACAGACCTTGGCGACGCCGGAGCAGTGCATCATCTGTACCGAGAACCTTTGGAAGACGTACGACATGGGATCGGAACAGCAGGTCCACGCTCTGCGCGGGATCAGTGTCCGCATTCAACCCAACGAGTACGTGGCCATCATGGGTCCCTCGGGCTCCGGCAAGTCCACCCTGATGAACCTCATCGGCTGCCTGGACACGCCCAGCCAAGGTAATTATTGGCTGAATGGGCAGTTGGTTAGCGAGCTCGACGACGACGAACTGGCGCGCATTCGCAACAAGGAAATCGGCTTCGTGTTCCAGACCTTCAACCTGCTGGCCCGCGCCACCTCGCTGCACAACGTCGAACTTCCGCTGATCTACGCCGGCGTGCCGGCCGAAGAGCGGCTTGAACGCGCTCGCAAGACATTGGCATCGGTGGGAATGGAATCGAGAATGAACCATAAGCCCAACGAACTGTCAGGCGGACAGCGACAGCGCGTGGCCATTGCTCGCGCCTTGGTCAACAGTCCGTCCATCATTCTGGCGGACGAGCCCACGGGCAACCTGGACTCGCAGACCGGCGTGGAAATTATGGCGCTCTTCGATCGTCTGCATGAGCAGGGCAATACCATCGTCCTGGTCACCCATGAGCACGATATCGCCGAGTACGCGCATCGCGTCATACACATTCGCGACGGCCAGGTCTTCAGCGATCAGAAAACCGCGCGAGCCTAGTATCTCGTTCCATACAGAATCATGCGCTCCGCTGATGGCCGGGCGCTTTTTTCTTACTCCCAAACCGGTGTAGGCTTGAAGGGAACGCACACTAGCCATCTGAACCAGAGGGTCGAATGCCGTTGTTATGGTTTCGCCGTTTTGCACTGTCTATAGTTTTCTTGCTTGCAGTGGGGAGCGCCGCCCGGGCGCAATTTCCACTGCCCTTGGGCCGCGTGGAGCAGGACACCAAGGCCGAGCAAATGCGTGAGCTGGTTTCCAAATATTGCCGCCTGGATTATGACGGAGCCCGAATGGGCCCCCAGGGTTGGCCGAAACTTCAGCCCCTGGTGTGGTGGAAGACGAATCCCGACTACACACAGATGAACGTCATTTCACGATACACCGTCGAAACCGCCCCAGTGTTGGCTCACGGCAAGTCCACCATCACGGTCCACTATCGGCTTCTGGGACGATTCGAAACCGGCATTGGTTATTCACGAGAGGCGGCGAATTCCAACGAGGACGTGGACTATATCGTCACCGTAGTCAACGACGAGTGGCGCATTGACGATGCCGAACCGAACTTTCCCCATCCCTCGCGAGCGGCCATGTTGAAGTGGCTCAATGACCAGATCAGCACTACCCAGGACTCAGCCGCGAAAAATATCTACCAGGAAGCAGTGCAGAAATTGCAGGCCCAGTCGGGCTCGCCGTTCGCAAAATAAATTTGCAGCACGGCGACCGCAACAGCACGAATTCCTGAGGTGTCATCCTGAGCGAAGCGCCCGCAAAGACTACGAACCCGTTGGTGGTGGGTCACTCTGATTTCCACAGGGCGCTCATCTTTGCAGGTCCGTGAGTATGTCCCTAACCCCAATCGAGAGAAAAGCGACGACCCATAGCCATATGAAGACTCCCACGCAGCGCAGAAACGTCGGATACCAGCTCCTACAAATCATGTAATAAGCGAGTGGATTGTCTTGCAGATTTCGTTTTTCGATACTCTCGCGGGCTTTTCTAGCGAGCATGTGTGGTCTGAATATCAGAAACCACGCGTACCCTGCGACAAGGAGCACGCACGCCATTGCGAAGATGGTTTGGGGTAGAGTCATTAACCGAGTGCTTTCAGGATAAGCTCTCTGTCAATCCGTTTGGCGGCATTTTGCGGGTCGCCGGGCGTGGAGTCGAAGGACCCCTATAGTCGGAATAGTCCCTAGGGTTCTGCAGGCGATAGGGGTTCTTCGCTTCGCTCAGAATGACAGCAAGGAAATGAGTTTACTGCGGAGCGCCAACGGTGGTTGGATTTACCTCGGAGCCCGCCGTCCGCACTGGCGTAGCCGCGGGTTTCACCGCGAAGAATTCGTGGTCATACAGATTGCGATACAGGTGGCCCGCCAACTCCGCCGCCTTGGGGCCAAAAGTCGGACGTCCGCCTTCCAGGAAGATGACAGTCACAATCCGCCCATATTGCGTGTTGGCGTAGGAACCAAACCAGCCAAAGCGAGTGCCATCTTTGGAACAAGTGCCCGTCTTGCCCAGCACTGGCTCCTCCATGAAGTTGGTCCGCAGCAGGCGCGCCGTTCCGTACTCCACCGCTCCCGACATGCCGTCAGAGATTTCCGGAATCAGTGGACCAATGTCCAGCTTGCGCTTGACCTTCGGCGTGAAGCTGGTCACTTCCTCGGGAGTGGTGGGATGTTGCAGGTAATACAGGGTGCCGCCATTGGCAATGGAGCTCATCAGCGCCGCCAGTTGCAGCGGGGTGAGAGAAATGCTCTCGCCGAACGAACACATCTTGCCCACGCCGCCCAACTTCGCGTCCAGTTCTGCCGAAGGGAATGTGCCCAGATGCTCGCCGTCGATCTGCCAGCCCGCAAGTTCGCCCAGTCCGAACTGGTGGGCATAGTAGCTGACCCGCTCGAAGCCCAGCTTGCGTCCCACCGCCTCGAAGTAGGCATTGTTGGAGCGCGCCAGCGCCGTGGTCAGGTCCACGCGCCAGTATTTGCCCAGCGGAACTTCCGTGTCCTTGGTGATGACGTTTTCGCTGAGCGCCGCCAAGGCCACCGCGACTTTGATGGTCGAACACGGTTGCGCTCCGGCCGACAGCGCCAGCTTCTGATTCACCATCGCCAGGATGCGTCCGCTGTCGGGGTCGACCGCTACGATGGTGCCGTTCATATTGCCCAGCGCTTCCAGCGCGGCCGCGCGCACCATCGGATCCTCACCCGCGGTGATGTCGCCTTCCACTTGATTGTCGGCAAACGAGCTGGCCGAAAAGCGCTCGTAATAACGATGCCTCCGGGAGACGACATGAGTGGAACGGTTGCGGCGCGCCACGGTCCTGCTGCTGTTCCGCATGCGAGTCATCTTCTTTTGCGCCGTTGCCGTCTCGGTGATCCGATGTGTCTTGCTGTGGGCCTTGTGGGTGGAGATGGTGGCGCCGGTGGCGTTGGCACAGGTAAACAGCGCCAACAAAGTGTTCATCGCAATAATGGCGAAACGCTTTAGCATGGACAACCCGCCGGCGAAATTCTTGCTCCCAACGATCGCCCGTTTTTCGTTGGGACAGTTTCCATAGTAGGTATTCTGGGGCCCGGACTCAATCAAAAACTGCTGTCGCAACGGCAAAAAACCTATGCACCCAAGACAACCGATGCCTGGGTCCCGGCCGGAGTTATGGGACTCGACGAATTAGCGCATCTGCCAATCGCCGACCCGCTACCAGTTCCCAACTGATTACTTATCATACTTTCCCCCTCTTGCAACCGTAGCAAGGCTGATTCCCCGGCAAAATTGTGCGATTTTGGAGCAGTCCAATATTCGTTCCGGCTTTGGACATTGGTGTAGCCTAATAAAATCGGCCTTTCAGGGGAGCAAGACCAGCCCGAAGGGCGACATTTGTGTTAGCCGCGGGCGTACCGGGGTCCCCGACAAGCGCGGTTTTTGCGCTTGTTGGGGTGGTTGAGCCCGCGGTGAGCGTCGTCTCACCGCATCCGAGCCGCGTAGCGGCGGCACCACTCCACCGGTTCTTGTGCCGCCGCTGGCGCGGCTCCGTTTCTCTACCGCCACCGAACCGCGGGCTTACGCCCACGGCTAACGCAAATATCGCCGCTCCTCCACCCCAATTCGCGCAAAAACGGCGCGAACTGGGGACCCCGGATGCGCGGCTCCCCTGAGGCTCAGACCGTTTCTGCCGTGCCTGGGATGTCAATAGAGCGACACACCCATCCAAAATGCTTGTCTAGCCGCCGCTTGTCGAATTCCGATAGCTTTTTCCCGCTGCGCGAAACTTCGCCAAAAGTGGAGTGTTTGACTGACTAACAACCCTGAGAATGGTCGTGGAAACACGGCTACCCCTCCGAAGTGCAATTCGCCCCTGTCCTTCGGAGGGGATTTTTCTGCGTGGAGTTCGGCAGCTAGTCCTGCGGGCTGACCGGGGCGCCAGCTCGCGAACGGATGTACTCTGCCATAACGCGATCCAGCGAACCCTGTTCGCGCAAAACGTACTCAATCGCGTCGCGGACCGCGCCCTTGCCGCCTTCATTGGGCGTCACGTAGTGCGATTCGCGCAGCACCTCCGGCCGTGCGTTCTTCACGGCAATCGCCAGCCCGCACAGCCGCATCACCGGCAGATCGATGACATCGTCGCCAATGTAACAGACTTGCTGCGGCGTCAGGCCTTCCTTCTCGAGAATTTCGTAAAAAGCGGACGCTTTGTCTTGCTGCCCTTGATAGACATGCTCGATTTTCAGGTCGCGCGCCCGCAGCGCCACGGTTTCGGAGATGCGCTTGGTGATGATGCCTGTCTTCAGCCCGCCCAGGCGGGCCAGCGAAAATCCTGTGCCGTCGTGCGCGTTAAACCCCTTGGCTTCGAATACGTCCCGGCTGGCGATTCCAAAACCACCCTTGTCGGCCATCTTTTCGCGATGGTCGCGAGTCTCCTGACCTCCTCCCGCGCCCGCCGCTGGGAACAAAAAAATCGTGCCATCGGTCATCACGCCGTCCACGTCGAACAGCATCAGCTTGATCTTCTTCGCGCGCTCGGAGGACATGGGGAAAGTGTAGCGCAGGAATGCCGGGGTTCGCTGTTCGCTTTTTCACTTTTGGCTTTCGGCTAGCCGCTCTTCTCGCTTCATAACTTATTAAACAGAGGCGAGCGTGTTTGTGAAGGCGGGGTGCGGTGACGACGAGAAGGAGGGTACTGGATCTCAGCGCGGTAGTATTAATCATGCTCGACACGCTGAGAAGTTTCTTTTTTTGAGGGCGCAAGGCCAATCGACAGAACGATGCTTGTCATTGAACTGTTGGTGGGGCAAGAGCAGCTTCGAGCCGCCGAATCCGGCGATCCATGTCCTGCAAGGCTTCTGCGACGAAATAAAGGCCGTGGCTCAGATTCCAGCCGTGCGGGTCGCGCCGCTGGTAGGCGTCCGTAAGGTTGTCTTTGAAATAATATTTGGCGGCTTCAAGTCCGGTTTTCATAAACATTGAGGAAGAATTAACCGAGGAACACACAATTAGCCCACTACCGTCCATTTGGCAGCCCCACTCGCGCCCCTTTACACTGTTAAAGTGAGGATTGTACTTGGTCAGATCAACGCCACCGTCGGCGATTTTGCGGGTAACTCGGCAAAAATCATCGAGTACGCACAACGGGCGAGAAGCGCCGGCGCCGATCTCATCCTTTTTCCCGAGCTGAGTGTTTGCGGCTATCCCCCGCGCGATCTGGTGGAGCGCCCGTGGTTTGTGGAGCGCAACCGGCAAGCCACGGAAGCGATCGCCGCAGCGACCCAGGGCATTGCCGTGATCTGCGGTCTGGTCACTCCCGCCAGTTCCACTACCGGCAAGTCGGTGATGAACTCGGCGGCGCTGCTGCGTGATGGAAAGATCGCCGCCATCCAATCGAAACGCCTGCTGCCCAGCTACGACGTGTTTGACGAAATGCGCAACTTCGCGCCCGCCGATCGCCAGCAACTGCTGGCCTTTGGCGGCAAGCAACTCGCGCTCACGGTCTGCGAGGACGCCTGGAACGACAAGAATTTCTGGGACCGTCAGTTGTACGGGGTCGATCCCGTGCAAGACTTGATCGGTGCGGGTGGACAAATCCTTCTGAACATCTCGGCGTCTCCGTTTTATCTTCACAAACGCGAACTGCGGCTTGACATGCTGGCCACCATCGCCCGGCACTACCGCATTCCCGTTGCGCTGGTGAACCAGGTTGGCGGAAATGACAGCCTGGTGTTTGACGGATCGAGTTTCGCGCTGGGGCCCGATGGGCGGGTGATCGCGCAAGCCAAGTCGTTCGCAGAGGACTTCGTCTGCTTTGACAGCGAGTCGCTTACCGGCGACCTGCACCCGGCTGAGGAAGGGCTGGAGGCGAGCGCTTATTCCGCGCTGGTGTTGGGCACCCGCGATTACGTGCACAAGTGCGGCTTCCGCCAGGCGGTGCTGGGACTGAGCGGCGGTATCGATTCGGCCATCACCGCCTGCATTGCGGTGGACGCGCTGGGGCGCGAGAACGTTATCGGGGTGGGCATGCCGGGGCCGTATTCTTCTGCCGGCAGCATTGAGGACTCTGTAACCTTGGCCCGCAACCTCGGCATTTCGTTTGAACTGGTGCCCATTGTTGACATCTTTGACTCGTATCGGAAAGCGCTGCAGCCCATGTTCGCCGGCCGCCAGCAGGATGTGACCGAAGAAAATATTCAGGCGCGTATTCGCGGCTCGTTGCTGATGGCGGTGTCCAACAAGTTCGGCGCGCTGCTTCTCACCACCGGAAATAAGTCGGAGATTGGGGTAGGCTACTGCACCCTTTACGGAGACATGTGCGGGGGACTGGCGGTCATCTCCGACGTGCCCAAAACGCTGGTTTACCGCCTGGCGCTTTACGTGAATTCGCGTGCGCCCGTGATTCCCGCGTCCACCATAGAAAAAGCTCCTTCCGCGGAATTGCGGCCTGACCAGAAGGACAGCGATTCCCTGCCGCCCTACGAAGTTCTCGATACAATCCTGGAGGACTACGTGGAAGACAACCGGTCTCCCGATGCAATTGCAGCGCAGCACAGCTACGATCCCGAGTTGGTCCGGAAAGTGGTTCGCATGGTGGACAAGAGCGAATACAAGCGCCAGCAAGCCGCTCCCGGCTTGAAGATTTCAGAGAAAGCATTCGGCTTTGGACGCCGCTATCCCATCGCCGCCAAGGCGGAGATGTAACCCTACCCTTGCACATTAGATTTGCACATTTGCTTTGCACATTTGCTTTAGACAAGAGAAAGGAACCATGAGCCGTTGCACTGCCGTATTGATGACCACCGCTCTGGCCTTGGCCAGCCTCTACTCCAACGCGCAGCAAGCGCCCGCGACCACGTCGAAGCCTCCCGCCAAGACCGTCCCTGGCGCATCCGCCAACTCGCCGGGACCGCTTCCCAGCGAAGCCACATTCAACGCATTTCTCAAGCACATGTTCGGCTGGAACCAGGACCTCACCTGGAAAGTGGTGGAGATTAAACCCTCAGAGGCGGCCGGTCTTTCCGAAGCCACGGTTGTCTTCAACACGCCGAACGGCCAGCAGGCGACCCGACTCTATGTGACCGCCGATCAGAAGTATGCTTTTACCGGCGAACTGGTGCCGTTCGGCGCCGATCCGTTTGCCGCGGACCGCGAGCTGCTGAAGGGCGCCAAGGGCCCCTCGGAAGGGCCGAGGGATGCAATCATAACCATCGTGGAGTTCGGCGATCTGGAGTGTCCGGCGTGCAAGGGCGCGCAGCCGAACATTACCAAGCTGATGCAAGAGGAACCCAAGGCCCGGCTGGTGTTTCAGAACTTTCCGCTGGCGCAGATTCACAAGTGGTCGCTAACTGGGGCCAAGTACGTGGAATGCCTGGGCCGGACGAATAACGACGCCGTGTGGAAGTTCATCGCTACGGTTTACGAGCACCAAGCCGAAGTGACTGAGCAGAATGTTGACCAGCTGCTGAAGGGATATGTGAAGGATGCGGGCGGAGATCCGGATACCATTGCGGCTTGTGTTGCCAAGCCGGAGACGGCAAAGCGGGTGACGGATTCAGTGGCGCTGGGCGAAAAACTTAATATCACGAGCACGCCGACGTTCTTCCTCAACGGACGCAGGCTCCTGGGCTTCAGTTCAAATATTCCCTACGCCACGGTGAAGTCAATGGCCGACTTCGAAATAGCCAATGCGGAAAAGTAGTGCCTAGCTTTCCGTCAAGCCGGCTTCGCGAGCGCGGAATTTCCAGTAGTCTCCGGCGGTGTCGCTGAGGTCGCCGGCCGGTTTCTCGCCGCGAAAGACGCGTGACACGCCACGCACCACGCGCCGCATCGGCAGTTCGCCGTCGTCGGCAAGAAACAATTCTCCGACCTTGATGGTGCGGTAGTACCAGCGCTTCAGCAGCGCGAGATGCTCCATCCACTCTAGCGCCCTGCGCAGATTGGGGGCTTCCACCGCTGCCAGCGCCTCGGCAATACGCGACTCCATGGACTGCGGTTTAGAGACGAGCTGCGCGGCGCCTGCCGGCTGACCGACACTTAGAGCGACGGGAGCGCAGATGCGCCCGCCCACAATTTTGAACAGCGCCACCGATTCGCGCTCCGCCGAGGGCTGCACCATCACGCCGTTCAGCTCGTCGAGACGGCGCACGATGTCGGGCAATTGCGCGGCCGCGGCCTTCACCTTTTCCAGGCGGGTGTGCAGGGCGGCTGCGGCCTCGAAATCGAGACTGGTCGAGGCGTCGTCGCGTTGCCGCTCGATCTCGCGCACCAGCGAGTGCCCGCCGCTTTCAAGAAACTGTTGCACGCGCCCCACTTCGGCTACGTATTCCTCGTCGCTGCATCCCTTGAAGCAGGGCGCCAGGCACATCTTCATCTCGGAATAAATGCAGCCGGGAAATTGCGGGTCGGGATGGAGATCGTCAACGCAGCGGCGCATCTTGAACAGGTCGAGTGCATCGTTGGCGAACTTCTCGGCGGCGACGCGGGTGGCGAACGGCCCAAAATATTGCGCGTTGCCCTTCACTCCGCTGATGCGCGTGGTGACGGTCGCCCGCGGGTAAGGATTGTCGAGGATCAGCTTGACCAGCGGCGCAAAACGCAGGCGCAGGCGTCTGTCGTAGGCCTTGGGGAATTCGCGGCGGAGGGTTTGGTAGAGAAGGAACGAAGCTTCGAAGTCGGAGCCGGTGGCAGTCCACTCGACCCAACGGACGCGTTCGCGCAGGTTCAGCTTGCGGGTTTGTCCGTCGACGGGGCCGAGCAGGCGTTGCAAGCGGCGGCGCAGATTTGAAGTCTTGCTGACGTACGGCTCGCCGGCCCCGTCCTCGCCGCGCAGCAGAAACACCGCCGCACTCGCCGGCACCGAGGCGAAAAGCTCGGCATCGCGATCAGGCACGAACTCGATACGGTGGGAGGCCACCAGGGGATTGTATTTCACCACGGAGCACACGGAGGGCACGGAGAAACCAAAGCTAGAAACCAAACTTGATTGTCACCCTGGGCGAGTCGAAGAGCCTGCCCTGAGCTTGTCGAAGGGGCCTCTATTTCCGCGTACTTTCTAGATGGAATAGGGGTGCTTCGACTCCGCCTGCCCAGAAACGGGGCAGGCTGCGCTCAGCATGACACCCGCTTGAATACGGAACATGACCGAAGAAATGATTGCAACCAATCGTGAGAATCCGTGTTAATCCGTGGTTGACGGTTTTGCCTTGCTGCGTAGCGTTACCCGAGAGGGCGCGTCGTGCCGTCGAAATTGCGCTTGCTTGGAATGCTCGCGAAAGTCGAGGCCCTCGATCTCCACCTTCTTGCACATCTCGTGCAAACGGGAACGCATGCGCTCCCCGATGCGATCGCCCAGGGTCTCGCGTCTGGCGGCGCGATCGGCAGCCGAGCGGCTGCTCAGATTGTCAACCTCCAGCTTGTCCTGCTCCGGTTTGTCGGGAAAGTTGGTGGTGATGATGGTGGTCTTGTTGTCGTTGTAGCGGCTGTTGAGAACGTAGTTGACGGTGTCGAAGACCCACTCTGTGCTGCGCACCGCGCCGAGTTCGTCGAGCACCAGCACCTCGGCGTCGAAGACCGGCCGCAAGATTTCCATTTCGGTTGCCTGCACCGATGGGTTGTAGGAATTCTGGATCGACTTCAGCAGCTCGCGATAATCGCAGAACAGGCAGTGGATGCCCTTCTCGCGAATCAGGTCTTTCATGATGCCGACCGCCAAGTGCGTTTTGCCGACGCCGACCGATCCGACAAACAGCAGGCCGGTCTTGTCGGTGGGATACTCCTCCACGAATCTTCCGGCCAGGAAGCGCGCGTCGCGGATGCTCTTCTGCCCTTTGTCGTCAGGATCGCACTGGAAGTTGGAGAGCTCGCAGTGCTGATAGCGTGGCGGAATCTGCGCGGCGGCCAGCAGACGCTCGCCGCGGTCTTTCACGCGGCATTCACAGCGCACCGCTTCGCGCTCTTTGCCGCGTTCGATGGTCTGCCATCCGGTGCCGCCGCAGATGGGGCATGTCTCGGTCGGGGTGGTCACGAGTTTGAATCTAATGCCGGGCGCGGCGATGCGCAATCCAATTGAGACGCAGATTTGCACCGATTGTCCAGAAGAGCACAAGAATCAGTGGCTGACTGTGGAAATCCTCGAGTAAACGCTCCTTAGCAGGAAGTGCGACAAGCCAACTCACAATCGGCTTTGTCTACAAGCCATCTCACAATCTGCTTTGTATCAGGGCATGGCTTCAGCCGTGCCAAAGAAGCTCGCCTTTCCACTGGGCTTTAGCCCCTGAAAGGAAACCGCAGATCCCTCGCGGGCTGAAGCCCGCTCGGGATGACAAGAATAAAGGGACTTAACGGCACGACTAAAGTCGTGCCATGATACAAATCTGGCCTCCGGCTACCTATGAGAAAGGGCTACAAGCGCGTTTTATGCCGCCCCTGAAGGGGCTCATTTTCAAAATTACAACCTACCCAGCGCTAAAGCGCTGGGCTATCTTCTTCCGTCCCGCTAGGCGGGACTGGCCTCTTGCCGATGCAATCAGCGGCGTGCATCCGACGTCTTCGGAAGCTGCAAGCCATCCCTGTCATAGCATGGCGGCGAGATGCTCTTTCGTCGCGGGGAAGATGTCGTAAACGTAATCATGAACGGACAACGTGACGGGCTTCATGGCGCCTGACTGCAGCCGCTTCACGATTTCCGGGCGCGAAACATCGAAGATGGCTGCCAGGATTTGCGCTCTCTCCTCAGCGGTGGCCTGCGCCAGCAAGAACAGCACGCGCGCGCTGTGCTGTATGTATTGCGGCGAAAGCAGTTGCCGCTTCAGCAGCTCCATGATGAGCGGCGCTTTCGTCCGGTCAAAGCGTCCCGGATCGCCGCGCCGGTCCAGTTCGGCGAAGAACTCCGCGGTCCATTGGTTGTGATAATCCCACACCTTCTGGAACAGCTCCTTGGTGAAGCGGGTCCCCGCCTTGACCTGCTCGGTGCTGGGCGCCAGCACCACGCCGTCTTCGGTGAGCGCCGAGCGCTGAAAATATCCATCCTTGGTGATGACCGCCTCGTGAGCAGCCAGCGTCCACAGCCAGGAAACGTCGATGCGGTAGGTAGCCAAATCGTTCATGAAGCGCTGCTTGAGTTCGTAGTCGTCGATGGCGGCGGCGAAGTTGCCGTTCAGGATCTGGAAACCGTAATTCGCGGCCATGTAGAAGGCGTGCTGGATGTGCTCGATCGTGATGTCACCCGTCGGCACGCTGTAGATGGCGTTCCACAGCTCATGCGACAAGAGCTTCTCCGGCGTGTCCAAGGCGTCCTTGCTAAGGATGCTCGGGGTGATCTTGCCCTGCGCGTTCAGCAAGCCGCGGGATTCGAGCAGCGCCCGCTCCGAGTCCACCAAGCCACTGGCGACGGTGGGAACCGCTTTGCCGTTCGCGTCCACCGTCGCGCACGGCGCATCCAGCACCGCCTGCAATTCCGCTAGCGGCACGCGCAGCGGCCCATTTCCCGCAGCCACGTAGGCGGGTTCCGGACTGGCAACCCAGCTTTGGCGATACGCGTCGTAAAGCCGTCCCTTGACGCGTCCTGTAAGGATGTCGTCGAGCGTAACCTGCTGGCCTGTCGGGATCGGCTCCTGGGACACGAACATCAGCCCGAGCAGTCGCTCGCGGAGCTTGTCGATGGCGACGGCGCGCAGCGCCACCGGGTTATAGCGCGAGCGGCCATAGACATCGCTGGGGTGATAGATCATCACCGCCGCCATCCCGCCGATGGGCGCACCTTGCGTGAGTTCGCCATGTTTCATGCCTGCCATGAGCATGATGAGCGCGTTGTAGCGCTGGTAGGCGATCATGTTCGGCGAAGCCATGCCGATAGTTTGCGGATCGGGAAACACGCCGTTGGGGTCGTCTTTCCACATCTCGATGAGGCTGCCGAGATAGTCCCAGCGGCCAACATTGGTCCCCAGCAGCCGCCGCCGGAAGACCCAGGCGATGGCCGGCAGATAACGGCCGCCATTGCCCTCCTCGTAGAGAATCTTGATTTTGAACGTGCCAGCCGGGACCCCGATGATTCCTTCCACCCGCGCCAGCAACTTCTCTACGATGAGCGCCTCGCGGGGCGTCTGCATTTTCGGGATGTAAAAATACACGCCCGTGCCCGCACTCTTCAGGGCCTCGTAGTTGTTCAACACCCAGAGAACGACCACCGCAATCAGGCCGGGGGCGGGTTCGCCATCGACGGTGATATGATCGTAGAGCACGTGAATGCTGGGCGGACGAACCAGGCGCGTGGGCCACTGCTGGGGCGGCGTGTTGATTCGGTAAGAGCGCTTGTTGTCCTTCTTCACCACTTCGTATGCCTTGCTGGCCCAGCGGCCCTGGAAAATGTCTTTGGCGTTCTGCAGGGCCGCAAACATTCCCACCGGCTGGTCCTTGGGTGCGCCGTGAGGCTGGAAGTGCGACGGTGAGGCGTCTTCAAAATCCGGCATGTTCATGGGCGCGGCGCTATTCAAAGCGTTGAAGGCCATATCCAGCGGATGCCAGGGGCCGGTAAGCTCCAATCCGGGATTTTTCAACGGATGCACGTCGGCGGGGATGGGCACTTCGTCGTTGAGCCGCCAGCGCCATTCGCTCTCGTGGCCGAGAAAGTTGTCGATCATGCCTTGCACAATCTGGCGAAAGGTCCAAGCACGTCCCGTGACCGGGTCGTCGAACGTCTCCTGCCACCGCGGCCAGTCGTATTTGCTTGGCACCGGTTCGGCACTCTGGAGCAGCGCTCGCCGGGCGCTTAGGGCCTGGGCAATGGCAGGACGCAGTTCGCGGGTGAGCGTCGTAATGGTTTCTTCGATGTTGACCTCTCGACCATTGATGTTCTTGCTTCCGAACAACTCTGGGAATTGCTGCACAATATCTTCACGGATCATGGGCCCGCCTCCCGCGTGGTTTTACAGCCAGTGTAGTGCGCGCCTGCAAGTCCGGTCAAAGTACCGCAGAACGCGCGCAAGATGGCCGAAACGGCGATCAGGACTCCTTAAACCTGACCTCGGCTGATGGGTTGCCCTGTGGAAAAACCGCATAATTTCACGGTTTTTCTTGACATTCGACCGGTTTCGCAAGTAAATACTGGCGCCACAGGTTCTGACCTGGCGAGGAGCGAGCATGAACAAAGGGGATTTGGTTGAGAAAATCGCAGCCGCCCACGGGATCAGCAAAACCGCCTCGGGGGGCGCGATCGACACAATAATTGATGCGGTCACGGCCGCCCTGAAAAAAGGCGATCGGGTAACTCTGGTGGGATTCGGCACCTTCTCCGTCTCGCAGCGTAAGGCGCGCAATGGACGCAACCCGCAGACCGGCGGCGTCATTAAAATTGCGGCCCGGAAGGTTGCCAAGTTTACTCCTGGGGTCGATCTGAAGAAGGCGGTCAACAAGAAGTAGCTGAATCTGGGCCAATCGGGTTTGCAATGTTGCGGCGGAGGGAAAGCTCTGCCGCGCCATTTTTTGTCTCGGGTCGATCAGCAACGCAGGGATATACGCAAGACGAAGTCAGGGCCAGGCGCGCCTCGCCGAATCGTTTTCTACCGCTCCGAATCAAATGATTTAAATGTTGGCCACCGCTGGAGCGTATGGAGTGTGGCGATTGCCGCTATCGGCCAATTTCCGCTAGAATAAAAGTTTGCCACCAGCGAGTGAGGAGTTCTTATGAAAGCAGCCATCCATCCGGCTTATGACGAAGTGCGCGTGCACTGCGCATGCGGCAACACCTTTATGACCCGTTCGACCCACAAGGGCGACATCAACGTGGAAATCTGTTCCGCGTGCCATCCCTTCTTCACCGGCAAACAAAAGCTGGTGGACACTGCAGGCCGGGTCGAACGCTTCCGCCGCAAGTACGCCAAAAGCGATGCGGGCAAGGCAGCAGCGGCGAAGGCCGAGGCGGCAAAGGTCGAGGCCGCGAAGAACTAACGTCTGCAAGTGTTTAAGACAGGGCCTCCGCTGCGGCGGAGGCTTTGCTTTGTTCATCTTGTAGTACAGCGTTCAATTACAATCGAAGCGTGCACAAGTATTTCGACAACCCGGCTGAGCGCAGCGCGCCGGCTGATGCCCGCGTGCCCGCGTCGGTGTCGCTGGGTGGAGTCGAAATCCGGCCTGCCACCGTGCTGGCGCCCATGGCCGGCATCACCGACACGGTCTTCCGCCGCTTCATCCGCAACCTCGGCGGCTGCGGCCTGATGATGACTGAGTTCACCTCAGCCGAAGGCATCATCCGCCACAAGGACAAGAAAGCCAAGCAGTACCTCACGTTCTATGGGGACGAGCATCCGATTTCGGCGCAATTGTTCGGCAGCGACCCGGCGACGCTGGCTGAGGCGGCGCGCGTCGTCGAGGCCATGGGCTTCGATTTGGTGGACCTCAACCTCGGCTGCCCGGCCAAGAAAGTGGTGAAGTGTAACGGTGGCTCAGGGCTGCTGCGCGATCTGCCGCTCATCAAGAACATCTTCGAGTCGGTGCGGACGGCGGTGCAGATTCCGTTCACGGTGAAGTTCCGCGCGGGATGGAGCGACAAGGAAATCGTCCACATCAACCTGGCGAAGATGGCTGAGGACTGCGGGCTGGCCGCCGTCGCGCTGCACGCTCGCACGCGCGAGCAGGGTTATAGCGGGCAGGCGCAGTGGGAGTGGATTACGGCGGTGAAGAACGCGGTCAAGATTCCGGTGATCGGCAACGGCGACGTGCGTTCGCCGGAGGACGCCGCCGCCATGGTGGCGCAGACTGGATGCGACGCGGTGATGATCGGGCGCAGCGCGGCTTCGAATCCGTGGATCTTCCGCCAGATCGAGCAATTCACTCGCACCGGATCGTACGAGCTGCCCAGCGACGCCGACCGCTACCAGATGATCCGCACTTACTTCGCCATGCTGGTGGACGAGAAGGTTGGCGGCGCCGAAGGCAAGATGAAGCAGTTTGCGGCGTGGTTCACCCACGGCGTGCCGCACGGAGCGCAGTTGCGCAAGGCGGTGTATGAGTCGAAGAGCGAGATCGAGATTCTCGACGCGGTGGACAAGTTCTTCGAAACGCTCCTCGGCGGGAAAGTCCCGAGCGCAGCGCAGAGCGTTGAGGACGAGATAAACTCCGCGGCGCTTCCAGCATAAGACCGTTTGCCCAGCCAGCAGGACTGCGGATTCTCTACAATTCCGGAACCTCATTCGACACGCGAACGTACCACCTTGTGATTCCTGGAGGACATTCTGCGCAAGAAATGGAAAGAAGTGGGCCTTGGCCTGCTGAACCTGGTGGCCGTCGCTCTGGTCATAGCGCTGGCACAGCCGCTGCTGCGGAAGTACATCCCTGCGGCGGGAGCGGCCGTGCTGGCAGTGCTGTGCCTGGCCACTTACATTCTGGCTTCGCGACTGATCGAGCGGCGCGCTCCGACGGAGCTGGCTGCCAATCGTGCTTTGCCTGAAGGCGCGACCGGAATCGTCATTGGCTTTCTGCTATTCGCTGTCGTGATGGCGATCCTCCTGGCCATGGGCGTCTATCATCCGGCGGGTTGGGGGACGACAAGCGGGCTGGCCAACGGATTCTTCTTCGCCGTGATGGCGGGCATAATGGAAGAGATCCTGTTTCGCGGGCTGCTCTTCCGATTGAGTTCGAAAATCGTCGGGACTTGGGACGCCTTGATCTTTACATCGGGACTATTCGGTCTGGCGCATAAGCTCAATCCGGGAGCCACGATCGGCAGTTCGGTGGCGATTGCGCTGGAAGCCGGCGTTTTGCTGGGTGCGGCCTACGCCGCGACGCAACGGCTGTGGCTGCCGATCGGGCTGCACATTGGCTGGAACTTCACCGAAGGACCGCTGTTCGGCATGACGCTCTCCGGCAACACTATGACCGCGGGCGTGCTGCGGGGATCGCTGAAGGGGCCGGGAATGCTGACGGGTGGTGCGTTCGGCCCGGAAGCCTCGATTGTGGCGGTCATGGTCTGCCTGGTAGCGGCGCTCTATTTCCTGTGGAGGATCGTGAAGCTGCATCGCGCCGAGCCCGCGATGTGGGATGAGCACAGGGCGTGAAAGATTGACAGTCTACAGCGCTGATTTGTCCTCCCACCAGATGACAAGCCCCGGCCTCCCGTAGCATCCTTGATTAAGCACTCATGACGCTGCCGTACAAACTGGCCGGTGGTTCGATGGCCCCCGTTGTTTTTCTCGTAGGGACGCTTCTTTGCGCACTGAGCACGGCGATGCCGGCGCAATCGATTCCGTTGACCTCCGGGCCGGTCTTGCCGTTGTATCGGGCGCTGCGCAGTGTAGGACTCGATCCCCAACGGGTGTTCCAAATCCGCGAGGCGGAGATCGATCGCGAAGATATTCATATCTGGCTGAACGACGGCACCATCGCGTTTACTCAGTCCGTCGATGGCAAGGTGACGGGCGCCTTCTTCGAAGGAGAAGGCGAGGTGCTGGTGCGTCCTCCCGACCGCATGGAGCGCGCGTCGCTCGGCCGCTTCATCGGCGCCGGCGTATTGGAAGAGAAGTTTGCCTCCGCGTATCTGCGCTTCAACGACAACACGGTGAAGGACTTGGAACCGTACTTGCGCCCGCCCACGGACGCCGCAGCCTTCCTCAAGCGGGCCGATGGGCCGGCGCGCGCGCTCGCGCAGGTCGACGCCATGCGGCTCTGCATTTCGTTCACCGGCGTACCGCCCGCGCCTGCGGCTGGCGAAGCCGCTCCCGCGGCGGATCGTTTTCTGCATGCTCGCATCGCGGGTGAGCACTACGGAATGTTCGACGCCTATTTCGACACCCTCAGTCCAGAGCAGATCGTGGTAGGCAATGCTTCCTCGCAGAACCAGCAGATCTATTACGACCTGTGGATGACGTTTCCCATGCGCTCGCAGCGCAAGACCCCGCTTTCCAACCTCCGCTTCGAAGGACCCAACGGACCGGCGTGGACGCGAGACGTTCTGACCGTCAGCAAATACACCATTCGCGGAAAGCTCGACCCCCCTCGAGACCTGGCGGCGGAGGCAACGCTCGACGTGGACGTGAAACAAAGCGGCGTGCGCATGGTGCTCTTCGAACTGTCCCGCTACCTGCAACTGAAACAGGTCGACGCCGACGGCCAGGCGCTGGAGTACATCCAGAACGAAGCTGTGGAAGGCAGCGAGATGTCGCGGCGTGGCAACGACGTGGTCGCGGTCGTCTTTCCCCAGCCCTTGCAGGCGGGAGCGCATTTTCCACTGCGCTTCAGCTATGCCGGCTCGGTGCTGTCGGATGCGGGCGGCGGACTACTCTACGCCGGCGCGCGCGGGACCTGGTATCCCAACCGCGGCATCGCCATGACCAATTACGATGTCACCTTCCGCTTTCCTGTGCCATGGACGGTGGTGGCTACCGGGAAATTGGTTTCGCTGCAGCGACAGGGTGGCGACTTCCTGGCCCACTGGATCACCGAGAAACCCATTCCCATCGCCGGATTCAACATGGGCGTGTACGTTCGCAGTGAAGCAAAGTCGGGCAATGTGGAGGTGGACGCCTACTCGGCGCGCGGCGGCATAATCAAAATCATGCCTCCGCCCGGCGTGATCGCAATCTCGCCAGGGCCTGAATCGCTGCTCGCCTCGCGGACCTCGGGGATGAAGCCGGAGCCATTCCCCAGCGCCGCTAGCCGGGGGCAATCGCTTGCCGACAGCGCCGCGGAAACACTGACCGCACTTTCGCAAATGCTTGGAGCGTATCCCTTCAGCACGCTCTCGCTGGCGGAAAATCCAAGTACCGACAGCCAGGGATGGCCGGGGCTGGTTTTCCTTTCCAGCTACGTTTATCTCAGCCGGGAGCAGCGTGCCGCCTTGAAGCTTCCGCCGGCGGACCAGATCATCTACGGCGATGTCATGATGCCGCATGAACTCGCCCACCAGTGGTTCGGGGACGAAGTGTCGTGGGCCAGCTATCACGAGCAATGGTTGATGGAAGGGCTGGCGAATTACTGTTCGCTGATACTGCTGGAACGCACTCGCCCCGCGGACGTGAAGCTGACGCTGCAGACCTATCGAAATTGGCTGGCGTCCAAGTCGAAGCAGGGCCGGCCCAACGCGGAAGCCGGACCGGTAACGCTGGGCATACGCCTGTCCTCGTCGCACTTTCCCAATGGATACGAAATCATTACCTATGGCCGCGGCACCTGGCTCATTCACATGTTGCGCTGCATGTTGCGCGACGCGTCGCGGACCCCGGAAAAGCCGGATGGCGACGACACGGCTTTTCTTGCCTTGTTGCGCAACATCGTGGACCGCTATCAGGGGAAAGAAATCACCAACACGGATTTCCAGCAGGCCATCGAGACGGTGCTGCCGCCCGCCTTGTGGTTTGAGGACCGCAAGTCGCTGGATTGGTTTTTTGATGGATGGGTAAACGGCACTGCATTTCCACAACTGGAAGTTGCCGAGGTAAAGATGGCGCGCAGCGCCGCGTCGGTAAAGGTCAGCGGAGTCCTCCGGCAGAAATTGGCGCCACCCGACCTGGTGACCAGCGTCCCGGTCTACGGCGTGACGGGCGAGCAAGAAATCTATCTGGGCCGCGTCTTCGCGGAAGGCGAAGAGACACGATTCAGCATCTCCGCCCCCGTCGAGGTGAAGCAGTTGGTGCTCGATCCTTACCAGACCGTGCTGACCGCGCCGCAGTGAGCAGCGGCGAGCGATGCGAATTGCGCTGAGGCTGCTTCACAATCGCAGTCGGCTGCTATAATCAGAAAGCTCGAAGCAGCAGCGCCCGCCACAGCGGGCGTCCGCCCTAGCCGGAGAGGTGGCCGAGTGGCTGAAGGCGGCGGTTTGCTAATTCGGTAAAGAGTAGTATTTCCAGTAACCTAGCGGCATGGCTAGTACTTAGTTGCATTGAAAAGCGGTCTATGCCATGATGGGGCATGAGCAAATACCCCACTGCCCTCACATTGACGACAGAAGACCGCTCCACGCTGGAGAGCTGGGTTCGTGCGGGTAAGACAG
>Ga0208034_1000422_pt1 | contig 35533 bp, 30 predicted proteins | sample June2015DPH_8_10_FD_184699 | JGI IMG/M metagenome (GOLD analysis project Ga0208034, IMG submission 184699) | Peatland microbial communities from SPRUCE experiment site at the Marcell Experimental Forest, Minnesota, USA - June2015DPH_8_100... | ecosystem: Environmental > Terrestrial > Soil >...
GCGGCTTCATTCAAACGGCTCTATCGAAAGTGACCCGGCGAATCGACGTCTCCGCGCTTTCCCCACACTTGCGCGCCGGGTCACTCCCGATAGAGACCTAACGTTGATCGCGGGTAATCGCCACGGCTTCGGCCTCACGATTACGTATTCGGAGCCCTTGACGCTACTATGCCCTAGGTGTAGGTTCGTGTCCGGAACAAACTCCGCCAAGGAAATCAGAGGTCGGGACACTCAATAGCCCAAGCGCAACGATCGGCCAAGGGTCCTCAGAAGGCGACGCCGTGGGCACGCCTCTGAGCAACCAGAACGATTCTGTTAGGAGACCATGAGTGGACAAGATCTGGCTGAAAAACTATCTCGCCCATATGCCGCCAGAGATCCACCTAGACGAATTTTCCTCGATCAACCACCTACTGGCGACTGCCTTCCGGCGGTTCCCACAGCAAAGGGCGTACCGAAACCTGGGTAAGACACTTATCTACGCGCAGGTCGACCGGTTGAGGCGCGATTTCGCCGCTTGGGTACAAGGCCTCATTCTGAAAATAGGAGAATTGCATCCATGGGACATCTTGTAGGGAAGGACCTCTACCGTCAGGTCGGGCGCAAAGGGGACGGCCTGACCGCCAGGGCGCCCTGGAACGACACGCTGCACCGGATCGTCAAGGAGCTGTTCTCCGAAGAAGAGGCCGAGATCTTCGTGCGGATGCCGTACTCGTTGTCGCCGTTCGCTCACGTGGCCAAGGTGACGGGCATGGAGGAGACGAAACTACGGACGCTCCTCGACGGTATGGGCGACAAGGGGCTGGTCACCGACTTTTGGCTCGGCGACGGCTACTGGTATATGCCGAGCCCGCTGTTCATCGGCCTTTTTGAGTTCACGATGATGCGAACTGGCGAGGGGGTGGACTCACGCTTGCTGGGAACATTGTTCAACCAGTACCTTGAGGACGGCGCCACCTTTACCGCCAACACCCAAGGCGGCAAGCGCGTCTTCATTGAACGGGTTCTGCCGCACGAGGAAGCGCTCGGCGAGCACGTCGAGATCCTCGACTACGAAAAAGCCTCCGCGATTGTCGACAGCTCGCAGCGGTTCGCCCTCGGGATCTGCTCGTGCCGGCACGAGAAACAGCACGCCGGAGCGCGAGGCTGCCGCACTCCCCTCGAAGTGTGCTCAACCTTCGGGATCGGCGCCGATTATATGATCCGCCACAAACTTGCGCGCGAGGTCTCGAAGTCCGAAATGCGCGACAACTTTGCCCGCTCACGGGAACTCGGGCTCGTGTTTTGCGCGGACAACGTGCAACAGGGCGTAGTGTTTGTCTGCCAATGCTGCGGTTGCTGCTGCAATGCCCTGCGGGCCATCAGCCGTTTTGGCTGCACGAACTTCGTCACCACCTCATCATTCATCGCCGACTCGGACACGACCGCCTGTAAAGGGTGCGGAAAATGTGCCAAGGCGTGTCCGATCGAGGCGATCGAGATGGTCGCTGATGGTAACGGCGTAAAGCCGACGGCGAAGAAGCCGCGCATTGACCTTGATGTATGCCTGGGTTGCGGCGTGTGTGCGCTCAAGTGCGACTTCCGTGCGATGCGGCTCATAAACAGGCCGCAGCGGGTGCTCCACCCGGAGACGACGTTCCAGCGCGTCATTCTCCAGTGCTTGGAACGCGGCACGCTGCAAAACCAGCTCTTCGACAACCCCTCGAGCCGGACGCAGGGTGCGGTGCGGGCGATCATCGGGGCCTTCCTGAGCCTGCCCGTGGTCAAGAGGGCGCTGATGAGTGACGCCTTCCGTTCGCGCTTCCTGGCCGCGATGTCCGCGGGAGTCCGCGCGCAGGGCAAAACCGAGTTGCTTAGGTTCTGAGCCAACGAACCCCAGTGGGCTTTTGCTGCGAGGCCAAATCTTGACGCGCTGACCGGTGTACTCGGATCTCAAATCTCCGTGCCACGGTCCAGGCGCTCCTAATCGAGATGGCTGGCCTACGGTCCGGTTTATAAGCAGCCTGGTATCCGGCGACTGTTGACGGGGCAAAAACGAAATAACACCGGCCGAAGGCCAATCCAATTTGACGTAATTTCAGCAACCTGGAAACTTAATCCGTGCTGTTACGAAACGGGTTCCAAAGAAATAGACCCTCCCTAGTCGCCAAGGGTTTACCGACGAATTCCCAGGGGCAATCCGAAGTTCTGGCCGAGCGACGGCGCACTCGGAAGTTATTCTGCCAGTTGGTCTGCTCGCTCGGAGTCCTGTGACGCGCCCCCGAAGTCCGCTTCGGGGCCCCGAACCCCGTTTCGGGACAGCCGAACGCACTGACGGGAGAGCCAAACAACTGCCAAGGAGGCGGCTCCTTAACCCTTACTTCCGAGTCTCGGATGATATGGGAGCTACACTAACAACGGCATCGGCTGGGAAAATTCTTGATCACTCGCAATGAAAGTATACGGGTTGGGCATGTTGAGATCGCACGATGGCCGTGGCACGCGTGATAGTGCCTGGATCTATGCAACTCCAGACATCAGCTCCTGCTCAGAAAGCATGCCGACTTGAAGATCCAGATGCGCGCGCCGTTCGGACTGGCGGGCCATTCGACTTTGACTGATCAGCACGAAGATCGTCAAAAACACGCTTTCGGAAGAGACGACGAGGGCTAGGACACCAAAAGGAAATGGATCAAATGCTTTGAGTCCTGGGATCGCATGGAGATTTACCAGGCTCCAGCCGGCGATCAGAACCAAGTGCGCCAGTAGGAATCCCACATTGCCGACAAGTTTTGTAATGACGTCGCTGACTCGCTCGGTGGGAGACCGGCGATCAAGGGCCTCATGCTCCAGCTTGGCGATGGCATCGATGTTGTACTGCGTAGGATTCGCAGCAGCGCGGCGTGGAAATGGATTTTCCATGGGTTAGCTCCTGGGGCGGCACGGATTTCTTCACTGGTATTTTTCAACCACCAGAAAGGTAATGTCGTCAGTTTGCGGCATGCCCTGAGTGATTTCCTCAATGGCTTTCAAGAACTTCTGCTGGAGCGCATGACTTCCTGAAGGGGCCTCTTGCTGAATGATTTTCCGCAGTCTTTCCTCTCCGAACATTTCTTTCTGCTGGTTTCGCGCTTCCGTAAGGCCATCGGAATAAACCACGAGAATATCTCCTTGGTGGAGATGGAGCGGGCTGGATTGGTAAGAGACGGAAGCGAAAGCTCCTAGGATCATATCGCCGGAGGTCAGTTCTTCGATCTTTCCCGTGGCGGAACGGAACAAATAGGCTGGATTATGTCCTGCGCTGATAAATTGCCCCACGCCCTGCGGGCTCAGGAGAAAGAGAAAGAGCGTAACGAACCGGCCGGGAAGAGTTTTTTTGTAAAGGAGCTGGTTAACCCGGTTCAAGACCTCCTGCGGTTGAGTCCCGTAGCGAAATTCCGTGCTGAGAGCGCCCAGTAACATCGAACTTAACAGGGCTGCGGAGATCCCCTTGCCGGAGACATCGGCCAGAACCCCCACCCAATCCCCTGAACTCAGTTGCAGGAAATCGTAGAAATCCCCTCCCACATAGCGTGTGGGATTATTGAATGCCTGGATGCGAAAATTCTCAAACTGCGGCAAACAATGGGGAAGTAGGCTTTTCTGCGTTTCCTCCGCCCAAGCTAATTCCTGATCGAGCTTCTTTCGCTCCTCCAGGTTTTTGAGACGGATCACCTCGCGGCTTGCTTCCAATTCCCGTACCGTCTGCTCCAGCAGTTTGCTGTAGTTCTTCGTTTTCATGTGCAGCAGGCGCACTTCCAGCATGTTGTAAGCGCGCGCCCGCACCTCAGCCAATTCGAGCGGTTTGCTGATGAAATCCTTCGCGCCGGCTTGCAGCGCGCGCAGCTTGTGCCCCGGTTCGGCGGTGATCACGAGCACCGGAAGATAGCCCTCCGTTTCGATTTCCTTGAGGCCTTCCATTACCTGGAATCCATCCATGCCGGGCATCTGGAGATCGAGCAGGATCAGGTCGTAGCGGTTTTGCCGGTGAAGCTCCGAGACCTGGCGTGGATCCATTGTGGACGCCACGGAAACATAACCGGCGCCGCGTAGTATGCGCTCCAGCAGACGGACATTGGCCTCCTGATCGTCAACAATGAGGATTTTGGAGTTAAGGATGTCGGATGAACTGATCACGGCAAGCGCCCTGCTTCACTTGCGCTACCCAACCCCTTGGTTGCAAATTCCAGTGTCACGTGCAGAATGTCCGTGAACTCCATGATCTTGATGGGTTTGGTGAGATACCGGAAGAATCCTGCCGCCAGGCCCTTCTCGATATCGCGGGGCATGGCATTGGCGCTCAGGGCCACGACGGGGATGTGCGCCGTGGCGGGGGTCTCACGCAGAATTTTCAGGGCGTCGAAACCATTGATGTCCGGTAGATTGATGTCCATCAGGATCATCTCCGGCTGGGAGGCGCGCGCGGCCTCGATGCCGAGACGCCCGTTCACCGCGGTCAGTAGGCGCAGGTCGGGGCGGCGTGCGATGATTTGCTCGACCAGCCTCAAGTTAGCCGGGTTGTCCTCAACATAGAGCAACGTGCGCAGCGGCGTACCCCCCGGCACTTGCGCTTCGGCAGGGGCTGCAGGTTTGACAACTTCAACTGCAAGTTGTGGCGCATCAGCCGAGGCCAGCTCGAACCAGAAGACACTTCCTGTCCCGACGGTGCTCTCCACACCGATTTCGCCTCCCATCAGTTCCACCAGTTGCTTGGCCACCACCAGGCCGATGCCCGTGCCTTCCTCATCGCCAGCCTCCTGCCTGAGGCGATTGAATGGCTGGAAAAGCTGCGCCAGTTCTTCCGGCGACAATCCCGCCCCGGTGTCCCGGATGCTGACGCGAATGCGTTCCGCGGTGCTTGCGGTACAACTCACCTCGACGGTGCCCTGCTCACGGTTGTATTTGATCGCGTTGGAAAGAAGGATGATCAGAACCTGCTTCACCCGGGTTTGATCGGCATGAACAAACCAAGTGCTGTCAACTTGGGGAAAGGTGATACAAATGCCATGCTGTTGTGCCTGGGATTCCATGATGGCCTGGCAATCGCGCATGACATCGGCGAGGGAAACCGGTTCCGTCGACATTGGCACCTTTCCGGACTCGATCTTCGCGAGGTCGAGAATTTCGTTGATCAACTTCAACAAATGCCACCCCGCCTGGAGAATCTGGGCAATGTTTTCCATCTGCGAAGGGGGCGGCGGCGGGGAGTCAGACTCCATCAACTGGGCGAAACCGAGGATGGCATTAAGCGGGCTGCGCAGCTCATGGCTCATGCCGGAAAGGAAATCCGACTTCGCCCGGTTTGCCTTTTCCGCCACAGACTTGGCGCTCTCCAGCTCGATGTTTTTCTCCTGCAACACCTGATCCAGGCGTTTGCGGTCCGTGACGTCGCGCGCAGCCGCGAACACGCCTTGCAGCGTCCGATCCCGGTCGTAAAAGGTGGTCAAATTGTAAGACACCACGGTTTCCTTGCCATCCCTGGCGCGCGCGGTGAGCTCGTAGTTGGCGACCTTCTTCTGGCTCAGCACCTGCTTGATGCTCGCCTCGGCCTGCTCCGGATCAGTAAAGTAGTTCTTGAAGGGCGCGCCGATCAGCTCGTCGCGCGTGCAACCGGTGAGCGCCTCCATCTGCTTGTTGACGTCTGTGATGATACCGGAAGGATCCGTGGTCATCAGTGCGTCGATATTGGATTCGATGAGAGAGCGCGTGTAGAACTGCTGGTCGCGTAAGCGCTGGTCGAGCTTCTTCTGCTCTTCTTCGACCTGCTTGCGCGCGGTATTATCGGTTCCGATCAACAGATAGCCGATAATTGCGCCTTGATCGTCACGCAGCGCCGTGACCGACACGACCGCCGGAAAGCGGCTGCCATCCTTGCGGATGTAGGTTAGCTCGTAGATGTCCTCGATCCCGCGCGAGGCCTTGAAGACCAACGCCTCAAAGCCCGGCGCAATCGTGGTTCCGAGCTCGATGCTTAACGCTTTGGCACGCGCGATCACTTCCTGCGAATCGGAAATGTCGGCCGGGGTGATCTTGTCCACGACGTCGACGGCCGTATAGCCCAGCATGCGCTCGGCGCCGACATTAAATAATTGAATGACGCCCTTCTCGTCGGTGGCGATGCTTGAAAAGTTGGCACTGTTGAAGATTGCGCTCTGGAGGGCTCCCGCCTTGAGGAGAGCCTCTTCCGCCCGTTTGCGGGCGCTGTTGTCGGTTCCGATCAGCAGATAGCCGATGATCCCGTCCCACTCGTCACGCAGCGCCGTGACCGATACGACCGCCGGAAAACGACTTCCATCCTTGCGGATGTAGGTCAATTCGTAGATGTCCTCGATCCCGCGCGAGGCCTTGAAGACCAATGCCTCAAAGCCCGGAGTGATTGTGGTCCCGAGCTCGATGCTCAACGCTTTGGCACGCGCGATCACTTCCTGCGGATCGGAAATGTCGGCCGGGGTGATCTTGTTCACCACGTCGGCGGCCGTATAACCCAGCATGCGCTCGGCGCCGACATTGAATATTTGAATGACGCCCTTCTCGTCGGTGGCGATGCTCGAGAAATTGGCGCTGTTGAAAATCGCGTCCTGCAACGCCCCCGCTTTTAGCAGAGCCTCTTTGCGTTGGACCTCGGTCACGACATCCAGCGTGCCAGCGGCGGCCGCGGGAAGAGCAGAGTCATGGTATTGTGCTGACATGCCCAACCTCCGTACAACTTGTTAACTGGGATTTCCATTGTCGAATCCCACTTAAGTGGAGGTGTACACTCCAAATAGTTAAAGACATTAGAGAACATAACAGGCCGATACTCGAGGTGTCTGTTCAAAATGGACCAAGTCTGCCACCGCCTTGTTTTGGCACAAATCCGCCCATCATTCCGCCCCGGCGCCCCTAAGATTATATCCACGCTGCGACCGCCCTCGGTGATTGTGCCTACAGGGCGAACTCGGAAGAAATCTTACTCCTTACTGAGCAGGGGGGCCCGCTGGGCCGAATACCGTCCCACCCGCTCGATGAAGCGCAACCCCTGGTTCCCCCGAAGTCCTTCGGGGACCCGACCTCCGTTTGGGGACTGCGTGGATGATTGCTGGTGGGAAGGGCTGTCGACAGCTATTGGGAATCCCTTGGCGACTACCGAGGAGCTTTTCCTCGAACCCCCTTTCGGGACAATGCACCCGGCCAGCGAACCCCCAGCAACGCCTATTCAAGATGGGAGGCCGGTTGGTAAAGCATGCTCGTTATTGTAGCCTGCTCTTGGCCGAGAGTCATCTGACACGGCGGTTGTTCACCGCGATGGTTCGGCGGATTGACTTGCTACCCTTGCCAGCGGGGTAGGTGAGTCGGCGACCGGATCGGGTTTCAGTGACAAGAGAAGCACGGTCCGGAAAAGTGTCGGAGGCACGGGTCGAAAGAGGGGCAGTTGCGGCCTTTGGGGCTTTCGCGAGAGGCACCGACGGCCCCTTCCGTGGCCCGCGGAAGCACCTTGCACTTGCAAACCCGACTGCCAATTGCGTTCAGCGGCGGTCAGGTGTATTTTATGGGTCGGGCCGGAGGTCGACAATGGAAATTCCGGGTTGAATACTTGAAATCGTTATAGCTCGCTCTGCGAAGCAGCGCAGCAGACGATGTGATTGACAGAATTTGAACGCGGAGCATATGCCTGACGCCCCCAGCTCGGGGGTCCTTCGACCGATAATCCCGTGGACAAGTCCACGGGACAATGTGCGGAAATTCCGGTTGAAGCATTTCATTAGCTGAAAGGAGATTCCCATGTCACTGATCCTCCTGATTGTTATCCTGCTGCTCTTGTTCGGCGGCGGCGGAGGCTACTATGGCTATCGGAGATGGGGTACGGGTGGAGGCATCGGAATCGTCGGGGTGGTCCTGATCATTCTGGTGGTCTTATACCTGTTCGGCGGATTGCGTCTCGCTCAATGAGGTTTCCTACTTTAAAGCGTTCCATAAGGAGACTTTCCCTGTGAGGGCCAAGAATATAGGAGTGTTGCTCATTATTTGGATCGGGACCGTGGGGATCGCTTTCCTCGCCGGATACCTCCCGAAACATTCACAGTTGGGAGACGCTGGGGTCCAAATCGCCAATCTCAATTTCAAGCTCAAACTGGCCCATCTGAGGACTTTGGCTGGAACCCTGTACCTACAAACCAGCGAACGAAATTATGGACTGGCCGCGCAAACGTCCTCGCAGTTTTTCGATCAGCTTCGCACCTTCGTTGAGCAAGTTAATGATCCGAGGCTTAAGCAAATGCTCGTGGAACTCTCGAAGAGCCAGGATCAGATCACCGCAGGGTTAGGTAATGGCGATCCCGCTGTACTGCCGAAAGTCGCAGATTTGCTGCAAAAGGCGCTTTTGACTGAGACCCTGTAGGCCAACCAATTGTGGACCAGAGCCTTGCGTCCCCCTATAATCCCGGACGGCCGGAGTTCCCGGATTCGGTTTGAAACCTTGGCATGTCCGCCGTGAGCCTTCCCTTCTTCAGCGAGGTTTAAGCGCTGGTTCGCCTACGCCCCTGCCTCAGTGGTTTACTCACTGCCTCGTTCCATCCCCAGCGTCGGCTGATCCCGGCGCTCTGTCCAGGTACCGCCCTGGTAACGAAACCGCCAAGTGTTTAGGGTCCCTTTGCCCAACTTCGGCGCTACCTCCGTTCGGGACGCGCGCTCCGTCTCGTCGGAGGGCGTTACCTCTCCGTCATCGCTCGTACGGACTCATGCGCCAAACCCGTCCGGCTCTCCCTGCGATGGAAGCTGGTCCGCTAATCCTCCAGAACTTTTTCAACTTGGCCGATCTTCCTCTGGACCTTGCCGGCCGTCTTCTCGTTGGTTCCTTCGTTTTCCAGATTTGGATTATTGGTAGCTTTTCCCACCTTCTCCTTGATCTTTCCCTTCACTTCGTGAAACTTGCCTTTCACCTCGTCCTGAGTACTTGGTTTCATGTCACCTCCCTGCTTTAAAGTCTTGAAGCTCTTGTCTGGGTTGTTTGGCCTTGGCATCGTTAATCTTCCGCTAGTCTGATTTCCGGAATCTCAAATAACATTCTCGCTCGCATCCACCACACGCTGAGAGTAACCCCCACTTTGAAAAGCCAACGGCTGTCTAAATTAGGGGCTGCGAAAACCCTAATTTGGACAAGCCTGGTCCGGGACCGCCACTACTGAGGACTACCGCTATAGCTTTGCTCCGCTCGTCAGTGACCGCTCGGAGTTCCGATCACATCGCCCGAAACGACCAACTCCACTCGACGATTCTGCTGCCGGCCTGCCGCCGTATCATTGGTTGCCACGGGCTGGCTTTTGCCGAATCCACGGGCGGCAATAGAGGAGGTATTAATCCCCTGCTGAACAAGGTAATCGCGAACCGAGTTGGCACGGTTTTCGGACAATTGCGTGTTGTACTCGTCAGTCCCGACGCTGTCCGTATGGCCTTCCACTTCGAGCTGCAAGCTGGGATACGCCAGGATGATGCCCGAGACCTTGGCCAGCTTTTCACGAGCCCCGGGCCTGAGAGTGTACTTCCCCGTGTCGAAGAGGACGCCAGAGATGTTGACGATGAGGCCTCGAGCGCTGTCGCGGGTTTCCAGGATCAGGTTCAGTTGCACCGCCAGTTTGTTGCGCAATTCCTGTTTCTCCCGCTCGGCTTGCTCGGCAGCGGCCTTGCGCGCCTGCTCGCTTTCCGCCAGGGCAGCTAAGCGTGATTTTTCTGCATCCGCCTGAGCCGCGGCCATCGCAGCTGCTGATGCAGCCTGACTGGCCGCCATGTCGGATTTCGCTTTGGCAGTGTCGGCGGCGGCTTTGGCAGCGCCGGCGGCGGCCTGGGCTGCTTCAGCTTGGGCCTGTTCTTTCTGCCTGTTTGCTTCGTCAGCTTGCGCCTGCGATCGAGTCTGTGCGTCTGCGGAGGCTTGGCGTTCGTTGGCTTGGCGCTCATCGTCCATCTTCTTGACCGCGATGGCGCGGGCATCTTCGGCAGTTTGTACTGCTTCTCGGGCGACTGCGATCAGCAGCTTTTTCTGGACGTGCTTTTCGGTGGCATATTCATCCGCCTTGTTCATCAACTGGACAGCGTGCTGATAGCTGTCGCTGGCGTACTGCTCGGCTCCCTCGGATTGAGCGATGCGCACCGCATTACGCGCCTCGAAGAATTCCAACGGCAACTTGGCATTCAAAACCACCGGGTCGAACTTGTAACCGGTCGGAATGTACCCGCCCCGCTCCATAAGTTCGTACTTTGCATTCACTGCCTCGGAAGTTCCTTTCGTGTCCTCGCGAACAACATTTTCGAGCACTACTAGGTTGCTGGGCTGCCGAACGGCATAATAGGGTTCCGCGGTAACGATCAGGGCGAAAGCCTGAAGGTCCGTGGTCACGTCCAGCTTGCTGCGGCTGGTATCACCCACCAATACTTCGCCCAGGTTCACTGCCCGACCCTCAGGCGAAATTGCCCACAGGATGTAAGTCAGGTATTCATTACCGAAAGTGGTGGGCCTCTGCAGGTTGCCGAATTCCACGTCGATCTCAATGGATCCGCGCTTGCTTTCCACCTTGGCTTGACCGTTCGCTGACGGCATCAGGTCTGTGCCTGCGAAATCTACCTTCGTAGCTCCGCTGCGATGCCTATAGTTCACCGCCTGCACGTTGCGGCTGACTACGTTTACTCGGAAAGTTTGCGTCCGCGCCACGGGCTCAACGGTCTTGGATGTTTGGGAGTTAGTTGGAGCCGATGCGGCCAGACTCCATGCGAATGAGAGTGTTAATAAAAGTGTTATCTTCATGGTATCTCCTTATGGCGGATGTCTGCTGTATTGCGCCGGCCTTTCCATCCTTATACCTTGAGGTAATTCGCGTGTCAGCTCAGTACTGCTCACCCGTCTGGTCTAAACTGCTCATCCCGGTTTAATGAGGGGAAACTACCGTGTGGGGCCGAGGTGGTGTTGCTGCCGAAGAGAATTGGCCACTGGTCGCTCACCAGCTTGCAGCAGCGGCTGGTGAAGACCGGCGGGCGGCTCATTAAGCACGCGCGCTACTATTGGCTACTACTGGCGGAGAGCCACCTGACGCGGCGATTGTTCGGAGCGATGGTGAGGCGAATTGCGGCGTTGCCGGTGCCAGCCGGGTAGAGAAACAGGCTGTGGCAGCCGAGAAATCGATCCCCAGCGAGCCCCGACACGCAGCGGTGTCTGAAAAAAGACTACCAGAAGCCGTGGTAGCGTGTTTTCAGGAGCCCGGAACGGCAGTTGGGAGCCGCTGGGACAATCCGGGGCCGAAACAGGAAATGGAAGGGTTCGGTGGGAGACGAATTAGTATATACTCGGAGCCGCTGGAAGGCGAAAATGGAAATTCCAGTTTGGAGGCTAAGCTGGATGGATTTTCCGCAGGGAATTGACAGCAAGTTCCGTTTCATTCTGGTCGTGGCCGCGCGCGCACGACAGTTGCAATCAGGCGCTAGGCCGTTAATCCAGACACCGTCGAAGCGCGCCACCCGGATTGCACAAGCGGAAGTGCAAGCCGGACCGGTTCCGTTCCGGGTGGAAGAACCGGATAAACTCGATCTGCCACGGCATGACCGGACGCGATCGACAAAAAGCGCATCGTGACTTGCGGGAGAACGTAACTGATCGAACAGCATGGGTATAGCGAAAGGAGCGGCCCTATGAAGAGTGACATGCAATTGCAAACAGATGTTTTGGACGAACTCAAGTGGGACCCAGCTGTCAATGCCGCGCAGATTCGGGTCGAAGTGAAGGACGGCTTGGTGACGCTCGCCGGCGTGTGGAATACAATGCGCCCCAGTCGGGCAATCCAAATCAACAAGAGGTGAATCCCATGCCTAGAAGCCTTTTGCTGGCGATCCTGCTGGTCTTCGTGTCCTTTACCGCGATGGTGCAGGACGCCGTCAAAGTTGACCCGAAACACTACAAAGTGGAACAGGAGAACAACCGGGTTCGCGTCCTGCGTATCCACTACGGGCCGCACGAGAAATCCGTGATGCACGAGCATCCCGCAAGCGTGGCCGTCTTTCGGACTGACGGCGACTCTAAATTCACCATGCCAGATGGCAAGACGAGAGAATCGCACATAAAGGCCGGCCAGGTTGTGTGGGAAGATGCCGGAAAACACTTGCCGGAAAATACAGGCGATAAAGCGTTTGATCTCATCCTGGTGGAACTGAAGGGTCGGTAAGCGCCGGCCAAGGGCGCAACAACCCAATTACTCGAGCCGGTAGCGCACCGACGAATCGGGGCGGCGTTTCCATCGGGAGGCGGCTCTGGGCGGCGCACCCCCCGTTAGTCCCTCCTTAATGTGGAAATGAGTTTGGCACACTCCACTCCTCATCAAGAGGGGCTGGGGGTGGTGACAACAGCGGTGCCAGCCAGTTTGGGCGTTGCGGGTCAGCTTGTTATCTATCTCTAAACCATCTTTGTATAGAAAGCAGGAGGGAAGCCGATGATTAAGAGAACCTTTGATTCACCTGACGAAACTCGAAATTTTCCCAAAGGCAAGGTTGAATTGGTCACCGTAGGCAGCGTCAAGTTTGGGCGCGCTATCCTCGATCCCGGTTGGAAATGGTCAGTCGATGTCAAACCGATCGCGAAGACCAAGAGTTGTGAGGCCCCCCACACCCAATACCATGTTTCGGGCCGCTTGCACGTCAGAATGGATGACGGCACGGAAGTCGAGTATGGCCCCGGGGACGTGGGTCATATTCCTCCGGGACACGATGCTTGGGTCGTGGGAAATGAACCTGTGGTAGTAATCGACGTGACCGGTATGGCCGACTACGCCAAGAAGTCTTGAACTCCGGGGCTGGCATCGACGCTTGGGTCTGCGCGCGTCCGATCCGGGGCTGGCGCGAATCCAGGTTACTGCTTATGCCAACCCTCTGAGTCTCCTGCACTTCCGAAGTTTGCCATGACAGGTTCCTGCCCTATCGCATGCGTTGGTCGAGCATGTCGGCAAAGGGTCTCCAGTCCTTTCGGAGTCCCCACGCATCGTGCTCAGTGCGCCGAGTACAGATTCTCGCAAGTCTCCCGGTTGCCCGTCAGGCGCGACGGGCCGGAATACGTCAGGAAAAAAGTCGAGCCCTACGTAGTCTAGGGCACTCTGGAAGGACATCCCGCCCATCGCTCCGATGGTTGGTAGGGTCGGGAACTGGCGCGGTGGCTCCGAGAGACCTCCGGAGCTCCGTTTCCAGCCCCCGCCACATCACACGTAGCGTGCGGATTTCCCGCACTACGCGTTCCTGCACGCTTTACGACAAGGGTTATGGGGCCGATCGGGTCGGGGCGGCTGCCCAGGAGGGCGGCTGATAGACCACGCGGTACTCGTGGAAGAGCCCACGCGTGCCATACAGCCACTCCTTACGCCACCGCTTCCATCCGAAGGAGGGCTTGACGTTCTGAGTTTGACTCGACAAGGAAGCCGGCGTATGATTTTGCGGAAAAGTAAAGTTGAAATCGGAAATTCCGGTTTAACGGAATTCGGGACACCCTCAGGGGCGCAGGAGGAGAAATGAAAACGTTGGAATCTTCTGCCGCTGGAAGAAGTTTCGGCGGCCTTGTTGTCACTGTGCTCCTTCTTGTGGTGGTTATTGGAGGGGCAATTTACTATTTTTATCCGCGGAGTCCGTTTCTTCAAAACGCGTTCCGATCCGTCAAAGGATCATCGCAGGATGCTGCTACTACATCCAAGGTGCGCAGTGCCTTGCTTTTGTCAAAGCACGTATCCGCTTTTGACATTAAGGTCGAGACGAGCCAAGGAGAAGTCACCTTGACCGGTCAAGTACCCTCGGAAGAAAGCAAAGCCGTCGCTGGGGCGATTGCCCAGGACACGTCGGGCGCAAAACAAGTCCATAACGAACTGACCGTCAACCCTGCCGCGGAGCGGAATCCGGAAACGGAACGTCTCCGTGCCCGCATTGCCGATCTGGAGATCAAAACGATCATCAGTGATGCTCTTCTGAATAGCACGGAACTAAGAGATAAACGCATTGAGGCACAGGTCGACAAATGCGTGGTTACTATGAACGGAACGGTGGAAACACCGAATCAGAAACATGCGGCCGAGCAAATCGCTTGGCAGGCTCCGGGCGTCCAAGGAGTCACCAATAATCTTGCCGTGACCAATGCCCAGGCGACGCCGGAGAGTGCGGATGAGAAACTTGCCCGGCGGGTGGAGTTTGAATTGTATTCTACTAAGGCAGTTTCTTTAAAGATGGTGCAAATACATGCTGAGAACGGCACAGTCACTCTCACCGGCAGTGTTGCCTCCCGCGCAGAAAAACTGCTTGCGGAAAAGATAGCTCAGGCGGTTGAAGGGGTTCGAAAAGTCGTAAACAATCTGGCTGCGCCACCCGAGATCGAGCCGTAATACTCAAGCGCCGCTAGCAGGAAATGTCAATTTGTGAGGTTGATGGAGTTGATCGCTGTTTTGGCGGCGATCTTGGGAGTCCCTCTTCATTCTTCACAGACGCTTACCCTTCCATATCGCCTTCTACCCAATCCCTCCTTTTACCTACCTGCTGCACATACTCGTAAGGTCAATAAACTGGTCCGTGAGCCAAAAGCATCCACAAAGGGCGATCAGCATTTTACTGACATTTTAGCAGGCCAATCAGGCAGGTGCTTCGTCGGATTGGCAGTCAAGTTCGAGCGTGTTCGTTGGTCCGGCCGCTGACGAGTCGAGAGCAGTTCATCACCTGGCTCGGGATGCCGAGGGTAACCCCAAATGCCACTGTCCCATGCTCCACCTGGCTACTCATGCTGCCTCGCGCTCATAGTACTTGAGCAGCCCACCTAATCGCTCCTGGCATCGAACGGTCCCACGAAGGGGAGATTCCAGTAGAGTGGGTCGAGGAAACAGTAGCTTGTTGCCTTTGCCCTGGTGATTTCTTTCGGCGTGGTAATGCTCTTGGAATTCGGTTAGCGCTCTCTTCAACGAAGCTTCCCCGAACAAGATCAGCTTCGATAGGCATTCCTCTTTGACCGATCGCACCCAGCGTTCCGCAAAAGCATTCAAGTTCGGGCTATGCGGAGGCAGTCGCAGGCACTTCACCCCTCCTGCGGCCAGCGTCTCCCGGAATTCCGCGCCGAACTTCGTGTCGCGGTCGTGAAGCACGTACCGATATTGGCGTAGACACCCGCAGGCCTCGTCCGTCGCGTTGCGCCCCATTTGCGTCATCCACTCTTCGGTGGGATGCCGGGTGACACCCGCCAGGCTGACGCGCCGGGTCTCCATCTGGAGGAAGAACAGGACGTAATAGGTGGCCAGACCTCGCCAGGTAAGCACTTCGACGGTGAAGAAGTCGGCCCCCGCCAACACGGCCAGGTGGGCGGAAATAAATTCCTTCCAGGTGGTCTTCTGGCACCGCTTCGGTGCCGGTGCGATGCCATACCGCCTGAGCACATTCGCCACCGTCTGATCCGACACCTGATGGCCGAGGTTGGCCAAGGCTCCCACGATTCGATCGTATCCCCAGCCGGAGTTCTCTCTGGCCATACGTACGATCAGGGTCTCGGTTTTGCCATCGATGGGCGGTCGGCCCGGGTAGGATCGGCGCTTGCATCCGTCGAACTTGCGGGCGATCAGCCGACGGTACCAGGCCAGGATCGTGTCGGGCTGGGCGACACCGGCCACCTGTTCCAGTCCCCTACGGCCGAGTCTCTTGCCAATTTCAGCTAAGGTGGATCTCTCCGGATCGGACAGCCTCAGACGGGCGGGAAGATATGATCGCAAGATCCGGTTCTCGGCCGCCAGGTATTCGTTTTGCAGCAGCAACTGCTGATTTACCAGACCCGTAACATAGGCCAACAATTGCGCCCATTTGTTGTTTTGCATGGTGACCATACATCATATGCGATCTGGCGCTGAATCGTCCGGTCGAATATTTTGACCATACGACCTCGTGCATCGGTGCTTTCGCAATTCGGTTCTCGAGGACTTGCACGCGGGTATCGCGCCCGATTCCAAGGCTGGAGACTACTCGGATGTACTGGTAACTACACCCTTCGGGGAAATTCCCTGGCCCAAGCTGTCGCGATTCGATGACGAGGAGATGAGGACCCTCATGATCGAAGTCGTCCAGAAAACATACGAGTTCATTCAGGAGTTGTTCGACGAAGAGAGCGGCGGTGAGATCCTTCTTCAATTGGCCGCGCACGACCCGCTACCGCGGTGGGAAGACCCGAGATAGCATTTGAAGAGGCGGCCTCGTGAAGGGTGATCGCCTCTGTGAGCCGTTCGACGGCACCACCGAAGCCGCATGCATCCCCCTTGCCCATTTGGCAAGCCAATGCAGCAACCGCTTGTCACAGGCTCCTTCCCGACGGATCGGTCCATGTAGGGATCGGTTACCCTTGTAAAGCACGGCGGGTGAAAGAACAAGGTTGGTAGGTCCGTGGGCCCTCAAACCCTAGATCTCTACCGTGTCAACGCTGCGATCTTTGGTTTTACAACAACTTACAAGACCGCGGGGACTGCCAAAGTTCGCGGAAGTCGTATAAGACATCGAATTTTGTGGGTTGGGTTGTGGGTTGGAATCCTCCCTAGAGTGTTGGTGTGTTCCCTTCTGTATGTCAAGTTCTATTACACAAAAACTTGACGCGTCAGGCCTCTCGGATGACGCGACCACTTCCCTGCTCATGGCTGCTTGCCCCTTTCGCCTTATCCGTTTGACTGCGGCCTCCGGTGGCCCGGGTTGATTGAGCCCAATCGGAGATTTGGTTGCAGGCTGTATCAACATGCCCTCAGTTTCCTCTATTCTTCGGTTCGCGCAAGGGTCGATGATCAGCGCGGTCAAATGTCAGCGTCTCAGATTTGGGAGTCCCGTCGTTCCTTGCAGTCCCTACACCACCTGGTCCATGGCACCGCTTCTAAGCGCGCCTTGCTAATCGGCTGCGCGCATTCATCGCAGATGCCGAATTTCTCGTGCCGAATCCGCGCTAAGGCATCCTCAATGGCGCGTAAGAGCTTGCCGTCTGTCTGATGCAACCTAATTTGCATGGCAGTGTCAGTTTCACTGGCGGCCATATCGACCGGGTCCCCGCGAAGTTCACCTGCGGTGGGAATCGAATCGACCAGACTCTTGCCAGTGGAAAATTCTTGCCGCTTCGAAAGGAGAAGATTCCTATAGCGAAGTAGGTCGCTCTTGTTCATGGCAGCCGCCTTATCACCTTTGCGTCGCGGAACTGGCCGCTTGATATCGATCGAGACTCACCCCACTCTCCTCCGCGCGCTCGCGAATGTATGGCGTATCCCCGGTATTTGCTTCGGTCGACTCGCATGTCAGGAACCACACCACATCGAGGCAGATTTCAGAGTTTACTCTCATCCCCCAAAGCGAGGAAAGCTCTGATTCTGGCTCTGATTCTGGCTTTGGGAAGAATCGTCTTGACCGTATCCGGATCTCCGAAGACGACGCAGCAGTCCATCTATAAAGTCGTCGGCGTTGTCAAGGCCTCTTTGGGGAACACTCCTCCCTCACGATCTGGGAGCGGGGTCAAGGGCGCCGCAGGCGTTCATCGCAGACCCTTGACGCCGCTCCTAGATCGCCATGCTTGCTGGCGGGATGAAGCACGCGGTTTTTAAGCGGGCTTCATCCTTAGCGGATTCCTTGGGGCTCGTCCTGACCAAGGCTCGCCTCTCTTGAATCTCGCAGTGGGCCGATCCCACTAGCCATCTATTCGGTGGGGCTAATCCCCGGACCATGATTCTTTCTTCCGTCTCCCCGCCTTGTGCAGGGAGGCCAGGCGCCCATTCAAAGCAGCGATGGACTCGTTCCGGCCGAGCCGGACCGGTGGTCCACCATGGACTGCGTCGGGCTACCTGACATGCGAACCATCTGGTGCCGTCGGGGCCTCGCGGAGAACCCCATACATCCTCACCGCCACGCGCCGCGCCAGGGCCACTTTCGCCACGTTGGCACCACGCCGAAACTTCAAACGCTTATACACGCGACGCAACTCCGGGTCGAGCCGCGCCGCCGTCTGTCCCGCTTCCACCAGCAACCAGCGCATCCTCGTGTTGCCTTGTTTGGTGATGTGTCCGAAACGCTGGTGCGTGCTGCTGGAATCCTCTTGCGGGTTCAGTCCCAGGTAACTCACCACCTGGCGCGAGCGCCCGAACCGCTCCACCGGACCCAGCGTCAGAACGTAGGCCAGTCCCGTCACCGGACCCACTCCGACCAACCTCATCAGCCGCCGCACTTCCGGCCGTTTCTCCGCTTCCGCCTTCACCGCCTCGTCCAACTCCCGGATCTGCGGATCGAGCTCGTCCAGCAGCTTCAGCAACTCCCGCCGCCGCCGGCTCGCCCACGGGCCTAGCTCTAACGCCTCGAGTTGCTTCCGCCCCCGCTCGCTCCACAACTTTTGCTTCCAGCACAGGCCTTGCCCCATCGCCAGCCCGTGCAGTTGATTCTTCACCGCCGTCCGCATCCGCACCAGCTTTTGCCGACGCTGCAATAACTGCCGCCCGTCCCGCTCCTCCGGCGAGGGGACCCACACCTTCGGGAACCGGTCCGTCCTCAGCAGGTCCAGCAGGTGCAGCGCGTCGCGCGTGTCGGTCTTCTGCTTGCGCACCATCCGCGCCCGAATCTCCGCCGGATCTCCCACCCATAACTCGTGCCCGCATTCCGCCATCAGGCGCTCGAACCATTGCGTGGCCCCCGTCGCTTCTATCCCCACTCGCGTCCCCTTCGGCAAACTCGCGTAAAACTTCTTCGCCTCTCCGCTCTCGTGCTCCAACCGCTTCACCTTTACTTCCCCCGTCGCCGTCTCGAGCATTGCCATCATCTGGAAGCGCGGGTGATAATCACACCCTATAATGATTGTTATCGTCGGCTCCTTTCCCCGCTTGCCTTGGTCAAGACCTAAACCAAGTCTAGCGGTTCTTGGGAGCCGACGACTTTATAGAATCAGAGCACCTAACTTCTGAAGGCCATGAAGCTCGTGTAGCCGGAGTTGTCTCAGACCGCGACGGAGGTCTCGAAAGACCTCAAGGCGTGGCCAGCAACTGGCTTCTACCTCGTTGCTGGGAGTTCTGCCTTCCAGCGAGGCCCGGGCCAGGAGTCCGTCCAAGCGCCGACGGTACTCATCCTCGGTAGACTGTTTAGCCTCCAAGTGAACCGCAACGTCGATGTCACCCAGTTTCTGTTTATCTGAGACGAAGCTGCCAAACACTATCACCGCATTTACTGTGAACGCGTGCAGGGGATCGCCGCTAATATCTGGGATCCGACGTAGGAGTTCGGCCAGGTGTTTCGCGGCAGTGGCCCGGAAAATCGCCCGTAGCGTCGCGCTCGAAAGTGCCAGCCCCTTGCTTGTTAAGCGAAGATGTAGCCGGTGTAAGCCTGATACGCGCTCCGCAACCACCACCGCACTCGCTTCCGATCCTTCCCGGTCGGCACACCGAGTCGAAGACCATGGTATGCTTCCGCACGCAGGTTCGTGGGCTTGCTGCGACCCTCTAACCTCACCTGCCCCGCGGGAATGGATTCGCTGCGGTGCGGAATTGGAGAACAACCTATGCTAGATTTTTCTCGCCGTGCATTCTTGATGGGCACTTCGGCAAGGTCGCCGAGGCCTATCGGGAATATACATCCCACGAACGATAGATAACACTCAAGGCAAGTCCTCAGGAAGGGAGAATTTTATATATGTCCAACGATTCGCAATTAAGCCGCAGGAGTTTCTTGAAAGGCGGTGTTACCAGCGCGGCAGGGCTGGCGGCCGCGAGCAGCGTGGCTTTCATAACCCGGCCGGAACGAGTCTTCGGGGCGAACGATCGCATTCGCGTGGCGGTGTGCGGTGTGCAGGGCCGGGGGTTTAGCCACGTCACGTCCTTTGCGCAAATACCCAACGTTGAGGTCGCAGCCCTGTGTGAGGTGGACGAGAACGTTTGGGGAAAGCGTCTGGCCGATATGGAAAAGCAAAACATCCCGAAGCCGGCGCTGTATTACCCGGATGTGCGAAAGTTGCTGGAGGACAAATCCATCGACGCCATCTCCATCGCCACGCCCAATCACTGGCATTGCTTGATCGGAATCTGGGCTTGCCAGGCCGGTAAAGATGTATACGTGGAGAAACCCTGCTCGCACAATTGGTGGGAAGGCCGCCAGCTTGTACGGGCCTCGCAGAAATACAATCGGATTGTGCAGCACGGAACACAAAGCCGCTCGGCCCCCTCTGCCCGGGAGGCCATTCAAAAAATCCACGCCGGGCTAATCGGTGAGGTTTACATGGCCCGCGGTCTTTGCTTCAAATGGCGCAACACCATCGGGCACGCTCCCGAGGAGCCCGTGCCCGCGGGCGTTCACTACGATCTGTGGACCGGCCCGGCGCCCCTCCGGCCCTTCACCCAAAACCGCTTCCATTACAAATGGCACTGGTTTTGGGATTTCGGCAACGGCGACCTGGGCAATCAGGGTGTCCACCAATTGGACGTGGCGCGCTGGGGTTTGGGCGTGAAGTTCCCGAATAAGATTTCCGCCATCGGGGGGCATTTCATGTTCGACGACGACCAGGAGACGCCCAACACCTTGAACTGTGCCTTCCAATATGACTTGCCCGGCGGCAAGCGCAAGATGATGGAGTTTGAGGTTCGCCACTGGATCACCGATCGGGAGGCGGACATCGGCGCCGTGGAAATGGGGGGCTCCAAGGGAGATTCTAACTGCTACGGCGACATCTTCTTTGGCTCCAAGGGATACCTTGCTGTGGGAAATGAAGACATGGAGAATCCCTACCTAACCTGGCTGGGAAGGGAACAGACACCGGGCCCCAGCAGGGGGCCTGAGGAGGGCCAGCACTTCGCCAACTTTATTGACTGCGTGCGCAGCCGCAAAAAAGAAGACCTCAACGCGCCCATCGAGGAAGGCCACATCTCCGCGACGCTGATGCACCTTGCCAACGCTTCGTACCGGCTGGGCAGAACCTTGAATTTCAATCCCGAGACCCAACAAGTCATCAGTGATCCCGAAGCCGATACGCTGCTTCGCGACGCCGGCCGCGGCTACCGTGCCCCCTACACGGTGCCGGAGGAAGTTTAAAGAAGCTGTCATGAAAATGCTCCCCTCCTCGGCTGAGGAGGGGGTTGGGGGTGGTGGGTACGGAATCGCAGATCAACCACCCCCGGCCCCTCCTTATCAAGGAGGGGAGTACGTGGAGCATTCTCATCATCGATGGTGCGCCCCAGGCGCATGAGCGTCTGTGTGGGAGTGTCCCTGCCAAAAACTCGATCGACCACAAAGAGCGGCCAAATTACAGGGGTGTCAAAGAGTTGAGGGAGTTGCTGAGGAGGTGCGGGCTACAGATTTCATGGCGGCGGGAACTCGGGGAAGATCCCCTTCCCAGGGGCCGGAGTCTTCGCGGACCTCGGTCGACCTCGGCCGGAAAGGTTCCTTCCTCAGGCCGAGGACGATCCTTCAAGCCGCCCGCCGTTCGTAGCAGTGATGCAGTCCGCCGACCTCCGGCAGTTCAATGACCGGCCCCAGGTCCGGCGGTTGAACCGGTCTAGTCTCCGGTGCATTTTTCTCCAGCGACAGGTGCGTGCGCGCCCCGTGGTAATGATCGAAGTACGATTTGAGCGTGCGTCGCAGAGACGATTCGTTGAACACGAGCAGGTGGTCCAGACATTCCCGGCGGATGGATCCGATCAGGCGCTCCATGTAGGGATTCTGCCATGGGCATCGCGGGGCCGTCAGGACTTGGCGAATCGCCATGGCTCGGACTCTTTGCCGGAAGACTTCGCCATAGATGCCATCGCGATCATGGAGCAGGTAACGTTGGGTCGTGTCCCAAGGGAAGGCCTCAGCAATCTGTTGTGCCGTCCGTTCCGAGGTGGGATGGGCGGTGACGTTGAAATGAAGCACGCGGCGCCGATGATGGGCCAAAACCACAAAGACAAAGAGAATGCGAAAGTTCACCGTCGGTACCACGAAGAAATCCGTCGCGACCAATTGCTTCAGGTGACGGTCGAGGAACGTCCGCCACGTCGGTGAGGGTGGTTTTCGGTGCCGCTCCATGTACTTGGCAACGGTGGCTTGAGATAGTTGAATTCCAATCTTCAGGAGCTCGCCATGGATGCGCGGCGCTCCCCAGAGCGGATTCGCCAAGCTGATCTTCCAGATGAGGTCTCGAACTTCACGAGACACTTGCGGTCTTCCCGGCCTACCCCGTCTACTGTTCCAAGTCCAATACAGCCGGAATCCCCTGCGGTGCCAGGCGATCACCGTTTCTGGCTTGACCATGGCGAGGGCACAGCGCCAACCTGACTAAAGGTGCATAAGCCACATCCAGAAGAGACGGTCCGTTGTCCTCAGGTGAACACGCCCGCGCTGCGACCTCCGCAGCACATTGATCTGGTGGCGGAGAGCGAGGATCTCCAATTGCAAAGCGGCCCGCGTCCGGAAGGAGGAACAGGGGCGGTAAAAGCGGAAACCAACAGACTGAACATAGGAATGAGAGCTTACCAGCGGAACCGCGCCAACATCAATTGATTCAATGTGGACGAGGTTTTTGGTAACCACCGCCAGTAGGAATATCGGGAGGGGCAGTAGCACAACGCGGCCTTGTGGTCGCAACCAAATCTATTCTCTTTTGGGTAAGCATTTGGCCCGTCTAAAGCCTCTATTTATACACCTTTCGTAAGGCACGTCGAGAAAATCTTGTCAAAAGAACAAGATTTTACGGCGTGGCATTGCAGGGCAGGTGTATCCTCAGGTTGTCGAATGCGAGTCTGGCCCGCAGTGGTCAACAGGGAGACACATCATGAAGCGCCGTAAATTCCTTCATGAAATCTCTGCCCAGGCCCTCGCCGCGGCTTCCGCCGTTGCCGCCCTCCGCGATGGCGCACGGTTCGCGGCCGCGGTTGAGCGACCGGCCGAGTGGATCGACGCGGCCACTGCCAAAGACTGGCAGGCGCGCTGGGAGAAATCCATTCTCGGATATTCCGCCAAGAAGCGTTACTGCGATACGGAAATGTCCGAGGGATTGGGCTGGCGCGTCAGTCCGTTCATCAACGGCTACTACTATGGCTATCTCGTCACGCACGATTCGAAGTGGGTGGAGCGATTCGTCGACTGGACAGACTCCTGCATCAAGCGGGCCGTCAAGGAACCGGATGGTTTCCTGGGTTGGCCAGAACTTATGGACGAGTCATTGGGTTTTAACCAAGATAGCATGCTGGGCGAAGCCATGCTGCTGCGTCCCATCGTCTCAATGGCGGACGAGATCCTGAAGACGCCGGCGCTGAAAACCCAATGGGGCGGAAAGGCTGAGAGCTATCTGGAACTGGCCGAGCGGACTTTCGAGAAGTGGGATTCACGCGATGCCTGGCGCGACAGCCAGGTGGGGGGGCTGTGGGTTGTGCAATACTTTGGGATCGATCCCAAAACGAACATGTGGACAGAAGGCTATGCGCGGCGGAAGACCGAAGCGTTCTCACACCCCGACAATAAAGAGCACCAGATCGCGCGCTGGCTCATCACCTTGTTCGACGTGACGAAGAAGCCGATCTACCAGGTGCGGGCCGAGAAATGGTGGCAGCTCATGAAATCCCGCATGAAGACACGGGAGGATAGGAAGTTCTTCGTCTGGGACTACTGGGATCCTGCCGGACCCTGGGACTACAAACCGGATGGCACAACCAAACACTGGGTGGGCGTGCATCCCAACGGCGGCTACTACGCAGATGATCTGGAGGGCATCGTCGCGGCTTTCCAGCACCAACTGGTCTTCAGCCGCCAGGATATCGACCGCCTGATTGCCACCAATCGCGATTACATGTGGAATCAACAAATCCAGGGCGCAAATTTCCAGCGCATTGACGGCGGCACACCCGACCCGCGATGGCCGAACTCGCCCGGCGTCCTGTGGGATGCGCTCATTCCCTACGACGAGACACTGCGGAAGATCTTCGTCGCCAACCACAATCCGGCGGAGAACTGGGGCGGGTTGAGCGCCACCCCCTGGTTTCTTTCGCTCGCGCGCCAACACTGATACCTGGAAGACGGGCCACGGCTGACTTCACGCTGGCGCCGCGCCCTCCCCGCCCCGTCCACCGCTACTGCGTCACCTTCAATATCCCCTGCAGGGGAATGTCCGCCGACGACTTCCCTACCATGATTTCAAAGTCGCCCGGCACGACGCGCCAGTGCATGTCGAGGTCGAGCAACTGGAGATCCTCAGGGGTAAGGGTCAGCGTTACGGTTTTTGTTTCGCCCGGTTCGAGCGCCACCCGCTCAAACCCGTGCAATTGCTTGACCGGCGTTGAAACGGGGGCGTACTTCTCATGCGTGTAAAGTTGCACCGTCTCGACGCCCGGCCGGCCGCCGGTATTCTTGACGTCTACCAGGACGCGCGCCTCGCCCGCCGGGTGGATCTCCGCCGGCTCAATGCGCATATTGCTATACTCATACTGGGTATAACTTAGTCCATGACCAAAGGGGTATAGCGGTGTGCCGGGCATATCCACGTAACCTTTGTTCTGGGTCCATCCCCGGTTAAGCCAATACTCCTTGCCAGGCTTGTAGTTGTAATAGGCGGGTAACTGGCCGGAGTGGCGGGGAATGGTAATGGCCAGGCGGCCGCTGGGGTTGTAATCCCCGAATAGCACATCGGCCACAGCAGTGCCTCCCAACTCGCCGGGCCGCCACGCCTCGACGATCGCCGGCACGTGCTCGGCCGTCCAGCGGGTGGAAAGCGGCCGGCCATTGACCAGCACCACCACGGTGGGCGTACCGATTTCATAGACGGCGTGGACCAGGTCTTCCTGGACGCCGGTCAAATCAAGGTTAGCGATGTCATGGCCTTCCCCATCCGTGGGCGGGTCTTTATCTTCATCCACGTCATTCTGGCCCTGGTTTTCGCCTACCACCACAATCGCCACGTCGGCGTTCTTGGCCGCGCGGATGGCTTCGGCGAACCCGCTCTTGTCATCCCCCAACACTTTGCAGCCCTTCACAGCCGTCACCTTGGTTGGCGACCCGACTTTGGCTTTGATGCCTTCCAGAATGCTCACAACGTGCTGCGGAATAGCCTTGGGCGAGTAATCGCCGAGCTGGTTCATCAGGTTCACGGCGTCCGGACCGATCACCGCCACCGACTTGAGGTCCTTCTTGAGTGGCAGCAGGCCCTTATCGTTCTTCAGCAGGACGATCCCCTCGCGGCCGGCGCGCAACGCCAACTCCTGGTTCGCCTGGGAATGCACGAGGGTCGCGGCGCGGTCCACGTCGACGTAAGGATTCTCGAACAGGCCCAGTTGGAACTTCAGTTTCAGGACGCGGCGCAGCGCCCGATCCAACAGCGCCATCGGCACCTCTCCTTGTTCCACTGCCTCGACCAGCGGGCCCATGTATGCGGGTTCATAAGTGATGTTCAGATCAACTCCGGCCTTGAGCGCCAACGCACCGGCTTCCTTCTGGGTGGGAACGATCTTCTCGTAGGTCAAGGTTGAGAAGCCGCCGCCTTCGCTTTCCACGACGCCCTCGAAGCCGATATCCTTCCGCAGAATATCGTTCATCCACTTTTCCGAGCCGTGGGCGGGAATGTCTTCGACCTCCGGGTACCCGGCCATCACGCCCAAGCCACCGGCCTTGGTGATTGCGCCGATCCAGGGGAACATGTCGTTCTCGCGCAAAGAGCGTTCGGAGAGTTCAATCGCCCCGCGCTCAAGACCACTGGCGGGTGAGCTTTGCGTGGGGAAATCCGTTAGCACCGCGATTACCCGATCCGGGTCGGCGAGGTTAGTGCCTTGGGTACCGTGGACGATCTCCTCACCGATGCGCATGTAGAGATAGGGATCTTCGGTGTAGGCTTCCTCATTCCGGCCCATGCGTGGATCGCGGTCCAATTCCATGACCAAGGTGGATAACATGTGGATGCCGACGGCCCGGGACTCCGCGGCGGCGGCAGCGTAAATCGCTCGCACTAAATCAAGATCGAACGAACTGCCAATGGCCAAGCCCTCGGGAAAGATCGTTGCCCCGGGATACATGGCGCCATGCGTGCCCTCCTCGTCTTGCATCAAGGGGATTTTCAGCCGCGTCTGGGTGAGCGCGATCTTCTGCAGCTCATTGAAATACTCCGCGGCGTGGCGGGCGTTTCCGTCACGCAGCACCTCATTGGCCAGGGTAAAGAATCCGCAGGCCGGACCGATTTCCTGTGTGTAGGTTCCGGCCGCGAACCGCTTGCACGCTTCCCGCTTCGCCGGAATGGTGGTCCCCAGTTCATCCACATAAACGCAGGGCAGGTTGAGCTGCCCAATTTTTTCCTTAATCGTCATGCGGCCCATCAGGTCATTGACGCGCTCGTCGATCGTCCGCGTATGGTCGAGGTAGATCGGCGATGGGCTCCCGGCCTGCGCGAAAAGCGCTGGACCTTGTGACAGCACCGCGGCGGCTGTCGCCATCAACAACCAAAGGGATTTCTTCTTTATCATTTCTCACCTCCACTGGATCATATCTTAGGTACCTGAAACGTGTACTGGCCGGAAGCTACTTCGAATACCAAGGCTGCGCCTTCCTGCCGAAGGTAACGAACGCCCGCCGCTTGGGCCACAGGACGGCCGCTTTCGGAGACCTGCTCCCGCGAGGGGGCCGGCAAGAAAACCGTGGCGGTAGCGTTGGCCGGAATACGCACCGTCAACTCGAAGCCCGTACCCTCCTTCTTCCAACTGCTCTCCACACGGCCGCGCGCCGTGTCGTGCCAGGCTTTCACCCAGGTGAGATCGCCGACCGGTTGCGGTTTGATCGAGATGTGAATGAAATCCGCTTCGATGCCTGCCAGACCGGCGTAGAACCACTCCTCGATATGGCCGAGCATGCAGTGGTTCTGTGACGAAGCGGGGTCCGCGTCCCAGGCCTCGGTAAGCGAAGTGGCGCCGCGCTCGAGTTGCGCACCGTAGCTGGGCGGGTCGCGGCGATTGGTCATGGCGAAAAGCACGTCGGAGCGGCCCGCGTCCATCAGCGCGCGGACAAGATAGTGATAGCCAATGTCACCCGCGGTCTGCTGATTCCCGCGCCGCGTCACATCGCTCACCAAATGCTCCACCACTCGGGTGCTCTCGGCGCGGGAGCAGATGTCCATGACCAGCGGCATTGCTTGCGCTGTCTGGCTGCCGGTGGCGTACTGGCCCGTCTTGGGGTCGAAAAAAGTATGGTTGAACGCCTCCCGCGCGCGCTCCGCCAGCGCCCCATAGTGATCTGCATCCGCCACGTGTCCCAGCAGGCGGCTGGCTTGCTCCACGACGCGCAGATCCTGATAATACGTTGCCGTCGCCGTCACCCCCAACGGGGTGAGCTTTGAAACTCCCGGCTCACCCGGCCCGATGTCATACCAATCGCCCAGGCCATAAGAGATGATGTGATCCCGGGCCTTGCTTCCCAGGTAATCAACGTAGCGTTCCATGGCCGGCAGGCTCTCTTCCAGCGTGTGCCGGTCACCGTATTGGAGGTACGACCACCAGGGAACCATCACCATCGCACTACCCCATTCCGGGGAATCTCCGAATCCGTATGCGTGGACCGTATAGTTGGGTGCGGTATCGGGGATGAGCCCCTCGATGGTCTGCGCATCCCGCATGTCACGTGCGATTTTGGGGAAGTACGAGGAGAGGTCGTAATCGAACCCGATGCTGGACGCCATCAAGTAGGGAACTTCCAGCCAACCGAGCTTTTCGCGGTGCGGGCAATCGGTGACCACACTCTGGAGATTACTGCGCACTGCCGCGTTGATGAGTTTGTGGATGCGGTTGAACAGGTCATTCGAACAGGAAAACTCGCCCGCCTGGGGCGCCGAGGAGTAAAGGAATTGCCCCTCCAGATCGGTCACCTCGGCGTCGCCTTCCACCTGGACGTAGCGGAAGCCGTAATAGGAAAAGCGCGGATGCCAGGTCTCGCGGCTACTGCCCCGCAACGTGTAGGTGAAATACTCGGGGCCGCCCGAGCTTCTTTGGCTGACGAAACCCTTGCCATCCAGCAGTTCTCCGGGGGTAAGGCGGACCTGAGCGCCGGCTTTGCCGCGCACGGTAATCTGCGGCCAGCCGGCAAAGTTTTGACCGAGGTCGTAAACATGGATTCCCGGTCCCGGTTCGCTGACTTTCACCGTGTGGAAAACCTGCATTACTTTAATGGGCGGCTGTGATTGGGAAAACAGGCGCTCCGTCGAATCATCGACGACGTCGGTCGCCTCCCAGCCCGTCCCAGCAAAACCCGGCTCATTCCAACCAGGTTGTTCGTCGCGAGCGTCATAATCTTCGCCACCGTATATGCACGAGAAGCGGGTGGGGCTCGGCGCGACCTTCCAGCTTTCATCGGAGACGATGGTTTGCGTTGTCCCATCGTCGTACTCGATGCGAAGATGCAGGATAAATTTGGGGCGGCCAAAACTCGCGGTGAATTTAACGTAGCGGCCTCCCGCCACGTTGTACATGCCATTCCCCAGAAGAACACCGACGGCGTTGGCCCCTGGGCGCAGAAAATCTTCAACATCGTAGGTCGCGTATAAGTTGGTGCGGCGGTAATTTGTCCAGCCTGGTTCCAAAACGTGGTCGCCGACTCTACGGCCATTGAGGTAGAGCTCGAAGAACCCCAGTCCGGAGATGTAGGCCGTGGCGCGGGTCACTTTGCGTGCGACCGTAAACTCCCGCCGGAACATGGGCAGCGGGCCAGAGTTAATCGCCGTGCGGCTCCAGGCGATCCAAGTTGCCTGCCAGTCTTCGGGCTTCAGAATTCCCATTGACCAGCTTGCCACCGGGCTCCATTCCGAGGGCGCGTCGTTCTGGTCCCAGGTGCGTGCCTTCCAATAGCACCGCAGGTGGGAGGACAGTGGTTTGCCGCCGTAAGCAATACCTACAGTCTCGTGGCTGGCCACCTTGCCGCTGTCCCATTCATCCGCCTGACCCGCGTCTAGGGCCGTGCGGGAGGAAGCAACGAGAATCTGATAGGCAGACTGCGACTGGCCCCGCTCTGGAGACTCCAGCGTCCAACTAAGGCGCGGCTGGAGAGCGTCGACCCCCTGCGGATTCACCCGATATTCGCAGCGGAGGCTTGCAGGTGTGACACCCGGGGAAGCCAGCAGCGCCGCCCACAACAACAGCATGACCATGGAACCTCCCCTCTCACGGTGGCTGCGCTCGCGCGGTTTGAGGCTCCGCGTGGCCTATGGCACCGGCCGGAGGACGCTCAGCGACGATAACCGGCTCGACAGACTACCGGAATTTCTTCCTTTATTCCAAGAATTGTTTGGCCGTGGGGTCGAGGTTTTCGACAGAACTCCCCGCTCGGTAACGGCGCAGACTTCGTAAGCAATATAACGCTGATACACAATTTCTTTCAGGGAATTGAAAAAACTGTCTGTAGATGTTTCGGCCGCCGGGAGGGAACGCAGATTCTTCGCTTGCCGCGCTCCATCAGAATGAGGGCCCCTGCAAGTCTTTCAGCAAACCCCTACACGATGTCTTCCGTCTTGGGGTCCCAGCGCACCGCGCGCTTCTTGTGATATGAGGCAATCGCCAGCTGGCAAACGATGGCCGAGCGGTAACCGATTTGGAAGGGGCAATTGGGCCCCTGGCGGCTGTGTATACAGTCGAAGATGTTCTGCATGTGCACGGCCGTGCCGTCGAAATAGCCGCCTGCTTGCCCTCCTTCAGGCGGTACGGTGGAGATTGTGGCGCCCCCCCAAAGGAACGTTTCCGCGATTTGTTGGGCCGTCCACGCCGAGGTGGGATGGGCTGTGATCAAGAATCTCAATTTGCAGTGCTGCTCGAGTTCGGAACCAAGCTCGGAGGCTGAACAACGCGAAAGGAGGGAAGCGAACATAGGGTCGGAAGAGCAGCAATGCCTTTCGACAAGATCAATGATGTCAATCTGATCGAGATTTCTGGCAGGGACAGGAGGCAAAACCGGCCCGTTCCATGGCCCTTGGAAGCGCCTTGCACTGCAAATCCGACTGACAATTGCCTTCAGCGGCGGTCGGGTGTACGTTATCGGTCGGACGGGAAGTCGGTAATGGGAATTCCGGTCTAACAGCTCTGGCAAAGGTTCAGAGGAATGTTGCAACGTTGTAGGATTTCGAGGGCGGGCCGACCCGTGGATTCAATGGTCGCGCCAGCGGGGGCCGACGGCACGGCCCCAACGCATCTGGTGCAAGCAGGAAAATGCAGCAGAGGTCGACGTGGTGCGAGAAGGTTTCCCCAAAAACCGTGGTAGTGTACATCCTGTGAAGCTCGAACCCAGCGAACCCGAACGGATAATACCTCAAAGTGGGGAGGTGCGTATGAATCATCCATCGAGTACTCGAAGCGGCAATCATCCCCTGCTTGAAGCTGAAGGCATAACTCGACGGAAGTTCCTGGCCACGGCGGCGGGGTCCGCCACGGCTGGATTGCTGGCGAAGAACCGTTCTATTGAAGCAGCGGCCCCGATGGCCGGCTCAGATCCCACACTTCGGTTGGCCATCGAGGGCGGGGCTCCCGTCCGACCTACGGAGCTGCGAGCGAATTTCCCCGGACCCCTTTACTACGATCAAGAGGAGCGCCGGGAAGTGCTGGAAGTGCTGGACGGGCGCAGTCCCTTCCGTTGGTACGGCATCGGCCCCGCAGGCGGGTCCCCCAACAAATGTAACTTGTTTGAGAAAGAGCTGGCTGTGCATCAAGGCACAAAATACTGCCTGGCGGTAACCTCGGGTTCGGCAGCCCTGATTACCGCCGTGGCCGCGCTCGAGGCCGGGCCCGGTGACGAGGTCATTCTTCCGGCCTGGACCTGGTATTCATGCTACAACGCGATCGTCGCCGCCGGTGCAACCCCGGTTTTTGCTGAAATCGACGACTCGATGCATCTTGACCCATCAGACATCGAGCGCCACATTACCCCGCGTACTAAGGTCATCATGGTGGTCCACATAATGGGTGAATCGGCCGACATGGACCCGATACTGGCCGTCGCCCGCCGGCATCATCTAACAGTGCTGGAGGACTGTGCTCAAAGTATGGGGGCAACCTACAAAGGCCGTGCGGTAGGTTCAATAGGGGATTGCGGAATTTACAGCTTCCAGGTGTGCAAAACCATCTCCGCCGGCGAAGGGGGAGCTTTGGTGACCAACGATCCTCACCTCTTCGAGCGTGCGGCGAGGGTTCACGACCTGGGCCTGCTGCGCGACCCTCACGCCGAAGCTCTTGGCCAGCCTCCCGGCCAAGAGGAAATGAGGATGGTGGTCGGATGGCAGTTTCGTATGAACGAGTTCACGGGGGGAGTGCTGCGCGCCCAATTGCGCAAGCTCGATCGCATTGTCGCAGACTTTCGCGATAGGGGGAAGCGGGTGGCTGAGGGCATCCGCTATCTTCCGGGCATTCAGCTTCGCAAGAGCAATGACCCGGACGGCGCGCTCCGCTCCTCCGTTTACATCCGCACAGGGGGTCTGGCTGAGCGGGATCGTATGATCTCGGCCCTCGCCGCGGAAAACATTCCGGCCGATGCCATGGAGGGATCTGTAATCCTGCCCCTCGCACCCCATATTGAGAGGAAAGAACCGCCGGAAGCGAATTGGCCGTCATTCGCGGACCCAGAGGAAAAGGATCTCCATTACGGCGCAGGCTGCTGCCCACGTACGATTGAAATCCGGAACCGCTATGTTGGTCTCCCTATGGATCCCAAATATTCGGATCAGGATGTTGCCGACATCATTGCCGCCGTCCGTAAGGTTTATCCGGCCGTGGTGAAAGGTCAACCAGAGGGAATTTCTTAAATCGAGAGGTGGAGTATGCCATTATCGCAGAACCTGAATCGCCGCCATTTTCTCCAAGCCTCGGCCGTGGCCGCGGGGCTGACGTTCGATACCCTTCCTCTGAAGGCTCAGATGGAAGCGGGCGGGCCCGCCAAACTGAAACCCGCCTCGGGGGGGTTGCCCACCGGACGAATCGGGAAACTCGAGGTGACTCGCCTGATTTGCGGGGGTAACCTCTTCAGCGGATTTGCCCACAGCGGAGAGCTGCTTTAGGTTGAAAGCCTGCTACAACATTACTTCACGGACGCCAAGATCCTGGACACGCTGCAATTGTGTGAGGAAGGCGGGATCAATACCACCATTCTTCGCACCGACGAGCAGATCGTTCGCGTCATCAACCGCTACCGCAAGGAGCGGGGTGGTAAGCTCCAGTGGATCGCCCAGACCTATCCCGAACCGGACAACCTGAAAGACAACATCAAATTGGCGATCGACAATGGTGCGGTGGCCGCGTTCTGCATGGGCCAACACGCCGACGAGGTTTTCGTAAAGCCTGGGAAGGCGGAACTCATCGGGGCGGTCGTCTCATTCATCAAGCAGAACGGTCTGGTGGCGGGGGTCGGGTCGCATTCGATGGAACTCCCGATCATCTCTGAACAGCAGAAATTTGAGCCGGACTTCTATTTCAAGACATTCAACAGTGCAGGTTACTATACCCAAGACACGCGCGACGTTGCCGCCCTCATGAAAACCATCCGCAAGCCCTGGATTGCATTTAAGGTTTTGGGCGCGGGCCGAGTGCTGCCGAAGGATGGCTTCGACTTGGCGTTCAAGAGTGGCGCGGATTTCATCAATGTGGGGATGTACGATTTCCAGGTAGAGTCCGACGTATCCTTGGTCAGGGACGTCGTGAAGCGTCACGCGCAGCGCGACCGCCCCTGGGCGTGAGCGTGAAGGCTTAACGGAAAACGTCAAATCGCGTTAAGAGTCCCCGCGGCAATTTTCGTCCCGTCATTCAGCCTCGCGAACAACGTAGCTGAGCCTTGGTAGGGTCGGGAACTGGCGCGGGGGCGCGCGGAGACTACCGCAGCCCCGTTTCCAGCTCCCGCCACATCACACGTAGCGTGCGGATTTCCCGCACTACGCGTTCCTGCACACTTCACGACAAGGGTTATGGGGCCGATCAAGTCGGTTCAGCCTTCACCTTGACTCAAAGTCTTCGCCGCAGGTCTTGCAGCTTAAAGGGCGCTTTTATCATTTCACCCCTGCCTCCCGTGTTGGCCAAGACTTGCTGTGCAGCAAGGCCCCTTCGCTCCATGGGCGTTACCCCACTTCGTCGCTACTTCGAGCCTAACCGCCTCCGTCTCGCCGTCAGCCGATTTTCCGTTGTCTCCGGTTATACGGCCTACCCTGCTCCACCGATCTCTCGATGGGACGAGGACGGTTTCTCCAGTTGCTTGACATGCCCTTGCCACCGTGCTGCCCCTACCACCCCGCCGGAGTGACATGACGTCTCGGTCAGCCCACGTCATGCCATGCTGCCTTCGCCCCGAAGGAGAGAGCTCGGCCTCCGGATCTATTTTTTTGTCGAGGCCACCTATGGGTTCACTCGCGTTACGGCCCGGTGACTCGCTCACCATCCCTTGGATGGCTTTGTCGGTCAGCTTCATCCGCTTCGTTTCCTCCACGGATGCGACCCGAGCTACAAGGCTCCTGACTCTTGCCTTGGTGGGACTAACTCCCACTGAACATACCAGCCTTTGCTGGACACACTCCATCGCCAAAAATTCATCGGCTCGAATTCCGTTGATTATTCAGGTTGTTACCTCCACACTCCAACTCATGACCGAGACAATGCGCTGGCTGGCCATTTTCATAATTGCAACTCTTAGACAACATCGTGACTTGGCCCTGGAGAATCTGGCTTTGCGACAACAGCTGGGAGTGCTGAAGAGAAAGCATGGAGTTCCCAGACTGAAGAAGGGCGACCGATTGTTTTGGGTGGTGCTTTCCCGAATCTGGGCCCCTTGGCGACAGGCCTTGCACCTGGTGAACGGTGATACGGTCGTCGGCTGGCAGCGAAAGGGCTTCCGAATCCATTGGACCAGGACTTCGCAACGGGGAAGTCCAAGTCGACCACAACTCAATTCCGAAGTCCGAGCCCTGATCCAGCAGAGGGCGACCGCGAACCCGTATTGGGGCGCGCCTCGCATTCACGGGAACTGCTCAAGCTGGGAACGGAGATTTCCGAGCGCACGGTTTTCCGACTGATACCCAAGTACCGGAAGCCACCTTCCCAGACTTGGAAGGCCTTATTGAATAAACATGTCCAGAGTTTGGTCTCGGTTGACTTCTTCACGGTGCCCACAGTCAGTTTTCGAGTGTTATTCGTTTTTGTCGTGCTAGCGCATCATCGCCGGCGCGTCATGCATTTCAACGTGACGGAGCATCTGACGACGGCTTGGACCGCTCAGCAAATCCTGGAAGCGTTCCCCGAAGCCACGGCGCCACGATATTTGATCCGAGACCGGGACCCGATCAATGGGGAATGTTTCCGCAATCGTCTCAGAGACATGGACATCACCGAAGTCCTGACCGCACCGCAGAGCCCTTGGCAAAATCCGTTTGCGGAAAGGCTGGTGGCCTCCATCCGATGCGAGTGTTTGGATCACGTGATTGTGTTGGGAGAGAAGCATCTGCGGCGAATCCTGAAAGGTTATTTGATTACTATCTGGGTTCGAGGACTCACCTCCCTTTAGACAAGGACGCTCCGACCACTCGCGTCGTGCAGGGGCCGGAGGCGGGCCAGATCGTGGAGATCCCGCTGGTCGGTGGCCTCCACCATCGCTACGAACGGCGCGCTGGGTAATCGATTGCAGGTTGGGCCCGCCGTTCCCTTACCTCGAAAACTGCGACCTGCCTCGCGCAAGGCGGGCGCTTGTCGGCGCAAAGGTTCGACCAGCCCGGTGACCTCTCGGACCAGAGACCGAGGCATAGAGCGACGAGCGGTGACTGCGGTCTTTGGGCGGCTGCTTTTGCAGCGAATGCATTATTATCGCGTTTTGGCGAAGGACAGGATTCGCGCAAAACCTGGGTCGAGGCCGGGGGAATTGGCGGTTACTACTATTTCACCGGGTTGCCCTATAGTTTGTACATTGATAGCGGCCACGCCCGAAACAGCGTCAATGTGGGTAGTGCCGCCCAGCAACCGGCCCGGGCCTTCCACAACGAAGTGAATCCACGGCCGCGCCTCGGGGACCAGCACGCCTTGCGCGTCCACCACGTCGGCCTCGATGAAGCTTACATCTTCATCGTCGGCAACCAGGCTCTCCTTTTCCGCCTGCAGCTTGATCCGCACCGCGGGTCCCGCCGTGCGCAGTTCATCGCGCACGGTAGCACTGCCCTGGTGGCCGACCGCGGTAAGCGTTCCGTCCTCGTAGGGGACGTCGTCCCATATAAAGGGCGCGTGGCGCAAACTCGCTCCGGGCAAGGGTTGCTGATTGAACTGGTCGGAGACCTTATAGACCGCGATGGCGTCGTGAAAATCCTTCCAGACGCGCTCGGGCGTGGCGGGTTGTCTCACTCCCAGGCTGTTGCCATTGAGGAACAGTTCGACAGTGTCGCAGTCGCTATAGACGCGCACGCGCCGCTTGTGCCCGGTCTCTCCCGGCCAGGTCCAGTGGCCCACGATGTGGACCATGGGCTTATCCGTCCATTGGCTCTGGAGGAAGTAGAAGCCCTCTTTGGGCAAGCGCCACATGTCACAGACGCCCAGGTAGTCATTGAAAGGCCAGCGGAAGG
>Ga0208034_1000428_pt1 | contig 35364 bp, 36 predicted proteins | sample June2015DPH_8_10_FD_184699 | JGI IMG/M metagenome (GOLD analysis project Ga0208034, IMG submission 184699) | Peatland microbial communities from SPRUCE experiment site at the Marcell Experimental Forest, Minnesota, USA - June2015DPH_8_100... | ecosystem: Environmental > Terrestrial > Soil >...
TTCAGTCGATGGCGGCCACGGGCAACCTGGGAATCGATCTCTCCCCCGCGCCCGAAGGCACCCAACTCGAGGCCACCTACGCCGTCGTGGGCTACCTTCCCACAGGGATGAACGCCTGGTGCCGTTCCAACTTTTCTCGGCTAAAACGGGTCATCCACGGCGCAAACCCGGTCAGCAAGGTACAGGTGGAGTAGATTGCCGAATTAAGTTGGAACGGCACTGGGCCGCGCCCGTCGATACCGTGCTGACGGAGCAATTCACACGCTTGAAAACTTACCTCGAAGTCGGGGCCGCCGCCCTCAAGCCGCCTCTGTCAAAATAGGCCAAAGACATTCCGGCACCCGCCCGCCGCTTCCGGGGTGCGCACTTGACGAACCGCAGACTCACAGAGCGGGTCTGCGGTCCCGGCTTCGCCAAGAGTCTCATTGGTCGTCGGAAGCCTTCAGCTCCGGACTCAAGGCTTACCTTCAACGAGCTCGTCGTAGTCTTCCGGGCCGGGCTCCGCGCCGTCAGGCCGTTCCCTCGAACATAGATCTTGGGATTGCTTCTCCCTGCACCCTTTCACAAAGCTCGTACGCACTGCGGTACACTCAGAATCTCGTCCACCTCCGCCCTGTCCACGTCCATCACGTGCGGAATTCCACTGATTTCCGATGCTTCATAGGTCAGAGCCGCGAGATCGTCGCGACTAATGTGCTCAACCGAGAACTTCCGGCTTCCAGCCATAAGCTGGCGCAGACCCTGGGCTAGACGCTCGTAATACGTGTATAGACCGAGGGCGCCGGCCGGCAGTGTCTCGAAAACTTCCGCACCCAGTTGCTGACGTAGCTCCGTCGCTGTCACGAAGATCTCGTCTCGTGTTCTGCCGAAGCGCTCGATATAGACCGGCAGTTGTCCTTCTTCGATCGCCCGCCCGATGGTCTTTCCGACCATGGCCGCGGCGATGGGAGCACGCGCCATGCCGACCAGCTTTACAAAAGGCGCGCCTAGCGCCAGCCCTTTGAAGATCTGGTCCTCAAAGGTGAACCCGCCGGCTACAGCCAGCGCCGGAACGTACTGCCCTTGCTCCGCCAGCCGCTTGGCGTAGACATACAAGAGCGAGTGGAGTTCCACCGGAGGAACCCCCCACTCGTTCATCATGCGCCAGGGGCTCATGCCCGTACCCCCACCCGCCCCGTCCACGGTGAGAAGGTCCAGCTTGCACTTTGACGCGAAGGAAAGGGCGCGCGCCAAGTCGGCGGGACGGTATGCGCCAGTCTTGAGGAAAACGTACTTCGCCCCGGCCGCGCGCAGCTCCTCCACTCGCCGCGCAAAAGACTCTTCCGTGACCATGCCGACGCGCGAGTGCCGCTCGAACTCCTTAAACGCGCCATGCTCAAAGGCGCGGATGACGACGGGATCTGTGGGATCGGGAAGCACGATGTATCCGCGCTGGTACAGCATCTGGGCTTTCTTGAGCGAGTTGATCTTCACTTCCCCGCCGATATTCTTCGCCCCCTGACCCCACTTCAGTTCGACGCACTCCACCCCGAGTTTCTTAATTGCGTACTCTTGCACCCCCAGGCGGGTGTCTTCGATGTTCGCCTGGACGATGATGGCGCCGTATCCATCGCGCTGGCAGCTTCTGTAAAGATGCACGCGCCGCTTCAAGTCCGCCGTGTCCACAACCCGGCCGTTCTGGATGACCGCCTCGGGATCCATGCCGGCGACATTCTCGCCGATCGTCAGTCCGGTGCCAGCCAGCGCGGATCCGATCGCCAGCCCTTCCCAATTGTTCTTGGCAATGTTGGTCGACCCGAGCCCGGGAATAATCCACGGGTAGCGGAACTTCAGCTTGTGGTCGTGACCGAACGCGACTTCCAGCTTGACGGCGGGAAAGATGGCCTTGTCGCTGTCAGCTTCAATCCCGTGCGCACCGGTAGCGGTACCCATGATGTTGAAGTGAGAGTAATCCACCGGGTACGCTTTTTCGCCCGCCGTGGTAATCACCCCGAAGGGTTGCGGATAGATCACCTCGTGACCCCGATAGGCCGACTTGCCGATCTCACACATGCCGATGCAGCCGTCCACGCAGGTTACGCACATGCCGGAAGCGGGAACGACCGAACCTTCGGTCCGGTTCTTGGTGAGAGTTGCAGCCGAGGAATTGACTCTTGAGAACGACATCGCGGTGCCTCCCTTGAACGACTCTTCAATGATTCGCCGCACTTTCCGGACGAAAACCCCGTTGCCGGGCCTTGTCCAAGCGGCTTAGTCTTTCCTGATTTCGCACGCCACGCACGGCGCCATGTAACACATCATGTCATCGAACAGCTCCTTCTCAAGGCACGGCGGGCTCAGGTTCGCGCAACTGCCGCAAATCGCTTTTTCCGGCTCGTTGTAAGTGCAGCGGAGCTGGCAGGCGGGGCAAACATACATGCAAGCGCCGCACAGCCGGCACGCTTCGGAGGGCACGTCGAAGGGCGTGCCAATGCTCCGCTTCTCGCCGCGCCCGCGGAAACCGATGGCCTTGGCCATCATCTGCTCCTCGCACATGCGCACGCACAAGCCGCACAGGATGCAGTCCTGGTGCTCCTGGCGGAAGCGTTGCCGGCGCACCTCGTGCGCCGCGGCGAGGTCCTGGATGATCTTCGATTGCGGGCACGACGCCAGCAGCAACTCCAGAATCATTTTCCGCGCCCGCATCACGCGCGAGGAGCCCGTCCGGACCGCGAGCCCTTCCTCGGCTGGGTACGTGCAAGCCGTAACCAGCTTCGCCTTCTCCCCCCGGCCGATCTCGACCACGCAGAGGCGACAGGCTCCGTACGGCGTCAGCCCATCGAGATGGCAGAGCGTCGGGACGGGGAAACCGAGGAAACGAGCCGCTTCGAGCAGCGTCGTTCCTCCCTCGACCGTCACCGGCAGTCCATTCATGGTCAGGGTGATCATGGGTTCCTCTTCACGCTCGCTTATCTCGGCGGTACGGCGATGATCGCATCGCCCGCGATGGCGTCGAACTTGCAGACCTCAAAGCAGGCCCGGCACTTGATACATTTGGACTGGTCCAGGTTGTGAACTTCTCTTCTTGGCCCCGTGATCGCTCCTGTCGGACAGACCTTTACGCACAACGCGCAACCCGTGCACTTTTCAGCGATCACGCGATATGTAAACAGGTCCCGGCATACTGTAGCGGGGCAGAACTTGCGCTCGATGTGCGTGACGTATTCATCCCGGAAATAACGCAGCGTGCTGAGAACAGGATTGGACGCGGTCTGTCCCAGCCCGCACATCGACGCATCCCTCACGACCAGGGCCAGTTCCTTCAAGAGGTCGAGTTGGTCCAAGGTCCCTTTGCCGGTAGTGATGTCATCCAGGATCTCCCACATCCGCTGCGTGCCCTTGCGGCAGATGAAGCACTTGCCACAGGACTCGTCCTTCAGGAATTTCATGAAGTACTTGGCGACGTCCACCATGCAGGTGTTCTCGTCCATCACAATCATGCCGCCCGATCCCATGATCGAGCCCGCCGCGGTCAGGCTTTCGTAGTTGATGGGCAGGTCGAACATCGACAGGGGGAGGCACCCGCCACTTGGCCCGCCCGTCTGCACGGCTTTTATCTCTGCCCTCCCGGATGGTCCGCCGCCTGCGCCGTGGACAATCTCCCCGATGGTGGCGCCCATGGGCACTTCGACCAGCCCGGTGTTCTTGACCTTTCCCACCAAGCTGAAGATTTTCGTCCCTGTATTCTGGGGGCAGCCGACCTTGGCGAACTCGACGGCACCTTCGTTGATGATGATCGGAATGTTCGCCCACGTTTCCACGTTGTTAATGGCGGTCGGCTTGCCGCTGATGCCTTTTTCAACGGGATAAGGCGGCCGCTGGCGGGGTTCGCCTCTTTCGCCTTCCACCGACCGGATGAGCGCCGTCTCCTCGCCGCACACAAAGGCGCCAGCGCCTTTCACAATCTGAATGTCAAAGGAGAAGCCGGTGCCCAGAATGTTCTCGCCCAGAAGCCCCAGTCCGCGCGCCTGCCGCAGCGCGATGACCAGATGTTTGATCGCCAGCGGGTACTCAGTGCGCACATAGACGATCCCCTGCGTAGCGCCAGTGCCGTAGGCCCCGATCAGCATTCCCTCGATGATGCTTTGCGGATTCCCTTCCAGGACGCTGCGATCCATGTAGGCGCCCGGGTCACCCTCGTCCGCGTTGCACACCAAAAACTTGCCGTGACCATCGCGCGCGTTCGCCAGCAACTCCCACTTGAGGCCAGTGGGGAATCCGGCTCCGCCGCGACCGCGCAGATCGGAGGCTTTTACTTCACCCACCACCCAGCGTGGATTCCCTTGCTCGAGAACTTTTACGAGGGCCGAGTACCCACCATTTTCGATGTAGTCATAAATGCGAATGGGGTCGATCTTTTCGTTGCGCGCCAGAACGGTGCGCCTCTGTCCTTTGAAGAAAGGAATATCGCTCTGCTTCTGAATCCTCTTGTGAGTTTTGGAATCACGCCAAAGAAGGTCTTCGACCACCCGCCCCTGGCTCACCGCCTCGACAATCCGGGTCATCTGCTTGATCCCGAGCCTTGGGTAAAAGGTGCCCTCCGGCTCGATGAGCACGCTGGGCTCCGCCTGGCAGAATCCGTGGCAGCCGGTGATGCGGATCCGGATCTTCTCCGCCAGTCCATTGCTCAGAACTTCGCGTTTGGCGATGCGGATCAAATCATTGGCGCCGCTCGCCTGGCCGCACGTCCCTGCCGGGATGACGATCACCGGGATCTGCGCATCGCGGTCGACGATGAACCGCTCTTGCAGCGCCTTGAACTCCTCGATCGATACAACTCTTTCCATGCCTGTCTCCCGTCGGCCGATCGACAGACTCCCCCAGCCACCCCGTTCAGAGTGTGCCGCCGCTCAGATCGAGAATGTGGCCTCTGCAACCTCTTCGCGAACAAATCTGGACAACGCCGCCCTCCCGAACAATCATCGGGACCATTGGCGCGCCGCACTCGAGGCAACTGGAACCACCGATGAGGTGCGCATGACAGTGCGGGCAGAAGAAGTCCACCATCACCTCCGCCGGGATCTCGCGCTCCGATTGCAGGTTGTAACTTCCGTAGAGGCACGACAACCGCAACCGGAAGTGTTCACCCGCGAAAGCCACCGTGACGCTGATCGAAGGCTGGCCATCCACCCGATGGACTGGGTCCATCAGGCTGTGGTTGCACCGCGGACAACTTACCTCGACAGGGAAGATGCGCTGGTCGGTCGTCACGTCCACGTTGTCCAAACCGTTCCGGGCCTTCTCCAGAATCTCCTTGACCTGGACCGGGCTCACGTTCGAGAAGTAATGCCCGTCGACCACCACGATCGGGCCCAAGGCGCAGGCGCCCAGACAGTTCACCGTTTCCAGCGTGAAATCGCGGCTGGCGGTGGTCTCTCCCGGTGCGATGGTCAGGGCCCGTCCAAACTCTTCCGCGATTACCGGGCCCCCTCTGACGTGGCACGCTGTACCCAGGCAAACCGAGCAAAGATGCTTGCCTCGCGGTTTCAGGCTGAAGGAGCGGAAGAACGTTGCCACCCCGTAGACATCCGTGAGGGAGCGGCCGGTCTCCTCAGCCACCACCCCGAGCGCATCAGGCGGAAGATAGCCGTACCGGGCCTGAATCCCCTGAAGGATGCCGATCAGCCCTCCAAACTTGCCAGCGTGTTCTTCTACAATGCGTGAAACGTCCTCCGAACTCATATCGACTCCATGGCCCAAGGGGAGGCCGCCCGCGACGCAGAACTACCGGTACTCCTCGCAACGCCAGACGCCGCCAGCCGGTTTGAGATAAATGCAGACGTTTCGGTCCTCGCAACTGCTGCACAGCCCCTTGAACTTGGTCTCGGATTCTCTACTGGAGGGTTTCTTCCAGAGCTTCTCGAGTTCCACCTGATCCGGGCTGGGCGGTGGCCGCCGAATCGGCGGGCACGGCTCAAATTGCCCGCAGTTGAGGACGATCTGTCCCTTGTTCCTCGGGTAAATGCAAACTGCCTCGTGCACACAGGCCGAACAAATACCGCAGGTTTTCGCCACTGCTTCAGTCAGTATTGCCATTGCTCGTCTCCTAGTGGGCGGTACGTGCTTTCTCACCAACACCCACGCACAATGGCGCAACTTGGTGGCCAACCTGTGACCGCCTGGATCAATCGCCCTTCAGGCGGCGCAACTCAACTACAATCAGAGGGATGCAAACCTGGCAGATGGCACGTAGGGAAAGGAGTTTCGTTGCGGAGGCTGGGGAGTTTTGTACCGCCGGGGAATAGTTCCCCGGTGGCGGGTAGTGTCTGAAAAGTGCGTTGATGCGGATAACTCAGCGAACAGGCTCAAAACCGCTAATCCATTTGAAGCCCGCTGGCGGGGTTATCGATGCAATGTGAAGGTGACCGCCGATTCCATCGCAAATCATTTTATCAATTCTCTTAGCCATCGGGTCATAACATGCGAGGATGTGGTTACGAACGATGTCAACGGCCTTAGGTATAGTTGTAGAGCTTTGCGGCGATGCCCTATATACCCGGTACTTAGCAAAACGTTTGTCCTTGAAATCGTTCAGGGCATCCCAGACCTTTTGAGAGCCGTAACCACGTTCCTCCCCGGGGTTGTAGCTGGATGGCCTGCGGTAGTAGAGCACCCAAGTCTTGATTTCGATGAAAGAATCTGACGCTATAAAATGAAGGGATGTGGTTATGGTAGCCAAGCACAAAAACTCTAGCTATGGCCATGCCGGGCTCATTGAATCCGCCTTCTTCAGGGTTGTTCGGGTAAGTTATCTTCCCAGACTCTTTGGCTTTTACGAGGTTATCGTGCGCCGGTCGGCAGAGGCTCTTCATATAGAATGCTGGTTCCACAAATTGCTTGTTTGCCAATAAATTCGCGGCGTCGCGAATCTCCCAAGTGAGGTCCATTACGACCTCATCGCTCTTGGCGGGATTGCCGAGTCCCACCGTCCCGACCAATGCATATGCGAGTGACCTGCCGCGATTTTCGATGGGGAATATTTTTTGCGCATTGTCGGCAACTATCTCGGCACTCTCAATTTCGCCCTTGCGCTGTCGTCCGTCTGCTCCAATAACGAACCCATCCCTTGTATAAACGATGAAAATGGCGGTGGGCATCGGGGAATGCTTTCCATTCTCACAGTTCGACCAGCAGTCCGGCATTACGGGGTCGCCATAAAGGCTTGTCACGGCGCACACCCCCCAGTAGTATAAGGTGTGCGCCCGAATGCGCCCCGAACAACTTCTGGAAAACCAGAGAAGGGCCCGATTCACGGTCGCGCTTTTCCGGTTACTGCCCAATCTTAGTCAGTAATTCTTTCAGTGTCGATACGCGGGTGGCGCATACGTCGTGCACTTTGCGATGTATGCGGTCTTTGAAGATTGCGATTTCATCCGGCGTTTCGTCAGAAACACTGTTACGGACTGGGCATTTGGCCGTGGATAGAGTTCTTTGATCGCCGCCGCGCACCAGGGGTCGCATACATCCTGACCAAGAAGGTCAGGACGTATGCGCCACCCGCCAAAATCTGGAATTCAAGGAACTCATAGCTAAAAGTGGATAACTTTCAATGTTTGCGCGCTTGTTCTAGTTTCTCCAGTATTTTTTTAACTCTCTCGTATTCGTCGCTGCTCCTTTTTGACTGTAGTTCTAAAGGGAACAACTGGGCACGGTAAAATGCGTCCCGCGTCCCACCTCCCCCCTCTTTCCTAGCAGATTTCCATTCACGAGAGCCGATAGGACTAAGCAGTTTCTCAGACCACTCGCACAGATGTGCGTCACGCGATCCTGCACCGACTCTCTGGCTCATTTCTTGCTCATACTTTAGCATGTCCTGGGCACAGCACTCTCGATAGGTATCGGCGGCTCGTTGGTCCGCTTGGTCGAGGAGTTTTGGGGTGTCGTCGCCGCGTATCAACGCGCCCAGAAGGCTTTGCTTGTGCTTGCTTATCGCCTCCATGTCACTTGAATATCTACCCGAAATAGTTCTAAGTTTTTCTGTCAGTGGCCTAACCCAGACGGCAAGTTGTTCGTCAGTGCAATCTCTCAGGTCGTCCCCACGGCACGGCCTAATTTCCTGCGGCGTCACGGCGGCCTCTTTAGGAATAGATTGTTCTTGGCGGAGCTTGTCCGCAACGGCTGTAGCCAATTCCTCCGTGGTTGGCACATGGACAGTCGGAGCAACGGGTGTCACTACTTGTTCCGTATTGGTCGGACTTGGTTGGCGGTTTTTTTGTAAGTTAGGTAATCTAGCATGTTTCGGAGAGAGCACCGATGGCGGGTTAAGTCTAGCCACCAACGAATCAATTTCTGCTGTAATAGTCTTTCCTTCTTGTGTCATCTGTTCTTTCAATTGAGCAACCACTTGTGAACCGGATTCGCGCGAAATGCGTTGTTGAAAATATACTGAAACACTTATGACTATCCCGAAAACAACGACACCCACTTTCCAGATCGGACGTTTTCGTATTCGCTCGTCAAGTAGCTCCACCATAAACCCGAAGGCCGCCGGGAGAATCACGACCGCCCAATCTAGGAAATTACCTAACAATGGTGCACCTCCTCACTTCGTCCGAGGATTGTGCACCCCAGGCTATTCTTGGGTCAAGCTGGTAGCCTCCGCCTCTGAGGTCCGCGGCTTTTCTCCCGGAATTCGCGTCGTCGTGGTATCGCGCATGATACAATCACGACAGGCGAAAAGCGGATTCAAAGACGCATAGACCCACTGAAGGGGGTTCAATTGTTATACTTGGTGAACATTAATAAAACCGAGCGAGGCTACGAGGTTTTGCCGACGGCTCACACCTGCAAGGACCTGCGGGAGACAGAGCTTTGGCTTCGCGCAAACTTTCAAGTAACTCCGAACGAGTGGTCCGACTTGAGACGGAGACTCGAGAGCGGGGGTAAGGTTTCTTTCGAAAGAAGCGCCGGAAAATCCTATCAGGTAGGCTAGCAGGCTCGGATTGTTCCAAAGGCATAAATCTGAGGTCTGAAGTTCCGACAATCAGCTTGAATGAGGCGGCCTATGCGAACTCTAGCCATCTCCCTAGCTTTGAGCGCAATTCTTTCGTCGCCCGGACTAGCAGGCGCTAAGGGAAGAAGGAAAGACGTACCGGTTGCGCCCTTGCCCTCCGCGATTGTAAATGCAAGAAAGATTTTCGTCTCAAATGGCGGCGGCAGCAATCTCGCCTACGATGCTTTCTATTCGAAGATGAAGGAGTGGGGCAAGTATGAGATCGTTGGTTCGCCTGAGGAAGCAGACCTAATAGTTGAACTTTCCTACCGCGTCGAAGACAAGGGCACTCGCGTTTGGAGTTCGACGAACACCTACAACAACACAACTCAGGTCCACAGCGCCCAGATTGTCGATCCTCAACTGATTCTCACCGTTTACGACGCCAAGACGAAGAATTCCCTTTGGTCAGAGACTGACCATCGAAAACTGGCAAGGCGGGAGAAGAACAGAGAGAAGGAAACCGTTAATTCTGCTGCACGTCTCGTCGAGGATTTAGAAACTCGGGTGACCGTCCCTCAATGAGCAGGCAGCGCAGAGTTTCGGTTTGTGAAACTCCACCGTTTTATCTTCGGTAGTGGGTAGCGCAGACTTTCGCTTTCCAGAAAGTCTGCGGCTTTTTCCGCGCGTATTCGTTCGTATCATTTTGTCGCCACACGAATCATGTCGTCGCACGCCCTGTTATTAAACCTCGAACCACGCCACCGTTTCGTACCAAGAGCCGCAGAGTTTCAAAATACGAAACTCTGCGCTGCTCTGCGCTACCCACTTGCTGGGGCGATTCTGCGCGATGGCGGGGCATCGAGCGAGCGGTGTCGCCAACGTGAGGTCCCGCCCCCGGCTCGCCATTGAGGTAGAATGGTGGCGTGGCAAGGCGAATCAGCATATATCCCCTATACGGCTTAGCTGGTCAGCCTGAGGACGAACCGTTTAACGAGGCTGTCCTGCCTTTCGAGGTCATCCCCAATGTCACGCTGGAGTTGGTTTCTCCCTTGTTTAGCGATGAGACTTGGGATTGGCTCCAAAGTTATGTCGGGAAGCGCAGCTTGGATGATTTGAAAGGTGTCCGGCACGCAATTGTTCACAGGTATGAGACCGAGCAAGAGGCGGTCAATTTAGGAGCGCATTCAGATTCAAGGAAGCTGATACAAAATATTGCCGCTCTTTTGAGATTGATTCGTCCAATGACGCAGCGTGCTCTATTGATACAAGGCGAGTTCCGGCGCGATGACACCCTTGATGTCAAAACCTTTGATCACCCCATTGATTTAGAAGTCCCGGAGGTACAGAAGCTTTTTTGCGTAAGCAATCGCGATGCAGACGCACTTCGGGAGTTGGCACCCGAATTTCTGAGGGCGATGGCGGGAGAGTTCTGGAAATTCAGAATTGCAGTGCAGTTTCACGACGCTGGTCATTTTCACGGGGCATTGTTCTGGAAGGCACGCTATATGCTTTGGTGTTCGGGATTGGAGTCCATCTACACCTCGCAGGACCGAGAACACAGCGGTAGTAATGTTGCCCGCGAGCGCATAAAGTGGTTCCTCGGTGCGAACACGCCCTTATACCCGCTTGGCGACATTCCCAGTTTTTGCCCACAGTCCGATTTGACTGTCGGTCAAATAGTCAAAGAGCTGTACGATCTTCGAAATTATGTCGCCCATGGCGATAAGACGCCCGATGAGTTCTTTCAGAAAAAGGTGCGTCGCGGTCTCAACGGTGATCTAAACTTAGTTCAGGTCTGCTTGGAGTGTGTCAGCTTTATATTGCGCCATTCTCTTCTGAAAATTCTGCAAGAACGTCTGCTCGAGAATTTTGCGAATTCGCCGGTCGCCGAAAAGTACTTCGAGAATGCTGGCCTGACGAACACACTTATCAGACAGAGGGAGATGCGGCAAGCCAGGCCGCATCCGTAGAGCAGCAGCAGGGCTTCGGTTTGTGAAACTCTGCGGTTTTATCTTCGGTAGCCAGGCCACACTGCTAGCCTATTGCACGGAAGGGCGACCCGGAAGAAATAACCGCGGACTTCGAAGAGCGGAAGTCCGCGCTACCGGCTGGTGGGATTGTATGGAATTCCGTAGCCGCGTGCAAAATGAAGCAGTATCCAGTGACCGGCTTTTCAGGACAGGGGCGCCGCCGAGGTCTTCAACTTCTCGCGCAGCGTCTTGCGGTCAATGCCAAGTATCTCCGCCGCCCGGGTGCGGTTTCCATTGACGTTTGCCAAGACATTGCGAATGTACTCGGCTTCGACCTCCGCCAACGTCCGGTCGAACGAGGCTCTTTGCAGGGCGGAGAACCGCATCAGCGAGGGCAGGTCGGGAACTTCGACAACACCACCCTCATTCATCACGATAAGACGCTGCACGACATTCTCAAGTTCCCGAACATTCCCCGGCCAATGATAATTGCGTAGCACCTGTAGTGCCTGGTCGGAGAAATCGGGAACCGCCCTTCCCATTTCTCCGGCGAATCTTTCCGCGAAATGACGTATCAGAATCAGGACATCATCCCCTCTGTCCCGCAGGGGAGGCACGTCAATGGTGAGCACGTTCAGGCGAAAATAGAGATCTTCTCGAAAAGCGTCCTTCTTCACCAAGCTCGGCAAATCCTTGTTGGTGGCCGCCAGAATTCTGATGTCCACATGCCGGCCGCGCGTCGATCCCACCATGCACACTTCCTTCTCCTGTAGCACGCGCAGAAGTTTGACCTGCGTGGAAAGTGTGGTCGAACTGATCTCGTCGAGAAAAATTGTCCCCCCCTCGGCCGTCTGGAGGAATCCTGCACGCGTCTCGGTAGCACCGGTGAACGCACCCTTGATGTGTCCGAAGAGTTCACTCTCAAGGAGTCCTTCGGGAATGGCGGCGCAGCTTACCGGCACAAACGGCGCTGACGCCCGCGGGCTGCTGTAGTGAATCGCCCTGGCCACCAGCTCCTTGCCCGTGCCACTTTCTCCCGTAATCAGCACGGTGGCCGGCGTGGCCGCAACCTTGGCTATCGCACTGAACACCTGCCGCATCGCCGGCGACTCGCCCACCAGTCCGGAGGGTGACGCTGGCGTCCGGAACGCGGGGGCTTGCGCGGCGCGGCGGCTCCGCAATTTCTCGAGCGCCCGCCCCACCGCCGAAAACAACTCTTCGTCGGTAAAAGGCTTCGCCAAGTATTCCTCAGCGCCTGTCTTGACCGCGTCCACGGCGCCGCCGATCGAAGGATAGCCGGTGATCATCATCACTTCCGTGTTCTTCAGGTTTTCCCGGACGTGCCGCACCAGATCAAGGCCGCTCACTTTGGGCATCTTCAGGTCGGTGATCACCAAGTCCACTGCCATCTGCTCCAGAGCTCGAATGGCATCCGGTACGCAGGTGGCCGTCAGAACCTGGTAGCCCTTCGACTGGAGGTTCCGCTGGAGGACTTCCAGCGTATCCACAGAATCGTCTACAACCAGGATTCGTTCTTGATGAGCCGTGCGGGCCATCTCAGCCACTCTTTTCTGCCTTCCCGGAACTGTTCACCGGCAATTGGACTTCAAATCGCGAGCCCCGGCCAGCCTCGCTGTCCACGCGAATGACGCCCCGATGTGAGGTCACGATCCCGTGTACCACCGCCAGCCCCAGGCCCGTTCCCTGGTCTACGTCTTTGGTGGTAAAGAAAGGCGTGAAGATCTTGCTTTTCACTTCCTCGGTTATGCCGGTGCCCGTGTCGGTAACGGCCAGGGAAACGTAGTCTCGACCGCGATGGGTCTCGATCGTCAACTTGCCCCCGCTCGGTGACGCCTGAATCGCATTGACGACCAGGTTCACCACGACCTGCTGCAACTGCGATGGATCAGCGCTGATCTCCGGCAGATTCGGCTCCAACGAGCGCACCACCTCGATTCCTGCTTTCGCGCACCGGGACTCGAGAAAGTACAGCCCCTCCTCGACAACCTGATTCAGATTCACCTGCGTCTTCTGCAAGGGCATCTGCCGGGAAAAAACCAGCAGCTTATGGATGATTTCTCGAGCGTGCAGCGAAGTCTTGATGATCTTCTCCAGGTCGCCTGCTGCCGTCGCCGGCATTCCCGGCTCCTTCTTGGCCAATTGCGCAAAACCCAGGATATTCGCCAGAGGCTCATTCAGCTCGTGCGCCACACCCGCCGCAAGCTGTCCGATGGTAGCCAGGCGATCGGCGTGCCTGAGCTGGTCCTGCAATTTCGATTTGTGGATCTCGGCCTCTCGACGCTCCACCACCAGCGACACTTCCCTTGCCACCGTGTCGATGAGGCTCTGCTCTTCCTTCAGGAACGGCCCTTCCACAAACCCCGCCTTGTCACGCGTGTAAAACACCTCGACCACGCCGCGCCGCGCCCCACCCACCAATATGTCTGCCGCCTGGCGATGCGGGCCCTCCTTGAAATCCGTCGTGGTGTGCGCGCGGCCATCCAACAAGATTCGTGCTGTGGCGATTTGGGGATACTGCCAGGCGGGAGGAAGAAGATCCACAATACCCTGGAGAATCCCTTCCAAGGCGAGGCCAGGCCTCTGGGCTACCTGTGCGATGCCATAAAGGCAGGTCAATTCTTTGACCCGCTCTCGCAAGGCCCATTGCACGCGGCGGGTGGCGATCGCCAGCCCCAGTGTCTGCGCGAACTCCTCGTATGACTCGACCGCCTCGCGGGTGAAATGGTTTGGGTGAAGGCTCTTCAATTGAAGGAGCCCCACGGTCCGATCATCGACAGCGAATTGAATCACCGCGACGGATCGATAAGACCCTCCGAGGAGAACCGTCGCAGCACCACGAAGCCGCATCGGCTGGTGCGCGTCTCGCGTCCAAAAACTCCTCTGGCCCGCGGAGAAGGGCAACCACCGTTGAAAGCGGCCACCGAGGACATCCTGGCAGAGGCGTTGAAGGCCCGCTTCATTCTGCGGCGTCAGCCGGTTGGCGCGCGACGGATTCTTTGCGCGAGGGTCGTCCAGAACTAGAAAGCGAAACGAACGCTTCGGCCGCTTCGCCGCTTGCCAACTGTAGTGCAGTGCACCATCATTCAGTCGCAGCTCCACAGCATCGCTCTGAGAGAACTCCATGAGCATCTTCGAGACTTGGCGAAGGAAGTCGATGCGCGGTAGCCCGCGGTTCGCTTGACGCAAGACCCTCCGCGCCAGTTCGGACAAGCCGCCCGATTTCCGCCTGCCGCGAGCCACAGTGGCCATTCGCTTTGAGCGGGGACCTTCCTGCTGAACTGCCATCCCGTCCCGCATTGTCAGCCGATGGATGATCCGAGTCAAGAGGTGGCGCCGCCTCGGCCGCGCACTCACCTAGGGATCCCATAGGACGCAGGCAGCGAATCCGAAAAGGCGGCTACCGGAACGTAGGCAGGCTGCGGGAGCATGCTGCGCGGACGTGCGCCTTGCTGACTCCATAAGGGCGCTTCGCGCCTTTTGCCTGCCAGGATTGGCGGATGGCCTGCCGACCGTCTTCCTTTGGAGCGCAAGCCGAATCGAGCCGCGGGCTAAGCTACCGGGGCAGGGCTTGGACTTCAGCGAGCTCGGAATATTATACATGATATATTAACGTATAAATAAAACACGCCGCGAGGAGACTTCCCAAATGTAACTATTGAAACTTTTGAAACTATTGAAACTAATTTTTCTAACTGACGTAAATAATGAACTTGCGCAAAAAATAAATTTGCAGAAATTTGCGATTTTGGGAAAAGTGTGGCATTTTGCCCCACCGATTCCATTTTTCATAGGCCCGGAATTTCGCGTGGGCTAACACAAAATCGAAGAACCGCAGGCTAACATTATTCCAGCCAACAAGGTCAACCCGAGTTTTTCCCACCCTCAAAAAGGTCTCTCCTCGTTTATAATCCAGGTTGGCCCAGTTGTACTCTCGTGGCCACCGCTCCCAAACAATTCGCCGCCGCGCTGAGGTGGAGGCGGAACGCGAAATGCGGTCGAAGAGCGGAGCCAAAACTCTGCTGGGCACTACCGCTGTGTCATCGAGCGCGAATCAGAATGGTTTCGCCGCGAAGCGGAAGCGGGTGAGAGAGAAGCTCGCGCACTTGTGTGAGAATTCAAAATGAAAAATGGTGAATTGAGAATTCAAGACCGTCATTCGATGCCCGTGGCTGGACGGTCATCCATCTTGGTTTCCGCGCCCTGATTTTGAATTTTTGATTTTTCATTTAGAACATGTCGTCCACGTTGGAAGCCGTAAGTCCGGTGCTCCTCCGCCTGCTCGCATGTTTCGTCCTGGGCTCGATTCCCTTCGCTGTGCTGGCGATGATGGGCACGGGCATCGACATTCGGAAGGTAGGCTCGGGCAATCCTGGGTTCAACAACGTCCTGCGGGTAAGCAAGCCGCGTGCCGTGGTGGCCCTGATCGGCGACCTGGGCAAGGGCGCTTTGGCGGTCTGGCTGTTTTACAAGTCCGGCGACGGCATCACGCTGGGATGGCTCTATGGATTTGCCGTCGTTCTGGGGCATTGCTATTCGCCCTTTTTGAAATTTCACGGCGGAAAGGGAATCGCCACTTCCACCGGCGTGATGCTGGTTCTTTATCCGATTTGGGCGGCCATTTCGGTGGTGGTGTATGTGCTGCTTCGAGTGGTAGGCCGCAAGCTGAAGTGGAAAGAGGCAGGCGCCATCGCGTCAATCAGCAGTTGGGCCTTCTTTGCGCTGCTGATAGCTGTCTTCGTTGGCCGCTTGACCGCCATTTACGCGGCCCTGATGACGCTGCTTCTCATCTGGCGGCACAAGAAGAATTTTCAGAATTTGTTCGGACAAGAAAACAGTGGCGAGTGGCCCCGCGCGGCGGGGGCAAATGGCAAGCAATGAATTGCCGATGCGTTCGCTACGCTCAGCACAAGTTTTCGATTTCCGATTGGGCGGCGTCTTAACAATCGGCATTCCACAATCGGCAATCGAAAATGGCTCACTCATTCACTCCCCGCGCCCTGTTGATGTATCTGACCACGCGAGGAACAACCGAGACTGGCAGGCGCCGCGTGAAAAACACAAAAACACGATTGGCAAATCCGGGCACAACCAAGCGTTTGCCTTTGAGAGCCTGACGTACGGCAATTTTCGCCACCGCTTCGGGGCTGGCTCCTGCGGCTTTGTCTTTCTGCGCGATGCCCGCCCGAGCCCGAAATTCCGTTTGCGTTGTTCCCGGGCAAAGGGTGGTTACGGTCACGCCGGTGTGCTTCAATTCCTCGCCCAACGCCTCAGAAAAGGTGAGCAGAAAGGCTTTCGCCGCGCTATAGACCGCCTGAAACGGCACGGGCGCGAACGAGTACACGGAAGCGACATTCAGGATTCTCCCCTTTTTGCGGGCCATCATTTGCGGCAAGACAGCTTTCGTCAGTTTCAGCATCGCAGCCAGTTGAACGTTCAGCAGATCTAATTCTCGGGCAAGGTCTGTTTTTAGAAACTCCCCGCCCACGCCGAACCCGGCATTATTGACGAGAAATTCGACTTCGATGGGCGCTGCGAATAGGGCTGCAATCAAACCGTCAACCGATTCCAAGTGGCATAGATCGGCCACATAGGCTTGGGTTTCGATGTTGTATTGCTGGCGGCACTGTGCGGCGACTTGGTGCAAGGGGAGCTCATCTTGGGATGTCAGAAACAGGTTGTACCCTTTGCTCGCAAACTCAAACGCCAGCGCCTTGCCAATGCCTGAAGACGCGCCGGTAATCGTCACCCATTTCTTCATGTCAGGAATTAGGGATTAGGGATTAGGGATCATGGAATCAGAGGTCAGGAGCGGCATCCGCGTTTCTTCTTCTCCCTAATTCCCAACTCCTAATCCCTAATTCCTATTCTTCACTGGTTTCCTGCCCCAAAGATATTCTCCGGGTCAACGGCCCGTTTCAGCTCGCGTTTCCACTCCAAAGCCGTGGGCGACAGGATGGCGGGCAAGAATGCCCGGCGGATTTTGCCCACCCCGTGGTGATGCGAGAGCGAACCGCCGGAACGCAGGATTTCCTCGCGTGCCATGTTCTCGAGTTCTTTGTAGACTTGGGCCGGATGCGGCACGCCTTTGTAGTAGAAACCGAAATAGAAGTAAATGGCGGCACCTGTTTCGTAGATTTGAGTCACGCGCGCCGACACGAAAGGTTTGGCCGGCAGGTTTCGCGCCCGATATTCGGCTTGGAGTCGCTTCTTGACGTTTTCGATGAGCGGCAGAACGTTGCTCCAGGAGGCGGAAGTTTCAAAAGACTCGGCGATGATGTAGTAAGGCATCAGGAAATCACGGATGTAAGCGATGCTGAAAGTCAGTTGATAGCCGCGCCGCCCGTTTTCCGCGCCCGCTTTCATTCCGCCGTGTTTCCTGGCGATGCTGTAAGCCGCGCGCTCCTGCTCCGCCACTTCGCGCCGCGTGCCTTCAAATACGAGCGTGCAAACCACCATTTGATCCGGCCGAAAGCCCTTGAGCTTGGTGACCACAAACTTCTCGATTTGACTCTTCCAAACGCCCAAACCCTTCGGCGCCGGCTTCAACGCTAGGGCGAATTGAAACTGCAAATTGTCGACCAGGCGAACGCTGGAGGGCGCTGACGGTTCCAGCGCCAGTTCGCGCATGAACTTGACGCCTTCTTCGAAGGTTGGGAAAACAATGGAGCCGTAGGTTTGCACCTCGGGAACTGGAAAAAGCTTGATCACGGCCGAAGTGATGATGCCCAGCGTTCCTTCGGAGCCGAAAAGTATGCGGCGCAAGTCGGGACCAATGGATTCACGAGGCACACAGGTGGCGCGTTCCAGGTTTCCCTTCGCGGTGGCCACGGTAACGTCCAGCACCAGGTCTTCGATGTTGCCATATTTGTTTTTCTTCATGCCGCTGGCGTTGGTGGCAATCCAGCCGCCGAGGGTTGAAAACTCGATGCTGTCCGGCTCATGACCGATGGTGAAGCCGTAGGCCTGAAGCTGCGACACGATGTTGCGTCCCACCGCTCCAGCCTCAATCGAGGCCATGTGATTCGCCTTGTCGATCCACCGAATGCGGTTCATCCGCTGCATATCGACCGAGACGATGAGGCGTTTCTCGCTGGCTTCGCAGACCAGTGCGTCGGTGACGTTAGTGCCGCCGCCGAAGGGAATCAGCGAAGCGTGGTGCCGCTTGGCTGCGGCAATCAATTGCACGATTTGCTGTTCGCTTTCCGGAAACACCACCAGGTCGGGAATCCGCGCCAGGCGCTCATACTTGATGGCGAACATTTCCTCCTGCGTGTGGCCGTGACCGTGCCGCAGCCGCGTCGGGCCATCCGCCGCGATTTGTTCATCGCTGAAAAACCGTTTGATCTCGCCGAGAAACGGCGCGTTTTCGACCGGCGGGGGAATGTGCGTAGGGTAAGATGGCGAATTGACGTCTTTCGGCTCGAGTGCAACTCCGAGAGTTTCGCGAACCCAGGGCAGCAAGCGCGTCAGCTCTTGGCCACACAATTCGTAGCGATTGCCCAGGAAGAACGCATGACCGTTCTCGTTGATGGCGAAGCCGCTGTCACGAAATCCCCACACGTCAAGACTCTCGGCGTCGTTCGCGTTGGCCGGCAATGGTTCGGGAACGATCAGCGATTCTTTCGGCACGGCCGCCGGTGAAGTAGGCAACGATTGCTCCGGCGCGACCACAGGGGATGACATTTTGACCTCTCTCCATGATGCAGTTTATCACCACTGGCGACGGAGCACAGTGTACAACGACCAAGTCTCATTGGTAAGATGAATTCTGCGGTCCGGGCCCATAGCTCAGTTGGTTAGAGCAGCGGACTCATAATCCGTTGGTCCCAGGTTCGAGTCCTGGTGGGCCCACTTCGCATCTGGTTGGACCGATTTAACTTCTGCTTGCGGCGGGGCGTTATCTGCGAAGGGATTTTCGGCGGCTTTGGCTGTTCTTTGGCTGTTCTCAAATTTCGCCTGCTCGGCGTCGAGCTTCGCTGTAGCCTTGGAGATGTCCGCGAGGTCCGCGATGTTGTAGCGGTTATAGACCGATTCCGTGCGGTGCCCAGTTATGTTCATTGCGACCTTCCTATCAATGCCACGGTCGCGCATCCCCCTGACAGCGGTTCGCCTGAGGTCATGCACAAGCAGATGCCGCTTGATGCCTGCCTCTTTGAGAACTCTCGCCCAAGCCTCTCTGTAATCAACGATGGGTTTCCTCCCCCGGGTGAGCACACGGTCAGAAGCAGCCTTACCCTGGATGCAGGCGAGTAGAAGCTCACGCACCTTGCGAGTCATGGTGACGATTCGCGGGTCGCCGTTCTTCGAGTCGGGCAGGGAGACAGTGCCTTCCCCGTTCGGACCGTCAAGAAAGTGGAGGTCGCCGACCGTTAGCCCGAGCATCTCGCTCCTGCGCCACCCATATGCGTAGCCCAGCTCAAACAGAGTCCGCAGCCAGTGCCCCTCCGCCATGGTAGCGGCGACAAGCTTGTCGTACTCTCCCGGCTCCAAAAAGCCAGTTCGTGTGTTGTGCTCGGTTGGCATCGCGAAATAGGGAACGTCGCGGACGAGGCCGGACTTGCGCCCAAGGTGAAACGCGGCCCTGACAATCGCCAGCTCTCGGTTGACAGTGGCGGTCGGGGATTTCTTCGCCGCCCTCTCAGCCCTCTCTATCAACTCCTTCGCCTTTTCCGCATCCCCATTTTTCTGAGCCTTGGCTGCCTGCGCCTTGGCTGAATCCGCCTGCCTCTGGTACTTGGCCAGCAATTCACCCCTTCGCTTGGCAGCGTACCTGTTGATGATGGGAGTGGTCAGGTCGCGTGCCTTGATGTGCCCGAAGAACGGCTGGAGGTTTTTATTCCATCGGCCCTCGCTTGACCTTATATCCTTCAGCCCGTCGTTGCGGTCGCTGACCAGCTTGGCCTCGACAAGGTCGCCGACCGTCAGGGTCGCGCTGACCGGGCGACCGTTCACGCGGCCCTCGGCGACTTGGTCGTCCAGATATCTCCGTGCCCTGCGTTCTGACGTCTCGTGGGTGGACTCGCGGAACCTCTGGCCCTGGACGAAATACTGGCACCAGTACACCTGGGACTTCGGCGGTCGCCAGACGTAGCCGCTTCCTCGCGGACGGTTGCCCATCTTCCTTCTCTCCATTTCGTCTCCTGCTCAGGCTGTGATTATACACGCGCCGGGACTCTGTTCCGCGCGAGGTAGTCATCCAAGTCAGACTGCAAGAACCTCAGCGCGGAGGTCGCCTCGCCGTCCGAGACATAGGCGACTTTTGCGTCATGAACGAGATTTCTCAATTTCCACGGGGAGACCCCGATGTACCTGGCCGCCTCTTTTGTCCTCAGTACCCTGCTTTCCATCGCAAATTCCTCCATGGATGCCTAATACCGAAAAAAGCGTGGCCATCACAGATTATTTCTTCCTGGGCGGCCATGCGAATCCTTCGGGCATCGTGCCCGCGCCATGGAGCAGGCTGTTGCGCCTGGCGATCTTGACGATGCTGCCGCAGTTCTCCAGGCCGACCAGCTTGCAGATTTGGAAGTAGTTCAGGCGAGGGTCCTTGAGCATGGTGACGCCCCGCCCCTCGACAGCCGCTGGAATCTCGCGAGTGCGGTGGACGCGGCCAGTGGCGCGGCGGGTGCGAGTTGGGGGCAAGCCTTACGTTAAGCGTGCCGCGCTGCATAAGACTAACGGAGTGGTCGCTTGCGACTCGCGGATTATCCGATTGAGGTTGGACAAACCGAATCATGCCGCTGCGACCAAGCTTAATCATGCCTCACCTCCTGGTGCCATGTAAGTGTCCTAGTCCGAGTGAGGTAACCAGCCGGAACACGAGAGGCACTGCGTCGATGTCCACCGGTGCAGGCTGGGCAGATGCCGCACGTGTCGAACGTGTTCCATTCGTAGCCGTAATTGCGGAACCATTTGTCTTCTTCGCGGGCCGATCAACCGAACAGCGGGCGCTGGATTCGGGAGCCTGAGGGGTCAAGGCCCTACTCTTCCTCAAACTCGTCAATCCACAACGGCCAATTAGGATATGTTCGTTATCATCACTTACCTCTTACTCCAAATCTTGACGACGCACGTTTCACCGCAGGCGCGCAGGCCTGGCAGGAATATGCTCGGCAATGCACCGGACCTCCATCGCTGCGATGTCCTGATAAGGAACCGCATGAAGCAATTTGCTATGGCCAAGTGTCAAATGGTGTCGTAAGCTCCCTTCATGAAAAGGAAGCTAGAACGGCAAGCGTCGCCGGGGTTGCCGCGTCAAGACGAGACTCACACGCCGCATATTCCGCCTGATGACCCATCGCACAAGGAGTCTCCTCGGCAGGCATTGGTGCCGACTACGAAGCGCGGGCGTCGCAAACAGGCCCGACGGCTTCTTGAAAAGGACTGGCTCGCGCCCGCTGGTTCGGTGCCAGAGAAGCAATATCTTAGAAGATTGGCCAAGCAGGAGGAGCTGAGCAAGAAAGACCGTGACGAGATTCATAAGTGGTTAAGCAATCCCAACGAGTCCGCAAAGCGGAACGCGCTGTTCTGGCAGGCGGCAAAGAAATCGGTGCTAGGTCCGGTCGTCTACGGAACAGCAATGGACCGGCACAGCAAGCTTAATGACGAGGAATGGCTCGTAGCATGCTTCACGGTCCAAGGCATCAGGCAGAAAGAGATTGCAGAATTGACACACATGGGAGAGCGTATGGTGGACAACATCATTCGCAGCCTCAAAGACAAAATTGGCCAAGAGTTTAGGTGCGACATTGACATAGTCGACCGCGTCCAAATTGCCCGCTGGTTCCTCGGTCTATAGTTTTTTTTCAAACCCGCCTGTTAATTTCCCCCGAGCTTTTTGCTGCGCTAAAGCGCAAATACTGTCTTCACCTGTTCTGGCACAATTAGCACTGTGAGGGAGAAATCGCAATGCCCAACGTCGATAAGACCCGAGGAGACGCGGTATGACAGGCAAAAGAACTTCAGCGGAGCAGGTTAAGGTGATGGCGGTTTTCATGACCGAACCCCAGGGATGGTTCGACAGCAACGCCATAGAGCGGAAGACGGAGATACCCGGAAGCAGTGTCCGGCATTTCCTGTTCGTGCTCTCTAGGCTCGGATTGCTGGAGAGGGTGGAAATGCATGGCGGGTATAGGTACCGGCTTTCGCCCACGGCGGGCACGCAGCCGTATTTCGTGCGGCTGCAAGAGGCGGCGGCGACGCTGAAGTCGTAGCCCCACAAGTTCGCTAGACAACGGATGCAAGTCAGGTTGTGCAGTTTCACGAAAAGTGAACTCGCACGACCACGGTGGAGTGTTCTCTGAGGGCAAGGGTTTGATGCCGAATTTGGAGAAACAATTCGGGCTCGCTGGAAGCCGACCAGCAGCGGCATTGCCGCAACTCAGAGTCGGCAGCCTGTTCACGGGCGTGGGCGGGATCGACCTTGGCCTTGCCTGGGCGGGATTGGAAACCGTGTGGCAGGTGGAAATCAAGCCCTACGCGAGAAAAGTGCTGGAGAAGCACTGGCCAGGCGTGCAGAAGTTCGAAGACGTGACGAAATGCGGGAGGCATAACCTTGAACCAGTTGACATCATCACCGGCGGCTATCCGTGCCAAGACCACAGCATCGCGGGCACAGGGGGAGGGCTCGGCACCCCAGGCAATCCCACAAAACGGAGCGGCCTCTGGTTCGAGTATCTCCGAATCATCCGGGAATTGCGGCCTCGTTGGGTCCTCGTTGAGAACGTTTCTCAGCTCCTGCATACGGCAGACGGCGACACAGTGCTCTCCGGAATTGAAGGAGAAGGTTACTCCTGCTGGCCGCTCGTGGTGGGCGCTGAAATCCTGGGAGCCCCCCACGAAAGGAAAAGGGCCTGGATACTCTGCCGCCGAAACGAAGCAGAGCTCGGAATCCTCTTCGAAGCAGCAAGCGCCGAGCAGTGGGCGCTCCCGCCGGAATGCTCGGCGAAGCTAAGGGCCGCGCAGGAGATTTGGGATTACTGGAAGCGTGAGCTGGCAGGACCAAGCCGCGAGTATCCCGACAGGGTGACGACGCCGACGGCGACCATGATTATCGAGCCGGACTGGCCGGGCGCACGCATATGGAAAACCGCCAGCGGACGGCCCAGGAAGCTGATGAACAACGGGTCCGACAGCTCGATGTCCTGGATTCTGGAGATGGCGGTGCGGGCGTTGGATCAGCACAACGACAACCTGAAGCCCACGCCGGGAAAGTGCGAAGAATTCATGGGCTTTCCCAGTGGCTGGACGGACTTGGGAACCGACGGAGACATGGATGCCGCCTGGGAAAAGATGCGTCGGGGAATCTTCGGACCGCGCTATTGGCGGGAGCGTTTCAGGGCGCTCGGAAACGCCGCAGTGCCGCAGATAGCGATGCTGCTCGGGTGCTTCATCAAGCATTACGAATCCCAGATTGCGATACGGGGGCACGCCGGGATTCCGGAATTCAAGGAGGCCAACATGAATGAGAATCATTCCGCGCAGCACTTGGGAGGGGTTCAACGTCGGGAAGAGTTCCCGCTAGCCGAAGCGGGGCACGAGCCCGCCAGCCCCGTGGCAGGAAACGGTCACGGGGTTACGCCCCCGCCGGATGGGTGCGATGCAAAGGGACAGCAAGGGAATGGGGATAGCAACTTGATTGGCGAGGCCGAAGCGTACCTCCGCTCGTACCTGAGCTTCCCTGATGACAAATACTTCTTGCCGCTCGCCTTGTTTGCCGCGCTAGAGCATTGCTGGGATCAGTGCTTCGACGAAGTTCCCTACCTCTCCGTGGGGGCCCCAGTCAAGTCGGCCGGCAAGACACGAGTTCTTGAGCTGCTCAGCTTCCTGGCCGGGGAGGAGAGGGCCATCCTCGTCGACGGCAGCATCACGGAAGCCGCGCTGTACACCGAGATTGACGGGCGCAAGACAATCCTGATCGACGAGTCGGAGCGGCTGCGCAACCCGAGCTCGCCGTTCCGTCCAATCCTGAATGGCGGCTATCGCCGCGGCCAGTTCGTGTACCGGAAGAGTGGCGGCCAGAACGTGAAATTCCCCAACTTCTGCCCCAAGGTGTTCAGCCATATCGGCGACCTCTACGACTCGCTGCGCGACCGCTGCATCGTCGTGCAAATGCAGCGCACGATGGGCGGCAGCCGCAGGGAGTACGGCCGCGCCGTGGCGCAGGCAGAGGGGAATGCAATCGGCGAACGGATGCAGGAAGCCATCTCCGCGAGCGTGGACGGAATCCGGAAAGCGTACCGCCAGTACCACGAGCTGTACTCCACGCTCGCCTTCCTTCGCGACCGCGACAGGGAAATCTGGAAGCCGCTCTTCAGCCTCTGCCAGGCCCTCGCGCCTTCGCGCATTCCGGAGCTGGAGCGCTCGGCCGCCGACATAGCCGCTCTGAAGACCATCCCCATCCGGCCTGTTCAGGCCCTCGCCGAAGAAGAGAAGAAAAGCGAGGACAAAGAATATGCGGAAAGGCTGCTGGCCGACTCCATTTCGGCCATGGGCAAGAACGAGAAGATGACGACCGGACAGCTTGCCCGTCTCCTCCGGGATCTGCCCACGTCTCCGTGGCGCACCTATCGGGGCAGCGGCATCACCGACGACGCCTCGGGGGCAATGATGATGGCCAGCCTGCTGAAGCGCTTCGGGGTCGAGCCGAGGACGATTCGTGTCAGACCCAAGGGCGAGCCCAACTCCACGGCCAAGGGCTACAGACGGGCGGACCTCGTCGCGGGTGTCGAACGGGCCGGTTTGCCGCTCGGAGGCGGGAAAGGCCGTAACCCCGTAACCCCGGTTGCCATGGCTAGCGAGGTCACGTTCGGGCCAGGCGAATCCCAAGGCGAGCTGCGCGAATATCCGGCGCGGCCAGATCGCGACGCCGTCGAGGAGCAAGGGTTCGTCTCGGTGGGAAAAAGATAAGAGGGGTTGCCCGAAGCGGAGAAGGCGGCTTGGCCGTGGCCATGATCGGCGACGGAACACGGCCGACAAGTACCAGGCACTGGCCAAGCCAGATGTTTTTCGGCTTTGTCGGTATTTTTGGCCGAGGAGGAAGGCATGGCAAAGGATCGTCAAGTCGAAAGGTTGGCCATCGGCGAGCACACGGGAACCGCCTTCTGGCGCTCGGGGCGCGGTATTGAGGAGCGCGAGCGCTACGCAGAAGGCATCCGCATCGAGGTGGAAGACAAGTGGGTATGCCTCCATTTGGCCAGTGGCGAGTTGGTCAGGCTCAGGCGCTCGGGCAGGGCGGCCAACGAGTCCGCGCAAATCTATCTCAACATGACGCTCGACCAAGCGCTCAGGGAAAAAGCGGAGAACTATTGCTTCAGCACGGCTGGGCTCGGCCCCCCTCCCCCCGAGGAGAAGATCGAGATGGGGAAGGAGTGGAGGAGGGAACGGCTTGTCTCGGACGAGGACTGGCCAGCCATCCTGGCCCAGCGGAAGATCGACGCCGCCAAAGCCCAAGAAGAATTGGAGCGCAGGGCCAGCGAGCGGGAGAAGGCCAGGATGGCAGGTATGGCTGAGTGGCGGAGCCACGGCGGCCAGTGGCTCATCCGGGTGGACAGACGACGGGAGGGCGACGTCGTGACCGTGCGCAGAAAGAACGGGACGTCTTCGCGCCACATCCTCGGCGGGGAGCAAGGTCCGGGCCTTTATGCTTCCGCCGGGGAGCTGGGAGAGGGGGAAGCCCCGGCCCGAGCGCAGGCTCCCGCCCTGGCCGGCAGGCCGTCAGGGATCGAGATATACAGGATGTTCAACAAAGGAGAAGCGCAATGATAATCTCAGCGAGCAAGAGGACCGACATACCGGCGCACTATGGCGAGTGGTTCCTCAACCGCTTCGAGGCGGGCTACTGCACCGTGCGCACGCCCCCCGGGAAGCCCTACCGTGTCAGCTTGAGGCGCGAGGACGTGGACGGCTTCGTCTTCTGGACGAAGGACATCGGCCCCTTCATGGACAAGTTGGCCATCGTCCACGGGAGCGGGTACCCATTTTACGTGCAGCACACGCTCAACAACTTCCCGGCGTCGCTGGAACCGCATGTTCCGCCAGCAGAGGCGTCGATACAGAACCTGCGTCGCTTGGCCGAACTCTACGGGCCCGACGTGGCCGTATGGAGATATGACCCTATCGTCATCACGCCCGAGATGCCGGACGAGTGGCACCTGGCCAACTTCCGGCGGCTCGCGGGAGAGCTGCGCGGCGCTACCAATGAGGCGGTCATCTCGTTCGTCGACGACTACAGAAAGATGGCAAGGAACATGGCCTTGGCTGGCATCCGGTGGATCGAGCCGGGAGCGGAAGAGAAAAGGAGAATGGCAAGCTCCCTCACCTCCATCGCCAGGCTGAACGGCATGCAACTGACTATGTGCTGCGAGGGAGATGTTCTGCCCGAGGGTACACGCGCCTCCCGCTGCATCGATGCGGCCAGAATGGCGCGACTGTCGGGCCGCCCACTGAAGGCGAAGGACAAGCCGTGCCGCCAGGGTTGCGGCTGCTGCGACAACAGGGACATTGGGGAGTACGACACTTGCATCCATGGGTGCGCCTACTGCTATGCCACGAACAGCCTGACCGGCGCACAGGATCGGCACCGGGCGCACGATCCGATTGGCGAGTCCATGCATTCGCACATGTAGGGGATTCTCCGAGGATTCTTTCGCGAATTTGAGTAATGCAGACGAGGAAGGGAGAAAACATGTTGCAGCAGCCGGACAGCAAGGAACCTGCCAGCGTCGAAGACACCAAGGTGCCGACGATGCGGAAGATCAGCGAGGGCATCACCGAGCAGCAGAAGGAGATTCTCAGCCTTGGCCGGTCGTCCGACTTGGGCCGGAACGATTGCTTGCCGCCTGCGAATTCCTTCCCTCTTAGGTCTCGTAAGCTCAGCTCGCTCATCGGCAGGGAAATCCTTGTGGAGAAGGTGAGGCAGGCCCTCGGGCTGGAGACCAGGAGAGAAGCGGCTAGGGTCGCCAGCGCGGTCATTTCCTGCGTGGAGGACACACTGGTGGAGAACTTGGAGACCGACGGGTTCTCGATCAAGCTCTACAAGTTCGGGAAGCTCTCCGTCCGCCACCGGCCGGCGAGCCTCAGGAGAATCCCCCTCACCGGCGAGACCAAGATCACGAGCAGGAAGCGCCGGGTCAAGCTCGTGGTACTCGGCAAGCTCCGCAAGTTAGAGAAGGCGCGGGCAAGCGGGCGGTCCGGCGAAACACCACGGGCATGGAAATAGGGTCGGGACCTACACCAGACGCCGCTGGCCAGCGACAAGGAGAAGACCATGGGAGCAGCTAAGACCCAGGACGAGAAGGCAGCGGAGGAGCGCTGGCAGGATTTCGCTTACGAGTATATCGACTCCGGCTGGTTCGACGACGACCGGACGAAGACGCTCTGCGCCATGCACGCGCTCTGCGGGTGGATGCAGAAGGAAGAAGGCCGTAACCCCGTAACTCGGCGAGCAAATCGGAACAGGAATTGGCGGGTTACGAGGTTACGACCTTCTTTGATGAAAGCCGCTGGAAGCGCCTCAGCATGACCTTTGGAAGTGCACCCATCCGGGAATAGGGAGCGCGGCCAAATTACGCGCCGCTCACTTAAAGAATGCCCGTTGCCCAGCGAGGCGGATTAGGCCAGGCAACGCAGTCCCCAGAACTGGCCATCGCCGGAACTGACCATCAAGGCGTGCTACCTCACCGGCCCAGCCCCGTGGCTCCCGACCCTGAAAACTTTTCTGGCCAGTATTAGTTGGCATGACAAATGCCACACTGATGCCAGACTTCAACTCCCGGCCTTATGCAATCTACTGCGGCGATGCGCTGGAAACCATCCGGCAGCTCAAGGCTGGAGGGACCAAATTCGATTGCGTTGTCACCTCACCCCCTTACCTGAAGCAACGCCGCTATGGAAAAAGCCCAAGCGAAGTGGGACAGGAAAAGGATGTCGGCACGTTCGTTTCCTCCCTGGTCCGGATCTTCAGAGAAATCCCGCTGCGCCCCTGGGCGAGCGTCTGGGTGAATATTGGGAACAAGCGAGGCAAGAACAAGGGGCTGCTCAACGTTCCGAGTCGGTTCGTCGTCGCCATGGAGGAAGCCGGGTTTTGCCTCCTCGACGAGGCTATTTGGGCCAAAGAAGTCGTTCGCATGGACGGGACCTCAATCGGTCATTGCATGGTTGAGCCTGCGAGCGGCCGGTTGAACGGAAACGGCTGGGAACCTTTCTACCGTTTTGTGATTGACCCCCGAAAAGCGTGGTCAGACGTCTGTGCAGTGCAGATTCCCCGTGACGGCGAGCGCTTCCTTGATACGGCCACCGGGATGCCTGTGGAGCAGCACGCGTACTCCCCAGCCATGAAGTGCGTCACGTCGCTTGAAGGGCGAAGCCTCACGAACGTCTGGTACGTTGGCAACTCCCGGAAGGGAGAGAATCACCATGCCGCCTTCCCCGGCGCTTTGGTTGAGCGACCGGCGGCGATGACTTGCCCCGAGTTCCTCGTGGACGACGACGGGGAGATTAAGCCAAGGGTGCGGGTTGTCGAGCCGACCGTCTATGCGGAGGGACCGGGAAGGTTCGTTACCGTCTATGGGCAGTTATTCGACTGGCGGGATCGGCATCCGCAGGAGAGCGCCACCGATGGTGAGGGAGGTTCAAGCTTGGAAGCCCTGCGTGAGAAATCGGGGCGGAACGATAGCGCCCGGCAGTACGTCCCCAGATATCCGAGGACCGTGGGGTGGACGCATCAGGATAAGCCGTTCGTGGGTTCCGGAATTGTCCTGGACCCGTTCAGCGGGACGGGGACAACCGGGGAAATTGCGGTACTACTGGGGCGGCGGTTCGTTGGGATTGACCTCTACGAGGCCAATGTCGAGCGGATGAAGAAACGGTGCGAGGAAGCGTTTCAGGCGCTGCTTCGAGCAAGGGAAGCGGCACCAAGGATTCAGTAGATGCGGTCACTGCCGAGCTTGGCCGAAGGCTGCCCGAGAGAGGCCGTGCGGGATCATCGCTTTGGCCCCCCGGGGCGATTCTTCGAAGACACTGAGTCAGATCAACCCACGACGGCGTCTGGCGTTGAAGCAGGCTTCAAGTATTGAAGCGATTTCTTTAGTGACCGTCCGACATAGCGGTTGGCAGGGACTGGGACGTTGGTCGCCTGGAGGCGGCCCTCGGCAACAAGTTGTTCGCACATATCCGAAATTTCGCTCACTTTGATTTTCTTAAGCTCCGGGCACTGCCTTCGAATGTCGCTGGCGGTGCCGCCGTTGGTCTTGCCCCACTGCTCGATTATTTCCAGCTCGCGCATCTTGCTTGGCCGTGACCGAAGTTCGCTTCTCATTGCTTTTTCCGTTTTTGTAAGTCCTCCGCCATCTAATACCGAAAAAAACGCAAACTTCACGGAACGAGTGTGGCCATGGATTTCGTTGCCCGGCCGGTGAGCTTGGCGCGGCTGCGGCAGCAGGATTCGGGATTCATGGCTTGGGCTGGCAAGGCTTCGGGGAGGCTAAGGATGGGCGAAATTTGCGAGCTATGTAACCCATAAATATAAGGCAAGGAAAGGGAACGCCAAAGAGGAGGGATCGTGGAAATACCGGAGCTGCAAGTCAAGCTGGAAACAGGGGTCCCCATGCCGGAGCGCAAGCGGGTCTATTCCTTCTTGTACAAAATGGGAGCCGGGGAAAGCGCACAATGCCCGGCGACCGTCAATAAGGGGTCGCTCTCGGCGACCATCGGCTTCATCCAGAGGCGGGACGGGAAGAGATTCTCCCGCAGAACCCAGGCGGACGGGACCGTCCGGGTATGGAGAATTTCATAATGTCCTACTTCCACAAGCACGCCGTCGAGAACACGGAATGGTTCGCCGGAAAGGTGAGGCATCCCATAAACCCTAAGAAGTTCCAAAAGAGCAAGCAACAGGTTGAAGGAGTCAGCGTGGCGGCCATCAAGTCCGTCCTGCGTGAACTGGCAAACCACGCCAACGACGGGAAGGACGACCCGCACCTCAAGGACTGGGCGTGGCCCTCCCGCAGGACGCTGGCACGGGAATCCGCCTTTAGCCCCGAAACCGTGGATAATGTGCTCCTCTGGGCACGCCATGTGGGCTTCTTCAGGCATGTCCAGAGAGTGGCGGACGAGAACGGGCAGCAGCGTCCCAACCGTTACCTGCTCAGGGAGCTCATTACCGTAGGCGGAACGGTAGTTACGGGTGAGGACGGGGAAGACCACGTGGTGGGCGGGAAGACGATGTTCAAGCCCGCTGAGGGAGTGGAGGGTGGTTGGGCTCCGGACAATGCCCTCAAGGGAACGGTGGCGCACAAGGCCATGGAGCTGGAGCCTGCCCCCTCTGGTGATGGCCATCCTAGCACGGTGGTCACCACCAGACCTGAAGTGGCTACCACCACACCCCCAAGTGGTCACCACCAGGACCCACAGTGGTCACCACCAAGCCCTATCGTGACTACCACCAGACCCTCTGGTGGTGACCACCCCACGTCTAGTGGTGACCACCAACGAATACTATTAATGAACGTCTATCAGGAGAGTCCTATCAGGCAAGACCTATCAGGAGAAGGGCTATCAGAGCAGCAGCAACAGCAGGCTGCTGCTGCTGCGCTGAGTGAAGAGCCTTGTGATGAATATAACAAAGAGATAAAGGAAGAACACAAGCCTAAGTGCAAGTTCAGATCACTGGAAAATGAGCTTGGGACCAGGAAGTCCTGGGCATCCGCCCTGGCGGGCTGGTTCGGGGACTCCCTGGTTGAGATGCGCCCATCCTCCGTCTCGGAGAAGTGGGAGCCCGTCTTCGCCAGCTTGGAATCTCCTGATTACGACCTGTTTGAGGTCCTTGACTGGGCCCTATCCGTTGAGGTAACAGGGAAGTTCAAGGACAAGCTGCGTAACGCCGACTACAACCCTGCCGGACTTCTGAAGACCATCTTCCCTGACATCCTGAGAGCCTATGACATCTGGCGGATGAAGCAAAAGACTCCCACCCTGGAAGACAACATCCGTTCCCTGCTCGCATCCGGCGAGACCCAAGGCTCTGACGGCGAGACTTATCGGTTTGTGGAGACCAAGGAATTCGGGCCGTGCTGGTGCAGGGAGCGGGAACCCGGTGTCCTTTACCCCGTCCCCGTTGCCGACGCCTACGGCCTTGACCTCCCCATGCCCGAAGACGGCGTAGAGTATATCGAGTCGGCGGTCGCCACCGCCAAAGGAGCATGATGAGTGCAAACCATCACAAGTTGGAACGGGACAAATCGAGGCGGAACGCCTTGCAGCCCCGATGTACTACGAGTAGCGGAGTTACTTAGGCGGCTTGAACGGATGGAAGAAACGACGCATTGAGTGCGTTTTGAAGGTCTGCTGAACGCCGTGGCGTCGAAGGACTGGCAACTCCGTCCACCAATCCGGGTAAACTACGAAAATGAACTACGCGCCTCATAATCAGGAGCAACTTCCGCCGCACGGATTTCTGCTCCCCATTTCAAAAGCGAGGTGCGCAAATGGCCACAATGGCTGACATCGTCGAAAGCTACATCATCTCGGAGGCGGGGGCCGAGGTCCAGCCCGGCGCGACTCAAGCTGACGACAGCACAATTGAAACCCAGCTAGCAAAAGAAATCAGCACGCTCTGGACGCAGCACGTCCGTTTGAGCTCGAACCGGAAGACGACGGCAAAGGAACTGCGTCTTGTGCGCGCCCACTTGGCCGAAAGACTGGCCGCGATGAAGGCGATCCTGTCCCGTCCCGGACGCGGCGGGCAATGGCGCGGTTGGCTGAAGCAGCAAAACATTCCGCGCAGCACGGCGGATAGATTGGTCTCGCGGCATGCTGAAACGCTCGGCGCTGACCATGAAGAGAATGTGCCCACTGGGGCAATTTCCGACTCACCAAAGGAGTCCGCCGAGAAACTTGCAAAGGCCGCGTGGCCGCGTATCAAGAAGGTCCTGACCACGGACGAGTCCGTGTTCCAGTTCCTCGCAAGCATCGCGGAGGTTTCTGGCGTCCCCCACGAGCGGCGGGAGGAAGGCTTGATGGTTTTCAATCCCGTGCCCAAAGCGGCGGATGAATTGCCCGTCTCCACATCTGCCACTGACCCAGCTTCGCAGCCTTGCGATGAAGCCTCTGCTATTACGGCTGAGCCAGCGGGAGAAGCCGCGACGGCAACCCCGGCGTTCGAGCAACCTGCTGGCGAAGCCGACGTCTGTGCCGAAGCAGTGGCTTAATCGCCGCTGGGGCCGAGCGTCAGGACGGCAAGAAAGCGGAGGCTTGGCGCTCGGCCCTCGCCTGAAAGGGGGATGGACTTGGACAAACGGTCGAAAGTAAACAATCCCGAGGGACTAGATAAAGTGTCCGTCGTCGAACTGGCGGTCGCCGCCCTGGACGGTAACGCCAATCCTTTGGACGCCGACATGGGCGGCATCGACACCGACCCGACGAGCCTAGACCTCGATGACGTTGAGGAAGGCGGGACGTGCTCCGATCCCCAATGCACTCGCTCCGATGTGGACGAGTGTATCGTATGCGGCCAGCCGCTGTGCGAGGACTGAATTGGCTTGCCGGGGACGCCTGGCGACCGCGAACCGCGCGGCGGGGCGAGCCACCGCCCGGCTCCGTGCTGGACCGGGGCACACTGGCGGCAGAGCAAAAAAAGCGGTAGAAATCCCCAAAATCGCCCGGCCGTTTCGCCCCGCTGACTTTGCGCTGGGAGCCGATTGCAGCAGACCTTGGCCGCAGTGCCATGCTTCCTTGCTGCTGACTGGTTCGCAGCCTTCCACGAGTTTATTGGCCAGGCTGGCGCGGCATTGCAGGCGACGGTCTGACTCTGCGGCCCCGCCCAGAATCCCCATCACCCAACGCCACACGTCCTACCTCGCCGCCGGCCGCACGGTTTCCGCGCCCGCCGCTGGTGTCATTTATGCGGCAGCGCCGCTCGCGAGGAAATACCGGGCAAACCACCCGAGGAAAGCTTACTCGACCCGACCTTGACCCGCGAAGGCGGCAGGCGTATGGTTTTCCGCTAGCGATAAAGTCGAGATTGGAAATTCCGTTTAGAGGAGCGTAACCGATGAAACACAAGCTGAGCGTCTGGGCGGTTGTGGTTTTGGTTTCGGCGTTGTTGTTCGCGATAAGCGCCCTCGGGCAGGAGAAGAGCAGTCTTCCCGACGAGGTAGCAAGCGCGCTGGGCTCAGTACGGACCATTGAAACGGCGGAGATGACCTACGCGTCCACTTACAACACTGGCTTCAGTCGAACCCTGGCAGAGATGGGAGAAACAGCTACTGGAGCGAAGGAGTCGGCTTCGCGCGCCAACCTGATCGACTACAAATTGGCCGAGGGGCGAAAGCACGGCTACGTCTTTGCCTATCGGCCGGGCCAGAAGGACAAAGACGGCAAGACCAGCAAATTCACCTTGACCGCTCGGCCGATGAAGTGGCAGAAAGACGCCGTGAGCTTTTTCTCGGACGAGACGGGCGTGATTCGCTGGACGCGGGAAAACCGCACGCCAACCGCAAAAGACGACCCGATTGATTCGCTTGTTGGAATGGGAAAGTGAGTCACGCGGCTGGTCAATTCGGCAATGTCGCCCGCCACAAAAAATCACTCGGCCTTTGCCACGGAAGCGACGATGACCGTCACGGTTGCTTCGCCAACCGTTCTATAGGCTCGATTCTCGTCCTGTGACCCAAGTGTATTGGAATTTCAGCGCCTATCACGGGCCGTGTGTTATTGCTCTTCGGTTGGAGTTCCATCTTCGAGGTTGACATGATGCTGGCCATTATCCTGCTTCGCTTCCAAGCGTCCATCAGAAGATAGGATCGTCCCTGAGCAGCACCGGCAACGCGGCCCTCACCCGCTGCCTGATGTAATTGTGGAAGCGCTCCGACTCGCATCCGCCAGGGATTGGGCACAAGGGGAAGGCATACATCTCCACGACGTCCTCAAGGTCGAGCTGCAAGAAACCCAGGAACATCTCCGTGAGGCCCCGCGCCCAGTCGTCGAGGCCGCCGTCCGGGGACACGAGCCCCAGTTCCATGGCGGCATTCTCCGTGGCCTCCCTTATGCCGTTCGGGAAGCGCACCAGGTACTCCCAGAGGCTCTTGGGCAGCACGAAGCCCTGCTCGGGCTCCTGCTCCGGCGGAGAATTAGGGGGCGGGTCATCCAGTTGGCACGGCTCTATTCCCACTTGCTTCAAAAACTGCTCGTCCCGGTCGGTCATACAGTTTCCCCCCTGACTATGACATACACGGCCGGCTGGGCCCGTGCGGGGGAATTTCAAGGGAGAAATGCTGCCCGGTCCTGTTGGGTGAGTATATTGTCACGGGCTGGTAGGCCGGTCGCGATTGGCTTCTAGGCTGATTAAGCCGTGCAGTCCCTCGCCCCGCCGCTATGGAATTTGCGCAGCCAGAGTTTTGAAGTCAATTTACTGTCAGCGCAGGGAACCGGAAAACTTTCACCACAGGTTTTGCTTCTTAGCACCCAGCGGCGAATTTCGGCGGCGCTGGTATGAACAGATGGGTCGCTCTGGTCCTGTGGCTCCTCCTGGCGATGGGGAAAGGCTCGATTGGAGAAAGGGTGTATATTCTCAGGTGCCGAAAGACCGTAATGGAAATTCCGGTGCAGGAGGAGACCATGTTGCACAGAGTAAAGCGTTGCAGGAGCATTCTGTTCGTCGTGGCATTAGGAGCATGGTTGCTGGCTGGCGGCGTCGCGCCCGCGCATGCGGGCGACCGCGACCACGACCGCAAATGCCAGAAGCGAATCCAGAAAGCCGAGGAAAAGCTCAGGAAGGAAGTTGACCGCCACGGCGAGCAGAGTCGACAGGCGGAGCAGAAGCGCCACGAGCTTGAAGAGGCGAGGAGGAGTTGCCACGAGGAGCACCAAGAGCATTGAGACTGACTTGTGGCGTTAAATTGAATCCTCGCGCTCAGAGGGCGAGGGACTTAGTGTGACCTAGTTTCGGTCAGTCTCCAGGCCCTTCCCGAAAGGTCATTTTCTTCTGGCCCCGCAAGACCGAAACAGGGACCCAAGCAACAGGATCTCACTCTCCATTCGGTAACTGGACGAAGCGCACCGTCTGGGTGTGGACACGGGAATCGGGGGAGCGGCAACTGCTCGAAAAGGACGCCCGCACGTTGACGTACTATCCTGCGGAGGTCGGCAACTCCCCAGCGGGCAGATATTCTGCCCACTGAAAAGCCTTCACTGCGACCCAGTGTCTGGTCTTACTCAGCTTACTGCTCAAACTAATTGGGGTTGTTTCATCGCGAATCGTTGAGTGCGGATGAGTGCCTCGGGCTCCGGCGTTTGATAACGTGCGTTGCATGCGAAAGTTTGGCCTAGGCCCGGTGGCAGACGAGCACACTGAGATTCTGATTTTGGGAGCGTTGCCGAGCGATGTTTCCCGGCTGAAGGCGC
>Ga0208034_1000435_pt1 | contig 34740 bp, 38 predicted proteins | sample June2015DPH_8_10_FD_184699 | JGI IMG/M metagenome (GOLD analysis project Ga0208034, IMG submission 184699) | Peatland microbial communities from SPRUCE experiment site at the Marcell Experimental Forest, Minnesota, USA - June2015DPH_8_100... | ecosystem: Environmental > Terrestrial > Soil >...
CGATCCCGGTCACTTCAAGCACGATAGGAGGGCCAGCGTCGCTTCGCTCCGAAGACGCCCGGGATGACATCGGAATCACTGCCCGGGATCAAACCGGAATCAGTGCCCACCTTCATCGGAATCAGCAAACCCCCGACCCACGGATTAGAAAACCGATGTAAGCAGTTTTCAACAGCTTAAATCATTGAATTTACAGGACCGCTGAACCCAACTTGTGTCACAGAAAAGGCCCTATTTGCGCTTATCTGTGACGCTAACTGTGACGCCGTTTTCCTGTTTTAGTTCCTCAATTGCCACTGGAAACCATCCCAGAAATCCGCCCCGCCAAGTTGACCAATGAACAGCGGCGATGGATTTGGGAGCATCGAGACGTGCTGACGGGCCAGATCGCCGAGGTGAGAGCTTTGACGGTCAATGAGAGCGGAGCAATCCGCGTGTTCGTGCGGTTTCACCCATCCAAGTCCGAGCAGGGGGTGCTGCTGTACAGCGAAAGCTTGGCTGGGTCGACGGACCCCGACGAGAGCCGGCCGATGATGTTTCGGCGGAAGAGCTCAGCAGGATGGCGGAGGTAAGCTGAGTGAGAACCTGAACCTCCTCACGCCCCAGGACCTCGCATTACATCGCCTGACCCCCCAGAGGAAAGGGGTTTTAAGGCCCCAGAATCGTCCTAGAAGCCGGGGTCGGTACCCGCTTGAACGCATTCCGAATCAGCGCGTCGGTCGAGCTATGGGGGTATCTGTGAGCGAAGCTGCGAGAGCTACAAACTCTTGCCTTCATCGCGCCGCCGGCGGCTCCTGGTCGGTGGGAATTCCGACTAGGTAGCGATAGAACGCAACGGCCCGGTTGACCGCGGAAGACTCATTTCCCGTGATCAGCCGGTTCGCGTTCTTTCCTGTGCGCACGATGCTGTAGTATCGCCAGACGTTTTCCGATTCGCGATCCAGAAAGTAGATGGACTGCATCTCACCCGGGTGGAAGACGGTTATGAAGAGATAGTGCATCGTGCTGACGTTCTCGACATCATAGACGAGCCGGTCCGCCGATGCCTCAGCAATGTGCATTCGGTAGATGGCTTTGCCAGAAAGGTTATCGACCTGTTCAAAGTAGAGTACCTTGCCTTCCTTCATATCATCGGGCGTAAAGTCTTCGCGGCATTGACTAGGCTGCAAGCCGGTCAGAGCGCAGGCGCCCACAATTAGTGTTTGCCACTGCTTGTGAGTGGTCGACCAGTAGCGCATGCCCGCGAGTTCTGAAATTGCCCCGATGTGGCGAAGCAAGCCCTCAGCTCCCGAGGTATGACGAAATCGCGCGACTGTGGTTACCAACGTTGTAAAACCCACCGCAGCCCAACCGGTGCACGCGGGCGGTCTCCAGTCGCGGCCGAAATCAGACTTGCTCCATGACTTCACGATGGCCGAATCATCCAGACCAGGATAGGACGGAACGGGTTCCTTTCCGCATGGCGGCTGGGGTCTTAATTGCGCATAGCCGTGCGCCTGGCAGAGCAGCATTGCCGACAATACAAACCGAACGAGGTGCCAAGTCCAAGTCCGGACAAGCGTCTCATGACGCGGATCTGGGCTCATCTGACCAGCATAGTTGTTGCCCGGGGTCTGGGTCAGGTGCCACAGTCGGCAGCGCCACGTTTGGACTAAAGTAGGGTACGGCCCGGAGAGCGCCCAACTCCGGGATTGGTCTCTCGTCGCTGCATGCTTCAAGGGCATAGTTGCTTTTGCACTCATGCGTCTTAGCCAGGATTCCCATTTTGGCATCCTGAGCCACAACACTATACACCCCACCGGCTCGTTCGCAACCGCAACTTTGCACTCCAGACGCCAGCGCGGCATCGGGCAGCCAGGTGTGCGCCCTCGGGATGGCGTCAACCGGCACCTTGACCCGTTTCCCACGCGATTTCCCGGACACCTCACCAGCCCTCCGCTTGCTTCCCCGGGTTTTCTCCTGCCGGTTGCGAACTCTACCCCGCGGGCAAGGGCAGCGACTCGATCCGCTCCCCCCATGGCCCCGAAGAGTCGCCGCGTCAGATGGCTCTCGGCCAGCAGCAGCCAGTAATACCGGGCGTGTTTCACGAGCCTACCGCCCCTATTCACCAACCGCTGCCATCTGTTCATCCGATGCGGTGTGTCGGCTAAACCCCATTTGAAAAGGAGGAATTCCTATGATCATTGGCGTCACGCACGACCCAGACGGCCGTGTCGTCCAGCGGCTGTCCATATCCACCAAGGTCTCCGTCGGGCTACCACCCAATGGAGATCGCAACCATCCCACCAAGCTCGACCACTTCCTCTTCCTGCGCAAGAAGAAGTCGGCCAACCGGGTTGAGTGGGAAGCCGATCCGGAGCTGACCCGGCGTTATGGCGAGCAATGCCCCGAACTCCACATCATGCTGATCGACGACGACATCGAGAACGTCTTCCCCAGTTCCTACGCTTCGTGGACAGCCACCGAGCGCAAGTGCTGGGGTGACGGTATCACTGCTACCCGGCGCACGACTGAAAAGCCTGGTGGACAGCCATGGACCCAGTGCGGCAGCGGCTGTCCGGAGCTTTCTAGTGGGCAGTGCAAGCCAGGTGGAGACCTACGCTTCGTGTTGGCGGACTTCCCCCGGCTAGGGAGTGTCTGCCGCATCCACACGTGCTCTTACCGATCCATCCGCCAGATTCACTCCGCCTTGCAGGAGATTCAAACCTTGACGGGTGGCCGCTTGGCCGGGATCACCGCCAAGCTGACGGTTCGGCCGGAGGAGGCCACGTACTTCGACCGCAAGGAAAAGAGGAAGAAGACTTCATCCATCTGGGCGCTGAGTCTGGAGGTCGAAGGGGACGAGATGCGGAAACTTATCGCCAACCTGACGGAGAACGCCCGGCTGTTCGCCGAGACTCGCAAGCTGCTCGGCTCGGGGGGCAAGGTCTTGGAGGTGGTAGAGGACGAGCAAGAACAGTCGCCGGAGGTCGCGGCGGAGTTCTATCCGGCATCGGTGAATGGCTCTTCGGCTGCAAAAGGCGCAGCAGCAGGTTCTCCTTCTGATACGACCCCTACCGCTACCGCACCGCAGTCCACGATGGAGCCTTTGTCCCCTGAGAACAGCATTGCCCCGATTGGCGGGAACGGATCTGCCAAGCCACCCACCGACGCTGCTGCCTCATATCCTGCCAACAACAATGGCAACGGGTCGGCTGCAAGTTCGGGGTTCAACCAGCTTCGTAACGAGTTCCTGACGGCGGCACGCCGTGTTGCCACAGCCAAGAAGCAAGCTATCGGTGAAGTGGTTGAGTGGGCCAGTGGAGGCAGCTTTGAGTACGGCGACATTGGCCGCATGACGGAGGGCGATGCCCCCAAGCTGCGAGCGGCCAACGAACGCATGGCGTCAGCGCTCGCGGGTTCACCGCGCTGAGCAGAGGATTTGTGGCCTTCGCATCGTACTCTCAAGGAAAGCAGTTCGGTCCCGTGGCTCCGATCTTCCTCTACAACGAGGCTTACGCAAGGTGTGGAGAAATATGATCGCTCGCGCCGGGACAAAGGTACTATCCTGTTCTTGCTAGGGGGCTTGACGTTCTGAGTTTGACTCGACAAGGCAGCCGGCGTATGATTTTGCGAAAAGGCAAAGTTGAAATCGGAAATTCCGGTTTAACGGAATTCGGGACACCCTCAGGGGCGCAGGAGGAGAAATGAAAACGTTGGAATCTTCTGACGCTGGAAGAAGTTGCGGCGGCCTTGTTGTCGCTGTGCTCCTTCTTGTGGTGGTTATTGGAGGGGCAATTTATTATTTTCATTCGCGGAGTCCGTCTCTTCAAAACGCGTTCCGATCCCTCAAAGAATCATCGCAGGATGCTGCTACTACATCCAAGGTGCGCACTGCCTTGTTTTTGTCAAAGCGCGTATCCGCCTTTGACATTAAGGTGAAGACGAGCCAAGGAGAAGTCACCTTGACCGGTCAAGTACCCTCGGAGGAAATCAAAGCCGTCGCTGGCGCAATTGCCCGGGACACGTCGGGCGCAAAACAAGTCCATAACGAACTGACCGTCCACCCTGCCGCGGAGCGGAATCCGTAAACGGAACGTCTCGGTGGCCGCATTGCCGATCTGGAGTTGGCATCGGCGCGCACGCGGTCGATGTACATTTCCTTGTGCAACTGGCCGAGATCATATTCGGGCGTAACTCGTCGTTCATCCCCACTGCGTAACGTAGTTATCATTTAGTTCGTGACCACGGCCTATCCGGTCCATGTGGCAGAGAACCCTTATCATTTCACCACGAACATGAAGTAGCGGTGCTGTCCACCTGACTTCAGGGAGGAGAGAATGCGGAACCTTCGTCTAAATGCGCCGGCCAGTGTGGTGGCGGATTACTTTCGCCTCTTCGTCAACCGCCGGGCCTACACCCTCCAGTCCAACCGGCCGCACCCGGAAAGCGCCCGGCATTACTACTACCGTCCCAAGGACAACAAAACCGGCCAGGGGCTCAGCCTGACACCTGACACAATCCGCCGCCACCTCGAAGGCGAAATCACTATCGGCCTCTACTCGATCAACCCCGCCACCCAGTGCTCGAAGTGGGTGGCCGTCGACGCGGACTATCAGGATTCGCTTACGGATCTCCTCAAGCTCAGCTTCTACCTCAGGCAGGATGGGGTGGAGTCGGCTCTTGAGAATAGCCATCGGGGCGGGCATCTCCGGATATTCCTCGCGGAGCCGCTCCCAGCGCGGGACTGCCGGATCTACGTTTGCGGCCTTGCCCTGCGGTTGGGTATCCCGGTCAAGGGAGGCAAGCAGCGGGAAGGAATCGAGGTCTTCCCCAAGCACGATGCGTTGAAGCCCGGCAGGTACGGCAATGCCATGCGTGGACCGCTGGGCATTCACCGGGGCGCAGCTCAGCGCTTCTGGTTTGACGGTGCCGATGAAGATCTTGAGAAGCAAATGTGCTACCTGAATTCGCTTCCCAAGATGACAGGTGACCAACTTGCCAGATTGATTGCTGGGAAGGCCATCCCACCGCAGCTCGCTCCACCAGAGCCGAAGGCTGAACCGGAGATGAGGAGGCATGCGGCTGGGCCAGAATTCCGGATCCTCGATCACATCAACACCAAGCTCCGCACGGTGGGGCACAACAATGTGACCCGCTTCCCATCCTGCGCTGAAGAGGGGCACGACCGCAGCGGAGACAACCTCTCAATCTCGATCGAAGACCCTCGCAAGTACATCTGCTGGGCTGGCTGCACCCGAGACATGATTCGGGCAGCAGTAGGTTGCCCGCGACCAGTCCAACATGCCTTACATGGGCAGAAGAAGGAGGCATCGAATGTCGAAATACGGTGTGACTCAGACGGTCTTGCGCGAGGAGAAGTACCTTGTGGAGGCTCTGAAGGAGATGGGCTACGAGGTTGAGGTCCACCCGGAGGAAGTGCAATTGAACTCGTACTACTCGGAGCAGGAGGCAAAGGTCGGGAACATTGTTATCCGGCGCCAGCACCTGCGCGGCGCCTGTGGTGATATCGGATTCGCACGTCAGCCGGACGGTCAGCTCGCCATGATTAAAGACGAACTCGACGGGCACCGTGGCTATGGGGCCAAGTGGCTGGGACGTGTCCAGCAGGTCTATAAGGAGAAGCAGACCTTGGCCATGGCGCGGGCGAGGGGCTACATCCTGAAAGGCCGGGAAGTGATCGAGACCTCGGAAGGGCAGCAGGTGAGGCTGCAATTTGTTGCGCGGAGGTAGGCCACCATGCAAGAGAAAACCATCACGATCACCATTGACGAGCAAGGAAATTCCACGCTCGATTTGGTGGGCTTTGCAGGAAAGGGCTGCGAGAAGGCCTTTGATGACTTCCGTGGCGGAGACAGCGTGCAGGTGGAGCGGAAGAAGCCCGCCTATTACACCGGCGAGCAGGTCCAACGAGAGAAGAGCCAGCGCTGAAGGAGGCCTGCCATGCTGCTTCACGCGTTGATTCCCGCCAGCCGTGCTAATGGGCCAGGCCTACGCGCCGTGGTGTTCTTCCAGGGTTGCTCACTCGGTTGTCCGAAGTGTTGGAACCCTAAAACTCATCATTTTCATGGCGCCGAAGTCACGGTTGATGCCGTAGTTCAGGAAGTGCTGCGGGCACAGCCACAGCACGGCTTAGAAGGCGTCACCTTCTCAGGTGGCGAGCCCATGGAGCAAGCAGACAGTTTACTGCGATTGATTCAAGGCTTGCGTCGGCAAGCCCCAGAGCTAAGCTTCGGCATGTTCAGCGGCTATACGGAACACGAACTCGCCCAGGGTCGATATTGGACCTGGGGAGATGGTTCCTCCGAACAACACAGGCGCCGTCTCTGGCAAGAAATCCGTGCATGCCTCGACTTCGCTGTCCTTGGGCGTTTCAATGAGGCTCAGCCAAGCAGTCTGCCGCTGCGCACAAGTCGCAACCAGGTCCTGCGCCTGTTCAGCGACCGCTACACTCCTGCTGATTTCAGCGAGCAGTTGACCGAAGTCAGCATCAAGGAAGGCAGCCGGGTGGAAGTTACGGGATTCCCCACCCTTGGCCTGCCCTGGTAGGGCTCCACTTGGCTTGGCTAGGCCTCCGGTATCACTTAAAAGAATCCGTCCGGGCTGGGTCATGTTCAGTCAAGTAACAGCCCTTAAAATCTTTTGTGATGAAGGTATCATCAGAGAACTTGAGAGTAACTTTGTAGTCGAACGACCATTTGTTCCTTCTTTGCGGGTGGAGAGTCAGCGTAACGGTGCCGTCCGCGACTTCTCCTTTCGTTGGGTTGCCCTCGACCTTTAACGTGACGGTGTGGGTAGAATTCTTGTTCCAACGGCCTTCATTGCCTTCGGCCTTGGCGATTTCATGCCCGTCACTGGCCTTGACATAAACATCCAGTTTGGTTTGTTGATCCTTATTGTCTGTGGTCGTGTCAAACTTCACTTCCGCGGAAGTGAGGGTTGGCTCCTGGGCTGCCGCCGGCTGCTGGGCTGGCGCTGGCTCCTGGGCGAACGCGGCTGATGTGAACACTGCCAAAGCGACTAGCGCTAGGCAGGACATGATTGTTTTCATCTGAAATCTCCTTTTCTGATTCCGAGCTGGCTAACCTGTAATGAATCACTCCTTTTATACGGCCAAGCTGACGCGTTGTCTGTGTCGTTCGGAACACCTGTTTGGTCAATAGCGCTCATCTCGGTTTACTTTGCCCTTTGAATGTCCCTCCCGAAAGGAGCACGCACATGATTCGATCTATGGAGGAGTTTGCGTCGGCGTTCCACGCTGCGCGCTGTGTATCAACTCCGCTTGTCGCAGTACGCACTGCCGACCCGGCAAGCACAACCCATTTCATCATCGAGACTCTCAAGCAAGGCCGGCAGCTTCCACCGCTGCTCGGGTGGGATGTGGTCCGCGGCCTCGATGCGATCGGTAGAGAGAGCGGCGAGGAACTGGCGCGCGTGCTGGGCGAACGTCAGGCTGCGACGATTGGGCCGGTCGATGCCCTGTTTTTGGCGCAGCAGCTTGGCGAGGACGGCCTCCTGCTCTACTCAAACGCGCACCGCTTCTGGAATGACCCTGGAGTGATGGATGTGCTGGCCGGTGATCGGATCAGCCGCAAATTCCGGTTCGCTGAGGAGTGACTCTTTCAAACGACACACCATATTCGACCCATCCACGACAAAAGGAGGCACGTGACGGACGAGCAGGCTCGTTCCAGCCTCTGCGTCCCACGGTACACATTATGTTGAACAAAGTGATGCTCATTGGATACGTTGGTGCCGACAGTGAGATGAAGTTCACTCCAGGCGGCATACCGGTGGCCAACTTCTCTTTGGCGGTGAAGGAAACCTACAAGAACGGCGACGGAGAGAAGAAGACCAACACGCTGTGGATCCGCTGTGTCGCTTGGCGGCGATGGGCGGAAATTGCAGGCGAATTTGTGAGCAAGGGGAGATTCCTGTACGTTGAGGGGAGGCTCCAGTTACGGACTTACGAGGATCGCGAGGGCCAAAAGCGCAACGTGCCAGAGGTAGTCGTCACCGCACTCAGGTTCCTGGGGCCGCCCAAGAACGGAACCGGTCCAAAGGCGGCTGAATCCTCAAAGCCTGCGGAGCCGGTCGAGGAAAGCGACAACCCCTTGAACGAGGCGGCGAGCGTGACAGCCGACCAAGATATCCCATTCTGACGGGCTCCCCCGGCAGTTCCCACAATTGAGTGGCCTCGCTCATCTCCTGACGCAATTGAACACTGGATGTTTCGCCTTGCACGGCAGGGCCACTACTATGCGTAGGGCGTTCTACGATGAAGTGGATTGCTTCAGAGGGCGTCGTGATCCAACCGGAATCCCCACTGACCCTCCGGAATCGTTGCTAAGGCGACTACTCGCCGCTGATCTACCGTTGTCTTGGCAGCAGGCATTTCTCCGATAAACCGCCTGCCCGCTGAGGTGAATTGATATCTGTGGATTAAAACGATTTCCGATCATCGTGGAGAATCCGTCGGCCTCGGTGACAAGGGGTTCAGTTGATCACGCGGTCCGCTTTACGTTCCGAATGACGTCACTCGACAGCATGTGGTTCGAAGGAGGAAGCGAATTGTGGACGAACGGCAACCTCGACAACCACGCGCGAGAACTCTTTGCACCTGTCCGACCCCTTGCGCGCCCTTGTGCCCGACGCTGCGCTGAGCAGAGCCGCCGGCAGGTTGAGACCACAAAGCGTTGCACCGTGAATCCAGGCCGGAAACCTTGGGTTTCCGTCGATGAGCCATAGCTGAGCATGACTGTCTCGTACGAACTCGAAGGCTCCGCCGCCATGCCAGGAAAGTTGGTGTACGAGCGTCTGCAATCGCGATCGCCATTCGGCCGATAGTTCCATAACAGCTCCGCTCCATGTTTTCCCTTTTGAAGTGACACCGAGCTTTCGCATCCAAACGCCGTTTAGAAATCGACCCTTGTATGCGGCGAAGGACAGTACCTCCAGCGATCCGTCGACGTGAGCTTGCAGGAATAAGTCTTTTCTGCGACTCAGAGGCTTATCGCTGGCAAACTCCCCGCTTGAGCGGATGGTTTCAAGACTGGCTAATTCCGCATCGGCAATGCGCCCCTTTTGCCATACGTGGGGGCCACACTTTTCGACGAATGCGTCCAATCGCTCTCGCCTGGCAGGGACAAGAATGGACGCCGGGCTGCGGACCTCCAACAACTTGGCCAGCACACGCGCGGGCTTTCGGAGCCTACGCAGGCATCGATCCGAGGGCATCAGTACCCGTTCGTTGTCCCGCACATTGCCCACGAGCCAGTGGATCTCCTCGTCAACGCAAGGGATCAGGTACTCATTAGAAGCCAGGTTCGCGCACAGACGCGCTAGGTCAACTCGACTGGATAGCACGCGCCAGTCATCGAAATCCGACCAGCTTAAACCGGAGCTTTGTGGTGATTGGTCCAAGGCAACCAGTTCGCATCCTGGAAACGCCAGTCGAAGCGAACGCGCAACGCTCACGCCCGAATATGGATCGGGCGTACTATCGACGCCAGAAACGAAGATTCGGAGTCTATTTCGAGGAGTTGTCCGCATCGCGATCGCCAGAAGGAGCTACCGGGTAGGAGCCTGGTTATCCAACTTTCTCGAACAGAACCAACCGGTCACAGTTGAGCACGTGAGTCTGCCCGTCGGCAGCAAATCCTTGCAAGTAGCGCTCGACCACGTCACCGGAGAACTCGCCGTACTGAGCGTCACACCAATCGATGACGTATTCACGATTCTCGCGCTCACTAATGTCACACAGCCGGGGCAGAATGTGGTCCCCTCGTTTCTGCCAGCCTTGGCTGACCAGGTCCTCGATAAGCAGTTGATGGGTATAGTGATGAATGTATGGCCGCAATACGGCGCATGCAGTCGACGCGCTGATCACGCGATAGAAGCTCGCGTTCGATGTATAGCGAAGCAGCAGCCATGTACCCGGTTTTGAAAAGCGCAAAAGATGCAAGGCAGCATTTGCGACCGCCGGTTCATATGCCGCGTGACCCATGTGAATCACTTGGCAGCGCGCGAGAGTCTCCCTACTCTTCTCTGAACGCATATTCGCGTTGTCGTAGGTCTGTTTGGTCGGGGCAGGCCATCCCTCTTTCCACGCGTTCGAAGCGGCGGTCAAGGCCTTACAGTCATCGTCCAAAAAGATAACCTCTGTCGGGAACGCTGAATCGTTCTTGTAGAGAAATCCGATCAGCTCTCGAACATTCTTGCCTGGGCCGCCGGCAAGGTCGAGCCAGACCGCATTCTTCGGAAGAAAGCTCCGAATAGCGGTCCAATTGATCCCATTGGGACCGATAGACTGAATAGCCAGGATCTTGTTCTGCCTTTCTGTTTGGTCCCTGCGAAGCCGACGCTGCGTGACGCACCTCGCCAATACGTACGCAGCAAGGGCAATGGCGATCAGGGCGTCTTTCGGCGACGCTTGCGCGTACAGCGCCGAGGCCAGTGGCAGGTCTCGAAGCACTTGGGCAACCGACGGAATTCCCACCATGGACAACGGCGACTTCCAGTTGAAAAGACCGGTTGCGCGCACGAACATGATCGTCACCAGTAAGCTTATGGTGAGATCTGTCCGCAGCATCCAATTGCTCCGGACCTGTTGAGTCGGACGTTGGCGTTCCCTAGGTGCAGACCCTGTTTCGGCACGACGCTCTCTGATTCCGTGGTACGCCATGGCATAATAAGCAACCGCGAAAGCAGCACTGCTCCACCAAACGGCCCCCAGAACTCCGTGCTGGTCTGTAGCCTCCAGATACGTGTGCCGGGCGTGCGTGATGTAGGCGAAAACGATGGCGATGTACGCGAGGCTCACCCACTGTCGCCGCTCGATTGGGAATCTGTAGACAAGGTGATGCGCCATTAGGGCGAGATATGTGGCGTGGCATAGCATTAGCAGGGAGGCGGCGAGAAGATTCGTAACGACGACTTCATTCAACGCGCCCGTAGTCCAGTCGATCCTCTGCTGTCCTTCTGAGAGCGAGCCTTCGACAACAAGCGCGCCACCAAACAGAATGGACAGAAGCGCGACAAGCACGCAGGCAGGTACGACTTTGGTTCGATAGAACTTCCACATTAGAAATGTGGTCGTCCGTGAAACGACTCGCATCTTGCCCTCCGGCTCAGACTGGCGACGGTGCTGCTTTCTTTAGATAAAGACTAGCCAAGGGCTTCGCCCTTAAAATCCCAACGACTCGCGGAGCCCATGTAACAATGTTACAGTAAAGCGGCAGAATTGTTGAAGTAGTTCTGTTTACGAATTCGCAGCCTAGAATCTAGCACCACTTCAGGGTCGGCGAGTTCGTGCACGACAGGCGCTTGGCTGTCCGCCTACTGGAAATGTGACCCCGCCCCTGCTTTCGTGGGAGCGACACGGAACAGTCCAGTCCCGCACTCCGATTCTCGGCCCGGATCGAGCCCTCCTGGCACTGGGTCCCGCAGCGAATCGTAAATCCCTCAAACCGGCCGAATATGTCCTGCTCTGGCGTCGGAAGAGTACGAGAAACTCTATACCAACCAGGGGAGAAGAACAGAAGTTTAGCTTTCCCTTGTTTCAGGGCCGGTAGTCGGTAGCTACCGGCCTCCCTCCTACCGAGGCAGAGAAACAGGGGCTAGGGGAAATCAAAATCCGTGCCGTAAGTCGATCCCATCAACAATTGACCGCATTTGGATCTTTCCCGGAATCGTGTCACTACAAGTTTGTAAGCAAAGGGCCGGAGTATCCAGCAGCATCCCGGCCCGTGGCCGGTAGTACGAACCAGCCATCTGCGCACATTGAGAGAGTTAGTGGAAATAGAATGAAGCTGACCAAGAAGCAACTCTCCGCCAGTTACGTGACTAAAGCAACGGCCGCTACAGTGGGGATCCACACCGGCGACGTAGCTAACCACAGAGATTCCCGATTAGATCCCTGCTCTGTGGCTAGCCGTGAAGGCAAGGTAGAGTCCATCACACACGTCAGCTTCTGCACCACCTCTCGGGAAAGGGTATGGAGTCCATACCAGGCGTTTATTCCAGTTCATACGTCCACGGGCCTAGAGAAGCACAGCCAGCTTAAAGAGCGGCACCCGCGTTGTACGTTGAAGAAGGCCTCCAATCGGTCAGTCTTGAGGCACCTGCTACGTAAATGGCAAGGCGTGATGGCAATGGCGGCTAATGGTGACGGCGGAGACCTCATGACGTCCATGTGACGTCCATGCGTTAGCATTAGTTAGTGTGATGTATGCCTACCCGGTGGGATTATTCTTACCGGGTAGGTGTATGCGAAGGAAGCACTAGCTATAGCTCCGTACGTTTCCTACTCTGTCCATGCAGGGCTTGCAAGCCTTTGCTCGAGGCTCCCGAGTTACTTCGAGGGGTGAGCATGATAAACACCACACCTACATGGGCATCGTATCCAAGCCTGGCCGTGAGGCCATGGCGAGTTGCTCGAGTCAGCATTTTCTTCACCATCAGCTCCACTCGTCCGATGAACGCTACATTATGGAAATAGGCTCTACCAATAGTTGGCGCCCACTCCGCTGCGGTCGGTAGCCAAGAACGAAGCATTCTGCGCGGGATCGTGGCAACCCTGGGCTCTGGGATGCAACCGCGTTGAGTTGGGGAGCGTACCTGCCGCGCCTAGTTTTGCCAGCGCCATACAATCTAGTCTTTTGCTTTGTGCTCAGATTCAATCATAACTACGCCGGAACGGACAGCTTCAGGTAATTTCAAGAGGGGTCCCAATTCTCCCAGGTTGAAGCCGTCGCGGATTGTCCCCTTCACTGCGACGCGCTCGCCCTCCCGCGGCACGCCGGTCTTCGAGATCACCCATAGTGTGCCTGTCCCGTCATCAACTTCGTAAGCCCCATGACCCAGGACCGCGTAGCTCCTGACCACCTTGCCGACCACCCCGACTTCATGGTTTGCATAGCGGTGCGGGTCGATCAATATGTGGTTGACGGTTTTCTGTTCGCAGCCAGGCAGAAACAAAACCCCTCCCGCCAAAACCAATAACGCCCACCAGTAATGTCCAAATCGCTTCCGCATGGCACCGCCTCCCGGTCCGAACTGGAATCTCCATTTTGGCCTTCCACCGCCTCTGAGTATACACACCTTCGTCTACCCGTCCAGATCAACTCAATCTTCGGTAGTGGGTCAGTTTCCTGAATGGGCGTTTGAAACCAAGGGGATTACTCCCGAGTACGCGACTCGGGAACAATCCCGGAGATGGCGGCTAACTATACAAAGGAACAAACGTAGTTACCGACAACCCCATTCTTATGCCCAACTATAGCGAAGCATCGCATCGTTTCTCCCCGCAGGTATAGGTGCAGAACCGCTGTTGAACATCTGTCTTACAGCCATTTTCGTTATTCGCTGCGCAACGCTCGGATGGGATCCATGCGCGCAGCTCGAAGCGCTGGAATGTAGCTGGCCATAATAGCCACAATCATCAGAAGAAGGCCGACGCATGAGAAAGTCGCAGGATCGGCGGCAGAAACTCCGAAAAGAATAGTCTTCAAAGCGCGTACATGGTTTCACGTTGTCAAGAGTGTGGCAAAGCTACGTCGAACCGCCGGAAAGACAGGGTTTGTCTCCACAAACGGTAGCTCGATTCTTCTCTTCAGCTTATTCAGGGCCCTATTTCTTCTTCAGAATGATGACGGTGCCGAGCTGGTCAAGGACAGCCTCCGTCACTTTTCCCGAGGCATCGCGCTTGAACTCGATCGTAACGCCGCTGAAATCTGCGAGCTGGAAAGTGGTGCCACGCTTCGGGTTTAACTGATAGTCGGGCTGCCCGGGAACGCTGGCAACGAGGGTGTGATCGCCACGGAGCGTAACTGTCAGCGGTACCGGAACTCCGGGAAGCTCGTACTGACCGGAGAAGGCCTCGACGAAACTGCGCTCGGTGAGTTGCTTATCGGGCATGCGCGTGAAGAGGATGTCCTTCACGCTGGCTTCGAGCGGCATAGACAGGCTGGAGATGTCCCCGTTGATGTCCGTAAGGAACATCACCTTCATTTTCTCGAACGGGTCGAGTGGATCCTCCGGTACTTGGAAGGCGTCGTAATGATAGTGCTTCAGAGGTTTGCTGACCTTGTTGAGCGTCAACTTGAGGGCATCGCCGTCGGGGGCGATGTTGACAATGCCATAGCCGGGATTCGAGTAATCCCCGACGTAGTCTTTCAAGTCGTGGGAGGGATGCGTGCCGTGCTTTTGCGGAGTGTAGCCTTTGTTTTTCGCCTCCTGCTCCGACTCCTTCCCTTTCTTCTCGGACTCCAGGAATCGCTGGTTCCATGGGACTTGGTCGAGCCCGAGTAAGCGGTCGAAGACGTTAAAGGCGACGATGTTCGGCAGGGGATTTCCATCGAGATTGGTGAATACGATGACGCCGATCTTGTCGGCCGGTAGGAACGATAGCTCGGCACTGAAGCCGTCAATGTTTCCGCCGTGCTCGACCGTTTTATGCCCACGGTAAGAAGAAATGAAGAAGCCCATTCCGTAGCTGCCTTCACCGAGTTCTTTGTACGCCGGCGCGCCCGGTATGGTCATCTGCGGAGTTTGCATCTGCACGGCGTTGTTTTCAGAAAGAAGCTGTTTGCTTTCCAACTTCCCCTGATTCATGTGGAACAGCAGATACTTGCTCATATCAGCGACATTGCTGTTGATTTCGCCGGCCGGACCCATGGCGCAACGGTCCGGGCATTGCGGATCGAAGGGGATATGCTTCAATTCGGCCTTTAAGTCGCGGCCTTTGCGATAGGGCTGGGCAAAGTCCGGGCTATTCTGGGTATCCCGCTCGGACAAATTCGTGCCGGTCATTCCCAGAGGTTTGAAGACGCGCTGGCTGACAGCATCCTCCCAGCTCGTGCCGTTCAGCAGTCCGGCAACGTAACCCGCGGTCATGAACATGAGGTTGTTGTACTGGAACTTGGCGCGAAGGGGCTTGCTCGGCTCAAGATACTGCAGGCGCTTGAGCAAGTCCTCGCGCGAGAAATCAGATGAGTACCAGACCAGGTCATGGCGCGGCAAGCCGGAACGATGCGTAATCAAGTCGCGCACCACCATCTCCTCGCTAAGCGCCGGGGTATACAATTTGAAGGTGGGTAGAAAATCGCGGACGGGCTTGTCCCAGTCCAATTTGCCTTCGTCCATCTCCATGCCAAGGGTGGTCACGGTGAAGGATTTTGTGATCGAGCCAATGGCAAACAGTGTATTCGGGGTCACCGGCAACTGCTTCTCCGGGTCGCGGTAGCCATAGCCCTTCAGGAGAATTACTTTATCGCCCTGCACAACGGCGATGGCTAGGCCCGGTACCTTCCAATCTTTCATGGCCTGAGTGACGAATTCGTCGAGCCCGTCGAGGCTCGGCTTTGCTGTCGGCGTGGCTGGCGCGGCGGGCGCTGGTACCATGGCCGATTTGCGCTCGAGAGAAAAAGGAAATGTTTGCCCAGCCTGAGAGAAGTTCCCGCTGACTTTGTTGCCATCTAGCTTGCCGTCGAAAACAGCCAGGCCGGGGCCAGCGGGAAGCTCGAAATGAACCTGTGGCGCCGCGAATCGCACGGCCTGGAGCGGCACTCCCTGAGCACCTTGCTGCGGGATATCGATGTTGGCCTGCCACGCTGCGCCGGCGCTCTTGAAATCAATCCGGATCTGCAAGGCCGTCCCGGGTAGTTCAATCGCGCCCTCCCAGTGGCCCTCCAGACCCGTTTGGGCCGATAGGGCAACTGGCCAAACTAGAGCGCACGCAGCCATAACCAAGGCGATCAAGAAGCCGGGTCTGTGCAAGGAAATATGCATCGGAAACCTCGTCATTTTCGATTTATTCTGCGGGCCCGAGAACATGTTGTTCGTATACCCGCTCGTCGCGACCCAACATTATAACCCATAGTTCGACTGCGTTAGAAAACTACACATTTCTAACGCCATGAGTGGAAATCAACAAGCCCATTCTTGAGGGTTTCTACGGGAGCGATTCTGGGCAGGTTTTCTAACACCGCTGCCCTAGCGGTGTGGTGGAACACCTTTCTTTCGGTCGAGTCGCCCAGCACGAGATCAAGCCGTCGCGACTCGCCCGGCAGCAGAAGTATAGTGCCAACTCCCTAGTGGTCACCGACTCGGAAACTACATACCGTAGCCCCTTTAGCTCTTGCGAACAGCCACATGGACGAAGCGACACTTCTCGCAAACTGACCCACTGCCCAATCCTCTTCCCAATTAACAACACGCGTGGTGCCTGTGTCACGAAAAGGAGGTCCTGTGTTCGTTGAACTCATGCCGCTTCTTGCCGGCCGCACTGTGCTCATCACGGTGGCCAAGGTGGATGATCCCGCTTCGCGGGGCTGCGCGTCAATGTTATCCCCACCCAGGCAAAGGCCGACGAGAACCCTACTCTAACCACCCCACTTACCTACACCGGCCCGCCCGAGGAACTCGATGCGGAACTCGGGAAGCATCTGGCCGGCTATGTCCAAACCCACCAGCAAACCGCCAGCACTCTGGCCGAGGCCAAGGCCACCATGGAGGCTGCCGCCAAGGCAGCACAGGAGGAAGCGAAGCGCAAAGCTGAGGAGCGCAAGTCCACACGCGCTTCCAACGCTGGCGCCCGCGCGACCCGAAACGTCAGGGCGGAGTCTGCGAAGGAGTTTGTGTGGAACCCCCAGCGCCGTGTCTTACGGAAGCGCCATCGTCGTCGCCTCCTCGATCTGCAACTTAACCTCCTGTGCGCCCAGGGTCGGGTGTTTCGCGCGGAGCAGCACAGCCCCGGGCGTTTCTTTGGCTCGAATCCAGACTGCTCCGACTCCTCCGGAGAGAACAAAAGGGTTTTCCCCCAGGATTTCTGCCGGCCCCTCGATCTCCAACGCGACCGCGCCCGTGGCGAACGGCCGCACTGCGCCAAACTCATCCGTCACGCGGAGCACGACGCGAGTTGTGTCCGCTCCATCTGCGACCAGAACGTTGTCGTCAGCGCGAAGCTCAAACTTCTGGTCGATCCCCTTGCCGGAATACGACTTCGCAATGACCTTCTTGCCCGCAATATAGCCTTCGATGCGGAGATCACCCCACTGATGGTCCGCCCTGTAAAGGTTCACCAAGAACGGAGGATGTGGGAGGTTCCCATATTGTGTGTGGTCCGGATCACCCTCGGCTATAAGGTTGTCGCCGACATAGAATTTCAAATGGTCACAGTTCGAACAGACGACCACTCGATTTAACCAATCCAAATCGTCGCCTCGTGACCAATAGAACGCCGGCTCTAGGACGATTTCTTCCTCCGCATCGCACTGTGACTTATAAAAGTACGCAGCCGGCTTCGGCTCGCGAAAGATGTCGGACACGCCGTGGTAGCAGATGCGATCTCCCGAACCGAAATCTCCATGTGTGTCGTAATCAAAGGCGCACCAGCCAATTCCCCCGGAGTATGACGGGCTGGAGGCGAGCTGGCTGTGAACGCGCGCGTGCCGCAGTGCGTGCTCCATCAAGCGCGTGACGTTGTCGAATGACTTGGTCGGGAAGGTGTGGCCGCAGAACTCCGTGTTCAGATAGCGCGGGTGATTCGGGGCCTGCAGCGGAAAGCCAAAGTCGTTCATAGTGAAGACGTCCTCCAGGAACTCAGATCCCTGGAAGTATCGAATGCCGCCGGTCTGGCGCGTCGGATCGAGAGAGTGGGCCACGGCGTTCGTGCGAGTATAGAAGTCATGATCGTCTAAGGACTCGTTGATGCGGACGCCCCAAAGAATAATCGAGGGATGATTCCAATCGCGCCGGATCATGCGCCGCACGTTATCAATTGACAGCAGCTTCCAGGCCTCGTCGCCGATGTGTTGCCAGCCGGGAATCTCCTCGAGCACCAGGAGGCCGATCTCATCGCAGCAGTCGAGGAAGTGGCGCGACTGCGGGTAGTGGGAGGTTCGGACGAGGTTGCACTTCAGCTCCTTTTTGAGGATAAGCGCGTCGCGCCGCTGGACTCGTTTTGGCATCGCTTGCCCGACAAAAGGAAATGTCTGGTGCCGACTCAAGCCGCGGAGTTTGACCACCTGCCCGTTCAACTTGAAGCCTTCCTCGGTGAACCGAGCTTCGCGAAAGCCGACCCGGCGCACGTCTTCATCGATGACTTTTGGACCTTTGCGGAGGTGCGCAACGACCGCGTAAAGATGGGGCTGCTTCAGGTCCCAGAGCTTGACCTTGCCCAGCCCAGTCAGTTGGAGCAAATGCGAGGCTGGCTCGGGAGAGACATCCGCCGCGGGAATGTTCTTCTCCGCGCGGGCGATAACCTGATCGCCATCGCGCAGCTCTGCTTCAAGGGTCAGTGACTCGCGGCCTTTCTCGAGGGTCCCGACAAAGCACTCGACTTCAACGCTCGGATGATCGCTGAGAACGTCTTTCGGCTTGGCGAAGATGTTCTCAATGAAAGTTCCCGGCGCCACGCGCAATGCAACCTCGCGATAGATGCCTCCGAAGGTCAGGTAATCGATTTGACCACCGAAGGGCGGGATATCCGGCCGTTCGGTTGAGTCCACAGCGACAGCCAGCACGTTCTCTCCGTCCCAGTCGAGGTGGGGCGTGAGATCGAAAGAGAAGGGAGTGTATCCTCCCTTGTACTCACCCAGCCGTTGCCCGTTGATCCACACGGTTGAGGCGGTCATCACACCTTCGAAATCGACGAAGACGTGACGCCCTCTGGCTTCGGACGGAAGCTTGAACCGGCGCCGATAGGCCGAGACAAACTCGTAAGCCTTGTCATCAAAGCTGTGCCAGGGCAGGCGAACGTTTGTGTGCGGAATCATGACTTGCTCGAATCCCGAATCGTCGAACTCACGCGCCTGGAATCCCTCGACGGCGTGGTTGCTGTATCGCCAGTTCCGGTTGATCGGCAGCAGAAGCCGCCCGCCCGGACTCGACGCTGCGCTGTCCGGTGAGAGCGCCTCGGCAAGTGTGTTCGTGCCCAGGGTCGCTCCTGCGATCATCGTGCCAGTGTTCTTCAAGAAGTTGCGGCGGTCCATGATGGCTACACCCCCTATTGCAGATCTCGGTAATGAATCCGTCACCTTCCTCCGATGGTGGACGGAGTCGGAACATTAGCAATAGGAATTGCCAATTTCAATTGGAATCTCTATTTTGGCCTTCCAGCAGCTCCGAGTTCACACCCATTCGTCTTCCAGGGAACCCTTCCATTTCCTGTTTCGTCCCCGGATTCTGGCCGACTCGGAAGCTGGGGTCTCGTGGTGAGCCTGCACTCTGGTGCCTGCCTACCAGGGAATCGAAATAGTGGCCTGAAACCCCCTTCCTCTGGGAGAAATGGCTGGCATCTGATCCTGCCGCGAAGGATATCCACCACACTCTCTCCCCCATCTGGCTGCCTGAACCCCATTTGAGAAGGAAGAGTCCCAATGATCTTCTCCATGATGATCCTACAGGGTCTTCAGAGAAAGGAGGTCCCCGGTGCGCTTTCAGGGCAAAAGTCGACTCGGCTTCACACGCAGGGCACGTCGGGCTCCTGGCATGTTCAGGGCTTTTGAATGATATCTCTGGATCCGGAGATCAGCGCCATATCTCCTTTTGGCAGGCCGTCAAGTTGGTGGAAAAAACAGAGGAAGAAGACGAACAGGGCGTAGTCACGGTAAGGGAGAAAGAACGCTTCTCGAACGAGTTGACGCTGGTGTTTTCAACGGGCCAAGTGACGATACTGAAATAACCCTGCCAATCCCACATGATTGAGAATCGCAATCGCTGCAAGAACCAGTTAGAGCAGCACTCGGTATGAATCGGAACTTCTGCTCGAAATCGGAGTTCCGGGCGGTTGGCCGGCAAACCGCACCTTGCCCCAGCGGTCACCTCAAGAAACGGCCCCTCCCGGGCTGGCCGAAGGTCGGATCGGTGACGGATTGACCTCTAGTGTTCACCAGCCTGGCTCGTGGCCTGCTGCTTCACAAAATCGAACGTGCAAGGGCGGCCTACGATGCCGAGTCCTTGGCTCCTGGTGCCTGTGCCCTCTGTCTCTTTGAATTGGGCCTTGATGTCGTAGCTATAATCCTCGCCCTGGTGGGCGAAGACTCCACGGGCATATTTCCTGGACGCGACTGTGCCGTTGGCCGACAGCTTGGCGCTGCCGTCCTCCTTGATCTTGCCTTCGATCAGCAGGTAACCGGGTTGCCCCGCCGTGCCGTGCTCTCCGTGAAAATTGCTCTTCTGGATGACGCTGGGAAACTCCCAGGTGTAGCCCTCAGTGTTCCCTTTTGCAGGGCAAGTGAGCTTCGTGAGCCAATTGCCGTCGAACCGCTCCTGTGCAACCAAAATCCCTGGCAACAGCACCAGGGCGCAAACCACCACCAGCCGGACCGTTTTCCGCATTTCCTTTCCCTCCTTGGGGGCACAAACTAGCACAGTTCTTGCGCAACGGTCAACAACCTGAGCCCGGTTCCAACGGCTTCGGAATGTCCGAAGGGACGAGCATTCGACCAAGGCGCGGGGCGCATTCGCGGTCCAATCGCAAGGGTATTCTCACGAATCCCTGGAGGACAACCATCATGAAGAATGCCCACGAGCGCTTTGGGGTGTTGGAATACACGAAGCGAATGAAGGACACCACCACGCGAATCCGGCTGCGGTTGGATCGCTTTATTAGAGAGGTCGAAGACGCACGGAACGGCAAGGCCCACCTCATATCTGTCTTAGGTGGCGACTCCGATGTTCGCGCCATCTGGGCAGCCGTCATCGAGCAGAACCTCTTTACCGTGGAAGCTCCAGGAATCGATCCTCTAACCGTGACCTTGGGTGAGGATGCCCAATGCTTCCGCGGGACTATCACTATCGCCGGCCGCAGACCAATCCGCCACTTAGTCGCAATCTCGGCGGAGCTGGCCAAAACGCGACCGGGAGCAGACCCACAAGGCAGGCGCACCATCCTCTGTGATAACGACCCGACGTTTGTGCTGTATCGCACCGCGCAACGGTTTGGGTTGCCGGTGGTGCCAGATTGGGCCGGCTGGTTCAACGAGGAACTCAAGCGGCATGGGGCGATCAAACCGCTGCTCGGGCTGGGATGCTCTCCGGTGCACGTCAGCGGCACGAAGAAGTTGTTCCTGAAATGGATTCGACGCGCCCTGCGCCAGAAGCGGATTGAGGTTCCTGACCGCAATGGGCCGGTCCGCTGGAACCTGGCCCACAGTTTCTTCCAAATCAACCAGAATGACCTGGGGGAGGGGAGCCGTCAGGAGCTAGGCGAAGACAGTCCTAACACCCTGGCGGAGGAGGATACACAGTTATGCGAATCATCTTGAAGGTTTCAAGCAACAACGAGTATTGCGATGGGGGATGTGAGTTCGCCCTCGTGGATTTGACCCCTGAACTTGCTGCGCTAGCCCTGCGAAGGATCGACACACTTCGAGAGGAACCTCGACCCGGATATCGATGAGACCTATTATCCGGAATTCCTATTTTGAGGTTCGAGTACCTTTCCGGTGCGGAGCGTGCGACCGGGTCCTACTTTTTCTATGCTGGACCGCCGGTTTCTCTGGAGCCGGCAGCGGAAGGTCAGAGTTGAACATCACGCGCGCAATCTTCCACGACCCGTCGGCCTGCTTGCGGTAGATGGTTAGGTACTTGCCGCGGTCCTCGATGGGTGCCGCCCCGGGAGGGGTAACGGTCATGGAATAGGTTCCGCGATCGTAGGCCAGGTCCGCTTGCCCCTCGATTTCCAAACTCTGCTCCTGGAAGTTGGAAAACGGCGGGAAAGCCTCATACCAGGCCTGGATGGCGGCCTTGCCCTGGAGCGCCGCCTGGTTGGGCGGCAACTGGATGGCGTCCTCGGTATAAAGGGCCAAATCCCCCTTCCAGTCTTTGGCTATCATCATCATCATATCGGTCTCATCCGCCTTGCGAATCGCCGTTCGATCGGCCTCGGACAGTCCGGTTGGTCGCTGGCATCCGACACTGAAGCCCAGGCAGATCGCCAAGCCTATCGTCACAATGAGTCGCTTCTCCATTGCATTTGCCTCCTCTCCGAGTGCTCCCTCCCGGAGCCCTCGGCGGCTACGAAGATACACCCGGAATTAACTTTTTGGCTCTCGCCGGTGTGAAGTGTACTCCCATTTGCGTCCAACGGAGCTCAATTCTTTCTTCAATCGGCATCATCGGCTCCGAACTGCCCATCCAGAAGTCCCTCAAACCCGTTCTCGCCGCCTAAGGAGGAGACTTTGCCTCTGCTGGAGACGATCGCAGATTACTTGCGTGCCCATGCCCAAGAGTTAGGGGACAGAATCCTTGAATCCTACCCGCCCCTTCACGCCATCGACGACCCACCGTCACCCCTTATCAGCAAGCTCCTGCGAAAGCCTTACCCGGCCCAGACGCCCGCCATCATGGGCCTAGTCGGGCGCTGGCAGCAGGCGCGAGCGTCTTGCTTTGCTCGCTGAACGACAGCGAGCCGAGGGGTGACGGGAGCCGGCATGTCAAAATAGCGCGCGGGGAACCGTGCCCCGCGGCGCTCCTCGAAGCGTGCATTCGACCGCTGGCGCGCCTTCGCGCGTCAGTCTCTACTGGCCGCCGCCCGCGCGGACTTTGACCACCGGCGCCACATAGCACTGATGAGCGACGCCAAGTGCCCATCCGCTTCCAGATCGACTTCCCACACGCTACGAGACTCGCACTGCGAAACTTGACCCCAACCCGCTAGCGCTTACGTACGGGCTGCGGACCGGTAGTCGGTGGCTTGACTACGGCTCGGAATTTCTCGGTCACGTCCTCCATGCGAAGCTTTTCGTACCCCTTGCGTCGGACTATGACTCGATAGTCGAAAGCCACATTCGACTTGCCCCCTCCCAATTCACGTACTTCAAAGGATGTAGGCAACTTCTGCGCCACGTACAATCCATTGCAATCCCCGCCGGGAGTAAGGAAGACGTGATAGGCCAGGTTCGCATTCACGGTCTGAAGAAAGACGGGATCGAGCGCAATGGTGGCGACCCCGCTTTCGAGCTTACCGGAGCCGAAGTCCTCAAACCAGACGTCAGGGGCCTCGACGGCATAGAGAGCCACCTTCCGGCCGCCGACAATGGGAACGACGGCTGACTTGGTTCCGGAACAATCCAGATTCCCGTTGACGAAGATGGTACAACCATAATCACTGTAGTTCGGAGCTATGGCATTCAATATGGGCGCGCTTGCAGACGTTGAGTTATTGTTGAGGACTAAGGTTGGATAACTAGCGCTGTTGTTTACCCCGGTTATGGCTTCGCCGCCTCCTGCATTCACTCCGAGGACCCCGGAATAGCTAGTGTTGCTGCTTACTCCCATAACTCCGTTGGCACTAGTGTACCCTTCGCCGTAAACACCGGCTGGATTCGAGTAGGTACTAGTGGTCGTCCCTACGAGCCCCGCAGAACCTCTACCACCCGAGGGCGCAGTGCCCGCGACCGCCGGGTACGCCGTACCATAAGTCTGCCCCCAGACCCCATTCCCGGAATTACTGCCCCCATAGATTGCAGTGTAACCGCTCGCGGTGGTAGTAGCATAGATTGCAGTGCTAGCCGAGGCAGTGACGATCTGCTCGCCGGTGAAGGTGTTGGTGCTGGCCGCCAGCGTCGGGACTTTGGTCGTGTCCAGGTTGAGCGTCACGTAGCCGCTCGTGCCCCCGCCGGTCAGGTCCGTCCCCGCCGCCACGCCGGTGATGGTGCCACCACCGCCGCCGCCGCTGCCGCAGGGCGACGCCGTGGTCATTAGCAAACCGCCTGCCCCGGCCTGGACGCAGTTGCCTGCGGTCAGACCCGCGACCCACACGTTGCTGTCAAACTTCCCCGTGCCGTTCACTTCCAGCGTGGCGGCGGGCGTGGTCGTCCCGATGCCCACGAGGCCCGACCTTGATATCATGAGCATGGCTGTGGGAAACCCCAAATCGTTATACGTGGAAATCGCGAACTGGCTGGAGGTGAGGGTGGCATCCGGTTGGTTTTCGATGGCCCAGTCGCGGTTGTTGGCGGTTGCCGCCCCCCGATTCAACAGGACCCCCGCGTAGCCGTATTGTAATTCCGTGTCAGCAGTTAAATAAGTGCTCGCCCCGGCTTGCGCGGCATCAAGCAGCAGAGATGGGAAATAGTGTCCGTTGAGAGTTCCGGGCGTCGTCGTAGCGATGCCCAGTTGGGTGCCGATCTGATACAGCGTCGAGTTGCCCATGTCCCCGGAATTGTCGGTGAAGATTGGGATGTAATTCTGCGTGCCGGTGATGACGTCGGGCCTAATCACGGTCGCGGCGGTCAAGATCGTTCGAAGGGAGGGAATTCTAGGGGAAGCCCACCCCCTCTCAGGCTCGCCATTGGCCACCTATACAGGCTCAGCATCTAATGTCGCACCAAGATGCTGCGAGGGTACTCTTGTCAAGTCGGCCAGCACAATGACAAACGCCAGGTTCTGGAAAAAATTCGTGTAAGTGGGCCGGTGCGGCGGACACTATGACGCTTGAGCCCTTCGGACTGGAGCTCTGGCGATACAACAGGAAGGCGAGGACATGGGCTGCGTATGACATGAAGGAGGGTCAAAAGCATTGGGTTCCTGCACACCCCGCAGTACGGAAACCCAAGTGCTCTGGCAGACCGACATAGGCATGCACCAGAAACGTGCCGACACCTATTCCGCACGCCCCTGTCGGCCGCGGCCGGGATTACTCCCCATAGGCCGCAGGGTTTTGGGATTGGCCAGCAGCAGCACCGGCCCGGTTGGCGAGATTTCTGTCCGGAAGTCCCCTTCGGGGACCCGAACCCCGTTTCTGGACCGTGAGACGAAGCGTTGAAGGGCCCCGGATTACATCCGCATTGCCGACTATTCGAGAGTTTAGTAACGAGAAGCGCGTTTTATCAGTACTAACCAAAGGTAGAAAGCTAGCGTTCCTCGCCTATATGTCTGGGATTCAAGGGGCCAGAGAGCAAATTTTCAACACAAGAATGAATGCGATAACCCGAGAACCAGTCAGACGAGGGAGCTGTGTTGTACAGATTGCTCGTCCTTTGCGCGCCTCGATTGAGCTGTGCGGCTAGCCAAAGAGTTCGCGCTCGATGCAGTGCAGATCGCCGTCGTTGAAGTAGGCCACCGACCAGTTATCATCGGTGTAGAGGAACATGCCGGCCTGAACCGCTGCTTCGTGTTTCGATCTGGGCTGGTTTGAGACGAGCGGCTTTTTCTTTGTGGACGAGGACGCAGCGGGCTGTGCGGAAGCCGGAGCAGCCTGCTTTACGTCGGCGGGCTTCTTCGCTGCGGCGGCCTTCTGTGGGGTTGTGTGCTTCTTCATAGGCTCAACCTTTCTGACAGGGGTGGTCATCGTCTTCGGAACTTTCTTGCCGCGCATTTGCTGTGAGCGGGCGCGACCGTCGCGGCTTGCGATGCGCACGCTTACGAAACCTATTGGCGGGACTTCTTTGCGGACTTTTTCTTTGTTTGTGCCTTTTTAGTCGGAGTCTTCTTGGGGGGAGCTTTTGCAGCGATCTTGACGGACGTCTTTTTTGCTGCGGTCTTCTTGCCAGGAGTTGTCTTGGCGGGTTTGGGTTTCTTCGGAGCAGCATAGCGGTCGAGGAAGGCGTAGTGATCGACCAACAGGAGCGCTTCGATCGCGAAGGCCGTAGCCACATCTGCATCGTGGATCTCGAGGAGATTGTCTCCGTTTGATTCTTCACCACCGGTAGCGAGGTTGGAGGAGCCGCAGTAAACAACCGGATCCGCGCCGTTGAGACCGCAGACAACGAATTTGTCGTGGATTTCATGGCCAGCGATCGAGTGGACCTGATCAAACGGCGGCGGCAGGGTGACGCTGCCGGGCTTGCCCGTGACCAGCACACCCGTCTTCGTGCCGACCGTGTGGAGGTAGGTGCCCTCGGGGGCGTCGGAGATACCGTAGCTGAAGATGGATTGCGTGGCGTGGATTTTATTGAGCTCGTCGTAGACGGGGGTCTGGCTGTTGGTGAGCTGCATGACGGCAAACAGCACGCTGCCCCTCGGAGCGGAGGCCTCGGCATTGATCCGGGCCGAGATGTTGCTAAGAATGGTATTCGTGTCGCTTGCGCTGTGCGGTGAAAAGGTGATGCTCATCTTCGGGACGGTCGGCGACTGGTCCTTGAATGGCATAGTGGCCAGGGGTGTACTGGCGAATGCGGCTGCCGCCTGCCTGCTGGTCTTTGGAAACTGCGTCAGCACCTGCCAGCTCTGCTGAAATACTTTGGCGTACTGCTGGGCGACGGTCGCATCGTTAAAAACGAGCACATGATTGGCGTTGACGTACAGCCCCGTTACCGAAAAATTGGTCGAGCCGGTAAGCACCTGCGTTGCCGAGCCGTTCTTGGAGACGATCAAAACCTTGTCATGGGAGTAACGTCCAAAGGAGCCGCGCAAGATGTCGCCCTTGTTCTTTCCCTGTTGTTGAAAAAGAGCGGTGAACTGGTCCTCGGGAGTCGGCTTGGCTTTATTTGTGTGCAGTGCAGCGTTGTCCAGGATGATGCGAACCCGACCGCCTTTTGCGAGCTGGAGAAGAATCTGGAGAATGTCGGGCTCGTTCAGATCATAGGCAAACATATCGAGGTGGAGTGTGGTGTCATTCAGCACCTCGTTGAGCAGCTTAAACACCTGGACACGGGCCGTGGAGCCCATCCATAAGTACTCATCGGCGTAGGTAAAACTCTGGCCCTGGGCGTTGGTTCCAGCCTGCTGTGTGGTGTTGTAGAGAAGGACATGGCCCGTCGGCTGGAGCGACGCCTGGGGACCGAAGTGGTGTGCGAAGGCTTCGGACTGCATGTAACCGCGGGTGAATCCGAGAGCGAGCGAGCCCTTCTTGAACGGGCCGACCGGGACGGTGACCGGGACGGTCAGCGAGGGGTCGAGGGGCTGCATGGACTGGTTGGCATCGAAGTATCGGGGCGTGACGCTGTAGATGTAGGCGCCGGTGACCGGCTGAAGGCCCTGGTGCGTCGAGCCCGGGACGTGCGTCCAGCGGTACTTCTGAATGGGCGCGTTAATGGTGGAGTTGGCTGGCGCAGTCGAGACCTGGGCGTGGTTGCTGGGTGTCTGGAACTGGAGATCGTTGAAGAGATAGTACGAGGGCTGGCCGGGCGGCTGGCAGGCGATGGTAAAGCCGGCGAGATTTTTGGCGCTCGCCTGGCTCACGAAGTTAAAAGCAAGGAGAGTCTTGTTGTCCCCCACGTAAGCTTTAACCGTAAACGAGCCCTTGGTTGCGGTTACCACGGCCATTTGAACCTCCGGAATACTTGCTATTTCACGAATGGCGAAGTTTACCAGTTCTCCTCTGGGTAGCCAAATTAATTTTTCAGCGGTGGCGATACCTCCTCCGGGTTACTTTGGCCAGACAGTCACTCAGTAGGAGCGGGTCAGCATGCGCGCAACGTCGACTAAGACTTATGGTATCGAAGCCCACTTGTGGATAGCTTCCGTGTCGCCCGGCGCTTAGCGATGATTAGGTGCATCGGTTGCTCGACGCGCCCGGGGTAGATCCTTCTAGGGCAAGCGTGATCACGTTTGCGTTATCGGTCTTCGATTCACCGGCCTGTGTGACCGTGGACGCATTGCCCCACTTGCGTATGAGCCCCGAAGATCCGTATGACGTTTACAGATCAGATCTATAGCCCACCGGGGTCATGGTAACGGGCTGACATTCCAGGCCAGAAGCCGGCTTCTGGGAGAAGTGTGCTGCTGAATACCGCTACCCCGATCTCCGAGAACCCCGTTTCGGGACCGGGAAGGTCATATCTCCGGTTAATTTCGGCTAACCGTCAAGTGAACTGTGATATGTAAATCCTATGCCCTCAGGAAGGACGTATTGCTGATTACTTGTGGAAAGGGCTGTTCTCAACAGGTATGGTATTCAACCCCGCATTGGAGTAAAGTGCTGGCAGTGAGACGCAAATTAATTCTGCCCACCGCAATAGTCCTGACGGCTCTTGTTTCTGCCGCTTTACTTCCTCTTTCCGCGAAACAGGACTTGCCGGTGTACTTCGACCTCGGCCCTCAATTGGTTGAAGAATTTCACGGTACTTATGAGTTCAAGTACAAACGTGTGGAATTTGTTCGCGATGATGGTGCTGCGTATATCGTAAGGTCGTCCGGTAACGAGTCGCCCACCAAAGACAGAATTGTCGTGAAGGACGGCTACGTTTACTGGGTTCTGGGCTGGTCTGGAGAGAAATGGATTGCGCTGAAAGTGACTTTGCGGACAGGAGACCAGTGGCAACACAGACTGCGCGGATCGAGCCAGCGATATCGAGTCGTCAACACCGACCTGACAGTTTCCGTACCAGCGGGAGATTTCCAACATTGCACGAAGGTCGAGGTTTCGTGGGTCGCTCACGAACATGATGACATCGGGCCTCAAAAGAATGTCATCTACCTTGCCCCTCACCTTGGCATCATTAAGGAAGAGAAGTGGTCAAATGGCGAGAAGTGGCACGAGGAGGTTCTCACCAGCTACGGGAGAACCAACGCTCAATGAAGCGAAGCCATGTGCGGTGTTAACGGAAAGCTGTTGGGAAATCCCCTTCTCACCACCAAACGCCCCGGAAGTCCCCTTGGAGGAAGTTTGTGCTGGCATAGCACTCGTTGGAATTGATCGCGAGTGGCGCCACAGCGTGTACAGACGGCATCCGCAGTGGATTCCTGGTGGCAAATCCCCGTGTGTTAAACGATAGGGACGAAACTCAGCGCGACTCGCGCAACGCACACGGTATTTGCCAAACCACCGTTTCTCCACTTGCTAAATCGACGTTTTGTGAGGCGAGCCTTCTTCGGCGACGTGTGGGCCAAACCGAGGCTCCCCCCACATCCTCACGCGGAGAAGGCTAGCCGATGAATCGCTCTACGCGCTAGGTCTGGCAAGTTTCCTTCCCCTGTCAATCCCACCAGCTCGAAGTATGCCGAAAGACTCCCATGGATTTCTTTATGAAGTGGCTTCAAGATCATCTTGGGTTGACCCGGCTCGTTGTTTTGCTGTTCGTCGGTCTCAACCTCTTTTCCGCCTTTTCTTTTTGATCGGACTTTCTCGTCGCCCTGCGCCTGCTCCGAGAGCCCTCCAACTCGGCGCGCGGCGCAGATCTCGATGCACTGGGGTCTGCGAATGCTCGCAGGCCCACCACGGACTGCGCACGGATGCGCGGCAGCGATTGCGCTGATGGCTAAATCGCCGACGTGCCACAGGGCGTGATATCTGCGCCACCCGCCGGATAAAAGAGAGCGGTTCCCTCATGCATGGGCCAATTGGTGGAAGCTCGGCCAGACGATGTCGACAAAACTCAGCGCCTTTATCCGCGACATGCGGGCGCACGGGATTTCCGTTTATGGCTGTTTCAAGCTGAGCGAGTAGGATGGGGCGGGCGACACGAATGGACCGGCTGGGGCACGTCAGTGACCGAGTAAACCTCATCTACTCTCACTCTGAAGACCAGTCTCAGATGGCGGCATCGGAAGCTATCGAACGCAGGTTGGATGCTGCTCGCACGGGACTTCAAGAAAAGCGGAAAGCGGGGTCACAAGCCCCGCTTTCGCTCTTATCTGTGACGCTATCTGTGACGCCAATCAAGGGCTGCCGCTAAGTCCCAGAAAAGATGGCAGGCGTGGAGGGACTCGAACCCCCGACCCACGGATTAGAAATCCGTTGCTCTATCCACCTGAGCTACACGCCCCCAGCATCTTACAAATGAATAATATCGGCGGCTTCGGCCCAAGTCAAATAAATGGACCATCGGGTAGTGTCCTGATATGGGGTGGGTGACGGGATTCGAACCCGCGACGTCCAGATCCACAGTCTGGCGCTCTACCAACTGAGCTACACCCACCACAACTGCGGGGCTTGCTTGCAGGTTGCTCTCATACCTTTGTAACACCGGGGGTGAAGGGTGTCAACTAATCGGGCGGTCGGGTGAACAAAAAATCGCCCAGGTCGGCTCTCATGTCATTCCGAGCGTAGCGAGGAATCTCGCTCTGGGCTTGGGCGTATGTGGAGGCAACAATCAAAGCGAGATTCCTCGCTACGCTCGGAATGACACCTGGGGCATTCCACTTGGGGCATCACGCCATCTTTTTGTTCACCCGATCGTCAGATCACCCGATTACCGGGTTGAGTCGTCGGCAGGGATTTCTTGCAGCTCGGTAGGATGCTGGCAGCAGACGCAATCCCCGGGTTCAAGAGCCTCGATGTTACATACTTTGCAGAAATAACGCACTCGGTAGAGTTTCCCATTCCTGACCGTGTAAAGCCGCTCGACCTCGAATGTTCCATCGGCTTTCATCGTTCCTTCGAGCCGGACCTCGCGGTTGGCCAAGCGTTTGTCCAGTAAGGTGTGGAACAGGTAAGTGGTGGTCGCGGAGAGGGGCTGATCCTTTTCATGTGTTCGTAAGACCGGCCCTTGCCCAGGGATGGAGAGTAGCTTCCCTTCCAGGACTGCCAAATGAAGTGTTTCGCCTTGGGCCGCGTATAAAGGGGAAGCTGCCAGCGCAGCCGTCCACACAATCAGGCCAATCGCCATCACTTGCATTGAGGCGCTCGAGCAGGTCTCGTGCTGTTGTTTTTCTGAGGAGTTCATCAAGTCAATTTCACCCTTGCTTCAGTGAGTCATTGATTCATTGACAAAAAAACTCGAACCGCTTTTCAATGACTCAATGACTCAATGCTCTTCGTTAGCCCTCCCACTTTCCGACCACCGTGAACGCTATCGGAAGATCGCCGCCTGACCCGTGAACCTTCACCTGGAGGTCCCAATGGCCCTGATCATCTTTGACGACAGCCGGGAAGCTATCTCCATTCACCTGCGCTCCCACGAGGAAACCAGGGTGCGGCGTGCCCGACGATTGGCGGCCCAACTTTACGAGGTCATCAAATTTCAGGGCCGTGGCAAGATTGTTGTCCACAGCGACGGGGCAGAGGACCAATACGTCCCGGGTGGGATTCACCCCCATATGATTCCCGTCCTGAGGAATCAACCCGTAGCGCAAAGTATAAAACCCCGGCTTGATGGCTTGGCCGCGGAAATCAGCTCCCTGACTAGGGAAGTGCAGCACGCCAAGGAACACTCCTTCACTCAGAGAAGCATAGAGAAAGTCTGAAGAACCGCTGGCGCTGGAGCTGGTGGGCACGCCCTTGCGTAACCACACCTCCAGCAACGTGCCTCCCTGGTCGTTTACCACCCGCGTTCCCTGTGATTCCAATGCATCTTGCAAAGGTTTGGAAAGGTCTGCGACTGGCGGCGCTCCGGCGTTTTCCACTTTGTAGGTCTGTCCAAACGCCATACTTGCCAAGACAAGTTGCGAGGCGAGAATCAACACCTGCGCGCGATGCAGTTTCATAAAATGGCCCTCATTTCTTAGATGCTCTGAACACAAAGCCGGGAACGCCGGAACAACCGGCTTCCCGTTTCTATTCTATTGTGCGGCACGCGACCGGGAAAAATCTATCAGGTTGCTGAAAAATGGTATTGGGGAGCAGGAGTCAGAAGTCAGGGCTCAGAAGTCAGGAGTCAGAAGAAGAAACCAAGTGCCAGCACCGATAGCGCAAGTCACGCCCTCTTGATCTGGGGATTGCCAGGCACAAAATGCAGTAACCATCGGGCAGCCGGCAATGAAGTCAGTGGGATGCGGGCTGGAAGCTTGCAGTTGACCGGTGACCACGGACCACTGACAACTGACCACTGACGAACCACTGACAACTGACCACTGACCACTGACCACTGACAACTAACTACTAGAGCGAGACCGAAAAGCTGCCCACAAAGGCGCTGCGTTTACCCATGTGGTTCCAAACCACGTTCAAACCCTTACCTTGGAAGGAGTCCTCAAGGGTGAACGCAGGCATGGCGTGAGCCAGGTGAACGAGCGGCGGATAGTATACGAACTCGTTCCCGCAGATGTCGTCGCCATGGCACAAGCTGCGCGTTTCAATGCGCGCCAGGTTCCCGGCCACAAGGAGGGCAGTGCCGTGCTCTTCGCCCTGAGCGAAGGCCAAATGAATAGGGGCTGTTTCAACGCGAACCACGTGGCTCAGGAGCTTCCCGGCCATGGCAGCAACAAAATCCTGTAGGGCCAAGCGTTGCCGGGGGGTGGCCCGTTGGTCGACAATCAGTACGGACTCGGCTGGATAAGGACTATGGTAGGGATCACCTAATGTGGCATGGGCCTTCACGACCGCCACAACGCCCAGGCCGTTCAAATTGGTTCCCTTCCAGTCGCCTTCTTTGATTCTCCATGCCAGGATCGCCTCGTTTCCAACCAGGCCAACTTCGCCGTTGGCGAAGCACGGGCCGGTGTAAACGTCTGCGCTTCGAGCTTCGATATAGTCTCCCTTGATCGCTGCGCTGCCTGGGACAGCCAACAGCACCATCAGAGCTAACCCCACAACCGCGTGAAGACAAAGCTTCCTCATGATGTACCCTCCTTCGAGCAAATTATCCAGATAGCTCCACTCAATTCGATGTACTAGGGAGCCGAAAGTTACTCCGTCGGCGCGTCGCGGCGAGTTCATCGCGCTGCTTGCGTCTGGTTCCGAAAGCTCGCTTGCCTACGGCTGAATCGGAAGGGCGGAGTTTTAACCTGAATGAAAGTTGGAGTGGGCTCTGTGCGCGTCTTGTAGGGGCACGGTCCCGCCCGGCGAGGCGGATGAGGGGCCTGAAACGGGAATAGGAGTTCCGTGACTGAGGTGCCAATCTTGCGGCTAACAGCGGGGTCGCATATTCCGCCCCGGGTTCCTTCAGGACGTGGATTCTCGGGTCGCGCTCAGGCAGATCACATCCTTGGCTTCACAAGTGCTTGATAGACCACGGGTTGGCTCAACGCCTCCACATTGGGCTCCCCAGGGCCGATCCTGCGCTGGGTCATGCCTACAAAAATCAGATCGTTGGTGGGATCGACCCAGAACCAGGTGTCCGCTGCTCCCAACCAGAAGAAAGTGCCTTTGCCCACCACTTCGTCGGCCTCGAGGGGGTCCGTGTAGACCGCGCAATCGTAGCCCCACCCCATGCCGGGCCGGATGATCGCTGGACCAATTGAGAACTCGCCCGTCATAAGGCTGGGGGCCAGATGGTTTGTGGTCATGAGCCGTACGGTGGCCGGCGCCAGGATGCGCACGCCGTCCAGTTCGCCGCCATTCAGGAGCATCTGAGCGAAGCGCAGATAGTCCTCGGCGGTCGAGACCATACCGCCGCCGCCCGAAGGCATCGATGGCTGCGTTGCATAGTCGTCGGCTGTTGCGCCGGGCGCCGCGTTCAAAACCAGTTCGCCGTTCTGGCCCGATGCATAGAGCGTGGCAAACCGGTTCCGCTTTTCAGGGGGAACGAAAAAGCCGGTGTCCTTCATGCCGAGGGGCCCGAAGATGTGCTGCTGCATGAAATCGGGCAGGGACTGCCCCGACAATTTCTCAACGATATAGCCCTGGATGTCCATCGACGCGCCGTAGACCCAGCGAGTTCCCGGCTGGTAGAGCAACGGGATTTTCGCGAGCTTGTCGATCATTTCTTGCAGGGATCGGGATTGCCACACCTGCTGGTCCAGGTACATCTTATCGACCAATGTATTGCCGAAGAACCCGTAAGTGAAGCCCGCAGTATGGGTCATCAGCTCGCGCATGGTCGGGGGATGGACGGGGTCTTCCACGATCATGTTGCCGCTCTGATCCGCGCCCTTGAAAACTTTCAGATGGGCGAACTCGGGGATGTACTTCGAGACTGGATCCAAAGGATCCCATTTGCCCTCTTCGTAGAGGATCATCATGGCAACGCCGGTGACCGGCTTGGTCATGGAGAAGATGCGGAAGATAGTGTCCCTCGTCATGGGAGCGCCGCTCGCGATGTCCTTCTTGCCGTAGGTCCTCTCCTCGACCAGTTTGCCGTGGCGCGCCAGAATTGTTACAACGCCGGCAAGCTGCTTCTGGTCCACTTCCCGCTGCATCGCCGCATGGAGCCGCTCGAGTCGCTCGGACGAGAAGCCGAGCGCCTCCGGCTTGTTCTCGGCAAAATCGGGGGCCTTCTTGTTCGCTTGCTGAGCCTGGGTCTGAGGCGCCCCGGCGACGAAGAGCAGTCCGGCGAGGAGCGATAGGGCGAAACGCGAGAGTCGTGTATTTTTCATTTGCCTTAGTCCTGTTTGATTTGCGGAGCTGCTGCGGATGGTCGGATAACGTATTCTCGCCTGAACCTAACAGAGCAATGCTGGCAGGGGCTTCTAAGCACCTTGGGCGAGTCTTCACACGCTACCACGCCCCCGCACGGTCAGAGGGATTCGTAGCAAGCACGGCCAGGTTTGCAGTTCTCCATACTGGCTATCTCACCATCCGGCCCAAGGCAATTCTGGGTGTGGACGCACCAACAGATGCCGCTGTCGGAGCGGGGGACCGTGGGGTCAGGTTCAGCTTCGATAAACATCCACTTGGAGCGCAACAACCGGCAACGCTCCTGGGAAATGCCAGGCTGAGGAGTGGGTTCAGGCATAATCACACTTCTCCTTTCACAGCGCGCAACAAGGCGCGCTTGACCGCCACTCGGGCCAGTTGGACCTTGTAGGCATTCTTTGACAGCGGGGTGGCTTTGCTCACGGCGGCTTTTCCGGCTTCGTCCGCCAGTTCGTCAATAAAGGTCTTTCCCACCAAGGCTTGTTCCGCCTCCGGTGACGGCCAAGGCACGGGCGCCACATGACCGAGCACGACGCGCGCCCTTCTGACCGCATCACCGTCGAGGCTGAGCGCAACCGCGGCGGCAGTCAAGGGCCAGTCCAGCGCCTCTTTTTGGC
>Ga0208034_1000437_pt1 | contig 34596 bp, 26 predicted proteins | sample June2015DPH_8_10_FD_184699 | JGI IMG/M metagenome (GOLD analysis project Ga0208034, IMG submission 184699) | Peatland microbial communities from SPRUCE experiment site at the Marcell Experimental Forest, Minnesota, USA - June2015DPH_8_100... | ecosystem: Environmental > Terrestrial > Soil >...
ATTTCGATTGTACGTGTATCGTTGCCGAAAGTGGCCGATCAGTGCGAGACGCCTGCGATCTTCCCGCTGGAAGAGGTAAAGAAGCTCATGCCGAAGGGCGATGACCTTGTTACGATGCCCGAAGGTCATTACACCGTCCCGAATTTCGATGTAGGCATCCCCGATCCTCAGGATCAGCTCTGTACGATTACAATCAACGCAGAGCGCCTTATCAACATCCTGAAGGGTGCCGCTGAGGTCACCGAACATTCGCGGGCGCTAGTCCGTCTGCGTCTGTATAAAGACAATTTCATTCGTGTAGACGCGCACCGCGACCACGGCGGGCAAGAGTTCATGGGCATGGTGATGGGTACGAACTATGCAGGCAACGGAATTCCCGGCGATGCCGCACCGGGCACCCAGCCGCCCAGGTCACGATGAGCGAAAAGAATTTGCAGAATAGTGATGATCAGGAATACTGGAAGTTTGTCGAACGGACGGCACGCGAGGTGCGCGAGACACCCAAGTGGATGGGGGGAGACGAGTCTGACGATGAATCGTCTAGCAGCGTTCAGGAATCGACAGAGTCTGAGAAGGAACGTGACGCAGCCTGATTCCAGCGTGTTGTCCCCTCCGACACCCAAAATCACCTGGGAGTCTTTCGATATTGTTCCTGGGCCTCCAGCGCTGGCGCTAGCCACTTGCTATTGAGCGATTGTGCGAAGGCCAATATCGCATCTATCGCCAATTCGGCCTGCTCTGGACTCGGGCAGCTTACCGTCACGGCGCGCTGACGTGCCCGGCGATAGTTCCATCGCTTTCCGCCCCGCTTAACCCATATCTCGGGCTGAATCCGAACCCGCACCCGGCGGCCTAGGCTTTCGGGAACCGCCAGGACAGCCCTATTCTCGGCGCGTGTGGTGTCTTTGCACGTGGGGCATGTCAACCGTGATCGGCACGCTGGTAGGGGACCCTGGTTTCTTAGCCATCAACTTGTCTCCCTCTGTGGGCGCTGCGATATCGTAATCTACTAGGAATCTGATTGGCCACACGCGCGGTGCCGTGATGTAAACGTGACGTACCGACCCTTGCAAGACCCTATTTCACCGCACAAAACACACGGGTGCTATTAAGGTAAGTTGAAGTATGTCATTCATTTAGCTTATCTTCCGGCTTCGACCCTTCGGACTCAAAATCCGGAGATCATACCTCAGCGGAATGGGTAGTGTCGGGCAGATCTCCTCGAAGAGGACTTCTGGCCAGCATCAAAGTCCGCGATCAAGTGTCGCATCCGGTCCGCCGTGACTCAGGCAGAAGCAGCAATCGCAATCGCCACCTCTCTCCATGGGTAAACACTAGCCGACTTCCCGTTACTAATCTCCTCGATGAGTGACTTGGCGATTTTGCGCTCATGGAACTCCACCGCAAATTCAGGAGCCGTCGCCGGACTGGGACCGCTAACATGATTAGCGGGACGAGAATTCCGCTACCGGCCTGCGACCTGCGGGCATCTCCAACTCAGGAGCAAGATCAGGCACAATTCGCCCTCCCCGAGCGGTCTACTTACGATTACTGGTCCGGTTCCCGGCTACTGCTCGATGCGGCCGCTTTATCGGATCTGGACGCATCCGTCAGCAGCGGACCGAAGTTGAGCTTGTACTCGACCTTATTGAGCATCACCCGGTCGATACACCGGACCGTAACCAGACCTTCGGCAATGGGGCTGCCGAAGAGGGCGAGGTTGGAGATTGTGTTCTGGCGAGCGTATTCAGGGAATCCCGGGAATCTGCGATGCGAGAGTCCTAATGTCGTCTCGAATGGGGTCGCGCCTGTACGGAGCAACGTGAAATACGAGGGGTAGACGAGCCCGTCAAACCCGTTCCTATGTGCCGCAGATGCAATCTCCCTGCTGATTTCATATGAGTGGCTGCCCGCGAGAAACAGCATGTGGATCGCCATGTCGAGGCTCTCAAACTCGGTGACAGTTTCCTCCCATGGAACTTCAGCCAAGTTGAGGAGCCTGAGCCTTCTTAATGGCGCAAGCGTCGCGATAAAGATTTCGTCCTCAGCTGCGACCCGGCATTCGTGCAGGCACACTTCGAGATCTTGGGAGCCGTAGAGGATGGGAAGTTCGAGTGTGTCGAGCCTGCCCTTTCCGAGCTTTTCACCCGGCGGGGAGTCGTATTCGCTGAAGCTGTCCGGGTGCGCGGGAGCCGTCCGGACGCGATAGAAGTGTTCGTCGATATCGAGGATGCGACCCGGAAAGTCATTGAGGATGCGCGATATGACTTCCGCCCGGGAGTTCGCATTCTGCAGCGCCTTCAGGGGCTCCACCTCCCCAACCATCCAAAGTCGTGGAGCATAATGAAAGAAGCCGACTTGCAGAGTTTTCTCGATTAACTGGATATCGGGTTCGAGCCACGGCGCGACGTCTATTGATGTGGGCTGCTGTGTATTGAACTGCACCGCTGGATATCCGCCGTAGGTAGGTCTGCGTATGCTTCCCCGCACGAAGAACCGTTGCGCCAGGAACGCAACATGCTTCTTGGTCAGTTTCATGCTGCTTTGGGAGCCACAGTTCGGACAACCTGACATGTCCTTTTGCCCGACCTCGGCGGAGGTCAGGCGCAAGCCTTCGTCATGAAAGCAGTCGGAGCAAAGCAGTGGGGTTCCTGGGTCACCATCTTTGGTGAACTCATCAAGATGGCTTCCTTGCCAGCTCTTAACGTAATTGAAAGCGCTCTCGAAGCGTTCATCACGTGCGGCGGATGGCTTCTTCACGGAACTGACGGTAAGTGCATCCCGAAATAGAATCTGGATGTCAGAGTCTGCCCGTTGTACGAACTCGCGAGCAATGGCAACGGCAGTCGCAGTGTAATGTACGTCGATTTCGTTTTCTTCACCTCTGCCCCGGTTGTTATCTCCGGTCCGATAGTAGCTGAGCGGGGAGACATCGGCGTGTGATGAACAAAAACGGAGGAGGCCGCGCCCTTGCGGATCGAGTACCCCAAGCCGATCCAAGATCTGGTCGTCGGTTAGGATAGTTGCCCGGCCGCCCCTAATGAGAGACCTCCGGATGCGAGATGGCAGGCGCGCGAAATACGGGTTTGACTTGAGTTCGGAACGGAGTTGGCTGGCCTGTTTCTCAAAGCCATCTATCTGTTTCTGATCGGCGCTGCCGTTCCGGAAAAGGAGCAGACGTTCCATGCAATCCCGTAGTTGCATGACGAGCAATCGCGCCCTGGATTCGTCTTCGCCTACAGCCTCAGTGCCCAAGTAGAACAGCATCAACGCAGTTTGAACGACGCTGCGAATGATCGGGGCTAGGTAGCTAAAATCCCAGTGTTTTCCATCCCTATTCACCGGACTTCCGGGACAGAGGTGCAGCACGCTCGTCGCTGCGGAACAGAGGCGCGTGAAGAGCACCGAAGCCCAGTATTGGCGACGAGAATCACTAGGGCGCATGGCTATCTTTTGGGAGGTGGCAATCGCGTGGTCCACTGCGGCGATGTATTTCGGGAGCTCGCTCCAGTAGTACTCGGTTGCGGATTGCGGAGTGTTGCTGTCAGTTCCGGTCATGGTTCAGTTGACGTGCCTCCCGTTCGGTGAGCCAGCGTTAGCACAAGAATAAGGGTCAACCGAGCGAATTCTGATCGAAATTCTGTATCATGCGTCAGCATTCCGTGCGCGGCCAAGCGGCCCTCATCGTGGCAGTCCGTTGACAGGGGCAAAGCTGGCCGCGATTGGCGCCAACAGGTCAAATGCACTCATCGAAAACTGGTTAGGCGCCCCTACAAGATTAGTCCTGAAAAACGCCGTTGTGGCCACCGAACTATCAACGTCTATTGATTGGCCAGAAACGGGCTTCCGGGAGATCTCCCCGAAGCCGACTTCTGGCCCGGCGTAAGTCAGTCTTAGCCCATAACATCAGAGTTGCCCGTGACTCTGGCACAATCGGGCCAAGCCCGCTAGTAGATCAAGGAGGGCGCTCATAAGTAAAGCTGGCGGAGCACAAACTCAAGTGCTCGGCCATTGACCTTTCGGGAAAAACAAGTGATCCGGGAAATGCTACGATCACGCCAGCCTAACTCAGTGGGCCGAATGAGGGGGATCTAATGGGCGCGGATCATCGCCCGCTCGTCCTGTTAACGGGAGCGTCAGGCTACATCGGGGGGCGCCTACTCAAGGAGTTGGAGAAAGCGGGCTGGCCGGTTCGCTGCCTGGCTCGGCGACCTGATTTTCTCAGATCAAAAGTTGCCGCTTCCACGGAAGTCATTAAAGCAGATTGCCTGGATCGCAGTTCACTAGTGCCGGCGATGGCAGGAGTGCAGACGGCGTATTACCTCGTCCACTCCATGGGGTCTTCGGGTAAGTTCGAACAGGAAGACCGCGAAGCCGCCCAAAATTTCGCCGATGTAGCGCGCGATTCTGGAGTACGACGCATTGTCTATCTGGGTGGCTTGGGGAACCAGGACCAAGCGCTCTCCTCGCATTTGCGCAGTCGTCACGAGGTTGCAGACATCCTGCGAAGCTCAGAGATCCCCACCATCGAATTTCGCGCATCCATCGTGATCGGTTCCGGCAGTCTTTCATTTGAAATGATTCGCGCGCTGGTACAGCGGTTGCCGGTGATGATCTGCCCGCGCTGGGTTGCCGTCAAAGCCCAGCCGATCGCGGTCGAAGATGTGGTTGCGTACCTCATGGCCGCGCTGGTGTTGCCGGTGGAACAGTGCAGAGTTTTCGAAATCGGGGGCACCGACCAAGTCAGCTACGGCCAGATCATGCAGGAGTATGCCCGGCAATGCGGCCTCCACCGATGGATGATCCCGGTTCCGATCTTGACGCCTTACCTCTCAAGTTTGTGGTTGGGCTTAATCACGCCTGTTTATGCCCGCATTGGCCGAAAGCTCATCGATAGTATGCGCAACCCAACTCTGGTGCACGACACCTCCGCTTTGACCGCCTTTGACATCAGGCCGAAAAGTTTGCGAGAAGCGATGGAGAGAGCTCTTCACCATGAAGACCAGGAATTTGCCCTGACTAGTTGGTACGACGCTCTTTCCTCGGCGGGGAAGCCGCAGTCTTGGGGCGGAGTAAAGTTTGGCACCAGGCTCGTCGATTCTCGGACCGTGCAAGTATCGGTTCCGCCAGCGGCAGCTTTTGCTCCGATTCAGCGCATCGGAGGTTTGAATGGCTGGTACTTTGCCAATGTTCTTTGGTGGTTTCGGGGCCTCTTAGATCTCGTTGTAGGGGGCGTGGGACTGCGCCGGGGCCGTCGCGATCCTCACACACTTTCCGCAGGCGACGCTCTGGATTTCTGGCGAGTGGAAACCTTTGTGCCGGATCACGAACTTGGTCTGGTCGCTGAAATGAAAGTGCCGGGCCGCGCGTGGTTGCAGTTCGAGGTGGAAGCAAATAGCCGAGGCTCCGTCATTCGGCAGACCGCTATTTTTGATCCTGCCGGATTGGCGGGGCTTCTCTATTGGTACACACTTTATCCTGTGCATCGCTGGATTTTCGGCGGCATGCTCAACGAGATTGCAGCTATCGCAGGACGCAGGACAGGTACTTCTTCCCTTGGGGCATGACGGTCAGTTTCCACAGAGTCAGCTCATAGAATTAACACCCGGGCCGTGAAGGTCACCCACAGAAGCGGTGGTTCGCGACCCGATTCGAGCCATCGAATACAAGTCCCAGTTTGTCGGCCAACCGGAAACGGGCTTGTGGGAAGTCAGCAAGGGAATCTGCTTATGAATCTCCTGCCAGCGAAGGCGCCACGGCGATGAAAAGTCTCTCGTGTTTCTCTCGTGTTAGCTCACGACTCAGCGGTGGCCCGCACGAATACTGGGGCTGAAACACGCATTTGACGCGCCTCTACGAGTGTAAGCTGTTGAAAATATGGGAGGACTTGCAAATTACGAATCGGCTGCTCTACCAACTGAGCTACGTCGGCCTTCTTTCGATTCTAAAACCCGTCTGCGATTCCTGCAATCAGGCCGGCACCCGAACGTAACGCAACGCCCGTCAGCAAGCGTTTTATTTCGTAAGCGTTTTAATTTCGTAGGCTTGTGAGCGACGGCAATTTACGCCAGCGCAACAGCAACAGCCGAAGCGCCGCGCGCGGACAAATGCTGCCGCGCTATGCGGCCTGCGCCAACGCCTTGTACTCGTCATCGGATTGCGAGGGGAGCAGCACCCAGAGCGTGTAGATGCCGAGTGCAGTACCGAGCGGGACGTTTAGCAGCGCCACGAAGCCCACCACCAGGGCAACGATTCGCGCCCACTCCTGCCGCTGCAGCAAGCCCCAACCGGCGATAAAGCCGGCCGCGGCTTTCGCCAGAATCAACCATCCGACGAAGCTGATAAGAGGCCGCAGCCAGACCGTGACCTCGGGCGGTGGGCCGTTGGGAATATGGATCACGTGGCCGAAGATCGTCTGCGCGACAATGATCACGACCACTCCTGCAACCACGTGCAACGCCGAGTACGCCATCCAGAGAATGCCCACCAGCCGGATATGGTCGCGAACCCGGCTACGCCGAAGCTCGATGAGTCCAAGCACGGTTTTGCCGCAGCGTCCGCAGCGTGGCTCTCCCGATTGCAACTGCGCCCCACATTGATCGCAAAACATCGCTTCTCCTCCCGAGCCGCACAAATTCTGCCCTGTGGGTGATACGGATGCAAGCACTCACCAGTTCCGAAAGAGTTCTCAGTTCCCGGTTCTCAGTTCTCAGTCGGCTGACGACAAGTTCGGCCTTCACTGAGAACTGACAACTGGGAACTGCCTCACAAACGAAAAGGCCACCCGGCAACTTGGGCGGCCTTTTCTTTCAAGGGAGAATAGTTCCAACGGAGGTTTAATCCATCAGAACTTTCTGCGGGAATCTTATGAGCCTTAAAAGCACAGTGTCAAGCAAAATTTTCGACTTAAATAGTCTTATTTTCAACAACTTACAAGATACGTCCACAAGTCAGCAAACGGGCTCAAAACCGGGCAAAATTCCTTCTTTTCGACGCTAACGACATTCGATTGAGTGACTTACCGCTCCCGAGGCACCGGTCGGGGGGCGTCTTCCAGGTGCAGCGAGATGATTTCCATCGCCTCCCGCCGATCAAACACGGAGCCGGGAAAAATCCGCTTCACGATGATCCGCAAGCCACCAAATGCGATCCCCGCAACCAGCGCCAAGCCGACTACAATTCCGCAAAGAACAATCGCGTTGAACAGAAAATTTGCCAGATTGTCTTTCTTGCTCACGTAGGTGTTTTCGTTCCACGTGACATCGGCGTCGTAGCTGATGGACAACATCAACGATCTCGCTTCGCTTTTTGAAAGCGGGCCGGCCGCGATCACGACGATCGGCCCGGTGCGTGTGTCGAAAAACGGGCCAACATCAAGAATGGACGCAACCCCCGGCTGCTGCTGCGTGACCTGGTGCGAGGCGTCAATCTGGCGCAGCCGTTCCGCGGCAATCTGCGGCGTCGGATATTCGATGAGCATCAGAGTGGACTCGCCCGCAGTCGCCGCGTACTTGCCCATGACTACTTCCGCGCCCGACTTGAAATCTACCAACGAACCCGGCAGCGGCGATCCGACCCGATCGAGCGTGACCGGACCCAGAATGTACTTCGTCGTGTTCTTCTCGAAACTCTTCTGGAAAGCCCTCTTCGGAAGATAGGTGGGCAGCGAAGGCGGGTTGCCCTTGTTGCCTTCAGCTTGCGGTAGCAACCCAGCCAGTTCCCGCAGTTGCGCCGCCGACATCACGCTCATTCTGTCGAACACGGCATCCACCAGCACGTTCCCCTGATAGAACAGCACGCGGTTATTCAGAAAGGCCGCCTGACCGCCAATTGTTTCCTCCCCCATCTCGTCAGAATAGTAATAAGTGAAGGCGCCGTAAGCGCCGCTGGCATCTTCAAACACGGCGGCTCTGATCGCCAGGTTGCGGCCGTCATCGCGAGTGTAGGCCGCCTTCTCCAAACGCACGAAGCCGTACTCCTTTAGGACGGGCGCATTCGCTGCATCGGCGACCGCGGGATCGTCACTTCTGGCAACAGCGCCTTTCACCTGCCAACCGGCGAACTCAGTGGGAAGGACTGGGGTCGAAGAGACCGGGGTCGGAGAGACCGGCACCGGCGCAGGCGGCTCAGCAGCGAAGGCCGCGGCGCAAAAGAGGACGCCAATAACAAAGAAGATGAAGACAACGGAGAGCTGTCGCGAAAATTTCATTCGAAAAAGGGCACAACTGTGCTACCGGATTAGACTACCGGCAGGCCGAGAAAGTTTCCACCCGAGGCGGGATTGATGGGGGGGCGAACCCGTACTTGCGGTTGGCGTGTTGGCCGTTCAGTATCTAAACTTACCGTGGCGGGTGCAGCGGGCCGAGCCCGTCCAATAAGCCGAACGCCGGGATTGCGAGGCCCCGTCACAGCCTCATATGTTGCAGCATGCGCATGGTACCGCGTACAGGCCAGCAGGAGCGCAGCGTGAAAGCAGCTTTGAAGCGCCGCATGCGAATGTTTATGAATATCTGGCCGCCGTTTCTGGGCGCGGGAATCCGAGTAAGGCGACTCGGATCCGACTGGACAGAGATTGATGTGGAGATGAAGCTTCGTTGGTGGAACCGAAATTACGTTGGCACTCACTACGGAGGTTCGCTGTACTCCATGGCTGACCCGTTCTTTATGCTCATGCTTATTGAGAATTTGGGGAAGGATTACATTGTCTGGGACAAGTCGGCGAGCATCCGCTTCAAAAAGCCGGGACGCGGAACGGTTTCCGCCAGTTTCCGGCTGTACCAAGAGCAGATCCGCGAAATCAAGCAAGCTCTGAATACCCAGGAAAAGATCGAGCGGGCGTTCACGGTCGAGCTCAAGGACGAATCCGGGAGTGTCATTGCCGAGGTCGAGAAGTTGCTGCACGTCCGAAGGAAAGACCAAACTTCAAGCTGACCTACAAGCCCATCGGATCGGTATTCCTGGGACGTTTGCTACGCGCAGAATTGTTGCCCGGCACCCAACTCTCTCACAAACTCTCTTAAAGGTGCGCTTCGTGAAGCGAGCGGCGCTGCTTCATTGCCCTTCGTCCTTGTCGATCTTGCTCGCCACTTTCACGCCGCTTAAGCCGCTGACGTACTTGGAGACGCCCCGATAGAGCGACTCGGCGATGCGCTGGCGGTGCTCTGAGGTTTCGAGTTTGCGCTCGTCGGTGGGATTCGACACGAACGAAATCTCGGCCAGGATCGAAGGCATATTCGCGCCGATCAGCACGATGAAGGGCGCCTTCTTGATCCCGCGATTGCGGATGCCGGCGTTGCTCAGCGCCAGCCCTCCGTAGAGCGATTCCTGCACGTCGCCGGCAAACTCGCGCGACTCTTCGATCTTTTCTTTCAGTGCAATTTTCTTCACCAGATCCTGCAGTTCGTGGATCGACTTCTCCGATACCGCGTTTTCGCGCGCGGCAACTTCCAGCGCTTCCGGCGACGAGGTGAAATTCAGGTAGTAGGTTTCGACGCCGCGCGCATCGGAATCACGGCTCGAGTTGGCGTGGATCGAGATGAACAGATCCGCCCGCTCCCGGTTCGCAATCGCGGTGCGGGTTTCGAGTGGGATGAAGGTGTCGTCCCGGCGCGTATAAATGACTTCGGCGCCTAGCCGCGATTCGAGCAAACGGCCGAGGCGCTTGGCCACGTCGAGCACCAGGTCTTTTTCGAGCAGGCCGTCGGGACCGATGGTGCCGGTGTCATGGCCCCCGTGGCCAGCGTCAATGACGATCTTGCCAATCTTCAGGCCGAGTACGCGAGTTAAAGACCGGTCGCCAGCGGCGGTGGGACGCGCTTCGCGCGTCGCATCACGTGTCTCAGGATGAAGATCCGCGGTGTCGGGAGCGCCTGCCGCTGAGCGAGACTTTTTTCGGCGCAGGGAAGAAGAAGGGGAAGAAGAAAAAGAAGGCGAATCCGACTTCGCCGGCTTCGCCTCGTCGGCGCCCGAGATGTTGGCGGCCGGGGACGGCGTCACTTCGGGACGGAGTTTCTCCTGCTCAAGCTTGGCGACCGTCGACGGCGCTCTGTCGTCCGCCTCGACGATCGTCTTCGGGATCCTGCGGTTCGACCCTTTGACCGCAACCGTCGTCTTAATCACTCCAATGCCGTTCGCTGGCTTCGCCGAGTCGGGCAGCTTGGAATCCGCGCTGGCATCTTCGGCGGGCAAGTCCGTTTCGACGGGTCCCGATTTCGAAAAGCGAACCACATCTTTGTCGGATTCCTGCTGTGCTTTCCGCCCATCAGATTTAGAGTCTCCCCTTGACGACGACGCCGACCCGCTGGAGTCGTCGTCCGATTCCGCGGAAGCCGACGTGGATGTGTCCGGAGTGGAACGAACTTTGCCGCTGGCTGTGTCCGTCTTGGCCGTGTCCGCTTTAGCAATGCCCGTCGCCCGGTTCTGCTTCCCGTGGATATCAATGATGAGCCGGTACGGGTCCGGCAGCAGGAAAGCGTCGTAGCTCGCGAGGTCGTCCACTTCCAGCACAATCCGCGTGCGTCCAGGCTGAAATTCGGCAACTCGAATTTTCTTCAGGAAGCCATCGTCGACGTCGAAGGTCTTGCCAACCAGGGTCGAAGCGAGTTTGGTGTCGCACAAGTCGAAGAAAATGCGGTCTGGATGCGAGATGCGCTGGGAACCGAACTTCACTTCCTGCTCGACGTCAATGGCGACGCGAGTGTAGTCGGGCGTGGACCAGTGGCGAACCCCGGTGACGCGCGGCAACGCGCTGCGTCGGGCGCTCGCGGCATTTGTGGATTCGGCTGCCTCGTCAGAGTTGGCGTTGGCACTGGCGCTGGCACGGACATTAGAAGACCGCTGCTTGCGCGCCGCCTTCTGCGCCGCATGTTCCATTTCGTCGGCCTCGGCATCGATTTCCTTCACCGCGGAGCGGGCATCATCGGCCAAGCGGTTGCGCGGATAGCGATGAGCAAAGTCTTCGAACGTCGTGCGCGCCTCTTCAGGATCGTTGAGATCGTCCTTGTAGATCTCGCCGATCGTGAAGAGCGCGTCGAAGCGATATTTGCTGCCGGGATATTCCTTACGCAGGAAGCGGTACTGTTCGACGGCGCCGCGCAGGGTCTTGTTGTCGTCAAAGCGCCGCCCCATCTCGACCATAAGTTCGGCGGTCGCCACCACGCTCGGGTCCGCCTTCGATGAGGCAGGAGAACCGAAGTAGACGCGGCGGTACGAGTCGATGACACGTTGGTATTCGCGGCGAGTGCGCTCTCCAACAGGGCGCCCATTGAGAGCCTCCCGCATGCGCTCCGCCCTGCTGAATTGCTGGCGCGCCCAGGAGTCGTTGTGGTGGACGCGAGCCGATGCGGAAACCAGCGGCAGCAGCACGAGCAACAACGCTGCGCCGAGGCGAAAGGCGCGGGCACCTCGAGTTAGGGTCGTAGAAGCCTGGGTCTTCACTTGCCGATTCCGTACTTAGTGGTTACGCACCAGCGTCGTTCCCCGCAAATCCGTGGCATAAATCCAGCTTGTCATCCTGAGCGAAGCGAAAGACATATGTACTGGAACTCGCCAAGCATACGCTCTTCGCTTCCCTCAGAATGAGAACCCAATTTACGTCGCGAAGTTGCGGGACACCACCCTAGCTGTTTCAACAATCGCTGCTTCAACACTCGTCACGCCGCTCCCGCTACCACGGCGGGAGACGCCGCTCATTCCGTATTGCTGATGTACAGCACGCCCCGAGCATCGCGCTGCACGTGAACCGGCTCGTGCACCGGGCTGCCGAAAATGTACGAGCCCGGTTCGCTGCCGCCGTTATACAAGTTCGTGATCCGGCGAACGTAGTCCTGCGTTTCCCTGAAATGCGGAACGCCCGCACTCCGCGCCACCGCTCCCGAACCGGCGTTATAGGCTGCCAGACTGAGGCGAACGTTGCCGCCGTAGCTGTCCAACAGTTTCCTTAGATGCCGAACCCCGGCATCCACGTTCTGCGCCGGGTCAAAAGGATTGGCAACATTGAGCGAACGCGCGGTCGAGGGCATCAACTGCATCAGTCCCATAGCGCCTTTGCGCGACACCGCATTGGGATTGAAATTCGATTCCACCTTGACCACCGAGCGCACCAGGCTAGGGTCCACGTGGTGCCGGGCGGCCGCCTCGTCAATCGCAGCATCGATATCCTGTTGAGTAAAGGCACGGTTAAGAGTCTGGTGAGTCTGCGCTCTGCCGTCGAGGTAGGTGTTCACTTCCGAAGCCGCCGAGCGCGCCGCACGCATCACCGCTCCGCTGGTCGGGACCGGCTTGAAGCGATGTTCGGACACGCTCCAATAGACCAGCGGAGATCGGGCTGGCGCTGCCGCCCCCGCCCTCGAAGCTGCGGAAGGCTCATCCCCTTTAACCGTATCCCCGTTAACATAGATCTTGCGGCCGGATTCGTCGGTAGTGAAAGTAATAGCTCCCGACTGCGCGCGCGCCGGCATCGTCGAAAACACCGTGGAAAGAAAGGAGGTCGCGGTTAAGCTGGCCATCAGCGCGATTTGCAGGCGTTTTCGCATACGGGTTTCAGATCGGCCAAAAGGCACACTTACTCTACGGCCCACCCTACCCGCAAACCTGCCGGAGAATCCAGAACCAGAGTACCGCTAGTATAGGGCGCGCCGGAGACCGGAGCAATCTCTCCGAAGGGCGTAGAACCACTGAAGTAATCTACGTAAGTTACTGAAAGGACTTGATTTTGCTAGGAACTTAACGCTCTCCCCCGTGCTCCCCTGTGCTCTCTGTGGTTGATGTGGTTGATCTTGCACCGCTCGACTCCGCAAAGCCCCCCGGCAATCTACAATGACGTCTGCATCTATGAACTCCCAAGCCCTTCGCAAGCTCTTCGACCAGGTTCGCAAGAAGCGCCTCTCACCCGACGACGCCGTCGAGCGCCTGCGTCACCTGCCCTTCGAGGACCTAGGTTTCGCCAAACTCGACCACCATCGCGCCCTGCGCCAAGGCATGCCCGAGGTGATCTTTGCTCAAGGCAAAACGCCAAGCCAGGTAGCCGACATCTTCACCCGCCTGGCGGCCCACGGCGGCAACGTGCTGGCAACGCGAGCCACCGAAGAACAATACGCCGCTGTCGCCGCCACTGTAGACCGCGCAGAGTATCGTCCCCTGGCTCGCGCCATAGTTCTCAAGCGCGATCGCAAGCACCACGGCAAGGGCGTGATCGTGGTCGTGTCCGCGGGAACCAGCGACATCCCGGTGGCCGAAGAAGCAGTCGTAACCGCCGAATTGATGGGCAACAATGTTCAGCATATCTATGACATCGGAGTCGCCGGAATTCACCGCCTGCTAGCGCATCGCGCAGCGCTCACCAAAGCGCGCGTGATCATAGTGTGCGCTGGAATGGAAGGCGCTCTGCCCAGCGTAGTCGGAGGCCTGGTAGGAGTCCCGGTGATTGCCGTTCCGACCAGCATTGGTTATGGCGCAGCCTTCGAGGGCCTAGCCGCATTGCTCGGAATGATGAACTCCTGCGCCTCCAACGTCAGCGTAGTAAACATCGATAACGGATTCGGCGCCGGCTACGTAGCCTCGCTCATCAACCGCCGCTGACGGTGTTGCTTTTGATTTTGGGTGGCGCGGCGGTTCACCGCTGCGATAACGGCATTGCTTTGAACTCGGCTTCAGCCGCTGAGGTCACAGCTCCTGCTCAGGCCCGTGTGGCGCGGGCGCCTTCGCCCGCGAATGTCCAATTCAGGAACGATGGTTTTCCATTCGGTGGGTGACACTGGAAGTGTAAACACTCCGGCGCAAATCGAAAATGTTGCCACCTACATGGAAAAAGATTTTGCGGGGTCCGATGTCACGAAGGTTAGGTCCGCGTTGTTCGGGATTGTTACTTTCCCGTGTAGAGATCTTTTTCGGGGAACTTGCAGGGGGCGGGGTCGCGTTCGATGTGATTCCCCAGTGCGAGGTAAGTTTGGCCTTTGCTTCGAAGGCGCCGACGCAGGCAAGAAAGTCCACCACTTTTGTGCCATTTCCACCCCGATTCTCCACAGCCTTCCACCGCGTTGCTACTTGCATTCCCGCACACAAGTTCCGGATAATCATGGACGAGAGTTGGACCGCCGTGTATCGCTACAGCCGCGCAGACCTGCTGCGCATTCTCCGGCTCGTTCCTCGCCAGCTTCACACCTGGGAGAAGGCGGGACTGGTGACGGCGGGCGAAGATTATTCCTTTTTCGATCTTGTGCAAATCAAGAAAGTGCGCGACCTCTGCGCCCAGCGCGTTCGTCCGGCCGTCATCCGGCAATCGCTCGAAGCCATGCAGAAACAGGTTGCCGGCATGGAGAATCCACTGCTCGAGGCTGGGGCCTATCGGAGCGGACACCGCATCGCTTTCCGGCACCAGGGTCGGCTGCTTGAGCCCATCGCCGGACAGTTCATGTTCGACTTCTCGTCCGAAGAAAGAAAAGTCGTGACCAGCCCGCCGCGTAATGGACCGGAACTGGTGGTTACCGACGTTGCCGACTTGTTTGCGCGCGGGATCGTGCTGGAAGAAAATCCCTCCACGCAGAGCGAGGCGATCGCTGTTTATTTAGAGGTGCTCGAAATGGATCCCATGCACGCCGCCGCGCACATCAATCTGGGCACGCTCTACTACAACCGTCAGGAGTACGCGCTCGCCGAAAGCCACTACCGTTCGGCGATCCAGATCGATCCACGCTACGCGCTCGCCTATTTCGACCTGGGCAACGTGCTCGACGAAACCGGACGCGTCGAGGAAGCCATCAACACTTATAAGTCCGCGATTCAACTCGCGCCCACCTACGCGGACGCGCACTACAACATCGCGCTGGCCTATGAGAAGATACGCGAGCCGCGCAAGGCGCTGCAACACTGGCGCGCCTACGTGAAGCTCGACACCACCGGCCCCTGGACCGTCCACGCCAAACATCAGATCCAGCGCATTCTGCAGACCGACAGCCTGAAGCTGGTGCACTCCCGCAAGGCGAACTGAAAAACGCTGCGCAACGCGTGGGTTTGGCCGCGGCTCGGGGAGAGTTGTTTCCATTGTTATACTCAGATCTCACCTTTCAGGTGCAGGAGACCATGGATGAACCTCTACCGGTGGATTTTGACGCTGAGTCTCGCGATTACGGTGGCAGCCACGAGCGGAGTCTGCTTTAGCCAGGCGGCTGGAAAGAAGAAGGACATTTACTCCGAAAGCGCCGATGCGCACGCCGAAATCAAAGCGGCTCTGGAGAAGGCTGCAGCGGAACATAAGCGCGTCATTCTCGTGTTTGGAGCAAACTGGTGCTACGACTGCCACGTGCTCGATCTCGCTTTTCATCGTTCGGACCTGGCGCCGATACTTGCCGCCAACTATGAAGTTGTGCACGTGGACATCGGACGGGGAGACAAGAACCAGGACCTGATGAAGCAGTACGAGGTTCCGATGAAGCGCGGCATTCCAGGGCTGGCCGTGCTCGATGCCGATGGGAAGCTGGTTTACAGCCAGAAGAACGGCGAATTCGAGAATGCGCGAGCGCTCGCCCCGGAAGATTTTCTGGCATTCCTGAACAAATGGAAACTCGGAGCGCAGAGCCGGTGAGACTCTAAATCACCCAAGTACCCGGCAAGGAAGGGCGCGATGTTTGACAGATGCTTGTCATGACGACTAATCTCGGCCCATGCCCAGTGGTTTGCAAGCGGAACTCAAGCAAAAGGTCCCATTCACCAGTCGAGAACAGGAAGCCTATCTTTCTTTGTTGCGCACGGCCGACGCGCTCCAGGCGCAGGTCGAGGCCCGGCTCAAAGAGTTCGGACTCACCGGCACGCAGTACAACGCGCTGCGCATCTTGCGCGGCGCTGGGCCGGAGGGCTTGCCGTGCCGCGAGATCGGCGAGCGCATGATCACGCACGATCCGGACATTACGCGTCTGCTCAATCGCCTGGAAGATCGCGGCTTCGTCGAGCGCACGCGCGCCAGGGACGATCGCCGCGTCATTTACGGAAAGACCACCGTTGCTGGGCTGAAGCTTCTGCGCGAACTCGATGGCCCCATCGAGAAGCATGGCCGTGAGATGCTCCGCCACGTCGGGCAGGAGAAACTGAAGCAGTTGATTGATTTGCTGGAGTTGGTGAGGGGCGGGAAGGCTTTTCACCGCCGAGACGCCGAGAGCGCCGAGTAAAAACTTTCAGCGCTATTTCTTTCGCTTTGCAACTTTCTTCTTCGACGATGCAGCATTTTTCTTAACGGTAGCCTTGTTCGGAAACACCCGCGCGAAGATCTTGTCGATGTTCTTGAGCTGCCGCTTCAGGTCGAAGGCGTGCTCGATCTTCGGCCGAGGCACTCGTCCGCGAATCTCGGGATCGTTCAGGATCAACTCGTGGAAGTCGAGATTCTCTTTCCACGCGCGCATGGCGTGACTCTGCACCAGGCGATAAGCGTCCTCGCGGGAAACGCCGCTCTCAACCAGGTTCAACAGCAACTGTCCGCTGAAGACCAGGCCGCGCGTGCTTTCGAGGTTCGCCAGCATGCGCTCGGGATAGACGAACATGGTCTCGATCAGGTTCGCCGTTTTGTTGAGCAGGTAGTCGGCGAGCGTGGTCGAGTCCGGAATGATGATGCGCTCGGCCGAGGAGTGCGAAATATCGCGCTCGTGCCAGAGCGCGACGTTCTCGAATCCGGCCTGCGCGTTCGATCGCACCACGCGCGCTAGTCCAGAGATCTGTTCGCAGGTGACCGGATTGCGCTTGTGCGGCATGGCCGACGAGCCCTTCTGCTTTTCGCTGAAGTATTCTTCGGCCTCGCGGACTTCGGTGCGCTGCAGGTGGCGGATTTCAGTTGCGATCTTGTCGAGCGTCGACGCGATCGTGGCCAGCGTTGCCAGGTAGTGGGCATGGCGGTCGCGCTGAATCACCTGCGACGACACCGCGGCGGCCTTCAGTCCCAGGCGCGCGCACATTTTCTCTTCGAGTTCCGGCGTAAGGTGGGCAAACGTTCCTACCGCGCCCGAGAACTTGCCCACACGCAGATCTTCGGCGGCGGCCTTGAAGCGCGCGATGTTGCGCTCGGTCTCCGAATACCAGTTGGCGATCTTGAATCCAAAGGTGATGGGTTCGGCGTGGATGCCGTGGGTACGCCCGATCATCGGCGTGTCTTTGAACTCCCAGGCGCGGCGTTCGAGCACCTCGGCGAGACGCTCCAGGTCGCCGGCGATCAGCGACGAGGCCTGCTGGATGAGCAGCGCCTGCGCCGTATCGACCACATCGTTCGAGGTCAGGCCATAGTGGAACCAGCGGGCGTGCGGGCCAACGATCTCGGCCACGGCGGTGGTGAAGGCGATGACGTCGTGTTTGACCTCGGCTTCAATCTGGAAGATGCGATCAACGTTGAAGCCGGCGCGCGCGTGGATCGCCTTGGCGGCTTCTTTAGGCACGATGCCGGCGGCGGCCAGCGTTTCGGTCGCGGCGACCTCGACCGCCAGCCAGGTGCGGAAGCGGTTCTCGTCGCTCCAGATGCGAGCCATCTCGGGACGGGTATAGCGTGGGATCACGGCGCTCTCTCCTGAGGGGGAACTGGGGATTGTAAATCAGGCGGGCGAATGCGTGCAGTGCGGAGAAAACGTGCAGGGCACGCGCGCAGCGATAACGTACGGCGACAGCGGTCCGTCGTAAGAAACAGCCCGCCAGCGCCGGCTTATGCAGCCGGCGAATCGTCCGCCTACTCCACCGTGTGCTTTGCCGTGTACCCTTCACGCGCGTAAACGATGCACTTTACTTCCTTGCCCTTCTGGTCGCGAACCTTCAGCGGACCACCGTCCGGCGCCTGGAGCTCGACTTTCAACTTGCGGTAAGTGCCGTCGAGCTTGGTGTTGGTAGGGTGGTAACTGATGCTGTACTGGTTGCGAATGTCGGTCGCGATGTCGTGAAAAAGTTCCGGCAGTTCGCCTTGGAAGCGCGGGAAGTACGCCCGTCCACCGGTCAGCTGAGCGAAGGTTTTGAGCTGATTATCGGCCTGCGCCCAATCGAGTTGCTGAATCCCTCCCATGCGTCCGTGCATCTCCATCTGCGACTCCATCATTTCCCGCCACTGCCATCCGATGCTGATGGCATAGATGGTCACGTCTTTGGTGGACTTTACCTTCTTTATAGTCTGATCCAGATTCAGTTTGCTGAAGGTGTCACGTCCCGAAGAAACCAGAATGATGTATTTCTTCCCCTCGATGCGATCGCACCGGTCGATGGTGTCGAAGAGGGCGTCGAAAAGGTTGCGCTCCTTGAATCCTGGAATGCGCAGAATATTCAGTGCGCCCATAATGGCGCGCTTGTCCTGCGTGAAGTCCACCAGGATCTGCGGCTTCATGTCGTAGGAAACCACGGCAACCCAATCATCCTTCTTTAGCCCGCTGGCGAAAGTGTAGGAAGCATTCAGCGCGTCATACATATAGCCCAGGTTGGTCGCGGCATACTCGACCAGCAGGACTGCCGTGATCGGAGCCTCGGTCTGATTGAAGCTCGCGATCTGCTGTGGCGAGCCATCTTCCAGGATCTTGAAGTTCTCTTTCTTCAGGCCCGGGATAGTCTGGCCGTCCTTGGTAGTCACGAGCACATCCAGGTTCACAAGCGGCACGTTCACCGAGATCGAATAGTCGGGCATGTTCTCGATCTTTTTCGGTTTTTCGGGGGCCGGAGGCGGCGGCTCTTCCTTTTTCTTGGGGACCACATACGGTCCGACGTCGTTTTGCGGTCCACCGGCCTCGGGCGGAGCCTCCTGCTGGTTCGGATTCGCCGGGGGTTGCTGCGACGTATCTTGAGCTTGCGCCAAGAAAGTCGCGGCGCCCATCCAGAAAAGAACAAACGCCAGTAGGATCACACGCTTACGGGAAGCCGACGGCGCCCGGTTTAGCCCGCCAAATACGCCAGAAAACATGGGGATGTCCTCGAAAACTCCTGTGCTAGTATAGATGCAAGTACTCTGCGGTTGGGATATTTTGCGGGCCTTAAAAAACGCCGCCTCTCCTGGCAAAACCTTCTGATAGCGCGCGGAGTCTAAGCAAGTAGCTAAGGTCATTTTCTGACCTCCGGGGCTATTCATGAGAAAAGCCGCACTCTCACTCGCCACCCTTTTGTGTCTCTTGTCCTCCGTCTGGGTTACCGCACAAGACAGGCCAGCGCCTGCCGTCATTCCTCCTGCCATCATGCCGCTCGACCAGATCCACGAAGGCATGAAAGGCACCGCGCTCACCGTGTTCCAGGGCGTGAAACCGGAATCCATGGACGTGGAAGTTCTGGGCGTGATGCGCAACGTGAACGGTCCCAAGGGCAACATTATCCTGGTCCGTCTGCATGGCACCAAACCCGAATATACCGGCGTGGTTGCCGGCATGAGCGGAAGCCCGGTCTATTTCGACGGCAAGCTGGCGGGCGCGCTTGCCTTCCGCATCGGCGAGTTCTCGAAGGAACCGATCGCGGGTGTAACGCCGATCGAAGAGATGCTGGAGATCAATGCGCTTGATCGTCGTCCGGCACCGGCGCCGATGCGTGCCAGTCTTCCAGAGGATGGTTCGCCGAATCAGAGCGGAACCACGCAAACCGCGAGCCCTGGCGAAAGCCCGGCGCTCCCGGCCCAGAACTACAGCAACTATCTGAAGCCAATCGAAACGCCTCTTGTGTTCAACGGTTTTTCCGACGAGACCTTGCAGCGCTACGCGTCGCAATTCGCTGCGGCGGGCATCGTTCCGGTGATGGGCATTGGCTCGGCGAACGATCGCAAGCAGCCGGAACCGATCGAGGCGGGATCCGCCGTCAGCGCCGTACTGGTTCGTGGCGATATGGATATTGCCGCCACCTGCACCGTGACTTACGTCGATCCGCAGCGCTTGCTCGCCTGCGGACATCCGCTTTTGCAGTTTGGTGAAGTTGACCTGCCGATGACGAAGGCTACCGTGCTGGCCACGCTGCCTTCGCCACTGAATGCGTTCAAGATCGTCAACACGACCGAGACGGTTGGAGCGTTCGTGCAGGACCGCCAGTCCGGCATTCTGGGCGTGCCGGGGCGGGAGTCGAAGATGATTCCGGTGACCGTGGCCCTGCACAGTGGAGCGGCGACAAAAGAATTCCATTACGAAGTTCTCAACAACGCGCGGCTCAGTCCGCTGGCCATGATGGCCACCGTCTTCAACGCGCTGCACGGCACCAACGAATACGGCGAGGACATTACTTATCGCATGAATGGCGTGCTCAGCGTGAAGGGGTATCCCGACGTCACGCTGCGGAACATGTTTGCCCCGCAAGACAACGGGCAGCCCGCGGCGGCTTTGGCCGCTGCCACCATCGGCGATCGCTTCGGACGCATCTATAGCAATCCCTTCGACGCTCCCGACGTTCAGGGCGTGAAGCTCGACTTCGATCTTGTCCGCGAGCGCCGCTCCGCTCGCCTGGAAGCTGCGCGCACGGACATGACGGAAGCTCGCCCCGGCGACCAGATTGTGGTTGAGACAGTGATTCGTCCGTATCGTGGCGAGCGGCTCGTGCGCCAGATTCCCATACGGATTCCAACCTCCACTCCGAAGGGAACGCTGCGCATCCTGGTCAGCGACGGAGACACGCTCGACCGCATGCACCGCGGTACGCCGATGATGAACCGTGGTCTCGGCCTGGCGCCGACGATTGCATTGCTGAACAAAGAGCGCGCCAACGATCGCGTGTATGTTTCGCTTCTCGGGTCCGATCCCGAAGCCATGATCGCCGACAAAGTGATGCCGACGCTGCCGCTTTCCGTAATGAACGTCATGGACAACATGCGCGGCACGCAGGACATGGTCGTGCTCGGTGAATCGTCGGTCAGCGAAGCTTCTACCGATCCGCTCGACTATGTCGTCTCCGGCGCGCAGATGCTGACGATTAGCATCAAGTAACCGGTGGCGGCTCCGGAGGCAGTTTGTGGGCAGGCAACATTTAGCGGGCGAAGTCGTCCGCGGCCACGCGAGCCTGCACGGTGACTCCCTTAAATGAGGTATGACTTTGGCTCGTAAGACGCTCACTCTACTATCGGCACTTATTCTTTCCACCTTCGCGCTTTCCGCATTCGCTCTCGCCGAGGGTACACGCACCTGGGAACAGTCCAAGTTCGAAGAACTGACCAAGGGCACTGCCAAAGGCATCGCCCTGCGCAGTGAGGGCGGCCTCGAACTTGCTCCGGCGTTCAAAGCGCTCGCGACCACGCCCTCGACCTACATCTGGTCGATCGCATCCGATTCCGGGGGCGACATCTACGCCGCCGCCGGATCTCCGGCGCGCGTCTATCGCATCACGCCGGATGGCCAAAGCGCGACCATCTTCGAGCCGCAGGAATTGCAGGTGCAGGCTCTGGTCGTCGACAAGAACAGCATCGTCTACGCTGCCACCGCGCCCGACGGCAAGGTTTATCGTCTTGAACCTCCGCGTCTCGAACCCGCGAAAGGCACAGCCGCCGCCAAGGCTGGCGCGAACGCATCCTGGAGCGCGTCCACCTACTTCGATCCTGGTTCGAAGTACATCTGGGACATCGTTCTCGACAACGCCGGCGTCCTGTATGTCGCCACCGGCGATCACGGCGAAATCTACAAAGTCAGTCCCAACGGTCAGCACTCGCTTTTCTTCAAGAGCGATGAAGTCCACATTCGCGTTCTCGCACTCGATCCCAAAGGAAACCTTATCGCCGGCTCCGATGGCAGCGGGCTTGTCTATCGCATCGCGCCGAATGGCGAAGCATTCGTTCTCTACAGCGCGCCCAAGAAAGAAATTACCGCGCTCGCCATCGACGGCACCGGCAATATCTACGCCGCCGCCGCGGGAGAGAAGCACGCGGGAGGCATGACACCGCAAATGGGCATCATGCTCGCGACTCCAGCGCAGAATCCGCCCGCTCCCGGCGGCAATATCACCATCACCGCCGCTCCCACCGCGCCCATGATGCCTTTTCCCGCCCCCGGACTCGGCGCTACCGGCGGGTCCGAGATTTATCGCATCGCGCCCGATGGCGCCCCGGCACGCTTGTGGAGTTCCCGCGAAGATCTCGTCTATGCTCTCGGCTTCGATCAACGCGGACGGCTCCTCGCGGGCACCGGCAATCGCGGCCACATTTTCGCCATCAACGGTGTTGACGATTTCACCGATCTGATCAAAGCTAGCGCTACGCAAATCACGGCGTTTGCCGCCGCGCCCGGCGGAGGACTCTACGCCTCCGGCAGCAACCTGGGGAAGATTTTCGTCCTCGGTCCCGGTCCCGAGTCGGAAGGCACATACGAAAGCGATGTCTTTGACGCGCACGTCTTTTCCCTCTGGGGACGCGCCAGCGTCCGCAGCGCCGGCAATGTCGAGCTTTATGCGCGCAGCGGCAATGTCGACAATCCCGACCGCAACTGGAGTCACTGGACGCGCATTAATCTCGCCCTCGCTGCTGGTTCCGAACTCAAAGTTCCGCCGGCGCGCTTCGTGCAGTGGAAGTCTGTGCTCCATGCCGGCAATCCCGCGCCTCGCGTTGACGACGTCTTGCTGAACTACCTGCCCAAGAACGTCGCCCCCGAAATTGACGAGATCACGGTGCAGCCCGGATATCGCTATCAGCCGATTCCTCATGTGACCGGCAGCGAGCCGCCCGCGCCCGGGCAGCCGCGCTTCGATCCTCCGCCTCCCGCCGTGCGCGACCGCGACTCGATCGGCATCCGCTGGTCGGCGCATGATGACAACGACGACCAACTCGTCTACACCGTCTACTACCGCGGCGACGGCGAATCGCGCTGGCTGCTGCTGAAGAACAACCTCTCCGATCGCTACTATTCTTTCGACGCCAGTCTTTTGCCTGACGGCGGCTATACCGTAAAGGTCATCGCCTCCGATGCGCCCTCGCATTCGCCCGGAGAAGCGCTCTACGCCGAGCGTGTCAGCGCCCGCTTCGAGGTCGATACTACTGCTCCTGTCCTCGAGAACCTGACTGCCAAGCTCGATGGAAAGCAGATCCACGTGCGCTTCCGCGCCAGCGATTCGTTTTCGCCGATCAAGCGGGCGGAGTACTCACTGGATGGCGGCGACTGGCAGTTCGTCGAGCCGGTCGGCCAGTTGTCCGATTCCAAAACGGAAGACTACGACTTTCGAGTGGCCGTGCCGCAAGCTGAAGCAGCGCCCGCTTTGATGGCTGAGAGCACGGGGAATGATCATGTGGTCGTGGTGCGGGCTTATGACCGGTTCGACAATCTCGCCACGGCAAAAACCGTGATTCGCGGGAAATAGAGCGCTTGTAGCGCCGGGGAAGGACCTGACACGGAAGACAGGTACGAGCGAAGTCACGGGCGAGCGAAGGCAGCGCGCAGGCCCTGCGTTACTTCTGCAATCTGACTTCTAACCCTTCTGCCTTCTCTTACTGCTGCGCGTAAATCACCGACGCATTCGTAACCGTCTTATCCACATCGATCATCTCGAAATGCGATTTATCCATCGCATAGATGACATAGTTGGCCGCCGGCGCTGTTAGCACAATCGTGCCCGTACCGGCGAATGTAAGCGTGTACGTTCCGGTCACCGCCTGTGCCCCGGGATACTGCGTCCCGGCCACGTTGTACGTCTGGTTGCCCGGAGACGTCAGCAGTAAATTCGCTGCCATCGGGACGACCCCACTTGTCGCATTGCTCACCGTTCCCACCGCGTAGGTGCTTGGCAGCTCCGATGGCGCAAACGTGCCGTTACCAGCCTGCGGATCCATCGCCCCGGTCATCACCGCCGCACTCGACTGATCCAGCAGGAACCCGCGATTCGCCCCGCTCGCATAGAACACGAACGGCAGCGCCGGGGCCGTGCAGGTACTGCCATTTCCCAGCAGCGTCACAACGTAGCGCCCGCCCGTCTCGGTCGTATAGGTGCAGTTGAAACTCTGAGCCGCCACGATCGTGCCCGCATTATTCGCGTCAAAGCTCGCGCTGATGTTGCCGTTACCATCTCCGGTCGCCGAAACGAGCGCTACCAACGTGTTCGAGCCCGTGCTGTCCACACCGGTAAGATGAGAAACAGAGTCGGCACTCAAAGCAGTCTTGTCGTACGTCGTTTTTGGATCTTGAAATACCATCCTGCCCGAAAGCGCCGCATGATTCGCGTCGATCGTGTCCGTCGAAATCGCGTAGAGCGTCAGCGGGTTGGTCGCCTTCGCTTGTCCCGAAATCCCGTATAGATTGAAGTCGTACGTCGGCGCACCTGGCAGGTCGCTGGCAGTCACGGTCATCGTCCCAACCCCATTGTTCATGGTGTACGTACCCGTGACGTTCGTGCTGGACTTCGCAGTGCCGCCCTTGTTGAGGTCAAGCAGACCGGGGGTCGGTGCCTTACCGATGTTCCCCGTTCCGTCCATCGGCAACACACCCACGTACCCAACTCGTTTCCCATTGAGATCCGTACCTGTGAATCCGAAGACAAATGCACCGGACAGCGACGCTGCGTTTGCGAACTTCGTCGGCGTCGCCTGTTCCATCGAGCCCGACCCGGTCCAGTTCCCATCCGACTCGATCATACGCAAGTTTCCCGTCGAGTCTAGAACGACGCTGTATCTATTCAGCTGGCCGCCGCCCACTGTCGCGTCCACCGTAAGCGTGCCTGCGTTGTTGGTGTTGTTGGCATTATTGTTGTTAGCAACTGGAGTGAATGTGGCAGAGTTAACGGTGTAGTGATGCGGGACACTGCCGGCGCCTATGTTGACGAGTTCGTCTTCCACGCCTTGCTGGAACACGCCATTCTTGTCAAACGTGAGGCTGCCAGCGATCGCCACCGGGTGATTCACATTGTCGTAACCCGAGAAGCGAAGCGTATACGGGCTCGCTGTCAGGCGCGAGGTCGCAACTGTAACCTTAGCTTGACCAGCGCCCGCCGTAGGTTGCTGCACTGTCGAAGTGGCCACTGCCACTACGCTTCCGTTGGAGGAGGGTGCGGTATAGACCGCCGGATCGGAAGTGGGTGTGTCGCAAGAGGGATTGTTTGTGCCGCAATAGAGGCTTCCGCAGCTGCCGGTTGGCGTGCACGTCCAGGTGAAGCTTTGCGGCGCATCGTCTGGTACCTCGACGGCGGTGAACTGCTGCACTAGATTCTGCCCAACCGTCACCGTCGTCGGCGTTACGACCACCGTGACCGGTTGCACGGTTATCGGCTGAGTGCCAGCTGCCGTGGAGTCGGCCGACGACGTCGCCGTGATCGTCACCGGCGCTGGCTTCGAATTCGCTGTCGGCGGCGTTGCCGGAGCCACGTAGATCGCGGTTGCCGGGGTTGTCCCGCTCGGTGGGGCTGTCGACGTGAACGTCCCGCACGCGCTCCCCGTACAGCCCGTGCCGCTCAGACTCCAGGTAACGTCCTTGTTCGACGTGCCCGTCACAGTGGCCGTTAGCGTCAAAGTCTGGGTCGGGTAGACATAGCTCGGGTTAAAGTTAGTGGTGGGGGAGGTAATGGCAACGTCTACGGAAATCCCGCTACCCTCGCCGTTGCCGCCCTTCGCGCAACCGCCAGCCAGTGCCAGACTCAACAAAGCTACCGCAAACAGAAAATTCTTTATCATGATCGGGATCTCTTTGGGCGATCTCTGAAGCATGGCGAATTCAAATACATAGGTCCTTCGCTTCGCTCCAGGATGACTACGTAGATTTATGTCACACCTGTCCTGATTTTAGAGCAACCATAAGGCCAATTTGTTATTCAAATCAGCAATTTACAAAATGTACCTGAATTCAAGGCACCTTGTCTGTGGGGAAAGGTTTCGAACGGCGGGCAGCATAGGGGCATGCGCAAGCAATTTGCAACTTTCGGGATGGGACTTCTCCACAAGCTTCTCGGATTGCGGAAAGACTCGCGATGCGCGGCCCGGACTGCCAACTGTCGCCCCTTCCTGGCAGCCAACGAAGACTTAATCAGACACCCAGTTGACATCAACAGCTATAATAAGTATTAGGCTATAGTCCACAGTGGCTGTAGGCGTATTTGGTCCTAAGTTCTTTGAAATCTATATTTTGCGCGACTTAGTAAGTCGTAACTCCTTGATTCCAAAGGATCAGTCTGCTCTGCGCCTCCTGCAAAATAGCCCCTAACTCCAATGTTGTCTAGATTTTGCGGACCCGGGGGGGGGGCATCAGTACCAACTAGTAACTAGCGCAAGAAGCCCCCGATTTCAGCGCGACCTTCAGCGGACCACGGTGGCCGTCTCCAAAGCCGCGCGCTTTGCGGTTTCCATCAGCGGGCGCAACTCAGCGGCGGTGATCCCCAGCGTGCCCCCCGAGAAGCCGTCAATGTAGGCGGAGTTGACGCCCACGACTTCACCGCGCAGGTTCAGCACCGGTCCGCCGCTGCCTCCCCGCGCAGTGGGCGCGTCATAGATGAGCTTGTCGCCCGCTACATCGCCGATGTGCCCGAACGTCGCCCAAGGCCGGATCAGCGATAGCGCCGCCAGTTCGCCCGCGGTGTCGGCATCATCAGGATGCGACGAAAGCCGCTCATATACTACCGCCGGCGACTTTGCCACCATGCCGGTCACTCCCATCGGATAGGCTAGCACGCTCACCGACTCGCCCACATGCGGCGGCGTCTCGGACAGAGTCAGCGGGCGCAGTTTCTTCGTGAAAGCGGTTGCTTCGAGGCGCAGCACGGCAAGATCTCCATTCGTGGCCAGTACCGCTGTCTCCAGTTTTACCGGAAGCGGCGACCCCGGGAAATATGCCACCAGCTTTTCCAGCACTGGCGATCCGCCCTGCCGCAATGCCACTGCGACTTCCCGGTCGCCGTACCAGGGTTCGGCCACATGGCGGTTGGTGGCCAGCAGCCCCGGCGCCACTACAAAGCCCGTCCCCGCAACGCGAGCGCGAAACCTTTGCCCACGGCCGGACACGTGATAAATCCCGTAGATGTAAGCGACCGACTCCCGTGCATCGTCCACTGCCGACGGCGAAAACGATTGCTGCCGTTCCAGATCCGCGACCTGGCGCGTGAGCTGGTGCACCTGCTGCTCCAGCCCGGTAGTTTCAGGGGGAGCGTAGTAGTGGGCCATCACTCCGGCACCCACCAGCGCCAGCACGCCCAGCAGCCCCTGCACAAATCGCTGCCAGGTTTCAACTACTTCGCTTTCGCCACGATCGGAATTGAACATGAGCCGTCAGGCCCGGCACGGAGGGAGATGTCCGGGTAGCCACTATCCTGACGTATTCGGGGCAGGGCGTGTAGGGTACAGAAGTCGGGCGGAAGACGACCGAAGGTAACTGAAAAACAGCACCCAGTATCGAAGCGCTCCACCGCTAACGGGTTGCTGGGCACTGGCAACTGGGCACTATTATGAACGCAGCCGCGAAGCTCGCGACGTATCCCCGCGTCTCAGGCTGGAACCGCACCAGAGTCGGACACCTCTGCCCGTGATTGCAGGACATGCGATCGGCGTTCGGATATTCAACGAACTTGCGTGGAGAGGGAGAGTTATCCAGCCATCTGTGGCGCATGCCTGCGGAGGCGCACAAGGAACAACAGGGCGATGGCGCAAGCGGCGCTGCAGGCGATTCGCGACCCGGCTTTCAGATTCGGGAAAGACGAAAGGGAGCACTGAGCAAGCGCGCGGGGAGCATCATTGCGGCCCACACGAGGGCGAGTGCGCCGTGGACGGCGATCCCAACGAGGCGGAACGGCAGCAATAGCAACCACACGAATGGATAGAGGATCAGCGCCAGCAGGGCCATGGGCCAGCACAGCACGAAGAGAAAGCACCAGAGCAGGAAGGCGATCATGGGGACACCTCCTCCTGAATATGATACGCAGGCGGAAGGGAAAAAGTTCGAGAAGGATGGGCGGTCCGGAGCGTCGGGTGCTGAACGCTGATTGGCGGGGCTCTTGCGGCTGGGCGGGCGAGGCGCCCGCCCCCACAACAGGACTGAGAACTGAGAACTGTTTTACTGCTTACATCGTCTTCAGATGGGAACTGACCCGCAACTTCGCTTCGGTTGCCCTTTGGACGTCGTCGACCGTCAGGCCGGGAGCAATTTCTTCTAGCAGCAAGCCTTCCGGTGTGACTCGGATGTAGGCCATCTCGGTGACGATTGTGTCCACGACCTTCACGCCGGTCAGAGGGAGGGTGCATTTCTTCAGGATCTTCGGCTGCCCATCTTTGGTGGCATGTTCCATGGCGATGATCGTGCGCCGCGCTCCCGCAACCAGGTCCATGGCGCCGCCCATGCCTTTGACCATTTTGCCCGGAATCATCCAGTTCGCAAGATTGCCGAGTTCGTCGACTTCCATCGCGCCCAGCACGCTAAGGTCAACATGCCCGCCGCGAATCATGGCGAAAGAATCGGCACTCGAAAAATACGCGGTGCCCGCCAGTTCGCTGACGGTTTCTTTGCTCGCGTTGATCAGGTCGGCGTCTTCCGAGCCTTCGAGTGGGTACGGCCCGATGCCGAGCATCCCATTCTCAGATTGAAGAATCACGTCCATGCCCGGCGGAACACAATTGGCGACCAGCGTCGGCAACCCGATGCCGAGGTTGACGTAGAATCCGTCGCGCAATTCGCGGGCAATGCGCTTCACGATGCGTTCGCGTTTGTCGGTGTCTTTGGAGGGCTTTGCTTCTGTCGGCATAGTCTAGGTCCCAGGTCTCAGGTCTCAGGTCTCAGGAAAATCCCAATTGGATTAACCACTAACCACTCGCAACTGCTTTGCGTATTGTTCTCTTCTCGATCCTTTTTTCGAAAAGCTGACCTTGAAAGATTCGTTTCACGTACACGCTGGGCGTATGAACCATGTCGGGATCAAGTTCTCCGGGTTCGACCAGGTGTTCGACTTCGGCGATGGTGATCTTGGCCGCGGTTGCCATCATCGGATTGAAGTTGCGCGCGGTCTTGCGATAGACGAGGTTGCCCCACTTGTCGCCCTTCCAGGCCTTGACGAAGGCGAAGTCGGCTTGCAGCGCGCGCTCCATGATGTAAGTGCGGCCGTCGAACTCGCGCGCTTCTTTGCCTTCGGCGACCACCGTTCCGACGCCGGTGGGCGTAAAGAACGCGGGGATTCCAGCGCCGCCCGCGCGAATTCGCTCGGCAAACGTTCCTTGCGGAACGAGGTCGAGTTCCACCGTACCGTTCAGCACCATCTGTTCGAGGAGTTTGTTTTCGCCGACGTAGGTTCCGATGTGCCGCCGGATTTGGCCATTGGCCAGAAGCAGCCCCATGCCGACGCCATCGACGCCGGCGTTGTTGCTAATGGTGGTGAGGTTCTTGACGCCCTTGTGGGCGAGAGCGCGGATCAGGTTCTCGGGCATCCCGCACAAACCGAATCCGCCAACCATGATGGTGGCTCCATCCAACACGTCCTGGATCGCCTCTTCGGCGCTCGCGACAACTTTGTGCATAGCACGAGAATTTTATAGGAAATTGCAGCCGTTTCCAATCAAGATGAGCCTGAAGGAGAGGTGGAATTCCAACACGAGATGAGCCTGGAGCAGATGGCATGCTGAGGGTTGACAACCAGCGTGCACGAAGCAGAGAAACTGAGCCTAGATCAGATCGAGGCTTTTCTAAACGCCCGCCAAGGGATCCGTTCTTTGGGTTACGTTTTTATTGCGATTCCACCAGAATAGTTGTTCTTGCGGCGCCCCTTAGGTAACAAGAGTGTCAGCAAGGCTGACGTTATCAAACACATTCCAATGATGCCGGCTCCAAAGTACAGGCTTCCGGTTTTGCCGTTGACATAACCTAATGATCCAGGGACCCACAAAGCCGCTGACATTGGCGAACGAGCTGATGAGGGCAATCCCGGAGGCTGCTGCATAGCCGGTCAGGAAGCTGCTGGGCAGAGACCAGAAACACCCGTAGAAATTGTCGATGGCGATTACCATTAGAGTCAGCATGGCAATGTGTCACCGACCTGACCGGGCGGCTCTTGCCGCCGCGGGCTCTGCACGAAGCGCGAATGTTGAACCACATTAAAAGTGTCCCCATGAAACCACAGTAGAAATGTCCCCATTTAGAGTGCCTCCGAGAGGAGGGACGAAGATTGGGGAGAACAGAATTGAGCAGCCAGAAGCTAAGTCGGGTTGAGGTGTGCAGCGCGTGAGCCGCGCCCGAGTTACGGTCAACGCCACGGTGAACGGCGAGACCACCGGCGAGATCGGCCTCGGCCTTTGTGCTGCTCGGGGTGGGCGGGGGAGATACGCGCACGGAGGCCGATTACCTTGCCGAGAAGACAATCGGCGTGCGCATTTTTGAAGATGCCGGCGGCAAGATGAATTTGTCGGTCGCGGAGGTTGCCGACGCGCTGCTGCTGGTCTCGCAGTTCACCCTCTATGGAGACGCGCGCCGCGGCAAGCAGCCATCGTGCGATGCGGCCGCTCCGCCCGAGCAGGCGCGCAAACTCTACGAATATTTTGTGGAGAAAGTCCGCGCCGCCGGTCTGCGCTGTGAAACCGGACGCTTCCAGGAAACGATGCAGGTGGAACTGGTCAACGAAGGGCCGGTCACGATTTTGCTGGATTCGGCCAAAGCGTTCTGAAAAAGTATTCTGAAAGAAACCACGATAGAGCGCTTCGTGGTGAGGGGCATAATTCCGGTTATGGCTGTCGCTAGCACTGCTCAGTCCGGCTCCGATCACCTACGCCAGGAGCGCCGCAGTCCAGCGCTTCCGCCTCTCGCAGTTGGCATTCTGATTGGCCTCTGTACGGCCAAGCTGCTGCTGCACATCTTCACCAGCGTCCGGCACTACGGCTACTTTCGCGACGAGCTTTATTACCTGGATATGGCCCGCCATCTCGACTGGGGCTACGTTGATGCCGCCCCGCTGATCGCCGTTTACGCGAAGGTCGCGCTGCTGATGGGCGGTTCGCTGGCGGCGCTGCGCATCCTTCCCGCGCTTGCCGGTACGTTACTTGTTGCGCTCACCATCCTCATTGCGCGTGAACTCGGCGGTGGACGGTATGCCCAGCTTCTCGCCGGAGCCGCCATTCTGCTCTGCCCCGCCGTTCTGATTGCGGACAGCCTCCTCACCATGAACGCCTTCGAGCCGCTATTCTGGATGGGTTGCATTTGGGTCATCGCTCGCATCTTGCGCACGGGAGACTCGCGGCTTTGGCTATGGTTCGGCGTCCTCTCCGGCCTTGGCCTTGAAAACAAGCACTCTACGCTGTCTTTCGGATTCGCGGTCACCGTCGCGCTACTTCTGACGCATCATCGCCGCGAGTTCGCCCGACCGTGGATCTGGATCGCCGGTGCGATCGCTCTCGCGCTCTTCCTGCCCAACATCATCTGGCAAATTCGCCATCACTTCCCGACGATCGAAGACCTGGCCAACGTTCGCCGCGAAGGCAAGAATGTTGTGCTCGGCCCGCTCGCGTTCGTTAAGGAGCAGATCGTCGACCTACACCCGATCCTGTTGCCGGTCTGGCTCTCGGGCCTGGTCTGGTTTCTCCGTGATCGCCGCTGGCGCGTGCTCGGCTTGATCTTTGCAGTCTTCTTCGTATTGATGGAAGTCGCGCACGCCAAGAACTACTATGTGTTTCCGATCTATCCGATGCTCTTCGCCGGCGGCGCTGTCGCGATCGAGCGATGGCTGGAAAACCGCGCTGCCTGGACACGCGCGGCCGTCGTCGCCATCATCTTGCTCGCGGCGCTTCCCGCCATCCCGCTGGTGACGTGGATGCTGCCGCCGGAGCGTCTCCTCGCCTACCAAAACGCTATCGGCTTCAAGCCCTCCAAGGCCGAGGTGCACCACGAGTCGCTGTTGCCACAACCGGTTGCCGACCAGTTCGGATGGCCCGAGATGGTGCGTGAAGTCGCTGCCAGCTACAACTCGTTGCCGCCCGACGAGCGCGCCCAAACCGGCATTTGGGCCGGTAACTACGGCGAAGCCGGCGCGATTAACTTGTTTGGTCCTAAGCTCGGCCTGCCTCGCGCCTACTCTCGCCACCAGACCCATTGGTATTGGGGTCCGCCTCCACAGGTCTACAAGAACCTCATCGTGATCGAGTGGAGCCTCGACGACGTGCGCGACAACTGCACTTCGTTTCAGGCCTTCGAGCACTACCAGAGATTTGGCATGGGCGAGGAAAACACACCGATGTACCTCTGCCGCGGCGTTACCTTCGACATCCAGAAAATCTGGTGGCATTCCCACCACTGGAATTAATTGCTGGGCAAGTCGTCGACGACACGGAAACGGAAAGTGACCCACTGCCAACTGCGTGCGGGTTCCGTTTGACCGAGTTCCACAGCGCACGATAGACTAATTGAGTTTGCCTGTACTTGCGGACCCGTTCTGGGGCCGCGCCGCGTTTCCGGTCAGAAGCCGCAGCGGGAAAACAGCAAGCACAAGATTGTATCTGCCGAGCTGATCTCGGCCTGGACGGGCGAGGTCGCCCGTCCCCACACGAGCATGGGAGGAGAGTTTATGTACGCGGTGATCCGCGCAGGTGGAAAGCAGTATCGCGTAGCCCCAGGCGACGTGATCCGGGTCGAAAAATTAGAGGACACGGACGGACGGGTGCAGTTCGGCGACGTGCTGGCGGTTTCTCCCGAGGCGGGCAGCGTTGTGCCTGCGGGATCGGGGGCGAGCGTAACCGGCGAGGTTGTCGGGCAGGGACGTGGCAACAAGATCCTGGTCTTCCACTACAAGCGCAAGAAGCAATACAAGAAACTGCGTGGACACCGGCAGGACTATACCGCGGTCCGCATCACCGAGATTGCGTTTGATGGGCAGTCGTTCAAAGCGCCCGAACTTCCGAAAAAAGAGAAGAAGGTGAAACAGGCGCACGAGGGCGGCGAAGAAGTAAAGACTTCGAAGAGGCCGGGGAAAAAGGCGACGAAGCACGTAGCGCACGCGCACGGGAAGAAATCGGCGCCGAAGAAAGCAGTGGCGAAGAAGAAAAAGAAGTAGCCGATCCTTCGCTTCGCTCAGAATGACAATTTAGTTTTGGACGGCAAGAGATTGGAATTTACTGGCAACTGGCCACTGAGAACCGGGAACTGATTTATGGCGCATAAAAAAGGACAGGGCACTTCACGAAACGGGCGCGACTCGAACGCGCAGCGGCTTGGGTTTAAGGCTTTCGGCGGACAACTCGTCCCCGGCGGCACGATCATCGTCCGCCAGCGTGGCACGCGGGTGAAGCCCGGACTGAATGTTGGACGCGGCAAGGACGACACTCTCTTCGCCAAGATCACGGGCCGCATCAAGTTCATGGACAAGGGATCGATGGGGAAGTTTGTGATGGTCGAGCCGGAGGCTATAGAAGCGAAGTAGGATTTTATAGACAAGGGCCGCTCCGGGGCGAAGCCCCGGAGCCACACGAGCAGGCCACAGGAACAGCCTCGGCTTCGAGTCGAGGCTTTTTCGTTTCGCGGGCAACAATGCCCGTGCCTCATAATCCGATGTTTATTGATGAAGCCAAAATTCGAGTGAAGGCTGGGGATGGCGGCAACGGCTGCATGGCGTTCCGGCGGGAGAAGTACGTTCCGCGGGGCGGGCCTTCGGGTGGCGATGGCGGCAGGGGTGGCGACATCTGGATGGAATCGAGCGAGCGCCACAATACGCTCGTGCATTTCCGTTTCAATCCTGAATACAAAGCCGAGCGCGGACGGCATGGCGAGGGCGCGAAGAAAACTGGCCGCGACGGTGAGGGAATTGTCTTGAAAGTGCCGGTGGGTACGATCGTCTATGACGAGGACACGGGCGAGAAAGTGTACGATTTTTCGCGCGCCGATGAACGCGTCGTGATCGCGCGCGGCGGACGCGGCGGACGCGGCAACGCGCAGTTTGCCACTTCGACGCACCAGGCGCCGCGCGAGCACGAAGAAGGACGCCCCGGTGAAGAACGCAACTTCCGCCTGGAGTTGAAGCTGCTCGCCGATGTGGGGCTGGTGGGATTTCCGAATGTGGGCAAGTCGACGCTCATCTCGCGCATCTCGGCGGCACGACCGAAGGTTGCGGATTATCCGTTTACCACGCTTGAGCCGAATCTTGGTGTTGTGCTAGCGGGTGACCAAGGAAAAGAAGAGAGTTTCGTGGTCGCCGACATTCCGGGCTTGATTGAAGGCGCGCACGCTGGATCGGGCCTGGGCACACAATTTCTGCGGCACATCGAGCGCACGCGTTTGCTGGTGCATATGGTGGATGTCTCCGACAGCAGCGGCCGGGCCGACGTGGTGAAAGACGTGGAGGTGATCCGGGGCGAACTGGCGAGTTTCGGAGCGGACTTAGAGAAGAAGCCGACACTGATGGTCGCGTCGAAAATCGACGTGGCGAACCCGGAAAAGCTCAAGAAACTGAAGCAGTGGTCGACGCGCAAGAAGCTGAAGCTTTATCCAATTTCCGCGGTGACCGGCAAGGGAATCGAAAAGCTGAAGTACGCGATGGCGGAGGGCGTGGAGAAGGTAAGGAAGGCGCTGGCGGAGGCGCAAGCAGAAGAAACGAAGATCTCTCGCTCCGGCGCTTAGATTGACCAGCGGCTCCAAAAATGCGGTTGCGAGTGTAATGATTCCATAACAATGTCGGCTCCCAGACCCGAGTAGACTTTGGTGGCGCAAACCAACCAAAAGGCTCGGGAGAAAGGAGCCGAACATGATGATTATAGGTTGTGACTACCACCCGGGCTTTCAA
>Ga0208034_1000440_pt1 | contig 34577 bp, 22 predicted proteins | sample June2015DPH_8_10_FD_184699 | JGI IMG/M metagenome (GOLD analysis project Ga0208034, IMG submission 184699) | Peatland microbial communities from SPRUCE experiment site at the Marcell Experimental Forest, Minnesota, USA - June2015DPH_8_100... | ecosystem: Environmental > Terrestrial > Soil >...
TGCTGCAAATCGCGGGCGGGACCCAGACCGTTACGGTCGAGTCCACGGGCGCCTTGATCGAGGACGACCCAACTTTTCACGTCGACGTCGATCGCGACCTGTTCAACAAGGTGCCGCTGGAGAGCGCATCCTCCACGCTTAGTTCGCTGGTTACGCTCACTACCCCCGGTGTTGCCGCCGACTCCAACGGTCTCTTTCACGGCCTCGGCGACCACGCCTCCAACTCCTTCTCCGTTGACGGCCAACCCATCACCGACCAGCAAAGCAAGATCTTTTCCAACCAGCTCCCATCGAACTCCATTCAGTCGATCGAGGTCATCAGCGGCGCGCCTCCGGCCGAATACGGCGATAAAACCAGCCTCGTCATCGTTGCCACCACGCGCTCCGGCCAGGGCGTCACCAAGCCTACCGGCGATGTCTACGCTTCCTATGGAGCCTTCGGGTCCGCAAATGGAGGCTTCGATCTCTCCTACGGCGGCAAGAGCTGGGGCAACTTCATTGAAGCCGACGCCCTCAATACCGGCCGCTTTCTCGATCCGCCAGAGTTCTCCGTCTTCCACGACAAGGGCAACGAGGAGAACTTCTTCGACCGCGTGGACTACAGCTTCACGCAGGCCGACTCCGTGCATCTCGACTTCAACTACAGCCGCTCCTGGTTCCAGAACCCCAACGCCTACGACAACCTGAACGTGCAGAACGTGATCAACGGCGGCACTGGCACCGGCGGCGGCGCCAGCGCCAGCCCGACGTTTGTGAACGTGGGCAACACCGATCAACGTTCCAAGATTGGGACTTACAACATTGCGCCCACTTACACGCACGTCATCAGCACCGACTCGGTTCTTAACTTCGGTGGGTTCGTCCGCAAGGACGATTACAACTACTATCCCAGCGGCAACCCTCTGGCTGACTTTGGGCCAATTCAAACCTCATCGATCTCTCAATACCGCACGCTGACCAACGCCGGAGTCCACTCCGACTACACCTATGTGCGCGGACATCACAACATCAAAGCCGGCGCCGTCTACGAACAGACCTTCTTGCGTGAGCACGACAACCTCGGCGTCGTCGGCTCCACCTATGACTCGCCCTGCGTGGATGTCGATGGCAACCCTCTACCCGGGTACGCCAGTCCATCAGATTGTGATGGCGTAACATCGTTCCCGAACGGTAACTATCTCCCGGTCCTGGCCCCGTACGACCTTACCCGCGGCGGCAGCGAATACCTCTTCTTCGGCCACACCGACGTTAAGGAACTCGCCCTCTACATTGAAGACGAGATCAAGGCCGGCAACTGGGACTTCAACCTGGGCATACGCGGGGATATTTACAACGGTCTCGCCACTACGAAACAAGCCGAGCCGCGTGTGGGCATCGCCTACAACATCAAGCCCTCAGCCACCGTGCTGCGCGTCTCCTATGCGCGCACCCTGGAGACGCCCTTCAATGAGAATCTCGTGCTCTCCAGCACTGGCTGCTCGGATGCCGTCCTCTCGCCGCTGCTCAACTGTACGCCGGGTGTATCGGGAACTCTCGAACCCGGTTTCCGCAACGAGTTTCACGCCGGATTCCAGCAGGCCGTTGGCAAGAATGTGGTGGTCAGTGGTGAGTACATCTGGAAGTACACGCACAACGCCTTCGACTTCAGCATCCTCGGCAACACGCCTATCTTCTTCCCCATCGACTGGCATAACTCCAAGATTCCAGGCTATGCGCTTGATGCGGAAATCCCCAACTACCATCACTTCAGCGCCTATCTCGTCACTTCCTCAGTGGCTGCGCGGTTTTTCCCCCCGCAGGTGGCCGGAGCAGGAGCTACTGTGGGCCAGACCGGCCTCCCCTTCCGCATCGACCACGACGAGAAGTTCAACGAAACCACGCACCTTCAGTACACGGTCTCCCACGATGGCAGCTGGTTCAACGGACTCTGGGGTGGATTCAACTGGCGCTACGACTCAGGTCTCGTAGCAGGTAACGCGCCCTGCTATGGAACGACGGATCCCAACAGTCCGTGCCTCGCCTCTTCCACGACGCTCGGCGGGCAACCGGCGATCGCACTCGTCGATGCGACCGGCGCCCCTCTCACTGCCGATGAGCAGTTTCAGGCTGGCTTCACATGTAACGGCGCTAAGGCAACCCCCACGGTTGCCCTTCCGAGCGTCTGCCTGGCTTCCCAGTTCGGCTCGAATCTGATCAGCATCCCTGCCCCGAATACAGGAGACAACGACAAGAACCCGCAGCGCATCGCTCCTCGCAGTCTCTTCGACGTCTCCCTCGGCAAGAACAACCTCTTCAACAAGGACCACTTCAAGACCGACCTCGACCTGACCGCGATCAACATCACCAATAAGTACGCGCTCTACAACTTCCTCTCCACCTTCAGTGGCACGCACTACGTCACCCCGCGCGCCCTGACGGCGAAGATTACGCTGAACTTCTGATTGGATAAGCAATCCCCGAGGGCCAGATAGGGCGATTTCTTTCGGAATCGCCCAACTAGCCAATCTGGACGCTCCATGCGTGTCATCAACTTTGATCGAGGCAGCAAGCGGCGGCTCCGTCAGATACGGTGGACTTCGCGCGAACGGACGAGCCTTGCTCTACTCTTCTTGTTCCTGCTTGCGCTCTGCATGCTTTTTGTACTCTGGAATCTTAGAAACGAACACCCTTTCAGCAGGGACACGTTGAGGACTGTACGACCGAATCTGGAGTGAATATGAGCTTTCGCGCCCAAATGATCTCGGCTGCGGAAAGCCGTTGCCCAAGTGAGTCCGAGCCAATATACGAAGTCGGTTCTCCCGACAAAAAGTTAGCCGTCGCCTGCTGCAAATAATCCGATGCACTCATCGTTACCTTAGCGGTCGGTTGGTCCCCAATCCGGACAGAACCCATTTTTCGGGTAATGTCCGGTTAGGCGGTCAACCGGGCTTTGCCGGAAGCCAGGTAACCGGATCGCGCAGGTATCCTTGCTGGCCTAGTCTTGTCCTGCCTCGGTTTCCAGTCGCGTGCGCAAGGCTGAAAGAAAGCGACGAATGACCACTTCGGAGTGACTCTGAGGAAGGAGTTCAGCGAGCTTGGCGTCGCTGGCCAGGCCGGCGTCAATCGCGGCAATGACATCGTGCAGGGGAATCCTCCAATGCTCCGCAAACACCTGGGCGACAACGCGATCGATTCCGTTCAAGGGCTCCGATTCAAATTGAATCGGATAGATGAGCATTCTGAGAACTGCAGCTCCCTGCTGGTCGAAGTCACGGTCTGCACTCATAGCAAATTACCCCGCACAAGTCGATCACACAACCGGAATCGCAGCAGACCCCCGTCGTGATCGCTCCCAAATGCGAAATACGCGATATCTCCCGCATGGAGCATTCAGACGGCAAGAATGGCGCGGCCCAGGGCGCCGGTCGTTGCGTCTTGAGCTCTGATCGCAGCATCGCGAGTGAGCCCCGTCAGATCGCGCAAGTGGTTGGCGAAGTCCCAGGCAAGGTTGCGCGCGCTGCAAATGTCCCAGAAGGCGAGCAGCCGGCCGATCTTACCCGTATCCTCCGCAAGCACGCCGAGCGTATCCGTAGCGAGCATGGTCAGCGCCGAGGGCATCACAGTCCTCAGCAATTCATTCACTGATTGGTAATCAACGGACTCTGCGCTGCCCGCTACTAGAATCACATTCAGCTCGGCGTCGGTGGCCAGCAGCGCGAGCGCAAGGTCGTGGTTGATGTGGGCGTTCATTCCCGCAAGCGCAAACTGGATGCGATCAATGCCGGTACTGTAGCGAGCCTCAAACAGTGCTTTCCATGCCGAGGGCACAGAGCCTCCGCTCAGATAGCCGGCGACAGCGCCGAAATAGAAGCCGGCGAAGACGACATCGAGGCGGTCGAGCCAAACCGGGCTCTGCCACGCGCCGCCGGGCGGGCAAAGATCCACCTGCTGCGTCACCATCAGGTAAAGCCGGTTGAACCACTTCAGGCCATCGGTCACCGGCAAGAGTGCATCGATAGCCTGCATGCGCGCGATCACGTCCGGAATCGTCGCCAGGGATGGCCCGCTGACAAGGTTGTAAAGCGGTTCGTCCGCCGGGGATGGAGTGGCCGTTTGCATGCGCGATCTCCTCAAGCAATTCGCCGCAGTATAAGCTATCCGGTCGCACTTGAGCATGCCGATGGTCAGGGTTTCGCCACGGAACCATCATTGAGGATGCGCGTATCGGAACCGAAGCGGCGGAAGTTGCGAAACTCGATCTCGTTCCTATCCAGCTCCTTGCGGCTCTTTTTCAAAATGACCTGCGCGCTGATGGGCAGCATATAGTCGTGGTCGTTGAGAACCACAAAGTCGTAGTCCACGCTGACCAAAGCCCCCTGGATGGGATACCTGGGTGGCACATTGTCCGCCGCCTTCGTGATGCGCCGCACCATCCGCGTCACGGTATCGATATACACCTGGCCGTGGTAGCCTACCGTGATGACATCAGTGGAGCTCGCCCGGAGATTGAAAGTCGAGTGTTCCGGCGCGACGCGATAGTCGAAGACCTGCACCGTGCCGTCTCCCAGTACTCCGGTCTCCTTCCATTGAAAATCCGCCTTGGACGAGGGGCGGAAGATGCCAGAAAGCGTAAAGCCGAACTCCCCGTCCGAGGTGGCGCCGCGATTATTCTCCGTGTCAGGGCTGCCGGTGGAGCCGTTCTGCTCCAGTTCCAGCAAGTTGCGGTTTTCCTCGTGTTCGAAATACGTCAATAGTTCAGTGGACTTGTCTTTATGATCCCACTGGCCTGTTCCACCCAGATTGACACGATAGATATATCGATCGGTCACTTGCTCGCACATGAAGTTGGGCAGGGAATCCCGATAAGTCATTGCGTATTTGGTTGCATCCGCGAGGATTGAGTTGATCTCCTCCACCGAGGGGCGCTCGATCGGGTTGGCCGGAATGGTGATGGCCAGCGGTCTGGAGGAATGAGCGGGAAGCTGCGCATCAAACACCGAGGCGATCTCTGTGTCGCCGGACGGCTGGCCGCCCGTCACCTCGAACGTGGTGCTGGCTTCCGCGCTCTTGCCGCCCTGGCTGAGAACTGCCTTCACCTCATAAAGGCCGTTCACGGGGGGTTGATCGAAAAGCTGTACAGATAGGAGGCGAACTCCGATCCGCTGGCTTGAGGCGTAATCATCGGCTCGCCGCCCAGCGGCTTGCCGTCCCGGTAGATCTGGATCTTAAGGGTGGAGGACTCGGCTGCGTGCGGGTCGGAGTGGGCATTCAAAAAGACCGAGATTACCTTGGCCCCCGGCGTCAGTAGACCGGAGAGATTCGGCGTCAGAATCTCATTTCCGTGGCGCAGTGGCTCCGCGGTGTCGTCGTCCGCGCGCAACGGCTCGGCTTGGCGTACAAGAATCATATTGCCGAGTGATGGGACAGTGGTGGCGTCGGGAACCTCGAAGGTTTTGCGGCGGGCGCCGGCCTTGCCGCTGTAGTGGTCCAGAACGGCCGCCTCCAGTATGTACTCGCCTGGAGGCGCAAGAAAGTGCCGCTGAAACGAAATCGCTCCGAATTCCGAGCTGTCGCTGTCTTTCTGAATCCTGCGCCGCGGAATATCCGCGCTGAAGTGCTCGATTATCATGCCCGATTTGTCTTTGATATTGGCGACGATCGAAAGGCTCGCGGAGTGGATGCCGGTGCTGCTGTCTTCATAAATCTCCAGGCCGGAGTGCTGCACCTCGATGGCCAGCGTACTGACCTCTCCATCGGGCGTCGCGGCCGTGCTCAGGATCGCGGCGCGAAAGGCTACATCCGTGGGCAACTTCTCTTGGCCGAGGATCTTCAGCAGCGGCAGTTCATAGGGCTGCGGGGCGGCATCGCCGCCGCTCTGCGGCGGCAGCGCAAGATACCCCGATTGCGAGCGAATCCTCAGCCTTGCGCGCAGCGGCTTGATCGCGATGGGACGAAACTTCCCGTCGTACTCCTTGATGGGAGGCACATAGGTCGCTACATAATATGTGGTCATGTCCTGAAGAACCTGGGTCAGCGACTTCTGCAAGTGATCGTACGGGATGTAACTGCCCCCCGTTTCCACAGCCAGGGATTTCATGTCGTCGTTGTTTCTATCGCTTTGAACTAACTGCATGTACCCGTTCATACCCATCGCGTTGATCTTGCCTTGTGTGCTGGTCAAACCGTCGATTCCTCCGCTAGTCGGACCGCCGGGTGCAAGGCCCAAGACTTCGGCGGACGACGAACTCATCTGGCTCGTAATACGATTCGAGGAGTTCAGGTCGACAACATAGATGCTCTCTCCAGCTTGATTGGCTGATCCGATGATGGATTGGATCGCCTCCTTGGTGCGCAAGTTGTTCTTCTCTTCCTGAAATGCAGTAAAGAAAATCAACGCTTTTCTCTGATGGATTTGTTGCTGGGATTGCGCCAAGGCCAGCAAACCCGCCAGAAAAAACTGGAGATGCTGATTCTGTGCAATCTTGCCGGAGTCGGTGAGTGCGTTGAAGAGCAACTTATCCAGCGCGCGATCATGCGCGCCGACGGCCTTTCCCTCCGGACCGACGCCGGTCAGCGCTGCCGTGATCAGTTGCTTTTCCAGCGGGCTGGCCTCGCCGCCATTCCAGGCTTTTTTCGGCTCGGTGGCCGAATTGATGACCTGCGCAAGCGATTTCCGATCCGATGTGAACGCGCTCTGAAGCCGCAGCCGATCGTCGACGGTCAGAACCGAAAAGGAGAAACCTTTCTCTGGAACCGTCGTGAGTATCTTCCCCGCCGCTTCTCGCGCAACCTTCATCATCGTCGGGTCGGTTTCCAGGTTCTTGCCCGCCAACTGCGCCGGCCGGTCAAAGACCAGCGTGATCAGACACTCGCTCTTCTGCGCGCCGTTGACCAGATGGAAACTGTTGAGCTTGACCGGAGTGCCGTTGTCGCTGATCGCTATCTCATCCTGCTTCAGGTCCAAAACGGGCTTGTTCTTCTTGTCGTGAACCACCAGATTGAGCGAAACCTCGTTGGCGGTCACGGTTAAATCCACATCCTGACTCGCAGGTTGTTTTGCCGTCTGGCCGCCAGCCCCGGGAAGCGCAACAGCAACTGCCAGCAAAGTCAACAAAACGGCGATCAGTATCCGCCGCCGGGAAAACCTTGTATGCGCGGTCTTATTGTTGAACTGAATCATGATTTCTTTCGGTTGATGTATGGATTCTAAGCGATAAATGCAGCCAAAGACCGCCGCCGATGCTGTTTTCTGGATTTCGTCGTGTATGGTCGGCAATCCGGACAGAACCCATTTTCAGGGTAATGTCCGGTTAGCCGGTGATTCGCTCGGAACTCCGCTGAAACCCAGAAAGACGTTCGAGAAGCCGACTTCGCAGGACTGATCCAAATTGGGGGTAACTTCCGGATTGCCGACAATCCAGCCACAACCCTATTCCTGGACCCTGCGGCGTTTTTTGGGTTCTCATCTGGTCAAATTCCCGGTTTACCGACCATGCGGCCAGAAGCGAATCGATGAACTACTTGGAATGCGCCGGTTGAGTATTCAATACGGTTCGCCCCTTCATCAACGAGTTGAAGGCGCTCAACGGATTCGGCAGAGAATTCTGTCGTTTCCGGTTGCATACCCTTAGGGGGTATGGTATAAACCTCAAAGCGGCAATCATCGTCAAGGCGATGACCGCTGCACATCAATCTATGAGAATCAAAATCGCTTTGGAACCTCCACGATGCTTCCACGCCGTCGCGCCAACCAGGTCGCGGTGGTGTACCGCATGCTGGAGCGCCCTCCTGCGCTGCCCGGGTGAAGCGCGCGATTAGCCCTCGAGCTATCGCCTGCTCACTCCTCACAGTGCGCGACCCAGTTTGAGTGAGTGGGCAGAATCCACCTGAATCTCTAATCGAACGGGCGGCTCTACCCACCCCTCCTAAGAAAAAAGTCTGGCCAACTCTTGCTCCAGGTACTCGCCATGCACCAAGGTGCGCGCTGCGACGCCTGCCCTGGCAGCATACGTGTGCCGGAAGGAGGACGTCATGACCAAAATCATTCTCACTTTTCCTGTTTACCGTTCGGCCCGTCTGTCCTGTGTCTGGTACGAGACCGGCAACTCTGCGCGTCCGCTTGCCTGCAGGTGGGTTCCGTCGGTCGAAGTCAGCAACGAAGTACAATCCGCTACGGCGGCAGATCCGCACGTCTGCCGCTTCTGTGCCTAAGCCCAAACCGAATCACTGGGGTCGCAATCGTGAACTTTCTCTCCCGGCTTTATTACCGCTACAAGAAGATGTGGAAGGTGGTGCGGCTCTTTATGCTCATCGCTGGGCCCGGCATCATTGTCATGGTTGCCGACAACGATGCCGGCGGCATCACCACCTACACCGTCACGGGCGCCCAATACAGTTTTCATCTCATTTGGTTTCTTATTCTCCTCGGCCCAGTGGCCTACTACGTTCAGGAAATGACAGTCCGTCTCGGCGCCGTAACCAAACGCGGCCATGCCGAGGCTATCTTCCACGCCTTCGGCTCGTTCTGGGGCTGGTTCTCGCTCCTCGATCTCGTTCTCGTTGACTGGCTCACCATGATCACGGAGTTCGTCGGCATGACCGCTGCGCTCAGCCTCTTCGGTGTGCCGCGCATCGTCACCGTCATCGGCGCATGGATCGTCATGATGGCCATGGTGCTCCAGGGACGCTACTGGACCTGGGAAAAGATCGCGCTTGCCTTCTGCGCGTTGAATCTCATCTACATTCCTGCGGCGTTCATGATCAATCCGCCGATCGACAAAATCATCCAGGGGAGTTTCATGCCGCATCTGCCGCCCGGCGGCTTCACCAACGATCTGTTCTTCCTCATCATGGCCAACATCGGTACCACTATTGCCCCGTGGATGATCTTCTTCCAGCAAAGCGCCGTAGTCGACAAGGGCATGCAGGAAAAAGACATGCGCTTGGGCAAGGTCGACACGGGCGTCGGCGCGCTGCTTACAGTGGTCGTGGCCGCCGGATGCATCATCCTCACTGCCACGCTCATTCCCGGCCTGCCCATCAGCGACGCAGCCACCGCGGCAAAACTATTTTTCGGCATCAACAAATACGTCGGCGCTCTCCTCGCCATCGGGCTCTTCGACGCCGGATTCTTGGGCGCCATTTGCATCTCGCTCGCCAGCTCCTGGGCATTCGGCGAGGTCTTCGGCTGGGCGCACTCACTCAACCAGAACGTCAAGCAGGCGCCCTGGTTTTACGCGTACTATTTCTTCACTCTCGTTTTCGCCGGGGTCGTTGTTCTCATCCCTGGCGCGCCTCTGGTGCTCATTACCCTCTTTGTTCAGGTGATCGCAGTCACATTGCTCCCGGCAGCTTTGGTGTTTCTCATTGTTCTGTTGAACGATGAACAGACCATGGGCAAGCACAAAAACACATGGTTTCAGAACCTCGCCAACATCGGCATCGTTTCGCTTATCATCGTCGTATCGACGCTCTACGGAGTCAGCGCGGTATTCCCCAACATCCTTAGGTAGAAGGGCAAAAGCAATGATCACGGAATTCTTCAGCAACGCCTGGGACGCGGTGAGAGAAATCAACCGCAGGTACAAAAAGCCGCACGTCCGCATGACGCCGGCTGTCCTGTTCTCGCTTGGCCTTCTGCGGTTCTATCTGCTTTTCCTTGTCGGGCTCCTGGTGTGGAAGTTTTTCTCCGTGTTGCACAAATAGAGGTGGGCGATGAGCCAGATTCTTACAACACCGGCTGTTCCTGACGAGGTTTTCTTCCTGTCCGAAATCATCGGCTCGCGCGCCATCTGCAATGGCCGCAAGTTGGGCCGCCTCGAGGACGTGATCGCCGTCGATCAGGGCAAGCTGGCCGAAATCACGCAACTGCAGATCAAGCCTCCATTCGGCGACCCGGCTATGCTCATCCCCTTCTCTGCGGTCAAATCACTGCGTCACGGCGAGGTTGTCGTCGAGCTGGCCGATCCCAAAAGCTGCGTGCGCGAGCCTGCGCCCGATGAAGTCCTGGTAAGCGATTACCTCTTCGACAAGAAGGTCCTCGACATCGAGGACCGTGAAGTCGAAGTCGTCTACGATATCCGCCTGCTCAAGCGCAACGGCAAGCTCTACGTCACCGATGTGGACATCAGCCGTCACGGCCTGCTGCGCCGCCTGGGCATGGAGTCGCTGGCCAAAATCCTGCATCCCAAATCCGGTGAAGAAGAGAAGCGCCTCATCCCTTGGTCCTACGTGCAGGCGCTCGGGCCGCACCTCGACTCGCTCCAGGGCGAGCTCAAGCTGAACATCCTCAAGGAAGCGCTCTCTGACATCCACCCCGCTGACCTGGCCGACATCGTCGAGGAGCTGGACAGCGAGCAGCGCGTCTCATTGCTCGAGGAACTCGAGCCCTCTCTGGCCTCCGACACTCTCGAGGAGATCGATCCTGCCGTCCAGCGCGACATCGTGTTTGCGCTCAAGAAAGAGCACGTTGCCCAGTTGATCGGCGAAATGACCCCTGGTCAGGCCGCAGACATCGTCGCCGTCCTTCCCGCCGACGAGAAACGCACCATCCTCAGGATGCTCGACCAACGGCTCGTCGCCAAAATCGAGGAGATCATCGAGGAGCAGGAAACCAACATTCTTAACTTCACGACCTCGAAGTTTCTCAAGGGCACCGCGGACATGACTGTCGCTGATACCTTCCGCGCATTTCGTCGCAACGCGCGCGGCATGGACGTGGTGATGTACTTCTATATCGTCGATGAAAACGACAAACTCCTCGGCGTCCTCGACATCAAGGAACTCCTCATCGCCGAGCCTGCCAGCAGGCTCAAAGACATAATGGTCGAAAACGTCATCAGCCTCAGGAGCGAGTCCACCATGAAGGAAGCCGCCGCTGCGTTTCTCCGCTATGGCTTCCGCGCTTTGCCTGTCGTCGACGACCACGACATCATCCAGGGCGTCGTACCCTATCGCGACGTCATGAACCTGAAGCACCGCATGTTGGATTGAGACAAAAAGAGACCTCATGGGAGGCCCTGCAGTGAGTAGAAAGCACCGCTCCTACTTGAAGCAATTCGCATTTCCGATGCTTTACTTCTTGTGGGCTTTGCTGCTCTTGCTTTGGATGGTTTACCTGGTTGAGAGCCGTTGATCCGACCGCGATTGTTCGTCCCCAGTCCCAGTCGTGGGCAGCCTCTAATTGAACGGATTACCCCAATTTGCACGGAGAGAGGACATCACTCCGACACCGGCATTCTGGGCGGATGACCGGCAAACCGGAAGTTACCCATTTCGCAAATTAGCCCCAATAAACGCCCCAGGGTGCGATAGACCGAAAATGGCGATCAGGATCATGCTTCTTGCCACGGCGAATGGAGGCCGTACCCATGGCAAAGAGCAAGACAAAGCGCAAACATGCTCCCAAGCACATTCTGAAGGTTCCGGACCTTGAACAATCCAAGTCAGCCGTATTGAACAGCCTGACCTCTCGAAGTTCACAACGAACCTACGATCATGCAATCAGAGGGTTCATCGAATGGTACTGTTCAGAACCCAGGCTAGCCTTCAACAAGACTGTGGTTACGCGTTACCGCATATCCCTCGAGCAGCGGCACTACGCTTCGACCACGATAAACTTGCGTTTGGCTGCAGTCCGGAGGTTGGCCTACGAGGCTGCCGACTGTGGTTTGCTCAGTGCAGACTTGGCTGCCGGGATTCGCCGGGTGAAAGGTGCCAAGCGATTAGGGATCCCTGTCGGAAATTGGCTCACTGCCGAACAAGGCAAGCGCTTGTTGTTGACGGCAGACGGCACAAATCTTCGAGGCAAACGTGACTATGCCACATTGGCAATCCTGCTAGGTTGCGGGCTACGCCGGGCGGAACTGACTGCGCTGCGCGTTGAAGACATACAGCAGAGGGAGGAGCACTGGGTCATATCCGATCTTGTCGGCAAGGGCGGCCACATACGAACTATACCGGTCCCTAATTGGGTCAAAGCTGGAATTGACGCCTGGATGACGGCCGCCGGGATCACAACTGGCACGCTTTTTCGTTCGATCAACAAGGCTGGCAGGATTTGGGGTACCGGGTTCAGCCCAAAGGTCATTTGGGGTGTCGTGAAGCAGAAGGCAAAAGCCTGTGAGATTCCGTCTCTCGCGCCGCATGACCTTCGCCGGACCTGCGCCCGTCTTTGCCATCAGGCGGGCAGTGAATTGGAGCAAATTCAGTTCCTTCTTGGGCACGTCTCTGTGCAGACGACGGAACGCTACTTGGGTTGCGAGCAGCGATTCCATAACGCAGTCAATGATCGAATCGGGCTTGAACCGGATCCGTCGGGATCCCCTTAGATCCCACACCGCTTGCCGACTTGCCGGGAGTAATTGGTTCACTTCGACCACGACGCACTGGCATCCTGCCGTGCGGCCTCACGGCTTTTTCCGTTGTGGTTGATCAGCCGATCCCTCCAGACGCTTCTTGATATCCCGGAAGCCGGAGTGACAGATCGCCGGGTGTGGCTTTGAACACTATGCCACTCATATAGGAACAGCATCACCACTACCCAGAAAAAACAGACGAGCACAAACCCAATCGTGAGCCGATCAGTCATTTCGCGAAACCCGTGATGACGGGGGCGGAGGCGATTTCTTTGTGCTTCAGGAGCACGGCGGGGTCCCATAGAAGCGACTATTACGCCACGAATTCGTTGATGGCTATGCCCTCGTCACGATTTGGCCAGAAGATATTCGCCGATGTTACAGGAGGGGCAGCTTCGGCCCGAAAGATAGAGAATAATGTCCGGTCGATTGGACACTCGATCTTCATCGTCGCAAATAGACTTTTAGATGGAACAATAATGCGCGCAACTCCGAGTTTCTGCGTTCTCGCCGAAGCCGGATGACCGCTCTGGCTGTCATCGCCTGCGAAATGTGAACCGGATATTAGATTCCGGGCCAATCCGTATCTCTTGTACTGGCTCGACAGGGAGTGATTCACAGTGAAACGTCAATCCGTTTTCAACGGCAAGGTGGCGGGTTTTGCTCTTGCAGTCGTGGCGCTCGCCTGTGTCATTGGGTTTCTGAAGTCCGAGTCCAGCGGCGCTGCGGAAACACGCGGCTCGCAAGGAACGAGTTCAAGTTCGACCGCATTGCAACCCGTGACAAGCGTAGACCTGTCCCCCAGCCAATTGAACTCGATCAAGGTTCAGCCTGTGGGAACCTATTGGTTTCCGGTCGAGCAGGAAGCAGTGGGCAACATTAGTCTCGCAGATGACCTGTCAGTCGATGTCTTTCCCAATTACCAAGGGAAACTCATCAAAGCGCTAGTTGAGTTAGGCGACACCGTACAGAAAGGACAGCCGCTTTACACCATCGACAGTCCCGATCTCATCCAAGCCGAATCGACACTGATTGGCGCGGCGGCACAATTGGAGCTGACAGCAAAAGAACTGGCGCGCGCCAAGGCGTTGAATGGGACGAACGGAATCTCGGAGCGCGAACTGGAACAGGCAACGTTTGATCAGCAGACTGCGGAGGGCGTTCTCAAAGCGGCACGCGATTCGGTGCGAGTTTTCGGCAAATCGGACGCAGAGATCGACCGGATCATTGCATCGCGCAAAATCGATCCGGTGCTAGTTGTGCTGAGTCCGATCTCCGGTCAAGTCACCGTGTTTAACGCGCCAGCAGGGCTCTTTGTCCAGCCAGGAAATCAGCCGGCGCCATACACCGTCGCAAATTTGGCAGTCAAGTGGATGCTGGCAGATGTCAGCGAGAGCGATGTCTCGCTTATGCGGCCGGGCGAGACGGTTGCAGTCAGTGTGCCTGCATATCCTGACCGTGTATTCACGGGCAAGATCTCCAAGGTCTACGAGAACGTCGATCCCAACACGCATCGAGAGACGGTTCGCGCTGAAATCTCCGATCCGAAGAATGAACTGCGTCCCGGGATGTTCGCGAACTTTGTGATCCGAGTTCACGCTCCAGTGAAGTCGATCGCATTACCAGCTAATGGTGTTGTCCGCGAGTCCGATGGCTCAATGACGGCCTGGGTAACAACCGATCGACGCCAGTTTGTGCAGCGAGTGATCGAGACAGGACTACGAGCAGACGGCCAGGTACAGATTCTTGCCGGTCTGCAGCAAGGCGAACTTGCCGTGACGGACGGGGCGGTCTTTCTTAGCAACATGCTGCAGGCTCCGCCGAGCGACTAGCTCCCACCTACTCTTTTCAGAGAGCGTCGTAAAATGTTTAAGTCTCTCATTGCGTTTTGCCTGAGCCGCCGCGCGATCGTCGTGCTCGGCCTGCTTTTGTTTGGGGCTGCCGGTTACGTTGCCTTTACAAAGCTCAATATCGAAGCCTATCCAAACCCCACGCCCGTCATCCTTGAAATCACGGCTCAGGCACCGGGGCTTTCCGCGGAGGAAATGGAGCGTTATTACACGCGACCCATTGAGATCGGGCTCTATGAGACTCCGGGGATTGATGTTATCCGCTCGACGTCGTTTTATGGTTTGTCCTTTGTGCGAGTTGTCTTCAAGTACGGGATTGACTATAACTTTGCTTTTGCCCAGGCATCGATCGCGATGCAGCAGAATGTGAGTCTGCCCGGCAATTTGGTTCCTACGATTCAGGCCAATAGCTCCACGGGAGAAATTTACCGTTACCAAGTGGTCGGTCCGCCGCATTTTAGCATCACCAACCTTCGCACCGTTCAGGACTGGATCGTCGCACGTCGGCTTCTGACGATCCCAGGCATTGCCGCCGTGAATAGCTGGGGCGGCCCTACGAAAGAATTCGAGGTTTCGGTTGACCCTGCGAAGCTCGAAGCCTACAACGTCACGGTGCCGCAGATGCTATCTGCGTTGGGCAATGCGAATCTCAATGTTGGCGGACGCGAAATCAGCATCGGCCAGCAGTCCATCAATATCCGCGGGGTGGGCCTGATCGACGACGGTGGCAATGATGACTTGACGCAAGGTTACAAGGTTAACGACATCGAGAACGCAGTGCTCAACCAGACCAACGGCGTTCCGGTGCTCGTAAGGGATGTGGCAAAGGTTTCAATCGGGTGCAGACCAAGACTGGGAATCCTCGGCCGTGACTACCAGGACGAAGTAGTGGGCGCAATTGTTGTGATGCGTCGGACGGAAAAGACCGCCGATATGATCCCCAAGGTCAAGGCGACTATCGATCAGCTGAATCATGACGGGAGCCTCCCGCCGGGTGTCCGGCTGCTGCCCTATTATGATCGCTCTTCGCTGATCGCCGTTACTACACACACGGTTCTGCATAACCTCATCTTCGGTTGCGTGCTCGTCTTCCTGATCCAATGGATCTTTCTCGGTAATCTCCGCAGCGCGACTATCGTTGGTATCAATATCCCCTTTGCACTCTTTTTCGCGGTCATCCTTCTCGTCATTACCGGCGAGAGCGCAAACCTGCTCTCGGTGGGCGCAGTGGATTTCGGGATCATCGTCGATTCGGCGGTAATCCTGGTCGAGAACATATTTCGGAATTTTCAAGCGCGCTCAGAAGATAGACAGAGCTTGTTGCAGCGCCTCGCCGGTGGATACTGGGGCGCCGACCCAACAAAGACCGACCATCGCGCGGAACCGGTGCACGGCTGGACAAATCGCATGCGCATGATTTTGATCAGCGCAATCCAAGTGGATAAAGCAGTTCTCTTTTCTGCGCTTATCACAGTAGCCGCCTTTGTGCCTTTGTTCACCATGCAGGGTGTCGAGGGACAGATATTTGGCCCCATGGCCCGCACCTACGGTTACGCATTGGCAGGCGCTCTTATTGCTACGTTCACAGTTACGCCGGTGCTGGCTTCGATCGTACTTCCAGAGCATGTAAAAGAATCCGAGACCATCGTGGTGCGCTTCTTGCACAGGGCCTACAACCCTGCGCTGCGTTTCGCGCTTCATCGCCGCGCACTCTCCGTGGGGATAGGTATTGTCTTTCTGGCTTTGTCGGCGTTTCTGGGAACCCGGCTGGGCAGCGAATTTCTGCCGCACCTTGAAGAGGGCAATTTCTGGATTCGCGCCTCAATGCCCATGACCCTCTCCCTTCAGGACGGAGAGGCAGCTGCCAGAAAGATGCGCGAGATTCTGTTGCGCCATCCGGAAGTCATCACGGTGGTATCGCAACATGGGCGGCCGGACGATGGCAGTGATGCTTCTCCTTTTTCAAACGTTGAATTATTTGTCCCGCTTAAACCTTTCGACCAGTGGCCCAAAGGAGTGACGAAGGACAGTCTCACGCAGCAGATCCAGACGGAGTTCGAGAACGAATTGCCGGGAGTGGTTTTCAACTTCTCGCAATATATTCAGGACAACGTCGAAGAGGCGATATCCGGAGTCAAGGGCTCGAACTCGGTCAAGATCGTCGGCCCCAATCTCGAAACACTAACGGCTCTTGCCGAGAAGGTTCGCGACCAGATGAGCCAGGTTCGTGGCGTGGCTGATCTGGGTATCTTTCCGGTGCTTGGCCAACCCAATCTCAATATCAAGGTGGATCGTACCAAGGCGGCAAGGTATGGCCTGAACGCTGGGGACGTCAATTCGGTCATCCAGGCGGCGATGGGCGGGTCGATCGCGACCTCAGTGCTCGAAGGAGACCGGCAATTCGATCTTGTGGTGCGTTACGCCCCGGAATCTCGCGAAAGCGTCGACAAGATTCGCAACATCAAGGTGGGCTATCAGACCCCGAGTGGTACGAATGCCTATGTTCCCTTGAACGAGTTGGCGTCGATCACCCTGGACACGGGAGCTGCCTGGATCTACCACGAAAGTACACAACGATTCATTCCCATTAAATTCAGTGTCCGGGGACGTGATTTGGGTAGTACCGTCTCGGAGGCGCAAGATCGCATTTCAAAAAACATAAAGTTGCCGAGTGGCTACAGGCTGGTGTGGGCGGGGGAGTTCGGCGAGTTGCAGGAAGCCAAAGACCGTCTAGCCGTGATTCTGCCGGTCACCCTCGTCCTCATCATTGGATTGCTTTACGCCATGTTCAATTCGCTCGTGGAGTCACTCCTGGCCTTATCCGGCATTCCGTTTGCAGTTGCCGGTGGAATCATAGCGCTCTATGTTTCGGGTCTTGATTTCAGCATCTCCGCCGCAATTGGATTCGTCTCGCTGCTTGGCGTCTCGGTCATGAACGGCATTTTGATCATCACGTATTACAACCAGGCGTTGCTTCAAGGCGGCACTCCCGCCGAAGCCATGTTTCAGGCGGCGTCCACGCGCATGCGGCCTTTGCTTATGACCAGCCTGTCTGCCTGTATTGGGCTGTTCCCCGCGGCTATCTCCACAGGAATCGGCAGCCAGGTGCAGCGGCCGCTCGCGACGGTCATTGTCGGGGGAATGCTTCTCGGCCCCATCATGCTGCTTCTGGTGGTGCCTCCGTTGAAGGTGGCCATCCTTGGCCGGAAGAATGCTTCGGGGAAGGAGGGCGAAGCAAAATGAAGTCTACCTCTCTCGTTCTTCACTTGATTGCAGTTGGCGCGCTGATAAGCGGGTCAAGTTGTGGTTTATCCTGCACAGCACAATCTGGACAGCCAACGTCCGTGGTGGGCGCAAACCAAATCGGCGATCCTTCGCTCAATGCTCCAAAGGCCACTGCGATTGGCGACGAAAAGGGCCTTCCAGGACGACCGCCTGCCGCAAGAAAGCAAACGATCCACGATACGGCCCACAGCCTAGGCCGGGGCCTCAAGAATCCTCCCGGAACAACTCACCTTATCTCTCCATCGAAGGCCCAGAGCAAGCCAGCATACGTAATTGCGATTGCGCCTCATCTGGCCACTCCGATCCAGTTTCCCGGCAGCAGAGGCGCTGGGATCGCTCGAACTTCTGCAGTCAAACGAACGGTGGACAGGCGGCCGTCGAACATGACCAGGCCCTGCTCGCAATCGCTCGGCCCTGCCCGTCATCGAAGCATCAATCCGCCAACTATTGGGGGATTCATGGGTGCAAACCACGCAAGCAACGGAATAATCAGCGGAGCTAGCGTCCATCGCAAGCCATGAGGAATTGACCCGTATGACCTCGACTCGCAAATCAAGTCTCACTTGGTCAGGCGCACTGACTCTGTCCGCAGTCTTGCTGTTCACTTCGGGCTGCATGGTGGGGCCAAAATACAAGGCCCCGGCGCCTCCCCAGGTCACTGGCTACACGCCTGCTCCTATTGCCACCACAAGTGCCACACCCAACATTGCCGGTGGCGAAGCGCAGAAGTTCATTTCGGGGCAGGATATTCCGGGTGAATGGTGGACCGTTTTCCACTCGAAGCCTCTCGACGACTTGATCGAACGGGCGCTCAAGGCAAATCCCGATATCAAGGCTGCTCAGGCTACGCTGCTGGTCGCAAGAGAAAACGTGCTGGCGCAACGCGGCGCCTATTTTCCCAATCTTTCGGCGGGCTTTTCGGCCGACCACTCGAAAACATCGGACGTGGTCTCCTCGTTTACATCGAACGGCGCCCTCACATACAGCCTCTACACGCCCCAGGTCGCCGTTTCGTTCGTGCCCGATGTCTTTGGGTTGAACCGGAGGACAGTCGAATCGCTCGGAGCGCAGGAACAGCAGGCGCGATATGCCTTGGCTGCTACCCACATCACGTTAAGCTCTAATGTCGCTGCCGCGGCGATCCAGGAAGCGTCACTGAGAGCGCAGATTAACGCAACCCGTGAACTGATCACCATCAACACGGTCGAGCTGAAGATTCTGCGCGAGCAGTTTAACAAGGGCTACGTGAGCAGGCTCGACGTGGCGGCGCAGGAATCGCAGCTGGCCCAAGTCGAGGCGACGCTGCCGCCTTTGCTCAAGCAACTGGCGCAGCAGCGCGATCTCCTTGCCGCGCTCACAGGCGGATTTCCCGACAAGGATCTGCCAGAGAGATTCGAGTTGTCGAGCCTGCAACTTCCACAGGAACTTCCAGTCAGTCTTCCTTCGCAGCTAGTCGAGCAGCGCCCCGACGTGCGCCAGGCCGAAGCCAATCTGCACTCAGCTTGCGCCCTGATTGGAGTCGCACGAGCGAACAGGCTGCCCAGCTTCACGCTGACCGGTGATGTCGGCAGTATGGCGCTCGTCTTCACACGTATGTTTTCTTCGGGCACGGGCGTCTGGGATTTGGCAGGCGGAGTGACACAGCCAGTTTTTGACGGCGGCACACTCCGCCACAGAGAACTGGCTGCGAGGGATGCCTACCTTCAGGCGTCGGAACAGTACCGCAGCACAGTCATCACGGCCTTTCAGAACGTCGCCGACACCCTAAATGCCCTTGAGCAGGATGCGGATGGATTGGCGATTGCGGCCAAAGCGCGAGACGCGGCCCGGGTTACGCTTGATCTTTCCCAAAAGCAGTACCAGAGCGGCTACACAAATTACTTGGCGCTCCTGAGCGCAGAGCAAGCCTACCAACAGGCAGTAATCAACCTTGCCCAGGCTCAATCCAACCGATATGCCGATACTATTGCGTTGTTTCAGGCTCTCGGCGGTGGCTGGTGGAATCGAGCCGACATTCCAAGGAACTAAAGATGCAAACCTCCGAGCCCAGAGGGCATGAGAGCGGATCGTTCCGATGTGATCTTCATTAAATAGCCGGATGTCTTTGGGAACAATTCCGGAAGCGGGCTGAGTGGTCCGGGAGAAAGGGTGAGCCTCATGGAAATAGAGGTCAAGGTCGTCTGTTTCATCGCATTAACTCTGGTAACGGCGTTCGTGCTCACGAAGCCCTTGAATGCGGAGCCACCCCTCAATGCCGCACAGGACAGGATAATAACTTCGAAGCTCACGGGAGGTATGGACGTTGTTTTCACAAATGATTCCGGGAAACTGGTGTCGGGCGATACCAGTCTTTGTGTGTTGTTCCAGAACGTTGGGCCAACAACTTCCACCGACGTTCACAACGTCAAGGTCGATTTCAGGTTACTTGTCGGAAGAATTGAAGAGCGTCCGATCTCCGCCGACCTTCTTCAGGATGGAATCGGCCGCTATTGCGGACACGTAAACCTGGGACGGCAATACTACACCCCGAGCAGCTACTATGCCTTTGTGCATTACGCCGATGAAACTGGCAGGAAGAGAACGGTACGATTACATTTTACGGTGAGATGACGGGATCGATTGAAGGCTTAACCTGAGCAACAGATAGCGCCGGCCCCGCTATGCGCTTATGGCAGAGCCGCGCTGACAAATCCGAAATACTGAGCGTGACATGTAGCGCACCTCATTCGGTCAGTTCTGATGAAGAAAAATTCAGCTCTCCTCAGCCAGCCAGTCGTGAGAGTGCTGTTCGAGCGCAATTCTTACTAGCTGGCTGCGAGTGCGCACGCCCGTTTTCACGAACAGCTGCTGAAGGACAGCCTTCACGGAGCTTTCGGACAGATGCATGGTTGCGGCGATCGCCTTGTTGCTTGCACCTTCAAGAACGCCCTTCAAAACGGCTTTTTCCCGCTCGCTCAGCAACGATTCCAGCTTGTTCCGCTCCGCGCTTCGCGTCGCACCCTCGATTACGGGCTTGACGGCTCGCGGATCGAGCCACATCTCGCCTTCAGCGACACAACGGATCGCTTCGGCGAGCTGTGCGGGTGGGCTATGCTTCAGGAAGATCCCCGAAGCTCCCGACTCCATCACGTTCGTCATGCCGGCACTGCTCATCCCGGCGGTGACCATCAAGACCTTTGGACTCTTGCCTCGACGTTTGGCATCTTCAAGGAACTGCGATCCCTGCTCGGTTTCGAGATCATAATCGAGCAACACCATATCGACCGGTTCCCTATCAAGCATTTCCTGTGCGTCCTTGAGATGTCCGCAGCTTCCGACTACCTGAAAGCCGGGTTCGGCGGACAGCAAACGCACGAGGCCCTCGCGGAAAAGGCTGTGGTCGTCCACGATCAAAAGTCGGATTTCGTTGTTCATTCTCGCTATCGGAGGACGTCGGCGGCGTGCCGGGCAGCCTGATTCACCACGTTATCGGAAACGTACTGGGAACCCCAGAAATGCGGCATGAGATTCCCGAGCCAAAGGCTGCGTCCCTGTCCGTCCTCAAGTCTCACCATCATTTTCGCATCATAGACCGCCACGCTTGCGCTATTTCGATAGCGAATTCGGGGATTCGAATTGTGGTAGCCAACGAGGCGGAGCTGTGCCGTACCGCTCAAGATCGCATCCGCTGTGACTGGATCATCAACGACTAGAAATCTCCTCGAGCGCGTGAGTCTTAGTACCAGCTTGTGTCGAAGATAAACTGCATCAGGCGACGCACCGAAGGAACCCACATAGACTCTGTGGACTTCCGCCGCGCAGTTGGAACTGTTTCTTACCGCGGCTTCGCTCGCAGGCAGGACTGTCAGAAAGAGACAAAAGAGGACGTACAAAGGCCTGAGAACGTTCATATCGAGCAAACCTCCGCCAGCCCCGAACTGCGGTGCTGAATGGCTGCGAGCCGCGGAGACGCATTCGCATCAGTGCGAGTATAAGTTTGATTTCGTCTGCGTAGCTGTTATCTTTCGATATCTAGCTGCCACTTCGCCGCTGTGATCTATCTCACGTCGATGGGAACACCGAGAGGCACGCCCGGTGGTTCACGGCCCGCGGACAGAAATCATCGCCAATATCGCAACGGCGTTCCTGGCTAGTCGGTCAATCTTTAGGCCAATCAGTGCTCCTCTTGGGTCGATGTAGGGCTTCGCGGAGAATCACGAGCAATAATGGAAACGACCGCTGCTCCGGATTCCTGGACAATTACACATGGACTTTCTGGCGATTTACTCCCGCACAAACCGGAAGATTCTGCTGATTACAGCGGTCGTGCTGACCGGCATCATCGCAGTCGTTGACTGGTACACGCGCCCATTCATATCGATCGGATTCCTGTACCTTTTCCCGATTATGCTGATCAGCGGCATCTTTAGACGATGGCAGATCGTCGCCGTTTCGGTCCTTTGCGCGGTTTTACAGGAACTCTACAGTAATCTTCCTTTGGATAACGCGATTCCGCGTCTTGTCTTCTCGTGGCTAGGTTTTTCTGGCACAGGCCTGTTTCTTTTTGAGCTTCTGCGAAACCGGCGCATCGTGCTGGCGCATTTGGAGGAAATCGAGAGCGAAACCCGCCAGCGCCGTGAGGCGGAAGAGCAGCTTCAAACGCTGGTGGACAGCAGCCCTGCGGCGATCCTTACTGTTGGCTCTTCCGGCGAAATCTATTTAGCAAACGAAGCTGCAAAGGAACTGTTCAGCGAGGGCGCTGAGAATCTGCGTGGCCAAGCCATCGGGAAATTTGTTCCAGCTCTCGAGAAAGCGCTGCAATCCGGTCAATCGCGCCTCTACCGCACAGCCATTCAATGCCGCGCCCGGCGGGCCAATGGAAGGCCCTTCCTCGTCGGCACCTGGTTCTCGACGTATCGTGCGCACTCCGGGGGAAACCGACTTGCGGCGATCATCGTCGACCTTTCTGAAGAGCTGACCAGCCGCGAGGATATGAGTCTCGATTACCTCCTGAAAAATGCTCGAATTCTCATGAGCGCTGTTTCCCACGAGATACGGAATCTGGCCGGGGCTGCACTCGTCTTTCATCAGAACCTGAGCCGTGTTGAGGGATTGAAGGAGAACGAGGATTTTGAAGCGCTTGGCACATTAATTCACGGCCTGGAGAAGCTGTCGGCGATGGAGTTGACGACAGGGGGCCCTGAGGAGGATCGCCAAACGGTTGAATTGGCCCCGGTTCTCGACGAGTTGCGGGTTTTGATCGAGAGTGCTTGCCGCGATTCAGACATAGAACTCGAATGGGAAGCGACGGATCAATCACGACGAGTATGGGCGGATCACTACGGCCTGATCCAGGTCTTTCTGAATCTGCTCAAGAACAGCCGGCGTGCTTTAGAGTCGGCTCCGGAGAAACGAATCAGGATTAGCACAATCCACGAAGAACGAACCGTAATCGTTCGCTTTGAGGATTCGGGCCCGGGAATCTCTAATCCCGAGATTCTCTTCAGAGCATTCCAACAGGACGCGAATGCCACAGGTCTTGGGCTTTATGTTTCCCGCGCTTTGATGAAGAGCTTTGGCGGCGACCTCACGTTGGAGCCGTCTGAGCACGGCTGCACGTTTGCGATAAGGCTGCAGGCTGCTTAATGTCCACGAATCCGAGACTGCTAATCTGGGCGTCCTGCGAAATGTCGCACATGATGCACCGAGGCGAGGTCTTCGAGAGATTCGAAACGCAATCCGTTCAACGATGTCGTTCTGCCTACCGCGTGTTGGGGCCTCAGCCCGAAGCTGGGTGAGATCGCTCGTGATTTCGTCCTCGCTGTGGATCGCTTACATCATCGCGGGCGCCTGCATAATGGTTGCCAGAAAGGAAGTGCGGCGGTGGGTTTCGTCCGCACCGCGGCACGCAAGGTTGATTTCATATAGAACCTCGGACGGCTCCGCGGCTGGCAACACGGCATGAAGGCGATAGGCAAGCGGAAGTAGCACGGTATTCGTCAGAAGCACAGCAACAGCAACAAGCGCGGCAAGACATATGTGGCTAAAGCCGGAGAGGACGCCGTCGCTGTCGAGCTCCAGATTGTCGCGGCGGTATCGTGACTTGGTTCAAGGGCTCGTCGTGCATATGGTCGTGGTTGGGCTTCCAATATCGTTAATTATTCGGCGGTTCGCCAAGGAAGCTGCGCTATTTAGGTGACGCGCAAAGCGGAGGCGGCTTTACCTGTAAGGTTTGGGGTTATTGCGAAGGCTATCCCGACGTTAGTACTGATAAACGCCCTAGGGTCTTGTAACCGCCAGGCACACGAGTACGACCGGAAAGAAAAGGCGCAGGGTAGCGAGCGCAAATTATTAGATTCCCGCTCGCTTTTAAGCGTATGCCGAAGCTCTCTAGAAGCACTACTTATTGAGGTCGTTTTCCGGCGGGTTTTCCGCTCACTCAGTCGCAGCATGTCTCGAACCTCTGCACTCGCGAGCGGTACGCTCCAAAAAGCCTAGACGCGTAACTCTCAAGCCTGAATAACCCGGGGTTCGCGTTCCGCGCTGTCTGTGGGCAGCATTGCGTGTCTCGCGCGAGCGACTGCAGCCAAACCTGCGCATAAATTGAGATTTTGGTTTTCCTGTAGTTTAAGGACTTGGAATGCTAACCGCAACGTTCACGTCGCAAGGTTCGCCAACTCAAAACGCTCCGGTAATTCCCCTGCTTTCGGTGATCGTGTAAATGCGATCCGGCGCGGGTAGCCTGATCGTTTCCTTAGCGCCTGACGGCCAGTGAATCTCGACAGAGCCGGCGTCGGTCGCGTCGCCCAAGCCAAAGTGGAGACGGCGGTCATTTGCGGAGATGTAGCCTCCGCTGGCAAGCACATCCTGGCGTTGGCGCATGCCGTTGGCGGTGAGATAAACAGCGGCACAGGTCGCGTCGCGAGGGCTCTTAGGACCGCCCACGAGCTTTATCTCAACCCAGTGATGATGGTCGGGGTTCACATTGCGCAGCAATACAGGCGGGCCGTCGACAGGATTAATGACTACATCGATCTTTCCGTCGTTAAATAGGTCGCCGAAGGCCGCGCCGCGCGCCGGTGTGACCACTGCCAGTCCTGAGCCTGCGACCGGCGGAACATATTCAAACTTTCGTCCTTTGCCGCCTTGATCGGGTACGTTACGAAAGAGCAAGGGTCGCTCGGCGAATGTGGTGCCCCAATCGTGCTGATCGACCTGCGGGTAGACGTGGCCGTTGACCATGAACAAATCGGGCCAGCCATCGTTGTCGTAGTCGATGAATCCGTCGCCCCAGCCGACGAATGGGATGGTGGTTTGGGCAAGGCCGGCTTTGTAGCTCACGTCGGAAAAGCTGGCGTCACCGTCATTGTGGTAGAGCACCTTGTAGTCGTCGCCGAAGTCGGTGACGAAAAAGTCGATCAGGCCGTTGTTCTCGTAATCGCCGGCGGCAATGCCCATGGAAGCGATCTCGCGCCCGTCTGCGTTCAACGCAAAACCCGACAGATAGCTGTCGTCTTCAAAGGTTCCGTTGCCCTTATTGATGTAGAGAAAGTTCGGATCTGAGTCATTCCCCACAACCAGGTCGGGCCTGCCGTTTCCGCTGAGAGAAACAAAGATCGAAGTGAATCCATAGTATCGATGCTTGTCCTCGACGCCAGCTTTTACGGTGACATCTGTAAAGGTTCCATCGCCGTTGTTATGGAAGAGATGGTCGGGCTCGCCCGCCAGACCTCGCGGGCCGCAATTCACCGCAACTCCGCGATATTGGCAGTATGCGTAGCCGACACTCTTGCTGCCGCCTATGGGGAGGTCGTTGCGGTCGAAGTGTACGTACCCGGCGACATATAAATCCAGCAATCCGTCGCCGTCGTAGTCTCCCCAGGCTGATCCAGTTGACCAGTTGCCTAATTGAACTCCGGCTTTTTCGGCGACATCAGTAAACGTTCCGTCGTGATTGTTGTGATAGAGCCGGTTTTTTCCGTAGTTGCCCACGAAGAGATCGGGCCAGCCATCGTTGTCGTAATCGGCCACCGAGCAACCGTAGCCCCAACGATCGTTGGTTACGCCTGCTTTGGCGCTCACGTCGGTGAACGTTCCGTCGTGGTTATTGTGGAACAGGGCTGCGTGTGGCGGCTCCTCTTTGCCGTCAAGCGCATCGAACGTAGAGCCGTTGACGAGATAGATGTCGAGCCAGCCGTCGTTATCGTAGTCGATCAAACAGACGCCGGAGCCGTTGGTCTCGACGATGAAATTCTTTTCGGGCACACCCATCTTGTGGCGCCAACCAGCAAGGCCCGCCTGCTTTGTGATGTCTTCGAAGATCACCGGCCCTTTGTCGACGAATCCGCCGGCGGTGATTGGGCGTTTCTGCGCATCATACACGGGAGCGGCAGCTACACCTGAGGCAATGCCGCCGCTCATGCCCGCTTGCTGTGCGCGATCCACTATTGGAAAACACAATGCTGTAAAGAGAATGACAAGGAAAAAACCGCGACAACGAAACAAAAAAAGCCTCCGACCTAGAACGGTTTCGTGCATTGGTTCCGCCGGAAATGAGCGATCAGATCAATCACTCTCCATCGCTGATCTTAGCAAATCAAAGGCAACGCTTGGCTGATGAGCCTGGACTGAGCTGCCACCTTCGCTACTCCTGAAAGTCGCGGGAAATCCCGGACGCGAACTTCCTCATCTCTTGCAAGTCAAAGAGCCGCCTCCGCCTTGAAAACAAATGATTCAAATTCCCGGAAAACCAGCGCCCTACTGCCTTGCGACTCTTAGCGTCTTGATCTCCCATCGCATCAGGCGAAGGTGAATGGTTTGGTCCCCGCTCGACCATCCTTGAAATACATCCTCAAGCAAATTGGACTCAGTGGCGCGAATCGGCCGGGGAAACTCGACGGTTCCATCGCTGTCGCACCCTTCGGTCTCATAAAAGCGCAATAGCGTCCTTTTCGCAGAAGCCCTCCATCTGCTTTATAGCGTTCAGAATCACGTGGTCGCTGTCCGTCTTGATAAACGAATAGGAATAGGAACCCAACTCCGCGATGAGTTCAGTCACTTCCTTCAGCCACCTGCCCGAATTCCGCTCATCGATCCCCCGATGTCGGTTCCTTCTCGCTGCCGAATGCGTCCGTCAACGAGATGACTTTCATTTGTGCTCGTAAGTTCTCGATCGAAGCAGGGCTCGTCACAATTATCATCACCGTTTCTCCGGGAAGCAAGTCAAAATAGTTATCCGAAACTTTCGCATCAAGATCCCCAAAAGAGAGATAAATATCGCGCGCCAGTACCGGCGAGGTAATGCGAATCTTGAAACTGCCGTTCTCTCCTGAAAATTGTGCAGTAAGGGGTGCTTGGGGGAGCTGAACGTTCTTTACCGGGACGAGGTAGGTGAGGTTTCGCGAGATTTCGAGCCCGTCAACGATCAGGTTGGCAACGGCTATCACTCGGGCGGCGTCGGCAACGCCGACATCGGTGAGTTTGTCGAGCGGCCACGCGATGGCAACGTTGCTCGACTGCGGCGCGATCTCAACGCTCTGCGTCTTGTCCAGTAATACATTGCCCTGAAAATCCATCAGTCGCAGGCGTAGCGTTCCCTGTTCGGCTTGCGTTTTGTCGGAGACGATGTAGACCTTCAGCGCGCCGTCTTCAACATGAGGCGATACCAGGATGGGAGCATAAAAGCGGCGAGCATAGTATTGGAGGGCCTTCCAGCGGCCGAAGTAGTCGATGCTCGACCATGACGCCACGGGCCAGCAGTCGTTGAGTTGCCAGAAGATGGAGCCCATGGTCTGAGGGCGGCTGCGGCGGAAGTGCTCGGCTCCAATCTTGATTCCTTCCGCTTGCAGCACCTGGCTCACATAGAGAAAGCTCGCGAAGTCTTTTGGCTTCGGGTAGTCCCTGGCGATGTAGTCCTGGATGATGGAATTGCCTTCGTTGTTCTTCTGGTGGGCGAGCATCACCGCGGTGAAGATTCCGGTGCGATCTTCCGGCTGAGTGAAGCTCTCCACCGTGCGCATCTCGGGAAATGACTGGAACCCGTACTCCGTAACGAAGCGCCAGTGGTGGTTCTCGTACTCGATGAACGGTACGCGGCCGTGCCAGACGCTCCAGTCGTGCGTATCGCCGGATTGGAAATGGTCGCCGAGAGGTTCATAGTCTGCGCTGGGCGAGCTGGGCCAGTACGGTATCTCCGGTTCAAGACGCGCGACGACGCGCAGCAGGATGTCGCTGAACTCGGTGAGGTAATCCTGCCACATCTGGAACTTCACGTCGGCCGGAAGGGTGTTGCGTGGGGGCCAGTTGAATCCCATTTCGGTTTCATTGTTGCCGCACCACAGCACGATACTCGGGTGATTGCGCAGGCGGCGTACCTGGTCTTCGGCTTCGGCTTCGATGTCCTGCTTGAATGCATATGTGCCAGGCTGCCAGTCGTTGCCGAACATGAAGTCCTGCCACACCATGATGCCGAGCTCGTCGCAGATGGAGTAGAACTCATCGCTCTCGTAATAACCTCCGCCCCAGTGGCGGATCATGTTCATGTTGGCATCCCGTGCCGCCTCGAGGATGCGGCGATACTCCGCCGTGGTCACGCGGCTGGGAAAGCTGTCGAAGGGAATGACGTCAGCGCCCTTGGCAAAAACGGGAATGCCATTGACGATGAATTCAAAGGAGCGGCCCCATTGATCCGGTTGCCGGCGCAGTTCGATAGAGCGAAGGCCGGTCTTGACGGTATGCTCGGCGGCAACATGCCCGCCTTGGCTCAACTGTGCGGTGAACTGGTAAAGGAAAGCCTCGCCGTAACCGTTTGGATACCAGAGGCTAGGCTGCTGAATCTCGATTGGGATCTCAACCTGGTTGTGACCGGTGTGCACGTTCAGGGTTGAATCAAGCTCGACGGGTTTGCCCTTGTCGAGGAATTGCACGCTCAGTTTCGTGGCGCCGTCGAAGGAAGACTCGATATCGAATTCGGCTTCGAGATGGGCGACATGGCTGCTCACGTCGCGCTGGCGAATGGCGAAATCCGCAATGCGCACCTTGTCCCAGGCTTCGAGGTGGACCGACCGCCAGATGCCGCTGGTCACGAAGCGAGGCCCCCAATCCCAGCCGTACTCATAGGCAGCTTTGCGGATATAGGTCTTGTCCGCGGTCTTCGATTGCAAGCGGAACGGATCGCCGGTGGCCACCTGCTCGGCGGCTCTGATCGGCGAGGGGAAGACGACGCGTAACAGGTTCTTTCCGGTATGCAGGTGAGCCTTCACGGGCACGCGCCAGATGCGAAACATATTGTTCGCATCAAGCACTGGTGCGTCATTGACGAAGATCTGTGCCGCGGCATCGATCCCATCAAAAACCAGATCGACGTTGGATCGGGCCAAAACCTCGGGAGCGACGTCGAAGCTCACGCGGTACTCCCAACTCGCGTTCTCAATCCATTGCAGCTTGGCTTCGTTATCGCGGTAGAACGGATCCGGGATCTTCTTGTTCGCCAGCAGATCGAGATGAACGTCTCCCGGCACGGTAGCAGGAAGCCATCCGCCATCGTCCTGCTCTTCCGGGGTGACTTGCCGGAATTCCCAGCCCTTGTCCAGACTCAAGCTGACGTTTTCATCGAGCTTTGCCTGAGCGAACGAAAGGACACCGCAAAGTGCAAATGCAACAGCGATCGAAAAGCTCTTTACAATCTTCAGAACATGGAGGCGGTTCATGTAAACTCCCGGTGGACAAGTTTAGTGCCGGATCTCAATCACTCGAGCTTCCTCAGGGCCGAGCTTCAGCTCGACCCGGCCTTGATGAGCCGGCAGGATTCGGTCGCGCGCCAGATCGCGCACCTGGCCCGCCGCCTCGACGGTGATACTTTTCGCCGTCGAAAACGGATTGTAGTAAAGAAACGTCGGTGGGACGCCGCGATCAAGAAAATTCGTCCTGGTCAAATCCCACTGAAGGAGCCAGGGGTGACCTAGCGGCTTGACCATCTTGTCGAGCCACATCACGTATGCACCGCCGTATACAGAACGATGGCCCGCAAAGTCACCTTCCGCGTAGGGCGTTTTTCCGTGGGCTTCACGGTTCAGCCGTTCGTAGGGAACCGACGGAGTCAGATCGGGGCGGCTCTGATTCTCCCGCGGAAGGTACTCGGGGTAGAACCAGCGCAGGTTCGCAGCGGCATTTAAGGCGTACCGTGCCACTTCACCGGCCAGGTCCGGGCGGAATCGCAACGCCGGCATGAGATACGGAAAGGTGACCATCGACTCCATGCTGTAAGCCTGGCCTGGGGGTTCGGTGCAGAATCCCGCCATCAGGCCGTCGACCGGCACCGATCCCCATTTGCCGGTGGCCATGAGCCCAATCTTCGCATCGAGCACGAATCCGAGCGCCTTTCGCGTGTTGACGGGGTAGCCCATTGCCTCGAGGCGTGCGGCTGCCAGCACGGCCATTGCACCGGAGGGAATCTCGTACCACGGATTCCTTTGGAATGCCGTGTAACGATCGATCGCCGTCTTGGCCTCGGCGAGACAGTACTCCTTGCCGGTTATCTTCCACGCCAGCAGCATGACGTAGCTATAGCCGCCCACTGCATCGGGTTGACGATAGACATTCTGCAGGGTAAATGGTTTGCCCGCAGCATAGTCGTAACCCTGGTCGTTGAAGTCGTATCCGATCTGATGCGCCATTTCTCTCAGACACGCGGCAGAGCGCTCAACCCGGGCAAGCCACTCGGGGTCGTGCGCGAAACGCGTTTGAATAAGCGCGAAGGCCAACGAGTTCACATTCATCAGGTACCAGTACTCGCACAGGGTCTTCCCCGGGCCGTCGAGGAACAGCCCATACGGCTCGCTGAAGTAGGCCTTCAGCGAGCGCGCGAGTTCATCAAGGCCGCTGCCCCGCAATTCCTTTCCCATGGCTACGGGCCCGTAGCATGTCAATCCGCCCTCGTCGGTGGTCTCGAGCGCCGAAGCAAAATACTGGCGGCCAGTCTTGTCGCGGAGGTTTACTCCGTGTGCGGGGTCCATGACGTAGGAATCAAACGCGTCGGCCAGCTCGCTAAAATCCAGCGGCTTCTGGTCCGGCCGTGGCGGCAATCCGCTCCATCCGGCGGGCTTCGCCGGCATGGAGAACATGGTTCGCGTAAAGCTGGCGAGACCCGCTGCCGCCACACCAGCAAGAAACCTTCTGCGGCTGATCTGCCACTGCTCTACGGCGGATTGCGGCGTTTGTACGGCCATTTCATCTCCTCTAAAGTTGCACATGTTCACAGCACACATGCGGCGCTCCGGGCGCAGCGGAGAAAGGGGTATTTGAGCAAAACCCATTGTTCATGCCGATGCACGGGGTGGCAAGGGCCTAACACGGCTTATCATTGGCCAACAACCGCATTACATGTGAATCGCATGGCACTACCGCAGTGCTCTCACTCCAGGAAGCCGCAGCGTATAGCTGATCACCGCCGCGACAAGGTACATGAACGCAAAGATCCAGATGACGCCAGAGACGCCCAGCACCGGCAAAAACACGCCGGCAACCGCCGGGCCAATGAAGGTGCTCATGCCCGAGCCAAGGTTCATGATGGACATGGCGGCGCCGCGCGACTCGGGGGCCAGCGTAGCCATGATTGCGGCGATGGGAACAAACCCGGCTAGGGCTGTGCCATAGGCCATGCCGGCGGCAACCGCCAGCGCGTAGTTGGCGCCAAATGCGTGCGGCACGTAATACAAGCCCAGCGTGGTAACGGCGCATCCGCACGCGCCGATGAATGTGATGGTCCTCCGCCAGCCGATGCGATCGCCGACCCAGCCCCAGATAAGATTGGCGACAACATTGGTGGCGAACATGATGCTGAGGATCTGCAGCCATTGCTGGAGCGTGAAGCCAACCACCCGGGTGAAGAAGATGGGAAGAAAGACCAGGAATCCGAACTCCGATGTGGTCGTGATGGTGGCAACAATACCTCCAAGGCCCACCTTGGGATGTCTCCATATGACGGAGACGCTGGAAAAAAGCAGCCTGACCGGATTGTGGCCGGTCCTGGAGAGAGGCACCATTCCGTGCCTCTCGCGCACTCCGAGCAGAGCGATGAGCCCGCCCGCCGACACCATGGCGACGGAGATCCAGAGCGTCTTGTATGCGCCGGCCCAGGGAACGGAGTAACTGGCGAAGAGCGCTCCAAGTGTGGGCAGTCCACCGGTCCGGGCTGACCAGAACCACCCCACCGCAGTCCCCATGTAGCGCTCCGGAGTCACCGCCGCGATCCACACCAGAAACCCGTAGGCGAACAATGGATAGCCAAAACCGCGCAACGCATAGCTGACCACGATGGCGAAGTAATTCGCATGGGCGATACCGAGCGTCAGGAATGGGAGTTCGAAGGCAAGCCAGATAAGATACCCCGCCCACATCACTTTCTTGGGGCCGAAGATGTCAGACAGGGCGCCGCTGAGCCAGGAGGCCAGCGCCGCGGTGATTCCGTAACCGGTGAAAACGATGGCTACCTGGGATGTTGTGAAGTGAAGATCGATGAGCATCGGCGACAGAAAGCCCGCTTCCACGCCGTCGCCGATCATGAACAGCAGCAGCCCAAAATAGCCGATCACCATCTCTGGGTGCATGCCGAGGCGCTCAGGGAGTGACGGCCTGGCGAGAGGTGGCGCGAAAATGTCGTCCGACATCATGAATGGTCCGGTCCAAGAGTTGCCGCGAGCGTGGCCCGCGCGCCGTAAATCCGCAATTGATTGAGTTGGTGCTGCACTTCGCTAACGATGCTCGGATGAGCAACCGCCAACCCGCCGAAGAGCGTGCGTGTGGATAGAGCGAGCGCCGCGTCCGATCCACCTGAAGCGAGGAAGGGCCGCAGCAATTCGATCGCGGGGTCGTCGATGGTTGAGGGAGTCTCGCGATCGCGGATGGCAGCATAGTGCAGCCAGCAGGCGAGTACAAGAGGGATCATCCGCGGACGAATGCCGGCCTTGAGCAGAGCCTCGAGCGAAGGCAGAATGAAGCGCGCGATCTTGGCGCAGCCATTGGAGCAAATGCGCGAAACCTGATCGCGAATTGTCGGATTGGAGAAGCGTTTCACGATAGTTGCGGAATAAGAATCCAAATCGATTCCGGGAAGCTCTTTGAGCGTTTGCCGAACCTCGGTCATGAATTTAATCAGCAACTGCTTGAGGAGCGGATCGTCCAACGCTTCGGCGATGTAGGAGTAGCCGAGCAGGTCCGCCGCGTAGCCGATTGAGGAGTGGCCGCCGTTGAGCAGCCGCATCTTGGTCTCTTCGTACGGCGCGACGTTTGTCGTGATCTGCGCGCCGGCCAACTCCCATGCGGGACGTCCAGACGCGAAATCGTCTTCGAGCACCCATTGCCGAAAACTCTCGCAAACAACCGGCGACAGGTCGTGTATGCCGAACTTCCTTGCAATGAATTCGCGATGTGCCTCCGTAGTTTTGGGAGTTATGCGATCGACCATGCTGTTGGGAAACGTGACGTTGCTTTCAATCCAGCGGCGCAATTCCGCGCCCCTTTCATCCGCAAAGGCGAGGAGCGCCTTCCGGGCTGTCGCGCCATTTGACTGCACGTTATCGCAGGAAAGCAGGGTGAAGGGCGCATGGCCGAGCTGCATGCGCCGCTGGGCCGCTTCGGCGACGAAGCCAAGCCAGGTTCGCGGTGAATCAGGATGCGCCAGATCGTGCTGGACGTCCGGGTGTTCGCTTAGGAATCGACCGGTTCCATCTTCGAGGAAATAGCCGCCTTCGGTGACGGTAAGCGAAACGATCAGGCAATCGGGCGAATAGAGACGTTTCAGAACGCCGGCTGTGGTTTCGGGCGCGAAGAGGTGTCCGACAAGAGAGCCAATCACGCGATAGCTTTCACTGTCGCTTTCGAGCTCCAGTACGCCATACAGGAAATCCTGAGTTGCCAGCGCATCGTGAACGTGCTTGTCGGGGGGGAGCAGGCCAATGCCGAACTCGCCCCAGCGGTCAGATGGCTCGCTCGAGAGCAAGTCATCGAGATAAACAGCAAGGTGGGACCGATTGAATCCGCCCACTCCGATATGTGCGAGCGCGGGACGCGTGAGGCTGCGGTCGTAGCGAGGACGCGCAACCCGCTGCGGAATGCAGTCAAGCGTAGAATTGCGAAGTAACTGCGCCGGCTCAATCGCCATGGGGAATCATTCGCGAAGATGCTGACTCATTGCAGAAGTTCACGAAATGCGAGTCTGAGCGAGAGTGACCAAAATTGTCAAGTGACTGAGGCGCACCTCACTTCTGGATCAAGCGAGCGGCCACGATGTAGGTGGCGTCGGGTGCGCCGGCAACAGCCTGCGTCCGGATGAGGGCTTCAAAATAGACCGGCTGCGGTGTCGAACTTGTAATTCCCAGGGCCTGAGCGAGCTTTTGGCGATTTACAGGGTCAGCCAAAAAGATTCCTGCAGCCTCGGTGCCTTCCTGCTGTAGACCTTGCAGGATCAGTACACTTCCTTGTCCATCAGGTACAGGGAGCAACGAGATGGTGGCGTAGTCCTCCCCTGAACTTCCTGTAAAGCTCAATCCGGGATACTTTTCTTCTTCGCCTGGCTTCGGATGAAGATTCTGAAAGAACTTGAGGCTCTCGCCCACTACACCTTCGCGTTCCTGGAAATTCAGCTTGTCCTGAAAGTAGAAGACCCAGGGGTTAGAGCTGGGGCTACCGACGAAAACATAGCTGCCCTCCTGCAGGTCACGCGGCCGTAATTCCCGAGCTGAACGAATTACCAGGTGATCGCTGTCGCTCCCGCATACGCGGAGAAGGTTGCTGACCACGACAACGTCGGCATACGACGTGAGTAACGACCCCGACAAGTACTTCATCATCCGGGTCTCTCGTTCGGTGGGGTGGGCATTTAATAGATCCTCGCCGCTACGGTAGGAAGGAGCAAGATAGGTATCCAGCGTGAGAGGCCGCTCCTCGAGAAGACGCGTCATGCCATAGTTGGCGTCGGCGACTACAACCTGAACAGGCGCACTTCCCGGCCTGAACAGCGAGGATAGTGGCCACGGAGCCTGGGGCTGCGGGCTCTGTCTATGATGAAAGAACCACGCAGCAATGGTGGTGCCCAGAAACAGCGCGGCCAGAGTCCAGGGAACCACACCAT
>Ga0208034_1000443_pt1 | contig 34502 bp, 30 predicted proteins | sample June2015DPH_8_10_FD_184699 | JGI IMG/M metagenome (GOLD analysis project Ga0208034, IMG submission 184699) | Peatland microbial communities from SPRUCE experiment site at the Marcell Experimental Forest, Minnesota, USA - June2015DPH_8_100... | ecosystem: Environmental > Terrestrial > Soil >...
CTTGCGCTTGGCGGAACGCTGTCGAAGGGGTATCAGGGGCTCAACCTTCGCCCAAAACTCGTCGGAAACTTCCCAAGATTTTATCTGTGGCATCTTGGGCAACTATCTTGCCTTAATCCCTCCGACGTTTCAATAGTTATTTACGGATAAGCTCTAAGCAAACTGCCGGAAGCTTGGGGGGAGGCGTCATCAACCTTGATTGGATTTCTCACCGCCGCCGAAGTGGCGCGGCAGAAGTTTGGCGAAAATTCGGAGGTCTACAAAAACCTTCAGCGCGAGCCGGACCTCTTCGCCCGCAAAGCTGAAATCGTGAATCGCTATCACGCCCAATTGAGCCAGTTGTACGCCGCCACGTGCGCCGGTCAGATTTCCGAGCGCGACACGCTCGAGCGAAAGCAGCAGGCTTTCGAGGAACTTCATCAGGCGTGCATTGCCCTCAGTCCCGAGCCGAAATCGTTCAACCGATGCCTTGGCGCCAACAACAACGCCGGTCTGGCCTTTGATGAGACCTATACCAAGTACTATTCCATGATGTATCAGCTCTATTTGGCCGAAGGCAGGGAACTCAAGCCGACACTTGACGCGCTCGAACGCGCCATGAATGCCAGAACCGAAGAGGAAGCCTCGCAGAACCTGCAAAGAACAGTGAACAGTGACGAGTGACGAGCAAGTTCTTCCCTGGGCTCGCGCTCCCAAACCCGAGGGCAGGCTCTGTCTTTGAGATTTGTCGTATTGCAAAAGAAGAGCCGCGGACCCCAAAAACGGGGGTCCGCGCTACGGCCTCACCCGTCCCGCCCCTTCATCGCGTGCGCTAAAACCTCGCTTAATTCCTCCGGAGTGAGCACCAGCGGATTCGCCTTCATGCTGCTCGCCCGGGCAGCTTTCGCGACCAGCTCCGGAACGTCTTGTTCCCCCATGCCGTAGGCCTTGAGGGGCGGGATATCGAGTTCATGGCAAATCTCCCGCGTCCACCGAATTCCGTCCTCGGCGGTCGCATCTCCACGCTGCGTGAGCATGCGGGCTACTTCCTGGTAACAGCGCAGCGCATCACTATGGGGCGCGCGAGCGCGCAGGGCACGGAGGTTCATTTCCATCCCAAAAGGTAGGATGGCGGCGCAAATCGCTCCGTGCGGCGCAGGATACCTGCCGCCGAGGGGTGCGGCAAATCCGTGGACAACTCCCAGGCCAGCGTTGGCAAGGGCCAATCCGCTGAACAGCGCCGCGAGCGACATATCGCGCCGCGCTTCCCGGTCTAAGCCATGGTGAAACGCCCGGCGCAATGAACGCGCAGCCAGCGGAATTCCCTGCACGCAGAATCCGTCCGTCATGGGGTTCGAGCGGATGGAAACATAGGCCTCAATCAACTGCGTCAGCGCGTCGAGTCCGGTGCGGGCGGTAACGGCCGGGGGCAGGCCGAAGGTCAGTTCCGGGTCCACCACCGCAAGCCGCGGCAGAAGGAACGGGCTGCGCAGGCTCACTTTGACTTGTCGCGCGTGCACGCCCAACACCGCATTGCGCGTCACCTCGGACCCCGTCCCCGCCGTCGTGGGCACGGCGATGAACGGCGCCGCAGGATTTTGCAGGGCATTCCCCTTGCCCACCACCTCCAAATAATCCAGCACCTCACCGGGATTGGTCAGAAGGCCGGCAATGGCTTTCCCCGCATCAATGACGCTGCCTCCGCCTAGGGCGATCACCACGTCGCACTGTTCCCTGCGCGCCAGCTCGAGCCCCCGAGCAATCAAATCGACCGTGGGCTCCCCCTCGACGGCGAAATAAAGACTCTGGGGGCCGGCGGCCTCGAGATCCCCCCGCAGCCGGTCTGCCCGCTCCGGCGAGTGGCCGGTGACCACCAGCACACGGCGGCCCCAGGCGATTACCGCGGGCGCCACCTGCCGGATCGCGCCTTCACCGAAAATGATGCGTGTCGCCGTAGCAAATTCAAATTGCGTCAGCATAAACACCTGAATGGAAGCGTACCGCAGCGAGGCGAAGCCGCAACCGGAGATGTAGGGGCCAGCGGCGCTGGCCCGGGCCGAACGCCGTTCGGCCCTGCTACCATTGCGGCGGGAAAAGCCGCGGACTTATGGGCCAGGTCTGCGCTACACGCCCATAATCACATCGGAGTATTTCACGCTGAAGCGCGGCTCGGCCATCAGGGACTCCATCCGGTCGCGCCACGCGGCGTAATGGGCTGTCGCCTTGTGCGCCGCCGTGGCCTCGACGCTCCGATAAGCCTCAACCAGGACGAACCGCGTGGGATCGTCTTGTTGCTGCACCACATCAAAGCGCGCAATACCCGGCTCCTTGACGCTCTGGCGCGCATTCGCAATCGTCGCTTCTTTAAAGGCCTCGATGCAATCGGGTTTCACTCGCACGTGAACGTGAACGATCAGCATATTTCCCTCCGGGTTTTGGTCGGAGAAAGCGAATGTCGCCTACCCGTTATCCCTAAGTTGTCCCCGCCAGGCTGAACACCTTCTTGATTGCCGCCGCGGTTGCACCGCAAGCCTGATCGATCGGCATAGCGCGCAACGCGGCATTAAACGGCTCCGCTTGAATCGGTCCGTCGTAGCCGATCTTGAGCAAAGCGGAGAGAAAATTCTTCACCGGAATCACGCCGGTTGCGGCCGGCAACTCGCGCGCTCCGTCCATCAGCTTGTCCAAGGGGATGCCCGCCGGCGCATCGTTCAGATCCACGGTCACCACATCCTGGCTGCGAAGGGTCAGCAAATCAGCCTCCGCCTCCTCCGCGTTGAACCAGTGGTAGCTGTCAAGCTGGATTCCCAGGTTATCGGTACCGATGGCAACCATGAGCTCTTTCATTTCACTCATCGAGTGAACGAAGGGGTGCCGGGAGCTTCGCCATAAAGTCTTCGGCCCCACGTATTCGAGCCCCAAGCGTTGGCCATGATCCCGGAGCACCTCGGCGCAAGCACGCAGGCGGCAAGCGTGCTGGCGGAAGTTCTGAAGGTAGGTCAGATCGTCGCTGAAGGGGAGAATCCATGTGCTCACGCGCGGCACGCCCGCGGCTTGCAACACTCGGGCCGCGGCTGGCAACTTTCTTAGATCCTCGCTGAAGGTCTGCTCGTCCTTGCGAAAATCCACCGGCAAGCCCGCCGCGCCGAGCTTCAGGTTTCTTGCCTTAAGATCGTCGAGCAACTTCTTGAGTTGATCGTCCGAAAGGTGCGAAAAGTATTCCGCATCAGGGTCAACGCCTTCAAAGCCGCGTTGGGCTGCCAACTCCACGGATTGCTGGAAGGTCCCGTTAAACCCAATCCGGCCCAGGCTCAAGACGACATAGAACTTTCTGGGTGGCGCTGGCTGGGGCGGAGTCCCAGGGAGGAGTGAGGCGTGGGCCGCCCCCGCTGCTCCCAAGCCCGCTGCGGCGATGAATCGACGACGGCTAAGTTCATTTTTCATGACACCTCCGGTGCAGTAAGGAATCCGACTCAATGCAACCCGAAACTCGCCACCCGCCGCCAATGGCGAGGCTCGCCGTGCGTCCGGTAGAGGTGAAGGCTTCGCACCTTGAACTGAACGTCGAGCCGGGAGCCCAATTCCGCAATCAATTCTTCCTTTAAGCACTGCGGGAAATCTCCGTAGAGGAGGCTCAGGTGGGGCATAAACGCAGGCTCGCGTTCATGGCCAAACACCTGGCAGGCGGCTCGGTGCGCTCGCTTCAGTGGCTCCGTAAGCGCCGCGCGAACAAAGAGGCAGCGAAAGTATTCGTCGAGAAAGTCGACCTTTTCCAGCCGGATGACAAAGGGCCGCAGGGCCGCGGCAACGCACGCGGACTGTCGAATCAACTCACCGCGCGGACCCACGCAGCTCCCCAACAGCGTTACATGCGGTGAGAATTCCGGCGAGCCATAACGAGCGCTCAGCCGGTGGAGAATCAGGCTCAGGCGGTCGCACACGTCTCCTGTGGGCACGAGCCATACGGAGTATTTTTCCCTGCAAGGAATTTGGGACATTGCAATGCCAAGGAAAGGATGAAGGGTGAAGGATGAAAAGTGCATTCACGCGCCTCCCGCCATTACCCTTCACACTTCATCCTCATCCTCTTCATTCCTCCCTCATGCGCGGCCAAAAAGATGAAGGGTAAAGTATAAAGTTTAAAGGATAAAACCTGAGTGGGCAGGGCTGCCCACTTCATCCTTCAGCCTTCACCCTTCATCCTTTTCTGTTCTCTCCCCACGCGCGAGCACACAGCGAAGTTCTTACTGCCCCTCTTTGAGCTCTCGAATCCAGAGGTTGCGATACTTCACCGGATGATTGTGATCCTGCAAAGCGAGTGGGAGCTTTTCCGGCGTGACCTTGTAGGGCGGACGCTGGTGGTGCTCGGTGGGCCCCGTCAATTCCACGTGGTCTTGCACCAGGACGCCATTAAAGAACACGGTGACAATCGTCTTCCGCACCACCGCGCCGCTCGAATCGAAGCGCGGGCCGTGGAAAACGATGTCGTAGGTTTGCCATTCGCCGGGCTTCCGCGCGGCATTGACCAGGGGAGCATACTGGCCGTAAACGGCAGCCGCTTCGCCGTCGGCATAGGTCACGTTATCGTAGGAGTCGAGAACCTGAATCTCGTAGAGCCCCTGCAAGAAGACTCCGCTATTGCCGCGATCCTGGTCCGTGCCATGAGGCGGATTGGGGGCGGCCCATTCCACGTGCAATTGGCAATCGCCATAGGCGCCTTTGGTGCGAATGTACCCGCTGCCGGGCACCGTGGCGAAATAACCATCTCCCACAGTCCATTTTGCCGGCCCGCCATCCTTGACGCTTTCCCAATTCGATAAATCCTTGCCATTGAAGAGCACGATGGCATCCGAGGGAGGTTTCCCCGGCTGGTCCTGTGTGCTGAAAGTCCCCGGCGTGATGATCGGCGGCTCCGGCCGGTTGCGGTCGTTCGGCCCATACTTTTCGAGGTCGCTCTGAGGCGCAGCAAAGGGCTGAGTGGTCAGCATGATGGTCAAAACCATCGCGAGCCCCACACAGCTTCCTACGAGCAATAGTGCTTTACGCATAGTCACTTCTCCCTTCCGATCAATAATTAGTGTTGCCCCGCATCGGATTGCGAGCGGCGGTATTGTACCCTGCAATGCCCGGCATGGATTGTTGTTTTTTAGTTGTTCTTTAGACCGCACCGATCACACTGCACCGACGGGAAATGCCGGAAGTGGGTGTAGCGCGGTTATGTCCGCAGGCGGTTCCACAGGGTGGTGAGCCCCTCGACCGTGAATTCTGGTGACTGGGAATAGTTAATGATCTGGCGCTCCATGGTATCCACCACTTCTACGCCCTCGGGAATCCTGACGGCCAAGTCGAGCGGGATACTCGTCACTCCATGACGGTCACCGTGCAGCAAGTCGCCGGGCCGAACGGTGAGCCCTCCAACGCGCACGGGAGCACCCACTTCCACAATGTGAACGTAAGCGTGCGAAACGGCGATATGGCTCGCGAAGAAATGGAATCCCAGGGGCTCGACTTCGTCGAGATCGCGCACCGAACCGTTGGTGACGGCGCCCACGCATCCCATGGCCTTATGCATGTTGGCGTTGACTTCTCCCCAAAAGGAACCCAAGCCGGGCGGATCGTCCAGGTCTTCCACCACAATCACCCGCGGCGCGGGCACCTTCATAACATCCTGCCAATGCACACTGTGAGAAATGGATGCGCCCTTGGCAGGGGGAGTCACGGACTGGATTTTGAGGGTCACGGCGTAGCCCACCATCACCCCCAGGCGGGGAAATATGCAGCGGATCTCCGGGCGCATAAACCCTTCGTTGCGAGGACGCACGTCGAAGACTTCGATGGCGTTCGCCACGGTGGGTGTGTTGAACGCGCGCAAACGGTCGAGCACGGCAGGTTCTAACGGTTCCATGATCATCCCTTCTCACTTGATGTGGCAGCTTGCCAGGCCGCGCTTTTCCAAATACTGCTGATGGTAATCCTCCGCGCACCAAAACTCCGAAGCCGGAGTGATTTCCGTAACGACCTTCCTTTTGTAAGTTCCGGACCGGTCGAGAGCTTCCTTCGAAGCGCGGGCTGCGGCTTCCTGCTCGGGCGTGTGGAAGAATATCGCCGTCCGGTATTGCCTGCCGTAGTCAGGCCCCTGCCGATTGAATTGCGTGGAGTCGTGATTTTCCCAGAAAACCTTCAAAAGGTCCGCATAGGAAACCTGTGAGGGGTCGAAGGTAACTTCCACAACCTCCGCGTGCCCGGTCTGGTCAGTACAGACGTCACGATACGTGGGATTCTTGAGATCTCCCCCCATGTAACCCACTGCGGTGGAGGTGACCCCAGGAATCTGGCGAAACGCCGCCTCCACTCCCCAAAAACAACCTGCCCCGAAAGTCGCCTTTTCTGATGTCACGCTCACGTTCCTCCTGTTAAATACGTTCGGCCTTTCTAATCGTATTCTGCTTCGGGCACTTTTTCCACTCCCCCCACCCTCCCGCGCCCGGGAATTATTGGATGCGGGCCGAGGATGGAGGAATCCGCCGAATGGAATGCCCGCGGAAATCGGACACGGCGACCACCGGTACGATTTCAATCTTTAAAGAATGCCTCACGATTTTCCCTGAATGTGACGATACATCTTTGGAATCTTGGGTGCGGCGTCTTCTCGTTCTGCCGATGTGTTGAGCTTTTTCGCGCATGCGAGAGAGGGACACTCTGTCCACTTAACCCTTTTAGCTTTGACTTAGTTTGTCAGGCCGAATAGAATTTTTGATTTGAGTCAATTCTGTTGAACTTCACTGGAGGAAGCAATTATGTCTGTCAAGGTTGGAATCAACGGTTTCGGGCGCATTGGCCGAAACCTTTTTCGCGCATCCCTGAACGACCCCGGGGTCGAAATCGTCGCCGTAAACGATATTACTGACCCCAAGACTCTGGCCCATTTGTTGAAATACGACTCGGTTTTCGGCATCTTCGACGCCACCGTGGGCTTCAAAGAGGACGCCATTACCGTCAACGGCAAGTCGATTCGCGTTTTTAAGGTGAAGGACCCCGCTGAAATCGACTGGTCCTCGCTCGGGATTCAGGTTGTTGTCGAGTCCACAGGCTTGTTCACCAAGGCCGACGACGCCAAGAAACATCTGAAGGGTACGGTGAAGAAAGTCATCATCTCCGCCCCGGCGAAGGGAGAGGACGTTACCATCGTGTTGGGCGTCAACGAGAATATGTACGATCCCGCCAAACACAATATTCTTTCCAACGCATCTTGCACCACGAACTGCCTGGCCCCGGCAGCGAAGGTCATCCACGACAATTTCAAGATCCTGAAGGGATCGATGACCACGATTCACGCCTACACGAACGACCAGAAAATTCTCGACTTGCCCCACAAGGATTTGCGGCGGGCGCGGGCTGCGGCTCTTAGCATGATCCCCACCACCACTGGCGCGGCCAAGGCCGTCGGGCTGGTATTGCCCGAGCTGAAGGGCAAGCTGGATGGATACGCCATGCGCGTCCCCACACCTGACGTTTCCGTGGTCGACCTCGTGGCGCTGGTCGAAAAACCCACGACCACCGAGGAAGTGAACGCCGCCCTCAAGAAGGCCGCGGAAGGCCCGATGAAGGGCATCCTTCAGTTCGTCGAAGAAGAACTGGTCTCCAAGGACTTCACCGGCAACCCGCATTCGTCCATGGTCGACGCGGGCTTCACCAAGGTGATTGACGGTAACTTAGTGAAAGTCGTCGCCTGGTACGACAACGAGTGGGGATACTCCTGCCGCGTCCGCGACCTGATCAACTTCGTGGCGGCGAAAGGACTGTAGAAGAACTGTAGGCAGCAAGCAGTAGGCAGTATGCAACGGACGGCTGTCCACGGTCGGTGGGCAGTCGTCCGTTGCCTTCCCGTCGCACGATTGTGTGGGTGGGAGTCAGCCGACCCCCAAGGCGTGAGCTTACTTGCTGCACGGCCGGATTGAGCCATCCCCGCCGCCCCCAACGGACCACGGACTACTGACAACGGACTCCGTCCAGCTCGCTTCATATCCCGAAATGAGGAATCATACCTATGCCCAAACTTTCTGTTCGTGACCTCGATCTCAAAGGCAAGCGTGTTTTCATGCGTGTAGATTTCAACGTGCCCTTAAACGATGCCGGCGAAATCACGGATGACACGCGCATCCAAGCCTCGCTTCCCACCATTCAGTACATTGTGGAGCGCGGCGGCCGGCTGATTCTCGCCTCGCACCTGGGCCGGCCCAAGGGCAAACCCAATCCCAAAATGAGCTTGAAACCCGCGGCGACGCGGCTGGCGCAAGTGCTCGGCAAGCCCGTGGCCTTCGCGGCGGATTGCATCGGTGCGGAAGCCGCGGCGCTGGCGCTCAAAGACGGCGACGTGCTTTTGCTCGAAAACCTGCGCTTCCATCCGGAAGAAGAAAAGAACGTGTCGGAATTCTCGCAGAAGCTTGCCGCGCTCGCCGACGTGTACGTGGACGACGCGTTCGGTTCCGCGCACCGCGCCCACGCCTCGACGGAGGGCATCACTCATTTTCTTTCTCCGTGCGTGGCGGGGTTGTTGATGGAAAAAGAGCTCGAATATCTGGGCAAAGCCGTGGGACACCCCGAGCGGCCCTATGTGGCCATCGTGGGAGGCGCCAAGGTATCCGACAAGATCGAGTTGCTGCAAAACATGATGAAGTTTGCGGACAGTGTCCTGGTCGGCGGCGCCATGGCCTACACTTTCTTGAAGGCGCAGGGCGTGGAAGTGGGACTGTCCAAGGTCGAGGCGGACAAGCTCGACCTGGCTCGCGACCTGCTGCAATTCGCTCAGCGCCGCAGCATCGAACTGCGACTGCCCGTGGACCACATCGTGGCGGAAAAGCTCGACCTGAGCGCAGCGGCGGAAGTAGCGCCCACCCCCAGCATTCCCGCCAACCGCTTGGGGGTGGATATCGGGCCGGCCACGCGCGCTGACTTCGCCGCTCGGATCGCCAAAGCCAAAACTATCGTCTGGAACGGTCCCATGGGGGTTTTCGAAATTCCCCAGTTTGCCGAAGGCACGGTGGCCATCGCCCGGGCCGTGGCGGATTCGTCCGCGGTTTCCGTGGTCGGCGGCGGAGACTCCGTCGCCGCGGTCAAAAAGGCCGGCGTGGAAGCGAAGATCACGCATATCTCCACCGGCGGCGGGGCTTCGCTCGAATTTCTGTCGGGGCTCACCCTCCCCGGCGTCGCGGCGCTGACGGAGAAGCAGTAGCACGGAAATGCTTGTCCTTGGTCCGTGGCCAGTTGTCCGTTGCGCCTGGGCTGTGGTGAAACGAGATTAACGTGGGCTGATCCTGGACCTCGAAGAGGTCCGCAGGTTTCACCTGCGGCTGACATTGTTCCTTTTTCAAGGAACATGCCGTGCGAACGAGCAAGGGACGACTGAAACCTAAATCAAAGGACCCATCCAAATGCGAAAACCCGTAATTGCTGGTAACTGGAAAATGTACAAGACCATCGCGGAAGCGGTGGATTTTATTGAGAAAATCAAGCCGGTGGCGGCGAAAGCCGAGCACTGCGAAGTGGTGGTGGCGCCGCCCTTCACGGCCTTGGCGGCCGCGGCGCACGCAGCGAAGGGATCGAAGGTTGCGGTGTCCGCTCAAGACGTTCACTGGGACAAGGAAGGCGCGCACACTGGCGACGTTTCGCCCTCCATGCTCGTTGACGCCGGCTGCACGCACGTCATCATCGGCCACTCCGAGCGCCGCCACGATCACGGCGAAACCGACGAGCAGGTGAAATGCAAGGTCAAGGCGGCCTTGGCAGCGGGCCTCGTCCCCATCGTGTGCGTCGGCGAAATCCTGGCGCAGCGCGAATCCGGCCGCACCGGGGAAGTTCTGAAGGCCCAATTCGAGGGCGGATTAGCCGGGTTGACCCCCTCGGACTTTTCCCGTATCATAATTGCTTACGAGCCGGTCTGGGCAATTGGGACAGGTCGCACCGCGACGCCGGAAATGGCCGCGGAAACCCATCGCCTCTTGCGGGGCCTGGCACGGCAGAAGTTCGGAGAAAAAGAGGCCAGTGCCGTGCGCATTCTTTATGGCGGCAGCGTGAAGCCTGACAATGTTGGTCGGCTCATGGCCGAGGAAGAGATTGACGGCGCACTGGTCGGCGGGGCGAGTCTGAAAACGGATTCGTTTACCGCTCTGGTAAATTATAAATAGCGGTCAGCAATCAGCGCTCAGCTTTCAGCCAAAGCATGAGCTGGCTGCTGAATGCTGAAAGCTGAGAGCTTAACGAATGATCACTCTTGTCCAAATCTTTCACGTCCTTATTTGCCTTCTGCTGATCGGAGCAGTGCTTCTCCAGGGGGGGGAGAACGTGGACATCACGGCGGCCTTCGGGGGGACCAGTCAGGCGGCTTTTGGGCCGCGGGGCTCTGTTACCCTTTTGGCTAAAATTACTTGGGTGCTCGCAGGACTTTTCATCGTCACTTCGATCACCCTCGCCGTCCATGCGTCGCGCCGGGGCGGCGGCTCAGTGTTAGAGACAGTGCCAGCCAAGACCGCGCCTGCGGTACCGGCGCCGGCGAAGAAGTAGAAGAACAGTCGTCAGTAGTCAGTTTTCAGTCATCAGCATGAACCGCCATTGGCCTCAGTTCAGGCGTGGCGGCTAGACGAAGACCGAGAACTGATGACTGATCACTAATAACTGCCTTTTGTGCGGAAGTGGCGGAACTGGCAGACGCACCAGCTTGAGGGGCTGACGCTCGCAAGAGCGTGGGGGTTCGAATCCCCCCTTCCGCACCATATTTCCCTGCCAAAAACTCAACCGACTACAAGAAACGGCTTATTCACCGGGGGCGTCAAAGCGTCGAGGGGGTTACGGAGGGAGCGCGGGCTCCAGATTTGATGGCGGTGCGAACTTGGGGAAAGTCCGGTTACTACTGGGTAGGAGTCTTCGCGGATGTCGCTCGACTCGAGGTCGGCAAACATCCCTCTTCAGTCCAAGAACAACTCTTCAAGCCTCCCGCCGTTCGTAGCGGTGATGCAATCCGCCGACCTCCGGCAATTCGACGACCGCCCCCCGCTCCGGCGGTTGAATCGGTCGGGTCTCCGGTGCATCCTTCTCCAACGACAAGTGCGTGCGCGGCCCGTGGTCATATGCGAAATACGATTTGAGCACGCGTCGCAGAGACGATTCGCTAAACACGACGATGTGGTCCAAACACTCCCGCCGAATCGATCCGATCAGTCGCTCCGCATAGGGATTCTGCCATGGCGATCTCGGGGCCGTCAGGACTTCGCGGATCGCCATCCCTCGGACTCTTTGCCGGAAGACCTCGCCATAGATGCTATCGCGATCATGGAGCAGGTAGCGTGGGGTCGTGTTCCAAGGGAAGGCCTCGGCAATCTGCTGTGCCGTCCATTCTGAAGTGGGATGGGCAGTAACGTTGAAATGAATCACGCGGCGCCGATGATGGGCCAAAACCACAAAGACAAAGAGGATTCGAAAGTTCACCGTCGGCACGACGAAGAAATCCGCCGCGACCAATTGCTTCAGATGACTGTCGAGGAACGTCCGCCACGTCGGGGAGGGTGGTTTTCGGTGCCGCTCCATGTACTTGGCAACGGTGGCTTGAGACAGTTCAATTCCGAGCTTCAGGATCTCGCCATGGATGCGTGGTGCTCCCCAGAGCGGATTCGTCAGGCTCATCTTACGGATGAGGTCTCGAACTTCACGAGACACTTCAGGCCTTCCCGGCATACGATGTCTACACTTCCAGGTCCAATACTGGCGGAATCCCCGGCGATGCCAGGCAATGACCGTTTCCGGCCTGACGATGATGAGCGCAGAACGTCAGCCCGACCAGAGGTGCAGCAGCCATGCCCACAAGAGGCGGTCCACCTCCGTGAGTCGAACGCGCCCACGCTGCGATCTTCGAAGGACGTTTATCTGGTGGCGGAGGGCAAGAATCTCCAACTGCAAGGCCGCCCGTGTTTGGAAGCAGGCGCGGGTGGTACCCAGAAAGGAAAGGAATAGGGTAAACATGGGAGCGGGAAGCTTAGCAGCGAGAGCAAACCAACACCAATGATTTCTAACCGGACGGAGTTTTTGGTAGGCACCCGGAAGTTGCGCTCACAGCGCCCGCAGCCATTTGAGCAGGGCTTCCGCGTTGGCGGCGGGCACGCCCTCCGCCCAAAGACACTCGTCTCCCTTGCGCAGCAGCAGGATCGCGCCGTTTGCTGCCGATCCAATAAACTCATCTGGGGTTGAGCGCTTGTCAGTGGTGAATTCCGGATACTTTTGAGCCAGAATTTTATGGTAGTCACGGAGAAACGCCAGGGAGGTTTCAGGACTCGTCCAGCGCGTGCGCGCCACCAGGGTATAGTCATTCCCGCCGGAACGCTCATAGAGCAAATACCGGTCCGCGACCCACGAATCGCTGCGTGCCTTGGCTTCGTCCTCGGAAACAAGTTGCCCGAGGAGGGAATAATATCCGAGTTCGCCCATCGCATTCTCGGTCAGAAACCGCAGGCCGGCCACCCCATCGAGCGCCGGCGGATGCGGCAGGGTGATTTGGGGAAGAGCTTGGTGATTGAAATAGGTCTGGGGCTCGAAGATTTCCTTGGTGGTCGCGGGAGGGTGTTCGAACAGCCCATTGAGGTTTTTCCAACCGCCGCGTTGCAGGCCGCCTTGGATAAAACCCATGCCTTGCACGTAGGGAAAGAGAGCCTGCATGCGGAAAAAGTAAGGCGCGTTCGAAAACGCGGGAAACTCGTCGAACTGCTGGTGAATCACCATTTCCATCAGAGGCGTAATGGATGGCATTTTCCCTAGTTCCATCCCCCCGACCGATTGTTGCAGCATGGCGGCGGTGGCATATCCCTCCACAACCGCCTGGCGCGCGTTCGTGGCATCGTCATCGTCGCGGGCGCCGTGGAGAAAGCTTTCCAGGTCCCAACTTTGGTCCTGCAATGCGTGGGTGAGTTCGTGAGAAAGCACCATGGCCTGCGTATCCGCCGGAACCCAGTGAGCGATGAACATGGTCTTGCGCTTGGGGTCGTAGAAGCCTGCGGCCTGTTCCGTGTAGAAGCTGATCAGGAACTTCTCCAGGCTGAAGTCACGCGGCACCAGGCCGAGGGCGCGCACCAGAACTTCCTGCGCGTGGATTTCCTCCGGCGTCATCTCTTCGTGCAAGTTCTGGGTGAGGTACTTTTCAATTTCCGGCCGGCTGATGGCCTGTTTCTTGAGAGCGCCCTTGATGGGCAGGCCGGTCATCTTACTCATTTGCTGAAAAACTTCGTCCGCCTGTGAAAGGAGATCTTGGCTTGAGGGCTGCTGCGCGACGGCGGGCGTTGTGGATAAATGGCAGATGCTAACCGTAAGTAAGGTTAGCCAGAGTGGGCAGGGGCATTTTGTCCGAATGAATGGCCTGAGTAGTTTCATGGTGGTGCCCGCCTCGATGTGGAAAGGGGTCATTTTTCCCGACTTTCAACCGTGAACCGTTTGACCCGCCCCTCTCACGAGACTATCATGAAACCCGCGCGAGCAAGCCGGGTGATCGCTGCCTCGCCTTAGCGCTCCGCTTTCCGGGGCTGGCAGGGGCGGGGGAGAGGAAAGTCCGAACTCCGCAGGGCAGTGTGCTCGCTAACGGCGAGGGCCCGAGGGGGAATCCCGATTCGTCGGGGTGTACGCCTCGGGTACGGAAAGTGCCACAGAAAATATACCGCCGTGCCGGCGCCTTCGGGCGGTCCGGCGCGGTAAGGGTGAAAAGGTGCGGTCCCGGGTCGCCGGGAATTAAAGCAAGAGCGCACCGCCCCAGTGGTGACACTGGGGGCATGGTAAACCCCACACGGAGCAAGACCAAATAGGAGGGGAGGGGCGGCCCGTCCCGCTACAACCCTCGGGTAGGTCGCTGGACCCCGCGAGCAATTGCGGGGCTAGAGGAATGATCGCCACCCCGATTCGTCGGGGGACAAAATTCGGCTTACAGGTTTGCTCGCGCTTTTCTTCCTTGCTTTAAATAAGTTACTGGATTCGTGGTGCTGATTGTGACGCAGGTGTGACGGTTATGTCTTCCAGCCCGCCATTCTTGATGAAGGAAAGCCTATTCACTGCAACGTGGTCCCGCCTTTCAAAGACCCTGAAGGACGACGGCGATGTTTACCGGTTCATATGTCGCTTGGTAGATGCATCAAAGATCGGCTGCGAATCGAATAACCGCGGCCTGCTGGTCTTCAAACCTGCCCTGGAGGCGGCGGAAGCGGACACGGCAAGCCCGGAACCTGATTATGGATCGGAGGGGGGAGCGACTGTCATGTTGCTGGAGACCGGCATGACGGCCTCGGTTGCGGTAGCGGCCGACATGGCTGACCTGTGGGAGGGGTCGGGGATAAGGGGGCGAATGGCAAGGGTCCCGGTGGTTTTCACGGCGCCTCCGGACTGATCTTTCAGGCCATTCCTGGAGTCGAGCAGCGAGCCGCGGCCATGCTTCCCCGCCGCTAAGATTAGGATCGGGACAATTGGCAGGCGATGAAATCGTCGATTGCGAACCGCCAAGCGCGTTACGAACCGGCGAGATCAGATCATTCAGGACGGCTGTGGCATACAAATCTGGCCACTACCCAGTGTTTTCATATTTGTCACATTGAGCCGTCGGGGCACAAGGACGTGTTCGACTCTTAATGTTCCAGGGTGAATCGTCGCTGTAGGCGCTTAGATCTTTATAAAGATGCGGTTCCTGTACAACCACAGACAAAGATACCAGAGCATTCCCCAGACGACGAGGCTGGTAACAATTTCCGCCGTGAGTTGACCCCCCCAGGCGAACAGTCCCAGGATGAAAGGTCTGGCGATCTTGCCGAACCACTCTGCCCCGCCCGTGTTGGTGAACAGGTAAATGAAGAGGGAATTCGTTCCCACGATGTTGAAGAAGGTGCTCCACTTCTTATATCCTTTCACATCAATCAGCCAATAGGAAAATGCCAATGCCAGCAGGCACCAACCGCCGCTCACGATCACGAACGAGCTGGTACAGATGCGTTTAATGATAGGGGTCAGGGGATTCAGGGCATAGCCGCTCACGACGCCAATGGCCCCGGCGATGGCCAGAACCCGAATCTTCGCCAGGGGGGCGCGGCTGCTCATCAGGACTTGTCCGGCAAGCACTCCCCACATCGTGTGCGCCGTGGTCGGCACCGCGTTGAACGCCACCCAGTGTCCATCGGAGAGCTTGTGCATGATCGCCAGATCCACCCAGGCCCCGAATCCATGATCCGGCGCGAAGGGCTGGTTGAAGCCTGCAACCGGCCACAGCCGATAGAGCAGCTCAGTGATGATTAGCAGCACGAGGGTGAAACCAAGCTGCACACTGGTCGATTTGCGCATCATCAAGAAAGCGACCAGGTAGGTGAAGGAGAGCTGCGCCAGCACATTCCAAAGCTCAAACGTCAGCCGTCCGGGGCCGATGCAATACAGGGCCCAGCCGAACAAAAGGAGCAGCGACGATCGGATGAGGGCGTGATGAAGGGTCTTGCGCCAACTGTCCCCCCGTTGCCAGCGCTTGCCGAGGGAGAAAGGCATGGCCACACCGACGATAAACATAAAAAAGGGCTGGACCAGATCCCAGCAGCGAAGACCATTCCAAGGGTGATGGTCCAATTGCCAGCCTATGGCGCTAAGTAGTGTGCCATTCCGTGCCTGGGGCTACCCCTGGACTACGGCATTCTTGGTAGCGGGTTCAGGATTGTTCCTTTCATTGAACACCGCCACTGCCCCAACGTTACCAAAATCACTCCGCCGGTAGCGTCTCCATGCCATAGCGCCGGGCTTCCGCGGCCATCAGGCGTGTCAACTCCGATCGTGCCTCCGTGGGCAGACGTGAGGGCTTGTAGCGCTCGACGAGCCGCGAGACCTCCTGCCCGGCGCGCTCACTCAACGTTAGATGGCCATCTGCCGCCCACCGGGTGCGGTTGGCACGATCGATGACCACCCCGGGGAAAACGATTTCCTCTCGCAAATGGCGGCGGGTGTGATCAGCAATGAGCAGATGCTTCTCGCGGCGCAATTCCTCAAAAATAGGAATCGACGGAAAATCCTCCCGCGGCTCGATTCCGCGCAACAGGCGATACGTCATGCCGCAAATTTCGTCATCGAGGACGAGCTTCTCCAGGCTGAGGCAACTCTCGAAATCCAGCATCCCCGGACCCGAGATACTGTTGATTCCCGAAAGTGCCGCCAGGGTCGCGCCGATGCCCGTCTCGAGCCCCGCTTGCGCGTCAAGTTGTTTGGCGTCGCTTAAGGCAATGTAACCCTGGGTGGGCATGCCCAGGCGCTTCCCGATCTCGCTATTCGCACAGTCGAGCATCATGGTCTCCACCGCGCCCATGGGAGTGGTTTCGAACCGGACGTCGAAAATGGCTGGCGAGCCCCCGTACAGGATCGGCGCGCCGGGATTCACGAGCTGGCTGATCACCACGCCACTCAGATTCTCGGCGGTTTGCTGAACCAGGCTTCCCACCAGAGTGACGGGCGCCATGAACCCGGATAGCGGCATGGAGATCAACTCCACCGGAATTGACCAGCGCGCGCAGTCAACCAGATTCTGGCTGGTCACCTCACTCCATTTGATGGGCGCCGTAGGGCAACAGGAAAAGATGGTCAGGGGTTTGGCCCGCAGCGCTGGCTCGCTTCCCCGGACGGCCAGTTGCAGGTCCTTCATGATCTCAAACGACTCGATCGTGAAAGCTCCCGTTACCACCGGCTTCTCACCGTACAGAAGGCTCAGATAGAGTCGATAGCTATCCGAGATTCTCTCGTGAACATCCGCGGGGATCATGGCGGTGCTTTGCGAAGCGATGTGGTCGAGGCCACTCATCAATTTCACGTAACGGATGTAATCCGCTGTCGTGGGCCTGCGCATGTCGCCGGTCCGCGTATCCAGGATATTGAGCGCGGTGGAGCCGGGAGTAAAATATACGTTGTCACCCTGGAAGTCATGGGTTTCGTTGGCCAGAACATCATAGAGTTTAAAAGTACGAGGGACGGTGTTTAGCGCTTTGTCGATAATTGCTTCCGTCAAGCGGGCATTACAGATGCTGGCGTCCACATCGGCGCCATGGTCGGCCAGCAGGCTGAGGACGGACTTGTTGTGGATCTCGACGCCCAACTTGCCCAGCACCTCCCGCGCCTCGGCGATGATTCTATCGATCAGTTCATCTTGCAACAGTCTCAGAGTCGGCCTCATGGGTATCCTCGCATGTAGTGATTGCAATCATTCTCCACCCACTGGCGTACCGCGGTCCGATTACTCGCTCGTTCCGCTCCCTATGTGGGTGCTCAGCCGTCCAGCCTTTCTCAGATATGTCCAGCCTTTGGCATCGGCGGCGAGAGTGCCTGTCAGGTGCACTCAGGCGGGCCAGTATATGGTGTGATTGGGGAAGTTTCAATGGCGTGGTCGGAGTCTCCTAAAGCGTGCCTCGAGGGTTCAGAAAGACACGTGAAGACTAGTACATGACACAAGAGGAAGCACATGTGCTACGACCCGGCCGCCACTCACCCATTGCATGTGACGCGCACCATTCTTGGTTGATAAATAGCCGGTAGGCCGGCACCTTGACCCCAGGGAGGACTGGACCGTCGGTCCCGTGCTGTTGACCCATCGGCCAGCCACCTGAGTATTGGCGGCAGCATGAACAGGCCCTCAAAGACTCCTCGGACTCAGCCGCGAAGGGGAGCGTGGGTCCGTCGGGAAGGGAGCTTGTTTCTGCCCCGTCAGGCGACCAGTACTTTGGAGTGTTGCAATTGGTCGCGCACAGGAGTATGAAGGAAGCATGCCAACGGGAGGAGCTATAACTCCACCGGGCACCGATACGATCGTCGAATGACTGCACCGCTCTTGCGGTGCGCACCATGGCAACGCCCCGCGGGCGCTTCCATGGGATTAACGACGAACACCAGAGACGGGGAGCCGCAAGCGGTTCCCCGTTCTCGTTTACGGACCAAGAATGGCGGCAGCGAGGGATTGTATTGGGCAGAGCGAGGCCCTACCGTATAGCAAGATTCATCTCGTACCGGATGCGCAGCTACATTTTTTTGCTGGACAATCGCGACCTGGAACAGTTTAGAGGGTAAGATCCTATCCTCGGGAGGTCCGTTTGCGTAAACTCAAGGCATTACTCATTTGTCTTGCGTCCTGCCTGGTATCGAGCCCATCCGTCCTGCTCTCCGGGGGATCCCCGGTAAAAGGCGAGGTTAACTGGGATAGGGTCATCAGGGTGTCGAAAACCTCCGTTTCCATTCAGGACTGCCCCGAACCCCCCTTGCGGCGCGGTCGACCAACCCATGATCCTATTTACAAGGCGCTGCGAGACCTGCACGCGGATTACCCTCGCCTGCAACCCTGGTTTCCTTACCCTAAGATGGTGGTGGCGGAACTGAAGCCTCCAGAGAACGGTAAGACATACTGGGACTTTGCCTTGATGGACGAATTTACGGAAGACTTCATGCAGGCGACGGCAGGGCATCCGGTGGTGTTTGACTTCGGCACCATACCTGCGTGGATGTTCAAAACCCCGGCGCCGGTTCCGTATCCCGACGACCCTGACGAAATCGCTTGGAAATACTCACAAGGGACGGAGCTCCGTGACCCCACCTTTAGGGAAGTGGCGGATTACCAGGCGCGACTGGTGGGCTGGTACACCCAAGGCGGTTTCAACGATGAACTGGGAAAATGGCACGCTTCCGGCCATCACTACAAGATTGCTTACTGGGAAGTTCTCAATGAGAGTGATGGGTCCGATCAGCACAGTATGACGCCCGAGTACTATACCCGCATCTATGATGCGATTGTCGAGAGAGTCCGGCAAGTTTCACCGCACATGAAGTTCATCGGGTTGGCGCTGTCAGATCCGGTTGGCGGCCCTCAGTATTTTCAGTATTTCCTCGACCCCAAACATCACCAACCGGGCATCCCCATCGATATGATTTCCTACCATTTTTACACCATGCCGGACGCGGACGAAACGCCGGAGACCATGCAGTACACAATCTTCGATCAGGCCGACAAGTTTCTGACCGCGGTTCGGTACATCGAAACCATCCGGAAGCGGCTCTCTGCGGGGATGGGGAGCTATATAGATGAACTCGGGTCTTTTCTGCCTGACCCGGAGGCACCCCAGTTTGCCCATCCCATCCCCGATTCGTACTGGAACCTGGCGGGGGCCATGTGGGCCTACACATTCGCCCACCTGGCGGCGATGGGCATCGACATTGTGGGGGGAGCAGAATTGATTGATTATCCCGGCCAGTTCGCCTCAACCTCCCTGCTCAACTGGGACACCGGCCAGCCCAACGCCCGGTATCGCGTTTTGAAGCTCCTGCGCGATAACTTCTCCCCAGGCGACAAACTGGTAGAAACCCATCTTGAATCACCATATGTCTTTGCCCAGGCTTTCATAACAGCGCAAGGAGAACGAAAAATCCTTCTGGTCAATAAGCGAGAACGACAGATTGAGGTTTCCATCCCTGGGTTAGCCGGGGGCACGGCCGAGGTCGTGGACGTAATAACCGGTTCCTCCCCGCCGGCCACGACCAGTTTGACGGCAGATGACATACCCCTCAATGGTTTGGCGGTTGCGATCGTCACTCTCAAGAAATAGGGGGATTGAACCCGAGTCGCAAGTTGAGCGAGGTTTTGGGCCCCGTGAGTGCTGTGTGGAGCCCCCGCTTGGCTCTTACCAAGGAGGACGCGAGCCTGCTCCAAGAGGTATCGCAGTATTGGTCTTGCACTCTGCTGTTTCCCCGCCCCCTATTGTGTCCCATCATAACGGCCGTGTGCATCGAGGCGGTCAAAGTCAGGCACCTGCGCTCTCAGCACCTCCTTGACTTCGAATTGGCAGCGACTTTCGAGTTCGTGGTCAGCGTCCCGCGCAAGATTCTTTCGAGAAAAGACCCTGCCTGCTGTAATAATCGTCCCAATCTGTCGTCCTCAGTATAGGAGCAGCCATAGGAGGCGACCTTGCAGAAGGCGACAGTAACTACGGCGGAGGTTCCAATTCCAAGTCCTGCCACTGACCTGGAGCGACTTTTCCAGGATTATCACGCTCTGGTGTTTCGTACCGCGTACCGCATTGCCGGCAATGCCAGCGACGCCGAAGACGTGCTGCAAACGATATTCATGCGCTTGGCGGGCCGCGACCCCTTGGCTCCGCCGCTCGATCAACCGGAGAGCTATCTGCGGCGGGCGGCCATTAATGCCGCGTTGGACATCGTTCGAACCCGGGGAACGGATGCGTCGGCGCCCCGGGACGAGTCGTTGCCCGGCTGCCGCCAGCCTGACCGTCACGATCTTCGAGATTGTCTGCGGCACGCCCTGGCTCGTCTCGCGCCCCGAGACGCCGAGGTCTTTGCGCTCCGTTTCTTGGAAGGCCACAGCAATCCCGAGATTGCCCGGATGCTGGGTATGTCGCAGGTGTTGGTTGCAGTCACCGTACACCGTACACGGCGCCGATTGCAGAAAGAGATTCGTTCCTACTGGGGAGGCAAATCATGAACAGCAAAAAGGATCGTGGCGAAACCACACTGGAACAGGCTGTTGCTCAGGTCTGCGGAGAGAGCGTGGATCAGCAAGTCGGGGAGCAGGCGGCGCATCGCGTCTGGGCGCGGATTTCCGAAGCCTACCCCGGGCCCGCGGCCATCCCCGAGGTTGGTCAGATTCGAAGTTGCGCCGATTTCCAGACGCTGATTCCCGCTTATCTCGCCAAGACCTTGCCTGAAGCCCGAGCGCTGCTGCTTCAGACGCACACGCTCGAATGCGTAGCTTGCCGGCACGCCCTACACGATGCCCGCTCGGGCCGTCATGCGGCCGCCGGTCACGTTTTGAAATATCCTGCCAAGCCGGGGCGGTCCAATTGGATCATGGGCTGGGCCATCGCGGCCGTTCTGCTGGTCGGCGTGGGCATCGGACTCGTCTCGACGGGGGGCTGGTTTGGCGGAACTCAGGCGGTGGTGCAGAGCATGGATGGCTCTCTCTACCATGTCTCGGATCACGGCAGCGTCGCCCTTACTTTGGGAGGTGTTCTCACGGCGAACCAGGAGGTTCGCACCGCCAATGCTTCCTCAGCGGTTGTGCGGCTGGCGGACGGTTCGCTCGTGGAAATGAGTGAACGTGCGGACCTGTGGCTGTCACGGAGCTGGCGCGGCGCCACTCTTCATCTCGAGCGCGGCGACATCATCGTTAAGGCGGCCAAGCAAACTCATGGGCGGCTCTACGTGGCCACGCGCGATTGCGTCGTGGCGGTAAAGGGTACGATCTTCGCTGTGGACGCGGGCCTGAAGGGCGCCCGGATCTCGGTGATTCAAGGTGAAGTCGAGGTGACCCAAGATGGCAGGGTGAGGCTGCTCCATCCGGGAGAGCAGCTTACAACTCGCGCCGCCCTGGCGCAGGTTCCGGTAACGCAGTCGGTCGCCTGGAGCCACAATTCCGGCGAATATCTCGCCCTGCTCAGCGAGCTGACCGGGCTGAAGAAGCAGATTAATGCGATTCCTGGCCCGGCGGCACGCTATGATTCCATGCTGCTCAAGATGGTGCCGGCAAACACCATTTTCTACGCCGCCATCCCCAATATCGGTTCCACCCTAAGCCAGGCGAACCAGCTCTTCCAGGAGCGACTCGAGCGAAGTGAAGTGCTACAGCAGTGGTGGAAGCAACAGCAAGCTTCCGGTGAAGCCCAAAGGACGCAGCAGATCATGGACAGAATCCGCAGCTCCAGCGACTATCTGGGCGACGAGATCGTGATCGCCATGCTCGCGGACCACCAGTCACCGCTCCTGCTGGCGGAGGTCAAACGCCCGGACTTCGGGGCGTTCTTGCAAGGGCAGCTCAGCCAGCTCAACGCGGGTGGACCCACGCCGCAAGTGGTCGGCAACCCGGCTGCGATAGGGCCGGCCGTAAAGGGTCAGCCCTTGATTCTCCTCCGGCACAACATTCTCGCCGTGGCGACCGACGGCGCAGAGTTGCAGAGGGTTGCGGCCCTGATTGACGATTCGGGATCGAGCGGCTTTGTCTCCACGCCCTTTTACGCGGCCATTCGGCAAGCTTATCAGGGCGGAGCCGGCTGGCTGCTTTGTGCCGACATGGAACAAATTCTTGCGAAATCCGTACATAAGGGAAAGGCCGGAGAAAAGCGCGACGACCTGCTAATGAATGAGAATGCCGGCCTCACGGATATGCGATATCTAATCATGGAAAGCAAGGAAGTGGGCGGCGAGACTCAGAACCGGGCCACCCTCACCTTCGCCCAGGAGCGCCGCGGAGTTGCTTCCTGGCTGGCGGCGCCCAGCCCTATGGGCACGCTGGATTTCGTGTCGCCGAACGCGAGCTTTGCGGTCTCCTTTGTCGCCAAAGAGCCCCGCAGTATTCTTCAGGACATGCTGAGCTTGATGCAGCTTGAAGGATCAGAATCCAGCCAAGAGTGGGCTGACTTCGAAGCCAAAAGTGGTGTGAACCTGCAGGAAGATCTGGCCGGCTCCCTCGGCGGTGAGGCCACTTTTGCTTTGGATGGTCCGCTGCTGCCCACTCCGAGCTGGAAAGTAGCGATTGAGGTCAACGATGCCACGCGCCTCCAGGCAGCCATCGAAAAACTCGTGCCCGCCATGAACCAGCAAGCCGGCGGTCAGGGCGGCCACGTGACTCTAACCCAGCAGAATGCTAACGGGCTCACATTCTATGGCTTGCAGGTGGCGCCGGGGGCGTCTTCCTCCCCCAAAGTCTCGCCCTCGCCCAAAGACATCCTTTACGTTTACCTGGATGGCTATCTGCTGGCTGCGCCCAATCGAGCCTTGTTGCTCAGCTCCATTCAGAATCGCGAGACCGGCTACTCGCTGCCGCGCTCTGCAGATTTTATCAGCCGGCTGCCGCACGATGGCCACACTAATTTCTCCGGGCTGGTCTACCAGAATCTGTGGTCCGCGGTGGCTCCCATTGCGGATCAGTTGAGATCCACCGCCATGCTGACGCCGGCACAAAAGCAGGCGATCGATGAGATGAGTCAGGACAGCGCTCCGAGCCTGATCTGTGCCTACGGCGGGCCGGACCAGATCTCGGTGGCGAATACGGGCAGCTTTCTTGGCCTGGGCTTCGAATCTTTGCTGGGCGCAGGCCACGCGGGACCCTTTAGCGTGCTCCAGATCATCGAGAGCGCGGCGAGGTCGGTCCCCAAGGAGTAGACCGAAACCAAGCCCTGAGGTGCGTTAGAACCAAACCTCTACGTGAATTACGGCTCGCACCATTGAATGGGAAGGACACATGGCGCCAGTGATCGAACTCGAGGGTCTCGGCGTCCGCTTCGGACAGCGGGACATCCTCAAGGACTTGCGGGGTTCCATATCCGGGCGGACCATCGGGTTGCTGGGCCCCAACGGTGCCGGCAAGTCAACCCTGATCAACACCCTCCTGGGGTTCCATCGCCCTTACCGGGGTACGGCGCGGGTTCTGGGTTACGATATTCGGACTCAGGCGAAACAGATCCGCCGCCTCACCGGCTACATGCCGGAGTCCGATTCCTTCATTGCCCACCTGACGGCGGTGAAGTTCATCCGCATGATGGCGGAACTGTCGGGTCTGCCCTCGGATGCTGCCTTGGAGCGGGCGCACGAGGCCTTGTTTTACGTGGGCTTGGGCGAGGCGCGATACCGCACGCTCGGCACCTACTCGCTCGGCATGAAGCAGCTCGCCAAGCTGGCTCAGGCCATTGTGCATGGCCCCCGCCTGCTGATCCTCGACGAGCCCACCAATGGTCTCGACCCCCCCGCCCGCCAGCGCATGATTCGCCTGATCCGGGAGATGCGTGACAGCCGGGAACTCCACATTCTCCTTTGCTCCCATCTGCTGCGGGACGTCGAGGAGACCTGCGAGGAGGTGCTGATCCTTAAGGACGGTATGAAGGTCCATTATGCGAACTTGGAGGAGGAGCGCAAGGCCTACCGGCGCTTCGTCGAGCTTGAGACCTGGGGGGGCGAAAAGGGTCTTGCCGAAGCCGTCACAACCCTGGGTTGCGAGTGCGCTTTGACGGGCGATCATGGGATGAAGATGGTCGTGCCGGAGAGCTTCTCCATTCGCGATCTGTATCGCCTCGCGGCCGAGCGGAACGTGCAGATCCGCCGTCTGAATTTCCGGCGCGACAGCCTGGAAGGCATTTTCCTGAAAGCCATGGAGAGCACTAATGGCCGTTCATAAACGCAGCTATCGTGGTTACTCCGGGCAGCTCACGCCGCTCTGGACCCGGTTCTTGATCGTCACCCGCTATGGCTTCGAGAACGTTTTCCGCTCCAAGCTTCTGACGGCACTCTTTGTCTGCTGCTGCTTCTTTCCCTTCGGTTGCGCGGTTGCCATTTACCTCAATCAGAACGTCCAGGTGCTGGCGTTGCTCAACATCCACACCATGTTTGACGTGGATGGCAGGTTCTTCTTTCATTTTCTGAATGGGCAGCTCGGGATGGCCTTCGTGCTGACCGCTCTAGCGGGCCCGGGTTTAGTCTCCTCCGATCTCGCCAATAACGCCCTGCCGCTGTACCTCTGCCGGCCGTTCTCGCGCGTCGATTATGTGGTAGGGAAGATGACTATCCTGGTGGCCCTGTTGTCATTGATCACCTGGGCTCCTGGCCTGATCCTTTTTCTGATCCAGGCGAGCTTGGCCGGGGCGAGCTGGACCATCGCCAACCTCTGGATGGCGGGCAGCATTTTCGTGGCCTCGGGCATCGACATCCTGGTTCTTGGCCTGCTGTCGCTGGCGCTCTCGGCCTGGATCAAGCGTCGGCTCGCGGCAGGTGCGGCGCTATTGGGCGTTTTCTTCTTTGGCGCCGGTTTCGGCCAGGCCATTAACGCCGTGCTCTCCACGCACATCGGCTCCTTGTTGAATGTGGGTGAATTGATGGGCAGCGTTCACGTCGCCCTGTTTCGAGTGAGTTCGCGCCCTCCGATTCCTGCTGACCTGGCCTGGCTTTCGCTGCTGGCGATCTGCGTGTTTTGTGTGATGCTCCTGGAGCGCAAAGTTCGCGCCTACGAAGTGGTGAAGGGATGAGCGAAAACGGATCCGGCAAGGGGCCCGAGAGGCAGATCATCTTCGAGGACGTGTCCAAGTTCTACGGCGACGTGCTCGGCGTGAACCGCGTCAATCTATCGATTCCGCCGGGCATCACCAGCTTGGTGGGGCCCAACGGTTCCGGCAAGACCACGCTGATGAACCTGATGACGGGTCTCGTGCGGCCCACGCGCGGGCGCATCAGCGTGCTCGGCATCGCGCCCGACCAGCCCGAACAGCTTTTCCGCCGGGTTGGCTACTGCACCCAGTTCGACTCGTTCCCCCGGGGAATCACCGGCTATCAGTTTGTCTACTCCTTTTTGAGGTTGTCCGGCCACCGGCACGCTGAGGCCCATGATCTGGCTGAACAGGCCATCGAGCGCGTCGGTCTCACTGAGGCGGCGGGACGAAAGGTCGCGGCCTACAGCAAGGGGATGCGCCAACGCATCAAGCTGGCCCATAGCATATGTCACAATCCTTCCGTGCTTGTGCTGGACGAACCTTTGAACGGCCTTGATCCGCTCATCCGCGCTGAGTCCATCGCCCTTTTCCGCGGCCTGGCGCAAGCGGGCCGGCACCTGCTGATCTCGAGCCACGTCCTCCACGAAGTCGACCTGATCTCCGACCAAGTGGTGCTGCTCAGCAACGGCTACGTAGTGGCCGAAGGACAAATTCACAGCGTCCGGGATGAGATTCAGGATCACCCCACGCAGATTCTGATCCGCTGCAACAAACCTGCGGAGCTGGCCTCACAAGCGTTCCAGCAGGACTGCGTGGTGGAGGCGCGCATTCACAACGATGGCATGGGTGTGCTGGTGAAAACGAGGGATGCCGACCGCTTCTACCTCATGCTGAATCATATCGCCCAGAACGGCATCAATATCGAGTCGGTGGCGCCTGCCGACGCCGACGTACTCTCGGTTTACGAGTACCTGGTAGGCAGCGAGGAGTCCACGAAATGAGCCCCCAGCCCTGGAGAATGTATTCGTCGCAGCTCTGGGCCATCCTTCGCCTGGAGCTGAAGAAGACCCTGCTGGCCCGGCGCGGATTCTGGATTTATCTGCTGGCTTTCGCTCCGGCGCTGCTGTTCGCGGGGCATTCGTTCGTGCAATTGAAGACCGGACGAACCGGTGATATCGGCAACGACACCCACCTCTTCGCGGGAGTCTTTCAGCTCCTCTTCCTGCGCCTGTCGATCTTCTTCGGTTGTGTCGGGATCTTCATGAATCTGTTTCGCGGAGAGGTGCTGGAGAAGAGCCTGCACTATTACTTCCTGGCACCAGTCCGAAGGCAGGTGCTGGTGGCCGGAAAATTTCTCTCCGGCCTGCTGGCGTCAATGGTCATTTTCGGCAGCAGCATCGTGCTTCAGTTCTTTGCGCTTTACTGGCACTTCGACTCCAATGTCCGGCAGGACTATTTCTACCACGGACACGGTCTGGAGCATCTGGCGGCCTACTTTGGAGTTACCCTCCTGGCCTGCGTGGGATACGGCGGCGTGTTCCTGGCGGCGGGCGTGTTGTTCCGCAATCCGCTCTACCCCGCGGTGATCATGCTGGCCTGGGAAGCGATCAGCGGCTTCGTGCCCCAGATGTTGCAGCACGCCAGCGTGATCTTCTACTTGAAGTCGCTCTGCCCGGTGACGGTGCCGGCAGAGATCCTCATGGGTAAGGGAAATCTCCTCTCCTTGCTGGCGGTGAACCCCACACCCGCATCCGCGCCCAGCGCTATCCTGGGGCTCCTCATTCTCTCCCTTGCTTTCCTGGTCTTGACGGGCCGACAAGTCCGGCGCATGGAAATTGATTACGGCACTGAGTAGGCCGACACCCATTGGCTGCACACCGGTCCGATTCCTTGACACTTGTCTTTGCAAAAGATTCGATCTCTCGGGTCGAGCCGATCCAAAAGGCGCTAATTCCCTCGACGAAGCGCCAAGGCGTAGTGGCTGAGCATGTTTCGAGGGTTCAGTTACCGCGACCACCCCGCTCTTGGGGGGACGGGACCGGACCCTCGTAAGTGAGGCGTAACCCCCAGTCGATATCACCTGGGAATGGGGGGAGCATTATGATGCCGACGACGCTCGACTGCAGCGTCCCGTTGCCGGCATCCTGCCACGTCCCGTCTCGCGGGTTGTACCACTGTGCCCGATATATGCTGTTCAGTTTGGCTCCGCGAATCTGGCTGCGGGGGCAGCCCTTCTCGAAATACACAAGGAAGAAGTTTCTGTCTGGCGTGCGGGCGCAGTAGGCCCAGCCTTGATAGGCGAGCAACTCGGCTGTCTTGTCGGGGGATACCAGGTCGGGGTTGGGAACCAGTTCCTGGTAGCGTGTCCCGATCGAAAATGCAAAGGTACGAAGGTGGTGCATTTGCGCCGCGGAATTCCATTGGAAGGCATCCCACATCTTGATAGGAGCAGCCGGCTCGATGTCCGCTCCCCAGATTCCTTCCGCTCCGTAGACATGCCCGCCAAGCCCCCCCGAAAGAAAACTCCCGTACATCGACGAGCGCACGAACTGATCGTCCTTTTTGGTGCCGCCCGGCGCCCCGTACTGGTAGCCCCGACCTCCGCCCAGCGATCGTGCGTCCACATATCCGGAATAATAGGGTTCGCCATTCAGAGCTGGCATCGGATTGGGGGCCTGAAAGATTTCGGTCAGATACCAGTAGTTGTTGTGCTCGCGCATGTTGCCGATCTGGTGTAGGGTCACCCAGGAATCGTCGCCCCAGTTTTCGAGTGTGGAGGGGTTGGCATTCGAGGAGAGCAGCGTGCCGAAAGGCGGCGGTCCATACCTCTCCAACACCACCCGAATCGCGGCCGTGAAATCGTCGGGGGAAACGGACTCGCTGATGATGTCGAGGTGGATGGGACTGAGAACCACATTATTGGCCTGATAGCGCGACCAGATGTACTGGATGAACCGCGAGTAGGAATCCGGCCACCGGTAGAATTTCTTCCAGCAAAGGCTGGCATCTCTCCGGGAGACCTCGATGAACGGCACGAAACCGTGCCCGTTCAGGTAGTCGATCTTGCGATCCAAGTAGCGGAAATATTCCGGGTTGATGCGATCCACGTCGGGAAACATGGTTTCGTATCCGGGGACCTTACCGGGGAATACGAAGGGCCTGCCGCCTTCGTTATCCATATTCTTGGCGCTGCCCGTGCCGAACTCGAGCCAGGCGGAGCGGACTGTTGTCCTCCCGGAATCGTTCATTACAACGTTCCAGGGCGCCCCATCCGTCATCCAGTTCGGGAACGCCGCGATGATATTCACCCAGTTGAAACCCTGGGCTTGGCGAAACCGCACGTAGTCCTTGAACCCGGCCGTGGGCCCTATCGGCCGCTCTTGGTCGTCGTCATACCAGCGGAAACGATTCGTCCCCGCGGCGTACCAAGTGTCGCCAATCACGAAAAACGGTGTTCCATCGGCCAGTTCCAGGGCGTGCTGGTTGGCGGTCGGATGCAGAAAGCCCCCGCGCAGCGGGTTCATGCGCTTCTCTTCCTCAGTCCAGCCGGTCGCAACGAACGATCCGCTCTGGCCGGCCAGGCCTTTATCGGGCGGATTGGAGCCACTGCGCCAGGTCCAGGTTCCCGGCGCCGTCGCCACCAGTCGTACGCGAAAAGTCCGCTCTCCATCCCAGAAGCCGTAAACCCGCCTCTTAAAGCCGGGACCGGTCAAGTCCACCCAGACTGTAATGTCGGTATAAGGGTTGGCAAAGGAACCGGCAGACGCAAAGACAAGTTCCTGTTTCTCCCATACGTGCAACCCGGCCAGCAGGCTAGGCGGGGCAGCCAGGACAAGTAGTAACGAGAGCCAAGCCCAACCGCGTACTGTCTTCATGGGTAAGTTCTCCTCACACATAGGAAGTTTGTCTTTCGCCAGAACCAGATCGGGTTCCCAAACTGCCTCGACCCTGGGTTACACGATGCCTCTTAATAGTGCGAGCGATTCGTGACTAACCTATGGAAATTGCAGGCGGTCGAGTTTCGGCGGTGGACATCATTGCCGACCGGCCAAATCCCGTTGCCCGCGGTCGTCCGAGTCAGTCCTTCCCAGAACCGGCGTCATGCTCCCACGCTCCAAAGGACCTACAAGTCTTGGAATGCAATCTCGCACTCTGCCCGACCCTATCCATGATGGATTCGAGTGAGAATCCCGATCCGTGCCTCATTCCGGCAGTGTCAAAGCCCTACATGTCCAATGTCCTTGCACGTTTGTTCTGGGCGAGGAAAGGGATGGGCATTGGAATGCTCGGATGAGGCTAAAATCATTCCCTTTCTGCTGGAAACCTAGGGGCGAACCAGTTCCCCTGCGTGCTTCTGAATCTTCCGGATAGCCTCAGCGATCTGATCCATGTCGCGGCGAGGTCCGAGCAACATCGTTTGGAAGAACCACACTGCTTCTTCACACAGTTTGTCGTTCTCCGGGCACGCGTTGCGCTCTTCCCAATGAACAATCTCTCGTTCGGAATAGATCGTCCGGTAGGCGCGGGAGTTGAGCGTCTCTTTTAGGAAGGGCTCTTTGTTCAGCGGGGCGTAGCCGCTCGCGCAGGGTATCCCTTCCTTCGCCAAGGCCTCAAGAAAGCGCGCCCGCGGGAGGTCGGCAAAGTGCGCCTGATCGTAGCAGAGCATGTAGAGGTGGTAGCCGTTGCGGGTGGTGCCCTCGTACATGCGGGCCGGGGAGATTCCCGGAATCTTGCGCAGCAGGCTGGTCAGATACAGGGCATTCTGCTCGCGCACCCGCGATTGCTCTTCCAGGCGAGTCAACTGTTGCAACAGCAGTGCGGCCTGGAACTCCGTCATGCGCAGGTTCGAGCCTTGCCGTGCATATTGAAAAGTTGCCCCGGCCGGACCGCGGCCCTGGTTCTGGAAACTCCGGCAAAACTCGTGCAACCCCGGGTCAGATGTCAGGATTGCCCCACCTTCTCCCGAGTTCAGATTCTTGGACGCCTGGAAGCTGAAGCAGCCCAGGTCTCCCAGAGTGCTGACCCGCCGGTCACGCCATGCGCCGGTGTGCGCCTGGCATGCGTCTTCGATGACCGGCAGCTTATGCTTTTTGGCGACTGCAAGAACTATGTCCATGTCCGCCGGATTTCCACCCAAGTGCACCGGCATGATGCAGCGCGTCCGAGCGGTAATCTTCGCCTCGATCTTATGGGCATCGACCTGGAAAGATTCCCGATCGGAGTCAACAAAAACCGGCAAAGCGTGTTGCATCAGGATGACATTGAGCGTAGCGACGAAAGTATAAGGCGGGAGAATAACCTCATCGCTGGGACCAACTCCCAAAGCGTTGAGAGATGCGTAAAGGGCGGTGGTGCCGCACGACGTTGCCACGCAATATTTCGCCCCCAAGGTTCTTGCCCAAGTCTCCTCGAAGCGCGTCGCATAGTGACCGTCGGATGACCGACACCAGTCCTTGCTGTGCAGCACTTCCATCCAGCCCTTTTCGTCGTTCTCCTGGATGACCGGCCAGGAAGGAAAAGGATCAGTCCTGACCGGTGTGCCGCCGAGAAGAGCTGGTTTTTCTCCTTCCGAACCTGTCGCGGCGACACGCGGAGACTCTGCCCCTACGGCCACTCCTAACCCTGTTGCACCTGCGGACATCGTGCGGAGAAAATGACGTCGCGTGAGACGGTTAACCATATGCCCTCCTCCAAACGCACTCGCCGGCGGCTGTCCCGCCCACAACAACTTCGCGTCTAGACGTTTCGCTGCGGACCTGCCGAATCAGATCGTGGACCTTTCCGATTATCGTTTCCTCAATGGTGGGAGCAAACGGGCCGGGTTGGCCGTAATAGACCATAGCGCCCCCGCCTTCGTAGCCGCCTTCCTTCAAAACGCGCAACGACGGGATATAGGAAAATACATCATTGCAGTAAGCCGCCACCCATAGCTTCTCCGCGCCCAGTTCCCTTTTCAGACGCAAGTCGTAATCCACCACCACCTCGCCCCCTAAGGCAACGAGCGTGAGATCCTGGCCGAATTGCCAGATTTCGAGAGGGTAAGGATACTCGGCGGGCAGATGGCCGCTGCGGTCCAGAGTCTTGAGCATCGCGCCGGCCCAGTTGCGATGGTACACGTCCTTGCTCTGGAGTTGGGCCTGTAACTCCTCGCGGCCAGGCGGGGTGGCAAAGGCGACGGGGAACTCTTCGTAGGCTGTCTTCAATGGCCCGAGGACCACTGGGAGTTCCCGGGCCAACACCTTCTCCACCGATGCAGCTAGCTCCTCGCCGTGTTGGCGGGCAAGTTCGATCGTCCCGCGTGGATACGGGTTAGCATCCCCACCGCAGCCGGAAAGGAAGAGGGCCGTGGCCCCCGGGTGGTGGTCTTGCAGCCAGGCTTGGGCACAACCCGCATAATCGCCGTTGAACTGCAGGAGATCCCGCGTCGTGGTGTTGTGACAAGCGTAACCGAAAACGACCGCCCGAAGCTTTCCATGTGGGTCATCGATGCGCAGTACCGGGACGTCGTGGTCCACGTGCCCTTCTCTGTTGACCCCTATCACTATTCCTTCATCCGTCCGCTCGCGGCGATTCATCGCAAAGGTGGCTTCGCCGTGGCCAAAGCTCAAACGGGCAGGGCGTAAGGACTTCAGAGATGCTCCGACGAGCATGACAATCTTGTCCTCAAGCTCGCTCGTGTATGCGCCCACGTCGGCCCATTGCTGCGAATCCATCGGATACATCAGCCCCAGCATCCCACCGATGACTGGACCACCATGCGTGTGCGAGGAACTCAGGAGCAACTGGTTGCGGGTCAGATGATGTTTGTGCTCCACCCGCTCGGCGATGTTATGGCTAACTTCCGCGGGAAAACCCAGCAAGTCACTCGTCACCAAGACGGCTCGCTCGCCCGTGGGGTCTTCCAAAGCCAAGGCTTTGGCGTAGAGATCCTGAGCTACCCCTTCCGACGGCCTTGTGCGACTGGCGTATCCGGCCATCCAGAGAGGCTTCGGCGGGGTAATGACCACCTGAGCGAGTCCGGCCTTCCAGGGCGGGTGCGCGGCAATGGCATCCGGGGAAAACTGGGTAGAAAGTCCCCACCCCGTTACCCCTGCCGAAACGTCGCGGAGAAAATGCCGTCGCGTTATTTGATCGCGCATGGACCTACCTGCTCCTGGGTTGCACAAGATTCAGCTCCTTGTGCCCATAGAATTCACGGACTGAAGGCAGGTTGCAGACCTGTTGGACCAGTTCATGAGAATCTCGAACGATGGTCTCCTCAATCGGTGGGGAGATTCGTGGGCACAAGTCAGCGTCTCAGCTTTGAGTGTCCTGTCGTCCCTTGCAGTCCCTACACCACCGGGTCCAGGGCACCGCTTCCAGGCGCGCCTTGCTAATCGGCTCCCCGCACTCTTCGCAGATGCCAAATCCCTCGTGCCGAATCCGTGTCAAGGCATCCTCTATGGCGAGCAAGAGGTTGCCGTCTGTCTGCTGCAGCCGGATCTGTGTGGCCGTGTCGGTTTCACTGGCGGCCATGTCGGCCGGATCCCCGCGAAGCTTCCCTGCGGTGATATTGATATCGGCCAGATTCTTCCCGGCAGAGAGTTCGTGCCGCTTTGAAAGGAGAATACTCTTATAGCGAAGTAGGTCGCTATTGTTCATGACAGCCGCTCTGTACCCCACGATTGCTGTTTATCCATAGCACCAGTTCTTGGATTATACAGCCAGACATGTGCTGCAACAGCAAGGTTTAGGGCGTCCAGTGTCGTTACGTCGACTTATTTACTGAGGCTTCAGTACTTCTCCCAATGCAGCACGTCTGAAAGGGGCCGCTTGCTCTTTTCCGGGCTTTCCGCCGGGTAGCCAATGGGAATCAGGCTGACCAATTTGTAGCCTTGCGGTGCTCCCACCAACCGGCAGATTTCCGCAGTATAGGGCTTTTTATCTCCGGCGACCCAGCACGAGCCTAAGCCGTGCGCGCGTGCGGCCAGGAGAATACCCTCCGTGGCGGCGCTGCCATCTTCGAGGTAATACTCCGTGTCCCTGCACAGGACGGGCACCCAGACCGGGCGTCCGCAACGAACTTTCCATAGTCGGTGGTATTGGCAATCCTGTGCAGTACCTCGGGATCCGTTACAGCGACGAACTCCCATGGTTGTATGTTGACGGGCGTGGCTGCCAGCCGCCCGCAATCGACGATATCCTCGATGATCTTTCTTGGTACTGATTCGCCCTTGTAGGTGCGGACCGAGCGGCGTGTTTTCAATACCTCAATCGCATCCATGGCTGCATCGTCCTTCCTGCGGTCACCCAAACCCCTCACGCAAGCAGGTTTGCGATTTACCCCGAACCCTTGATTGTCCGCGGTGACCACGACAAGGCTGTCACTTTGGGCGAACGACCTTGTCATCCGCACGCATGGCCTCTCGTAACGCCTGCACTTGGTTTGCCACCGGCGAATCCGCTAGGGCTCGCTCACAACCATGCTGCAATACGTTTAGAGCGAGATGCGGGACGAACATGTATGGCCCACGGAATCCAATGAGCAACTCTAGTGTTTCAGCATCCCCGTCTGGATTCATCGGTTGCCAGATCTCCGGCCATTGCGAATTGGCCTTCTTGAGTTCATTGACTCGCTGGAGCGCCTCGGCAGCGGACATCGCCGTACATCCGTGGAGGCGAGGGTCGGAGGACAAAACTTTGGGGGCCTCGCCAGTGCTGAGTCCGAGCAATCGCTTGAACCACCAGATGATAGCCATCTGCGTCTTCCTCCCTGCGGCCGAGCGCCCGCGGTCGGCGGCCGGAGAGCGAGCAGCGCGTGCACCGGGCCCGCTGCGGCATGTCGGTTAGGAGACATCGCTGACAAGTTCAGTAAGCTAGCAAAACAATTCGTCCTCCAGGAGTCTCATAAACCTATTGGCGTAGAACATGTCGGGCTCACGTCGAGATGCGCGGACGCGAATCTCGAATTGTGGGTTCTCAGGCTTGTCTGCGTCAAACAGGATCAGTCCGAGTCCCAAGGTGCGGCAGAGAACTTCCAATCGAGCGATGTCTTCCTCTTGTGGATGGTCTCCTTGCGCGTTGGCAGCATAGTCGCACCTCAATTTGGTCGCGATTCCACGCCATCAAGATTTGCCTAACAAGGGCCTTGGGTAATCTATCCACCTGGACAGCAGAGGGGTGGGCCCAAAATAAACTGAGGGCGCTGGTGTGTTGATTTCTAGGAAAACTGAAGGGGAAGTTCCCCTTGTTGTGGAATTCGGGTTGAATTACTTCAAGGAACAGGTCGAAGTATCGGCTGGCGACTCGCTAATTAGAGGACCACCCAAGGGGGGTTGGGCGGGGATCTCGGAAGATGGTGGTCCCAACTTGCCGGCTAGCAGCGCCCATCTTTTCAGAGTTTCCCCCACTCCCTAGGAGCCCGTCGGAGATAAGGTTTCCAAGTCTTTACCCTTTGCCGGCCTTGGTCTCATTGAGTCGGATGTTGGGCCTTTGACCCCGGCCAAGCCGACTGGAAGAGGACCTCGCCAAGTTGGGTCA
>Ga0208034_1000446_pt1 | contig 34367 bp, 30 predicted proteins | sample June2015DPH_8_10_FD_184699 | JGI IMG/M metagenome (GOLD analysis project Ga0208034, IMG submission 184699) | Peatland microbial communities from SPRUCE experiment site at the Marcell Experimental Forest, Minnesota, USA - June2015DPH_8_100... | ecosystem: Environmental > Terrestrial > Soil >...
TGCTCCAGGTTCAGCTTCTCTGCTTCGTGCACGCTGGTTGTCAATCCTCAGCATGCCACTCGCTCCAGGCTCATCTTGTGTTGGAAACTGCCTCCTCCTTCAGGCTCATCTTGTATTGGAAAAGACTCACTCTTTACAGGGCAGCGAGTCCAGCGTAGTATTCCCATCCGATGGAGATGGTGCTGGACCAAGTTTGTTCCACCTGCGGCAATGTACGATTGCCGGATGGACGGTTTTGTCTCTTCTGCGGAGACTTGCTTTCGGAGCCCACCTCCAGAGGTATAGTGTCTTCTCAATCTGCCAAGCCGCCAGTGCCTTCCACGCCAGCCGAGCTGGCTCTTCCTGCCTACGCTGGATTCTGGCTTCGGGTCTGGGCCGGTGCCATCGACGTAACCTTGGAGGTCGGCGGAGCGCTTGTCCTTACGTTCGTCATCGAGCTTGCGCGCCGCCGCTTTTTCCCCTTCGTGCCAAAGAACGCCGCCGGGATGGCTTTCATCCTGATACTGGCCGTCGGTTCGTGGCTATACTCTGCCTTCACCGAGAGTTCATCGTGGCGCGCCACCATCGGCAAGCGCGCCTTGGGTCTGCAAGTGATCACCGCGGAGGGCGACAGAATAGGGTTCGGTCAGGCGACGGTCCGCCATTTCATGAAATTTCTCTCCCTGTTCTTCTTGACCATCGGATTCATGATGGCGGGCTGGACCAAGCGCCGCCAGGCGCTGCACGACATGCCTACCGACTGTCTGGTCATCCGAGTGCCGCGGGGAAGAGGCCCTTCCTTGCTGCGCGGCGTAGACAGATTGCACGCACGACCTAAAGAGCATATGTGAGAACTAAATTTGGTATTTGCGAGTGGAGTTCCCTAGCAGAAAATCCAGCGCCATAGCCGGGGTCCCCGCTTCGCGCCGTTTTTGCGCGAAGTGGGGTGGAGGTAGGCGCGGAATAGCTTAGCCCAGCACGGAGCCGCAGGCGGAGTGCTGGATAAGGTGGAAAATACATCCGAGTCCCTTCAGGGACGACACAGTTTTCGCACGTCCTTGTTAGCCCGGGCTTCCGGGTTCTCGATCACCTGCGCTAAAGCGCGTGATCAAAGACGAACTTCTGCCCCCGCATGAATGCGGGGGCTTCCACCGTGTGGCCTACACCCACTCCAGCGCGCCCTTCTTCCAAATCCAGATGTATCCCACGATCAGGATGCCGAGAAAGATCAGCATCTCCAGCAAACCAAACAGGCCCAGTAGCTTGAACTGCACCGCCCAGGGAAACAGGAAGATGGTCTCCACGTCGAAGACTACAAACAGAATGGCCACGATATAAAAACGGACGGTGTAGCGGCCACGCGCGCTGTCGAAGGGCGTGATGCCGCATTCGTAGGGCATCAGCTTGGTTTTGAACGGGTTACGGGGGCGGACGATGTAGAAGAGGGCAAGCGTTCCGGCCGCCACCAGAAACGCCAGGAAGGCGAAAATGAACATCGGTACATAGTTCTGCGGCATAAAGCGCTTTCTCGATGGTCGCGCCGAGGCACGACCCGGATATGAACGAACGCGCCACTATACCGCGCTTCGGGACGCGATTCAATGACATGCGTCACAAAATCCGCTGTTCGCTGTTCGCTTTTCGCGTTCGGCTCGTCGCTGAGCTTTCAGCCGTCAGAGGCTGCGGAAGGGGCGACGCTCGGGTAGCGCGGAGCCCCAGAGCCTGCCCTGAGCGGGCCCCTCATTTTCACTGTCATCCCGACCGAGTGGAGGGACCTGCTTTTCCGACCTTCTTGCGTCCCGCCCCCCGTAAACTCCGAAAACTGCTACACAATCTATAATCAGATTTCTTTACTGTTCGCCTCGCCAGAAGCGGCGGACCAGGAATCACCTTGCCACTTGACCAGAAAATCTACGAGCTCAGAAAAGAAAAGCTGAAGCAGATTGAAGCGCTGGGACAGCTGGCCTATCCCTATCGCTACGAAACCACTCATACCATTCCCCAGATACTGGAAGAATACTTGCCCAAGACCGGGCCGGAGCTTGAGTCACCACGGGTGAACGTCAGCGTTGCCGGACGCCTGATGTCCATTCGTGTACAGGGGAAAGCGGGCTTCGCCCACCTGCAACAGGGCGGCCGGCGCTTGCAGATTTACGTCCGCCTCGACAACGTCGGCGAAAAAGCGTTTCAGCTTTACAAGCTGCTCGACCTCGGCGATTACATCGGGGTCAAGGGCTATCTCTTTCGCACCCGCACCAACGAGCTGACCGTCCACGTGGAGGAGATCACCTTCCTGGTGAAGGACCTGCTTCCCCTGCCCGAAAAATGGCACGGCTTGCAGGACGTGGAGACGCGCTACCGGCGCCGCTACGTTGACCTGACGATGAATCCCGACGTGCGCGAGGTCTTCCTGAAACGCGCCAAAGTGGTGCAGTCGATGCGGCGATTCCTCGATACCAACGGCTTCATCGAGGTTGAAACCCCGATGATGCATCCCATCGCCGGCGGCGCGGTGGCCAAGCCGTTCATCACCCACCACAACACGCTTGACGTCGATCTCTATTTGCGCATCGCCCCCGAGTTGTACCTGAAACGGCTGGTGGTCGGCGGCATGGACCGGGTGTACGAGATCAATCGCAACTTCCGCAACGAAGGCATCTCGACCCAGCACAATCCCGAGTTCACCATGCTGGAGTTCTACATGGCCTACGCCGACTACCGCGACATGATGGACTTTACCGCGCAGATGCTGGCGCAGGTGGCGCGCGACGTAAATGGCACAACCATCGCCCAATTCAACGGGCACGAAATTAACTTTGCCAACTTCCAGCGCCTCTCCATGCGCGAGGCCATCATCAAGTTTTGGCCCGAGAACGATGGCGAGAGGCCGGAGATGGCTGATTTCTCCAGCGCCGAGCAGATTGCCGCCATGGTGCATCGCTACAACGCGGCGAATCCGCACATCCCGTACGATCCGGTCGCACCCATGGGCAAGACGATAGCCGAAATTTTCGAGTTTGTCGCCGAGCCTCACCTGATTCAGCCAACCTTCATCTACGATTTCCCTCTCGCGATTTCGCCGCTCTCGAAGAACAAGCGCGAGCCGGAAGAGAACGCCGATTGGGTCGAGCGTTTCGAAATCTTCATTGGCGGCCTTGAGATCGGCAACGCTTTCAGCGAGCTGAACGATCCCGAGGAGCAGCGCCGGCGCTTCGAGGGGCAGCGCGGCGAACGCGCGCGCGGCGACGAAGAAGCCCACCAGATGGATGAGGACTATCTTCGCGCTTTGTCGTACGGATTGCCGCCTACCGCGGGTGAAGGGGTCGGCATCGATCGCCTGACCATGCTGCTGACCGATTCGCGTTCCATTCGCGATGTGATCCTCTTCCCGCTGCTGCGTCCCCTGAAGCGCGAAGAGGAAGAGGAACTGGACAGCACCGAGGAAGACGAAGACGCGGCGAAGAGCTAGGAGTTGGCAAATGGCAAATGCTTGGTGCTACGATGGTAGCCGAGATGGCAAGCAGAGCGCCCATCAGATCTTCCGGGGAAGCACGGGTCCGCAAGTTGCACGTGCTGAAAGGCCAGTTCTTCACCCCTGCTACCCGCGCGGCACGTATTGGCAAGTCGCGGACAGCCTTAGATACGCCGTCGAAACTTCACCTCAGCCGAGACCAATGGAAGGCTGCCGCAGAGAGCCCTGAGTTCGAGGAAGAATTCTAGGCGATGCCGGTTCAGCCGTTGCCGGTACTCGAACACCCTCCGATAAAATTGCCCCTCTTGCGAGGGACGCCAGTGTTCAAGGAGAAGAGGGGTTGGTAGTGCGGGAAAACTTATTTCGCCAGAAGCTGGCGCAGGCGCAGCCGAGCCTGGTGAAGTCCGAGGCGCGATTCCTCATCGCTTAGGCCCAGAGTGCGGGCGATGCGCGCGTGATCATAGCTTTCCACGTCGTGCATCAGGAAGATCATCTTTTCCGTGGGGGGCAACTGGATCACGGCGCGTTCCAGGTCCACGCGCAGCGTATTACGGCGCACCGACAAGACTCGCTCGCAGGGAGCGCAGTTCAACGTCAGCGTTCCCAGCGGCATATACTCGCGCAGCTCGCTAATCAGGCAACGATCAATCTCTTCCGCGGTTGGGGTATCGGCCTTGGCAAAGGCGCGGCAGAAAGCGTGGCTCATCAACTGAGCCGCATCCAATTCGTTGTCCGTCATCCAAAACGCCAGCGCATACACGCGATGGCGGTTCAGCTCGTAGGTTTCGTTGTAGCGGTCTACGCTGCGCGGCAATACCGCTGGCATGTAGGTTGCAAAGCCGAGCATTTTTGCTTCCTGGACAGTGGTCATGGTTTCTCCCTCAGCGAATTCTGGCCCGGCGTGGGCCAGCCTGGTTTCGAGTGCTTCGGATAGCCCGAAGGCGTCGAGTTGCTCGCTTCGCTTGCTCTGTCTGCTCGTCAACGCCTCAATACTGAGCAATCGGGGTGCCCAAAACTTTGGATCGCGGAACGTTCTGTTCAAAATATGGCTAACCTGCTGAAAGCGTTGGGTTAACAGGTATCGCTGGTGAGTGAAGTGCAACTGATGATGCAGGGGACAAGGGTGTGTTAATTTGCTCCTGCTAGGTAATTTTGGGTTCCACCTACCCTAAATCGGCATCACAATGCCAACTGTTCTGGGGCGTGGGATGTAACTTTTTCAAGTTTGTAGCCCAGCCTTACCCCCGAGGGACGCATAGCCGATTGGGTGCCTCATGCATTATTTTTCTAGCCATCCGAGCCGAAGTGGATAAAAATCGAACCAACGACCGTCAGCACCATTGCCGAACAAGGGCTTCCTAGTATGGCCGATGAACGCATGGCCGATGAACGCATCCTGGTAGTCGACGACGAGAATTCCATCCGGGAAGTCGTGTGCTCGATCCTGAACCAGGCGGGTTTCGACTGTCATCCCGTCACCTCGGGGGAGGAGGCGCTGGCGCGGTTACATACCGACGCCGGTTACTCGATGGTGTTGTCGGACCTGATCATGGAAGGGATGGACGGGTTGTCCCTGCTGGCGCGGATCCGTTTGGAACATCCCGACATTCCGGTGGTAATGGTCACCGCTGTCCACGACATTTCCGTCGCCCTGGCTGCCATCCGAAACGGCGCCTACGACTATTTGCCGAAGCCCTTCGAGCGCGAACAATTGCTGGCCATCGTTCGCCGGGCCATGGAAAATCGCCGTCTGAAACAGGAAAACCTGGCCTATCAGACCAAACTGGAGTCTCTGGTTGCGGCGCGCACCGACGCCCTGCGTAGGGCCCTGGCCGACCTGGAGCGCTCCTATGACATCACCTTGGAGGCGCTAGGTGACGCGCTCGATCTGAAAGATGCCGAAACCGAAGGTCATTCCAAGCGCGTGACCGCCTTCACCATCGCCATTGCCCGAGCCATGGAATTGCCGCACGACAACATTCGCGTTATCGCCCGCGGAGCGTTTCTGCATGATGTCGGCAAAATGGCGATCCCGGACGCGATCCTGCGCAAACCCGGCAGGCTAAGCCCCGAAGAGCAGGAGATCATGCGCCACCATGCCCAACTGGGGTACCAGATTTTGCACCGAATCCCCTTCCTGCGCGAGGCGGCCGACATTGTTTACTCACACCAGGAATGCTTCGACGGGAGTGGCTATCCCCGCGGTCTAAAGGGCGATCAGATTCCCCTGGGGGCGCGCATTTTCGCCATCGCTGACACCTTCGACGCCATTACTTCCGATCGGCCCTATCGCGCCGCGCAATCCATTCCGGCCGGGCGGCGAGAAATTGAGCGCAATTCGGGACGGCAATTCGATCCGGAGATTGTGCAAGTCTTCCTCTCCATTCCAGATCACATATGGCAGGAGTTGCGCAATGAAATTGGCGTCCCGACCCCGAAGTAACGCATGGCAGCAAAAGGGATCTCGCCGCGACCGGGATGAGTTGTTAGGCTGATGCTGGGGCTGGTTCAGGTCCACAGCCCGTTCATAAAGGAGGCAAGGGATGAGTGCAGTTCTATCGGACGCCGAGCTTCAGCAAGCCCTGCAGAAGCTTCCCGGCTGGAGGAAAAATGGAAATGCGATTGAGCGCAATTTCCAGTTCGCAAACTTCGTGCAAGCGATGGATTTCGTGAACCAGATCGCCGAAGCAGCCGAAGCCGTGAACCATCATCCTGACATCCACATCAGCTACAACAAGGTGACGATGGCACTGGTCTCGCACGACTCCGGCGGAGTCACGCAACGCGATATCCGGATGGCAGGAAAAATCAACGAACTGGCGCCTTCTACGGCGTCCACTTAGAAAAAGCCACCAGAATTACCGGCGGCCCCGATCTCCGACAGTCAATTGCGCCCGGGGATCGCTCATTGTCCGAGTTCGGTTCGCGGCTCCAACGATTCTGCAATGCGATTCAAGGCGGCCTGGATGCGATCCAGTTCGCTCTGCGCGCTGTCATTCCATTCCAGCCAGCGCTCCGGCACCTCGTCGAGATTTTCAGACATGGCGCGCAAGCTGTTTCTGCCGCGCTCGCTCAGCAAGAACGCCCCAATACTTCCGAGCCCCAACACTGTAAGTGGCACATACCATCTGCGCATCGGCCGCTCCTTATCCGACTCCGCCGTGGAAATACAACTAACCGCAACTTACTTGGTTGGATTTGCTTTTTCAACATTTGGATGACACCCTGGGCGCGAAACTAAGTGTCAAGTTTGATTCTGGGAATCGGGAGCACGAGGTGACCTTCTCGGGAATGTCGCGCAAGAATGGCAAGTTCCAGCGTTCTTTCCAGGAAGGCATTCGGCGGACCGGCGTTGGTCAAACCCAGCCCGCCAGACTATGATTTCGAAGGGAAAGGAGCCACGCCCACCGCAGTTTCGGCCGCTCTACGGTTGGCTTGCGCTGGAGAACGCGTGGCGCCCAGGTGCTCTCATGCGACTCAGAAGTTGGCAGTTCATCGTGTTTTCACTACTCGCTTTCACGGCAATGCTGTTCACCGTCGCTCCCCTGGGGGCCCAAGACCGCTCGGCAACTCCCATACCCAACACGGTATGGGTCGGCGCTGACGGCAAGTACGAAGCCCAGCCCGACACCGTGCTGCTGCAATTTAATATCTCGGCACAAGAAGATAAGCAGCAGGACGCGAACCAGAAGGCCGGTCGCGCCGCCGACCAAGTCCGGCAGCTCCTGCGCTCCAACGGGCTCGATCCCAAGGACGCCCAGGTCGGCCAGTTTTCGGTGCAGCCGGTGTATGACTATAAGAACCCGAAACGTAAGCTGGTCGGCTATCGGGTGGACACCAACATCAGCATTAAGCTGAAAGACTTCTCCAAAGTGGGGCCGATTACCCAGGGACTCTCCGACATGGAGGACGTGACCGGCAATCAGTCGCTCAGCTATCTTCTCGACGATATGGAAGCCGCCAAAATCAAGGCCGTGGAAGATGCGTTGGCGCGCGCGCGTGCCGAGGCCGACGCGGTCGCGCGATCCAGCGGCCGCACTCTGGGCGAACTCTCCTATGCGTCGGTTGACACCTATGAGCCCAGCCCAGTCCGCCCGATGGCGTTCGCTCAGGCAAGGGTAGCGGGGGCGATGGCTGCTCCTGCTCCTCCCACGGCTGAGTTTGGGGCGCAGAAGATCACGGTTACTGCGCACGTGAACGCTTTGTATATGCTGAAATAAGCGAGCGCGACTTTCCTCGCGATGGGGCGTTCAATGTACTACGTGGAAAACTTGTTGTCCTGGGAGGATACATGAGAGCAGCAGCAGTTCTGCCGGCTGTTTTTCTCGGCGCTGCGACCATCCTGGTCTCAGCGCAGAACTGGGATGGCACGCCTCAACTCACATCGCGCACGGCTCCGGTCGCACAGCAGGACAGCTCCGCCGCTCCCGCCGACGCGATCACGGTCCCCTCGGGCACGCGAGTTCCCCTCATCATGAAGCAGGGCCTTACCACCAAGAACGCCCGCCCGGGCGATCCGGTTTACGCGGAAACTTCGTTTCCCATCGTGATGAAGGACCGGATCGCGATTCCACCCGGTACCTTCGTGCAGGGAGAAATCCGCAGGGTGCAGCGTCCGGGCAAGGTCAAGGGCCGCGCCGAATTGCAGATGAGCTTTACCTCCATGATCTTCCCCAATGGCTATACCTTGCTGCTGCCGGGCGCTGTGCAGGGAACTCCCGGCGATCAAAACACCGCAGGCGTTAAAGACAAGGAAGGAACCATTCAGGGGGAAGGCAATAAGGGAAAGGACGTCGGCATCGTAGTCGGCACCGCGATCCCAGGAGCTGGAATTGGGGCCATTGCGGGCGGGGCGAAAGCCGCAGGCATTGGGGCCCTCAGCGGTGGCGCGCTCGGATTGGCCACTGTCCTCTTCACGCGCGGGCCCGAAATTAACCTCGCGGTGGGAGACTCGATCGAAATGGTGCTGGAACGCAGCATAACGATTGACCAAGCCAAGGTCCGCAGAGCCGCGCAATAGAGGATGGTGGATAATTTACGTCGACTTCCACAATCCTTCGCTTCGGCCGATCTTACGCTTTGAAGGGGCACGGCTTCAGCCATGCCGTAACCAATTGTTATTTATGATGGCTTTAGCCACTGAGGGACTTCGGTGTTGAGGCGAAGTCCGACTTCCCTCAGGGGCTGAAGCCCAACTCTCTGCGCTCACAACGGCACGGCTAAAGCCGTGCCCCTTCAAAGCTACCGAAACAGATGAATAGTCCAAGTGAAGCGCCGCACCAGCGAGCCTACTCGCGGATTGTTCATGAGCCTCACTCCTCAATAGATCAAATACTTCTTCCTCACCTGCATGAACTGCTCGATCCCATCGCGCCAGTCGTCGGCGATGCGCCGCGGGTCTTGCCCCGCTTGCAGCGCCGTGAACGCCGCCTGATTCGCCAGCAACGGTTTCATATGGGCCATGTCAAACCCAGTCGGGGCCGCATCGTGCAGGGCCGCCGCCAACTCCAGCCCCAATTCAGGGGCGTCCAGAACTTCCCGATTGGTAACGATGATGTTAACTCCTTCACACTCCCGGCGAGCATAGGGTCCGCCGGCCGGCGTGAACGTAATTGGCACAAAGCGTACCCCGGCGATGTGGCGCGCATTCAGGTACGCAGCCATCCTCTTCGCGCCTACCCAGGGCGCCCCCACTACTTCGAAGGGAGTGTCCGTGCCCCGGCCCACCGAAACATTCGTTTGTTCGATCAATGCCACGGCTGGATACAGCGTCGCCTGGTTCAGGTCGCGCAGGTTGGGCGAGGGACTCACCCATAGCTGCGATGTTGAGTCGAACCAGTCGCCGCGCATCCAGCCTTTCATGGGCACCACCGTGAGATTGGCGTTGATGTTCCGCTCGGTGTTGTACAGCTTGGCCAACTCGCCAATCGTCATACCGTGCCGCACGGGCACGGGATGGTAATTCACAAAGCTCTCCTGCCCTTTATCGGAAACCGGGCCTTGAACGTAAGCCCCGGTGATGGGGTTGGGACGGTCGAGCACCACGATCGGTTTCGCCAGCGTGGCCGCAGCCTCCAGAAAATATCCCAGCGTCGTCTCGTAGGTGTAGAAGCGAACGCCCGCATCCTGAATATCGAACACCAGCACGTCCAGCTTGCGCAGCACATCGAGCGGCGGGCGGCGCTTGGCATCGGTGCCGCCATACACGCTGTAAACCGTAACTCCGGTCGCCCCATCTTTCGTGTCAGCGATGTCAGTTTTGTCGGAGGTCCCCTGTACGCCATGTTCGGGACTGAAAATGGCGCTCAGTTGCAAACCGCGTGCATGGGCCAGGATGTCAATTGTGCGGTTGCCACGACTGTCGATCCCGGTTTGGTTAGTGACCAATCCTATCTTTGGCGTTCCAGCACCGGGAACTCGCAAGGCGTCAAAATTGTTGGCCTCCAGTTCGTCAATCCCGTTGGACACCTGACCGTTGCGAACCAGCACGCGGCGGCTGGCGACTGCCGCTTCGTTGTAGCCGGTAATGCGCGACAGCCGCATCTTCTGCTCTTCGCTGGGCTGAAGTTGCAACGCGGCGGCAACTGCGGTGGCCACTTCGGTGCGCAACGTAATTACGTTACCGTCCTTGATATGCACCGCGTTGGTGAGCAGGATGATGTAGGTATTGGTGGTCGGATCGATCCAGAGCGACGTACCGGTGAAACCGGTGTGCCCGAAAGAACCCACGGGCAACAGCTCACCACGATTGGAAGAAAACGGTGAATCGATGTCCCAGCCCAGTCCGCGCACGTCCGTCAGGTTGGGCGGCTGTTGCGGGGTCGTCATCTTCTCGACGATCCATGGCGAAAACACGGGCGCGCCACCGTTCAGCAGCGCTTGGGCGAACTTCGCCACGTCATCGGCGGTCGAGAATAGTCCGGCGTCACCGGCAACTCCTCCCATCCGGCGCGCAGTAGGATCGTGGACCACGCCGCGCAGCATCTGGCCAGTGCGCTCGTCGCGTTCGGTGGGCGCAATGCGAGGCTTCCAATCTGCGGGGGGAAGAAAACGCGTCGACGTCATGCCCAGCGGACCAAACATATAGGTCTGCGCATACTGATCGAGCGGCATGAGGCTGACGCGCTGCACCAGTTCGCCCAGCACTACAAAATTGATGTCGCTGTACACGAACATCGAGCCCGGCGGATTCATCAACTTCTCGGCATTGGCGCGCGTATAACCCTCCTCCAGGCCGCTCCAATACTGCTTCAAGTCGAGGTCGGGCCGCAGGCCGGAGTAGTGCGTCAGCAACTGGCGAACGGTCACGTCGTCTTTGCCGTTCTGCGCGAACTCAGGAATGTATTTGGCAACCGGATCGTTCAGCTTCACCTGCCCCAGCTGCACCAGGCGCATTACGCAACCGGTGGTGGCCATCACCTTGGTCAGCGATGCCATGTCGAAGATGGTATCGACGGTCATCGGCTCCTTGCTGGGATCGAGCGCGCGATAGCCGAATGCCTTGCGATAAACGAAATTTCCGTTGTGCCCGACCAGCAGCACCGCTCCGGGCGCGCGCCCTCTCTCGACCGCATCTTTGAGCAGCGCGTCGAGCGGCGCAAAGCGGTCTGCCTGGTTGACGGCGGTTGACGGCGCGACGGCAGGACTGGACGCCTTCTGCGCTACAAGAAGCGCGCCCCTGGTTAGCAGAAGACCGAGGAGAAGAAGCGCAATGACGGGCCAACTACGAAGCCTCAATGGGTGCAAGACCTTTCTTGATCTGGGAATTGCCGCGCCATTGCGCGGGCAAGCTATTATAAGTTGCACTCGCCTCCAGAGGTGCTTCTGAACCAACCGCCGCAACAACTCGCAGACCTGCCACCTGCTTTCGATCTCCAGGAAAAGCAGTTCGCGCGGGCTTTTGCCGTGGTCCGCGAAGCCATCGAGCAACGCGCCTTCCCCGCGGCGGCGCTGGCCGTCACTCATCGCGGCTCGCTGATTGCGCTGCGCGGATTTGGCCGCTTCACTTACGTTGACGACGCTGCTCTGGTTCAGCCCGACACCATTTTCGATTTGGCGTCACTGACCAAGGCCGTGGCGACTACGGCCGTGGCCATGCTGCTGTACGAGCGCGAACAATTGCCGCTGGACATCCCCTTGGGGCACTTCCTTCCCGATTTTGTCGCACGAGCGCCCAGGCATCAGCAGGCCATGCGAGACGCGGTCACGCTGCGCATGCTGCTCGCCCACTCCAGCGGGCTGCCGGCCTACGAGAAGCTGTTTGAGGTTGCCGGCTCTCGCGACGAACTTATTCGGGCCGCGCTTACCACGCGGCTGGTGGCCGAGCCCGGCACGCGCGCCGAGTACAGCGACATAGGCTTCATCCTGCTGGGAGAAGTGCTGGCCCGCCAAGCTGGCCTGGCGCTCGACCTGTTCGCGCCGCAGGAGATCTTCACCCCGCTTGGCATGGCCCACACACGATTCAATCCGCCGCCGGAGTGGAAGCCCCGGATTCCGCCCACGGAGAATGATCGCACCTTTCGCAGGCGCATCATCCAGGGCGAAGTGAATGACGAGAACGCCTTCGTGATGGGAGGCGTCGCCGGACACGCCGGCGTTTTCGCTCCGGCAATCGATATCGCGCGCTTCGCGGAGTGCATGTTGCGCGGCGGAGCGCCCATCTTCAAGCCGGAAACGGTACAGCTATTCACTCGGCGAGTGGAATCGCCTAGCGGTTCGTCGCGGGCGCTGGGATGGGACACTCCGTCGCCGCCGGCATCGTCGGGCACTCATTTTTCTCCGGTATCGTTTGGGCATCTCGGATTCACCGGCGCCTCCCTGTGGATCGATCCCACACGCCAGCTTTCGGTGACGTTGCTGACCAACCGCACCTGGCCTAACCGCATGTCGCAGGCCATCCGCCAGGTCCGGCCTCTTGTGCATGATGCCATCGTCGAGGCGCTGGAGGAGTGAGCAAACAAGGCTGCCTTCGTTGCCAAAAATTCTCCCTGGAATCGACCGATTTCCTGGGGTTACCTGTTGCCCCGCGGCAAACGGACGTGTAAAGTTCCCAAGATGTTCGGGCAGTGCGGACCTTCCGGTCGGCATCCAAGGTCTTCATAATGACCCGGGGCCTTATTGAGTGCGGCATAAGTGATGTCGGGTTTTACGATTTCTGAGTTGTCATCACGAACGGCCGAACCGGGGTCCCCAACGAGCGCCGTTTTTGCGCTTGTTGGGGTAAAGTTTAGGCCGTGAGCGATCTGCTTTTCCCCCAGCGGTTGTTGCATGCACAAACAACAGCAGATTCCTCGCTTCGCTCGTAATGACAATTCCAGAGGCGAACGTTAAGCAGCAGGCTCCCAGCGACTCCGGCCCCCAATCCTCGTAGAATGAGGTCTGCGCTGTGATTCAAAAATTTGGCGTTCGCAGCGTCGGTTTAGAGCTTCCTTATATGGACAAGTTTGTGGTTCGCGGCGGAAATCCGCTGTTGGGCACAGTGCGCATCAGTGGCGCCAAGAATGCCGCCCTTCCGGCCATGGCCGCCGCCCTGCTCAGTGAAGAACCCGTCATCCTGGAAAACGTTCCCCAGGTGCGCGATATCGAGACCGAGCGCAAACTGCTGGCGGCGATAGGCGCCGAGGTGGAACTGGGCTACGGCCGCGCCCAGCACCGTACCACCATCTGCTGTCGCAACCTGGTGAATCCCGAAGCTTCCTACGAACTGGTCAAAACCATGCGCGCCTCCACCCTGGTTCTGGGCCCGCTGGTCGCCCGCATGAAACACGCTCGTGTTTCTTTGCCGGGTGGATGCGCCATCGGCGCCCGCCCGATTGATCTTCACCTCAAAGGGCTGGAGAGGTTAGGGGCGCGAATTTCGCAGGAGCATGGCTACATCGAGGCGCGTGCCGAGCGCCTGAAGGGCGCGCGCGTCGTCTTCGAGAAGATCACGGTGACGGGAACCGAAGACTTGATGATGGCGGCGGCACTGGCCGAAGGCGAAACCATTCTAGAGAATTGTGCGCGCGAGCCGGAGGTCGGCGACCTGGCAACGCTATTGAACAAGATGGGTGCGCAGATTGCCGGCGCGGGCACGCACACCATCCGCGTGCAAGGTGTGGAGAAGCTGCATGGCGCGCGTCACCGCATCATCCCTGATCGAATTGAAGCCGGCACTTTCATCGTCGCGGGCGCGCTGACCGGAGGGGACTTGCTGGTCTCCGGTTGCGATCCTCGTCATCTCGGTGCGCTGCTCCAGAAGCTGGAGGAGTGCGGGGTCCAAGTGCGGACCAACGGCGACAGTGTTCGCGTCACCGGCGACGGCCCGTTGCGGGCTGCCGACATGGTCACCGAAGAATATCCCGGCTTTCCCACCGATATGCAAGCGCAGTTCATGGCGCTGGCGACCCAAGCCGAGGGCGTCAGCATCGTCACCGAAAATATTTTTGAGAACCGCTTCATGCACGCCCAGGAACTGGTGCGCATGGGCGCCAACATCAGGATCGAAGGAACGCGCGCGGTGGTCCGAGGCAAAACGCCGCTCAGTGGCGCGGCCGTGCAGGCCAGCGATCTGCGCGCTTCCGCATCGCTGGTGTTGGCCGCCCTGGTCGCCGAGGGCGAAACCATCATCGACCGTGTTTACCATATCGACCGTGGCTACGAGCGCATCGAAGAAAAACTGCGGGGAGTGGGTGCCCAGATCCGCCGCATCGGAGAATTCCTCCCCAAGCGGGTGGCAACGCCAGCGGCTGCTGGATGAGGTCAGGGACGCGCGAGCTATCGCTCCAGAAGCCCCTCCAGATCGGCAAAGAAGCTAGGGTAGGAAATGGCGACGCATTCCGAGTTGCTGATCAGGGTTTCTCCCTGCGCCCGAAGGGCGGCGATAGCGAAAGCCATCGCAATGCGGTGGTCTCGAAAGGACTCGATTTCCGCGCCGTGTAGCTGCTGACCACCGGGAATGCGCCATCCGTCGTCAGTTTGCTCGATTCGCGCTCCCATCGCCCGCAGGTTCTGGGTGACCGCGCTCTGGCGGTCCGATTCTTTGACGCGCAGCTCGCCGGCATCCCGGACTTCCAAACCCGCCGTGTAGGGGGCAATGGCTGCCAACACAGGCAGCTCGTCGATCAGCAGCGCAGTCTGCGCTCCCGCAATCGTCACCGGCTTGGCTGTGCCGGGAACCAGCGTAATCGTGCCCAATAGCTCTCCGTGTTGCTCCTCCACGCGCACCATGGAGATGCGGCTGCCCATGGCGGTCAGCACGTCGAGCAAAGCCGAGCGCGTGGGGTTGAGCGACACGCCGTCGATCACCAGGTTGGACTCGGGGAAGACAGCGGCGGCGCACAGGAAAAATGCGGCCGAGGAGATGTCTCCCGGAATGTAGGCTTCCAGCGGATGCAGCGTCTGACCGCCTTCGATGGTCACCGTGTTTCGCACCCGGTCAACTTTGGCGCCGAAGGCGCGCAGTGCGAGCTCTCCGTGATCGCGTGTGCGCATCGGCTCGGTTACCGATGTATGGCCGTCAGCAAGCAATCCGGCGAACAGCAATGAAGTCTTGACCTGCGCGCTGGCGACGGGGACTAGATACTCGATACCGTGCAACCGGGCGCCAGTGATGCGCAGCGGCGCGCAGCCGCTTTCGGTCGAATGAATCTGGGCGCCCATCCTGGTCAGGGGTTCAATGATTCGGCGCATGGGCCGACGCGAAAGTGACTCATCACCGATTAGTTCCGTGGTGAACGGCTGGCCGGCAACGAGGCCCGACAACATCCGCATGGTCGAACCGGAATTGCCGCAATCGAGCGGCACGTCGGGGGACCGCAATTGCGGACCAATTCCGTCAATTACCACCGCTCCCTGTTCGTCGCGCTCGACGTTGGACCCCAGAGCGCGGACGCATCCAAGAGTACTGGCGCAATCGGCGCCGGGCGAGAAATTCTGGAACCGCGACTGCCCGGCGGCTACAGCGGCAAGCATGGCGTAGCGGTGAGAGATGGACTTGTCGCCTGGGACGCCCACACTTCCCAGAATATTGCGCGCGGGATGTACGGTGACTGGTCTGGTGTCATGCATTGGTTGTCTTGAAGCTTAGTAGCGGTAGATGCGAATGACGCACTGAAAACGAGAATCAATTCCGGGCCGCTGACGGGTGCAATCCAGTATGCCGAGGCGCGTAGACCTCAACCGCGTGAAGCTTCTTGCCTTCCGGGGGCCAGATTACCGGCGTGTGCTCGCCTCGGCCTTAGCTTCCAGCAGGGCTTCCGGAGTCACCTCGCGAATACGCACGCCACATACAAACCTGGGCGTGGTCGGGCCGCGTCCCCAGCGATTTACGTCCCAGTGCGCGCGAACAAACTTTGCCTTTGGGGTGGCCGTCAAATCCACCAGCAGCGGATATTCGCCAACGTAAAACTTCTGCGGCAACGTTGCGGCAGGTTTCGCCTCCCATGTGGCGCCATCGGCAGAGGTGAACAGGCCGATCTCGATTGACTCCTGTTCGATCACCTCGTTGATGGAGAGGGTCACGAGAAAAACGGGGTTTGCAGCGCCACTGACGTCCAGCGCTTCACCATCACCCTTAGCGGTGACTACAGTCCTTTCCGGTACAAGCAAGGCATCCAGCATAGCGAATCTATTCTACCGAAGGGAGGTGCTGGACAAAGGTGACAAAGGTCACAAGCGCGAACTAGCCGGAAGGCTAACGCCGCACGAGTCCGTCAAGGAATGTTCGCAGCAGCGCCGCGAATTCCGCCGGCTTCTCGCGGGCGGCATAATGGCCCGTCTGGGAGATGACCTGCAATCGGCTGCCGGGGATCTGCTGCCGCATCAGTTCGAATTCACTGAGCGGGATGCTGTCTTCATCGCCTGCAATGAGGAGAGTGGGCACATTGACGGTTGCCAGCATTGCCACCGAATCGGGGCGCTCGGCCATCCCGCGTTGCACGCCAGCTATGTCTTCAGCCGACATGCTCTGCATCATCCTGCGAGCCGCATCAACGATGTCCGGGCGGTTCGAGCGGGTGGCCCGCGACAACAGCTTCGACAGCATTTCCTCGATGAAGCTGTCCGTGCCCTCGCGCAGCACTCTGTCGGCGAGCTGCAACCGGCTCGCTTTGCCCTCGGGTGTCTCGGCTCCGGGACGCGTATTGGCCAGCACGAGAGCGGCGACCTGGTCCCGGTATCGGCGCCAGAACTCGAAGAGGAGATAACCACCGATGGATACGCCAACAAAGAACGCCTTGCTGATGCTTTCTTCGTGACACAGCTTGGACAAGTCGTCGGCGAGCTTCTGCATGGTGACCGGCCCTTCGCCCAGTTCGGAGTCGCCATGCCCGCGCAGATCGGGAAGGATCAGCCGGTATCGCGTACTGAGTTGCGGTGTTACTGGGTCCCAGAAGTGGCGGTTCAGCGGGAACGGGTGCAGCAGCACGACGTCGGGGCCGTTCCCGGCGACTTCGTAGTAGAGCTGCGCGTCGCCGCTGCGAAAGGTGGGCATGGGAAGAAGCAACTAGCAACTAGCGATTAGCACTCAGCCCTTAAAGCCCGCGTCATCTTCACACGGGCCTGCGGCCCGCCTATAGGGATGAAAACCACGGAGGACACGGAGATCGGCGAGAAACCCGAGAGAAACTCCGTGCACCCCGTGCCTCCGTGGTGAACGATTTTTGACGGAACGAAGCGCAAGCGCGTCGTCAGGAGCCCTGATACGGCTGGACGTTCGTTGCGGGCGGAGTAACTGGCACGTATTCCGGCTCCTCCGGCATTACGATCCACGCAATGATGTAGGCCAGAACGCCTCCGCCACCGAACAGAGCGACGATCAGCCAAACCACCCGCACCACGGTGACGTCGAGATCAAAGTACTCGGCAAAACCCGCGCACACGCCGGCAATCTTGCGATCGACGCGCGAGCGCATGAGCTTGCGGCGACCTGCCACTGCGCCGATGCGGCGGCCGCAGTAAGCGCAGAGGTTGGCGTCGTCCTGGATCGCTTTTCCGCAATAGTTGCAGTACATACAGCCTCCCTACACAGGTAATACGGATAGCATAGAAAGAAGTTCCCGCGTCTGACAAGCCATCGTCCGGCTCGATCATTTAACGGCGTGTCATCCCGAAGGTCAGATGGCCTGCCGCGCGGAGAAACCAATCTCAGGCTATTATACGAATGACCACGAGGAGATCATCATGGCGCGACTGTCGTACGTCGAGATGGAGCAGGACCCACCCGAGGTTCGCGAGGTTTACGAAAAGACACTGAAGGGCAAGCCGGTCAGCTTTCACAAACTTCTGGCCCACCGGCCGGAGGTGCTGAAGATCCTGCTGCCGTTCTACGCCGCCGTCGGACGCTCGCTGGACCGCCGCTTGTACGAGGCGGTGTACATCCGGGTCTCAATGATCAACGGCTGCCGCTACTGCATGCAGCATCACCTTGCCGCGTCGAAGCGCGTTGGGCTTACGCGAGAGGATTGGCAGCACCTGAAAGAGGGGCAACATGGCAACTTCAACGAGAAGGAAGAAGCGGCGCTGGATTTCGCTGAGAAGCTCACCCGCGATCCTCACTCGATTGCCGATGGCGACATTCAAAGCCTGAAGCTGCATTTCTCGGAAGCCGAGATCGTGGACCTCGATCTGCTGATCGGCCTGGCGAATTTGACCAACCGCTTCACCGATCCGCTGGGCGCGGACCTGGAATTTCCGGAGGAGAAGATCTGATCAGAGCCGGAATCGACCGGCCAAACAGACTATTGAAAAAACTCGAAACCGCAGATCCCTCGCAGGCTAGAGCCTGCTCGGGATGACAGAAATGAAAGGGCTTACCGGCACACCCTTCGACAGGCTCTCCAGAGACTAAACATGTAACTCGTTTAGTTTCTGTGGCCACTGACGTTCCGAAGGATCGTCGCTGGCTCAGGGCAGGCTCTAAACCTGTGCCCTTTTAAAACAGCGCCGCCGCTACAACATTCCCTCTTTCCCGTGCGTGCGGACCAGCACGGTGCCAAAGCGCGTTCCCGAACCATGCGGTTCGATCGAGACCAGGTGTTCGTCGTCGCTGGTGCCGGTCTTGAGCTCCCATCCATCGCCGTGCGTGTCCTTACAGGTCAGCTTCTTGTCGGCATCTTCGCCATGCTTTCCCATGTGAACATCCGAGCCACCGCCGTGGCCATTGCATACCAGCACGTCACCGAAGCTCTTCAGTTTGTCCTGATAGAAAGATTTGGCTTTTTCTGGGGAATCGTCGGTCTCGTACTCGGCCGCGACCACCTTCAGTCCAAATCCCGCGGCGCCCATGTCTATATTGGCGGAATGGCTGTCGCCGTTATCTGCTGGACGCAGGTGTGCACCCGGGTAAACCGGGATGCCGTTGTCGGCTGCCTTGTCGCCGGTGTTCACCTTGAGGTTGGCAAAAGGAGTTTGAATATCGACCTTTTCGTTCTTCTTGTCCTTATCGTCCACATTAATCGAGCAGGCGGCCAGCAGCAGCGCGATGCTCGCTATTACCAGAGCGCATGAAAACTTCATAGCGACGTTCCTCATCATTGTGGTCCTCCGCTGGAATCTTGTGCCGCGCCCGTCATCTTTGCGTCAGGGCCGGCGATGTTCGGGATGGTTACAGGCAAGTGGCCGGTCATAGGGATTTCGCCAAACATTGCCTTCACCGCACTTAGCTCAGAGTCGTGACCGTTGGAGAAGGTACATATATAAGTTTGCACCTCGGGCAATTGGGCGGCAATGTAGGGACTACCCACGGCCACTACCATGGTCTTCTCCGCCGCACTTCGCAAAACCTGCCGCAGCAGTGTCGCGGACGGTTCCTGCAGGGCTATGGCGTTGACGGCTGCGCCGTCCTGCGCGCGCACTACCCTGCCCGCAACCGGAAACTCGTACACGGCGGCGATCACCACTTGCGATTCCTGCACCGCCGCCAGCACCGGCTGCGTCATCCCTGCCGCGACGCGGGGATCGATGTAATAGACCCGTGCATCAGGAATTCTCGTCCTGAGCTCATGGTCCAGCGTTCTCCCCGAATCGGAGCGGCTGTCGTCAGTAAAAATCAATAAGACAGTATTATTGCGCGTCTCCGCTACTGGTTGATACGGATTCGGCGGAAGTTTGGTTCCCTTTGCGGTCGCTTTTAGCGGGAGCGCTCGATGATTGTCCCGAACCAGCGTGACCGCTTTGTCAGCGATCTCTTGCGCGGCCGCTAGGCTGGCAGGTTGCGCCACGATCGCATTCACGGTGCTGATATCGACCAGCTTGGCCTGGTTCAGTCCAACCGACGCCTTGGCGCGCAGGATCTTCAACACCGATTGATCGATGTGCGCTTCGGAAATCTCCCCGCTGCGGACCGCACGCAGCAATCCGTTGTACGAGCCATCGAGATCGAAAGGCAGAAGCAGCATGTCGTTGCCAGCTTTCACGGATTCGACCGCGGCGCGGCCGGCCCCTTCGGGTCCCTCCTGCGGAAACGACTGCCTCAACCCGCCCATGTCAAGTGCGTCGGTGATGACCAATCCGTGGAAGCCCATCTTCTGCTGCAAGAGTGCGGTCACAATCGCGGGCGAGATGGTGGCCACATGATTGGGATCGGGATCGAGGGCCGGGACCAGCACATGGGCGATCATCACCGCGTCAACTCCCGCTTGTATGGCAGCGCGGAATGGCGGCAGCTCAATCGCGTCGAGGTGGGCCGCATCTGCTTTGACCACGGGCACGAACACATGGGAGTCGCTTTCAGTGTTGCCGTGACCGGGGAAATGTTTGGCCGCGGTCATCATGCCAAACTGGTGTGCGCCTGCGATGTAGGCGGCTGCCATCTCGCCCACCAGCTTCGGGTCCTCGCCGAACGAGCGGGTGTTGATGATGGGATTCGCCGGATTGGAATTCACGTCGGCATCGGGAAACCAGTTCCATTGCACGCCGATGGCGCGCGCCTCCTGCGCGGTGATGCGGCCGGACTGGCGCGCAAACTCCACATTGCCGGTAGCGCCGAACGCCATGGCCTGCGGAAAATCGGTGACCCCGTTAAGACGCATGCCCAGCCCATGCTCGAAGTCGGCGGCGAAGATCAGCGGAAATTCGGAATCCTTCTGCAATTGATTGATGACCGTCGCCGCTTCGAGCGGTCCATTCTTGTAGAGAAAGCCGTCCTCGAAACGCACCGTGAGTCCGAATCCGCCGAGGTGGTACTTGCGCATGGTGTCGCGCAAGGCGATGTACTCTGGGCTGTTCACGTTCATGAATTGCGCCAGCGCGCGGACCATGAACATCTGGCCAATCTTCTGCTCCAGCGACATTTTCTTCAGCGACTCGCGCGCCCACTTCTCGCCTTTCTTGTCGAGGTGGACCGGGGCGGCGGTTTGAAATTGCTCTTTGGCGTAGCTCATGACTGACATGCAGATTGAGATTAAGAGCGCGGCAGAATAGATCCGGCGATTCATGACGAACCGACAATATCAGAAGTCTCAGACCCGGGGCCGCAGCGTAATGCGGGAGGAAACCAGTTCGGCAGCTTCTCTTGCCACGGCGGGATCATCTCCGAAGCCTGCGAGCCAGATGACGTCAGGCTCGCGGCGAAACCATGTCATCTGGCGCTTGGCATAGTTACGATGCCCTTGCTGCGTCGCCGTCAGCGCCTGCTCGCGCGAAAGTTCTCCGCGCAGAAACTGCGTCGCTTGCTTGTAGCCGAGCGAATCGAGGGGTGTGACGCTCTTCCGCTGGCCGTATCGCTGGAGCAGAGCTGCTGTTTCGTCGATCAAGCCGTTGTCGAACATCTGGCAGGCCCGCTGATTAAGGCGTGCGTACAGCGCCTCCCGCTCCGGATTGAGCCCGATCCGCAGAATGCGAAATCCACGTAAGGGGTCGCGCCCGCGTTCCTCCCACAACTGGCTCATGCGCCCACGGGCGGTTAGACACACCTCCACGGCGCGAATAATCTTGGGCGCATCGTGGGGATGGATCTTGGCTGCCGCCGCGGGGTCCAGCCGCAGGAGTAACTTGTGCAAATATGCCGGGCCGCGTTCCTGCGCGCGTTCGCGAAGGCGCTCGCGTAATTCTTCGGAACGTTGCGGTCCCGGGAAGAGCCCTTCCAGCAGCGCTCGCAAGTAAAGACCTGTGCCGCCAACGACGATAGGAAGCTGCTGCCGACAGGCGATGTCCGCAATCGCCGCTCGCGCCTGCTGCGCATACTCACCTGCGGTGAATGGCTGGCCGGGCTCGGCGACATCGAGGAGATGATGCGGCGCGAGCGCCCGTTGTTGACCGGTTGGCTTGGCCGTTCCGATCTCGAAGTGGCGATAGACGGCCACCGAATCGCAACTGACCACTTCACCGGCGAACTGTTGCGCAAGAGTGATCACGAGGGCCGATTTGCCCGAACCTGTGGGTCCAAGGACGGCGACCAGAAGCGGTTCAGATTGAGTCAGAGGCGAAGTGCCCATTCAACGCGCGCCCCAAGGGATGGTCCGGCCAAAACGGAAGAACGCCAGGGCAAGAATGAAGATCACCAGGACGAGCAGGCCGAGAACTTTGGCGCGCTCACGCGAACGATAGCGCGCTTTCCAATCTGCATCATGCTCGCTAACATCGCAGTCAGGCTTTGGTACAGGCTGCTGGCCGGAGTTCACAGCCCCATTCTACGCGTGGCAGCTAATCCATATCGCCCTTTTGCGGGTTGTAGTAGAAACGAAAACGCAAGGCCAGATAGGGAGCGTGATATTCCGCCGGCAAAGGAGCGAACGGAATCGATGCGGTGATTCCACCCCAGGCGGCGCGATCAAGAGACACGTCGCCCGACACGCCGTAGAACTTCATGCCTGCAACTTGCCCGTTCGGCAGGATGGCGAACTCGATGGCAACCTTGCCGCGTTTGAGCAATGGAGCGCGCGCCGCTTCCGGGATCAAGGTGTACCAATTTCTGCGCACGGCATCGACCACACGAGAGAGATAGGGACCGAAGTCCACACCCTGGGTGTCGCTCAACACCTCGAGGTTTCCCAGCGTTCGCGCCCTGCCGCCCGGACCCGCACCGTAATCGCCACCGCCACCGCCGTATGAGCCTCCACCACGATGCTCGGCAACCGCGCGAGCGGCCTGCGCCGTAAGATCGCCCGGCGACTTCATCATCTGCGCGAAGTCAACCTTGCTGCCACCCTGGTCTGGCATTGGAAGCCTGGGATTCGCCTGCGGCGTAGCCGACTGCATCTGCGCCATCTGTTGCGATGGGTTCGGTTGCTGGCTGCCCTGAGGCGCCGGGGGCGTCATCTGCGCCGACTCTGCGGGAGGCGCCGGCGGTCCCGCCCGGCGTAACTCCTCCAGCGTCTTCTTGTCGATTGACGGATGCTGGCTCATCGCGACGCGGTTCTTGTCGGACATCACGTTCGTCTTGGGCGCCACCTTAGGCGCTTTCTGCAAGTCGGACGGCAGATCCAGGTAGGTCATGTTCTGGTTCTTCATCAGGTCGGCAGTAGTGGCCAGATCGATGCCCTTGTAGCCGAAAATTTTGGGCGACATGGCGATCAAGATCACCACCATCAGGTGCACCACGACGGAAATCCAGAAGGCTTCGCGCAGGCGCGAGCGCTCCAGATCATCCTCTAATTGGAGCAGTAGATGCGGCGTGAGGTCCAAGCCGGCAGGACCGTTGTCAGCCCACAAGGCAAGCTGCTGTTCTTCCTTGGTAGGAAGCTCGGCCGATCTGTCTGGCGGTATTAAGATGGATGCCATCCGTTTGGATCAAGTACGCCCTGAGCTCAACCACTTAGACGCCCTTCGACCCTCCGGAAGTGCAATACTTCCCCGGTGATGGCGCAACCGTAGTAAAACCCGGTGCCCTGGTGCAAGTTTCTAGCTCTTATTTTCGCACAGGAGAGTCCTTAATGCGATTCGCTCGCTGGCTTACGAGAGTTCCACAAAAGGTACACTGTCTGCCATGAAGTCAGTGATCGTCGGCACCGCAGGCCATATTGACCACGGCAAGAGCGCGCTGGTACGCGCCCTCACCGGCATCGATCCCGACCGTCTGGAGGAGGAGAAGCGGCGCGGCATCACCATTGACCTCGGCTTCGCCAACCTCGACTTGCAAAGCCCCACCGGAGAGCCGATCCGCATTGGCCTGGTCGATGTCCCCGGCCACGAGCGTTTTGTGCGCAACATGCTGGCCGGCGTCGGCGGCATCGATCTGGTGCTGCTGGTGGTGGCGGCCGACGAATCGGTCAAGCCCCAGACCCGCGAGCATTTCGAGATCTGCCGCCTGCTTTCGGTGCAGCGCGGGATCACGGTTCTGACCAAGTCTGATCTGGTCGACGCAGAAACACTCGAGGTCGTGACCATGGAAGTGGCGGAGTTCCTGCAAGGCTCATTCCTCGATGCGGCAACTTCGCCGATTATCCCCGTCAGTGCCAAGACGGGCGCGGGACTCGATCAACTGAAGCGCGAGCTGGCACGGCTGGCCGCTGAGGTCCCGGCAAAAGACTCGAGCGCAGTCTTTCGGCTGCCGATTGATCGCGTGTTCACCATGAAGGGCTTCGGAACCGTGGTCACGGGAACGCTGGTTTCGGGCACGGTCCACAAAGAGCAAGAGGTCGAGGTCCATCCCACGGGCAAGCGCCTGCGCGTTCGCGGAGTCCAGGTGCATGGCCGGCCGGCGGAGGAAGCCATCGCCGGACAACGCACCGCCTTGAACCTCGCCGGCGTGGAAACCACCGAACTGGCTCGCGGCATGATGCTGACGCCGCCGGAAATGTTCCATCCGGTGGTCCGGCTAGGTGTGCAGCTCGACCTGCTGCCTTCGGCCAAGCCTTTGCGGCAGTACGCGCGCGTCCATTTGCACACGTTCGCGGCGGAAACCATCGCGCGCGTGACCCTGCTCGGTGCGAAACAACTCCCGCCCGGCGAGTCGGGATTTGCACGTCTGAAGCTCGATCGTCCGATTGTGTTGTTCCCCGGCGACCGATTCATCCTCCGGCAATATTCCCCGGTGATCACCATTGGAGGCGGACGTGTGCTCGACGCGGGCGATCCGCCGATACGGATTGCACGCGATCAAAGCTTGCCGTTTCTTCAGACCATCGCCAATGCCAGTCCTCGAGAAGCGCTGCTGGCGCGCGTAAACCGGCGCTGGATCTTTGGACTAACGGTGGCCGAAGCGGTGGCGGAAACGGGATGGCTTCCCGCTCACGTGCAGCAGCTCGGGGCAGAACTGAAGCAGGCGGGTGAGATCGAAATTTTCGGCAATGTTCTGATCGCAGCGCGCTGGCTGGAGAGAGTTCGTCAGGACATCCTGGCGATTGCCCGTCACTTCCACGACGCGAATCCTTTGCTGCCGGGGATCAACAAGGAAAAGCTTCGTGCATGGAAGTACGGACATGCCGACCTGTTTGATGGAGTGATCAACGCGTTGCTGCGCGAGAAGAAACTGGAGGCAAGCGGAGAGCTGCTTCATCTTCGCGGGCGAGGCGTAGTTCTCCGCGACGAGGAGGCGGAATCAAAGTCGCAAATCGAGCAGGCCTTTGCCAAGGCAGGCTTGCAGGTCCCGGCGCTTAAGGAAGTGCTGGCCTCGCTGCCGGTGGACAAGGTGCGCGCACAGAAGATTGTCACGCTATTGCTGCGCGATCGCGTGCTGGTCAAGCTTTCGGATGACCTGGTGTTTCATCGCGATGCGCTCGAGGCCCTGCGCCAGCGGATAGTCGCGCAGAAGGCGAAAACCCCCAAGCTGAATGTGGGAAACTTCAAAGACCTGTTCGGGGTGACGCGCAAGTACGCGATACCGCTTCTCGAATATCTCGATCGCGAGCGTGTGACGCGGCGGGTAGGAGACGAGCGAATCATCCTGTAAAGCATTTTCACCTTTGATGTATTGGCGATGGGGTCGAACACGCCTTCAACAGGCTGCGGAAAAAATCTTTGTGGTGTCACCCTGAGCGAGCGGCCGCTGTTGCCGCGAGTCGAAGGGTCCCTATAATCGCCCTAAGCCTGTTCAAGGCGTGCTCCACCCATCTTCGGTTCACGAGATGTGAAACTGCTATAGCCTTGCGAGGAATCTGCGGTTTCGAGCTTTTCAGCAAACTGTTAAGCTGCAGAGGTCAGCGGCTGATGCGTTTTTTCATCCCCTGGACGCGGGTCTGAAAGGCCCGCTCTGCCCGCACTCACCGGACCGTCTCAGTTCTGAGATCGCTCCAATCACGCCGACGGTCGCAAGCTGCTTGCGTTACGCGCCGACTTCAACTTTCGCGTTCGCCAGATCCACCAGCCCACCAGGCAAGCCGTGGCAATGGCGGCGATGACCTATCTCCAGTGGTTGTGCACCATGCCGCCAACAAATCCCACGATCCCCGGGCCATAGCCTATCACCAGAAACGACAGCACCACGAAGCGCAGAAACCGCCCGGAAAAAATCGCCATCAGGAAGTGGCTGAACCTCATCTCAGCCACGCCTGCGGAGAGCACGAACAGTTTGAAGGGCGTCGGCGGAGGCAGCATGGACGGCAGCATGAGCGCGAGAAATTCGTGGCGATCAAAGGCGGCCTTGATCTTGTTGAAGCGCTTCTCGCCCATGCGCTTCATCAGCAGCACCTCGCCGCTCTTGTATCCGATCAGGTAGATGACGATGCTGCCCAGCGCCGAGCCGGCCGCCGCCATGGCCGAGTACAGCAGCAGGCGGTGCGGGTTGGCCCACACATAGCCAGCCACGATGGCGTCGAGCGGCATGCCGAGAAAGGCGGCGTCCACCGCGGCAAATCCCAGCACGCCCCAGATGCCAAGCGGCTTCAGCAGCGCCAGGATCAGCAGGGTCCACTTGTGGAGAAGGTGCTTCAAGGCAGTAGTCAGTAGTCAGTTGTCAGTTGCCAGTTGTCAGTCTCTCGATTCTACGCGAATGGCGCGGAGGCGGCAGAAACTGATCTCTATTGCTCGGCCGGTCCGCTTCCAAAAAACTCTTCCACTGTTTTTATGTCGGTCGTCCGGCCGTATTTCGGCAGGCTGTCGAGGAACACGCGCCCGTACTGCTTTCTCAGGATGCGATTGTCGAGCAGGCAAAGCAGGCCGCGGTCGTGCAGCGAACGAATCAGCCTGCCGAAACCCTGCTTCAACGAAAGGGCGGCGCTGGGCACCTGGTACTGGAAGAAGGCATTTCCACCCTCTTCGTCAATGGCCCTGATTCGCGCGGCCACCACGGGATCATTGGGTACGGCGAACGGCAGCTTGTCAATGATGACGCAACTGAGCTGCTCGCCTTGCACGTCAACCCCTTGCCAGAACGATGAGGTCGCAAACAGGACTGCATTCGGCGTCAGCCGGAACTCCTCCAGCAGCACATTCTTCGGCGCGTCGCCCTGCAACAGCATGGGAAATGCCAATTCGCCCAGCAATCGCTCGTAGAGTTGATGCATCAGCGCGTAACTGGTGAACAGGCAGAATGCGCGCCCGCGCGTGATCTCCAGCAGTTGCTTGACGCGTTGCGACGCGCGCTCCACAAATTGCGCCTCGCGAGGGTCCGGCAGATCAGGCGGCACATACAGCAGCGCCTGGCTCTCATAGTCGAAGTGCGATTGCACCACCAGTTCGCGGGCGTGCTCGATCCCGATGCGGGTGCGGATGTACTCGAAGCCTCCGGCGACGGCCAAGGTTGCGGAGGTCAGCACCGCCGACTCCAAATGCTCAAACAATGTGGTACGCAGGATGTCCGACACCGTGATCGGGGTGGCTTGGAGAAATACATTGTGCTGGGGGCCGCGTCCGGTGCGGCGTTCGATCCAGAAGACGATGTTGCGCTCCTCGCCCTCCAGGATGAATCCCAAGTTGACGCGCAACTCTTCCACTCGGCGAGCCAGGGCGTGCACCTCGTCGGGCTTGTTGGGAATGGCTTGCAGCTCGGCGTAGAGGTGCAGCAGTGAATTCTGCAGGCCAAGATACTCGTCGCCATTTTCTTCCAGAAACTCCGGGCGGTTCTCGAACGCGAAGCGGCCTTCGCCCGGCGGCAGCAGCGAGAAGAAGAATTGCGAACGGTCGCGCACCTGACCGCACGCCGGCATAACTTCCGTAATGGGCACATTCACCCGCCGCAGAGTGTGCTCGACATCGCGGAGTAATTCGTCAACCCGAAGATTCGAGACCGTGACCCCGAAGTAATTGGTGGCGACATCCTCCAACTCATGCGCTTCGTCGAAGACGACGATGCCGGCGTCGGGCAGCACACCCGCGTCGGACGCATGGTCTTTGGCCGCTTTGATCGCCAGGTCGGCGCAGAACAGGTGATGATTGACGATGATGATGTCGCTCTCGGCGGCGCGGCGGCGCATCTCGGTGATGAAGCAGCGGTCGAACTGCTGGCATTGCGAGCCGATGCATCGGTCGGTGCGCGCATCCAGCTTGGGCCACAGATGGCTGTTCTCCGGCAGTTCGGCCAATTCCGTCCGGTCGCCAGTTTCGGTGGCCTTCTCCCAATCGCTGATGATGCGGAAGTGGTTGATCTCTTCCAGTCCGTTCAGCACCGGCTGGTCGGTGAGGTCGTAGAGCTTCTTGCGGCACAGGTAGTTGCCGCGTCCCTTCATGTAGCAGACGCACAGCTCGCCGAGGTGCGCCTGTAGGAAGGGAACGTCTTTGAAGAAGAGCTGCTCCTGCAAGGTCTTGGTGCCGGTTGAGATGATGACGCGTTTGCCGGAACGGATCACCGGCAGCAGGTAGGCCAGCGTCTTGCCGGTGCCCGTGCCGGCTTCCACGATCAGGTGCCGGCGATCTTGCAGCGCTTGCTCCACGGCCTCCGCCATCTGAAGCTGCCCGCGGCGAAACTCGTACGCCGGATGAGTGCGCGCCAGCACGCCGCCCGGGCCGAAGAACTGATACAGCGACGGCAAACGCGCGGCCAGTGCAGCGGATTGTGGTTTGGAGGACACGACGCGAGGAGTCTTGTCCCTATAATAGTCGCTAAGGGCCATCGCTGTTTGAACCGTCGCCGGAAAGAGTCTCCGTGAATCGTCGCATGCAATTTGAGTCCAGCAGGACTGCCGAACAGGGCGAACCTCCTACCGTCGGCACGCTGGCCATCGTTGGCCGGCCCAACGTCGGCAAGTCCACGCTCTTCAACCGCCTGGTCGGGTCACGGCGCGCCATCGTTGGCGACGAGCCCGGCATCACACGCGACCGCATCTATGGCGATGTGGAGTGGGTCGGCAAGAAGTTTCGCGTAGTTGACACCGGCGGCATCGTTCCTGACGACCAGCAACTGATTCCGGCGGAGATCTTCCGGCAGGCGCGAGTGGCGCTGGAAGAGGCCGACGTGATCGTGCTGGTGGTAGATGGGCGCACGGAGTTGGCATCTCCCGACATTGACCTCGCGCGACTCTTGCTGCGCACCGGCAAGCCGCTGTTGTTGGCCGCCAACAAAGCCGACACGCCGCAGCTTGAGCCCTACGCCCAGGAATTCCGCAGGCTCGGAATCAAGGAACTGTTTCCCATCTCTGCGGAGAACGGTAATGGCATTGCCGAATTGCTGGAGCACGTATTGAGCGTGATGCCGGAGCGGGAAGCCACGATGGGGGAGGCACCACCATCGCACGAGGGGATCGGGTCTGAGATCGGCGAAGAAGAAACCGAAGTTCAACGCGAAACCCGAGTCGCCATCATCGGGCGGCCCAATGTCGGCAAATCCACGTTGCTGAACGCGCTCACCGGGACGGCGCGCGCGATTGTTTCGCCCATTGCAGGCACCACCCGCGATGCCGTGGACGAACTGGTCGAGCGCGATGGACAGCAGTATCGCTTCATCGATACTGCCGGTATTCGCCGCAAAGGCAAGACCGAATTGATGGCCGAGAAGCTGTCAGTGGTAATGGCGCGCAAACATCTCGAAGGCGCTGATGTCGCGCTGATGTTGATTGATGCCGTGGAAGGCGTCACCGCCAGCGATGCCACTATCGCCGGCTACGCGCACGAGAGCGGACGGTCGATCATCCTCGTCATCAATAAGTGGGACTTGGTTACAGACAAGCGAAGCGACGGCAAGCCTCCTGCCGAGCGCAGCGTTTACGAGGAGCAGGTGCGGCGGCATTTGAAGTTTCTGTCCTACGCTCCGGTATTGTTTGTCTCTGCGACGACCGGGCGCAATCTCGACAAGGTTTTTTCCACGCTGGAGCTGGTGGCGCGCGAGCGGCGCAAGCGCATTGGCACGGGAGAGATGAACCGCTTCCTTGCCAAGATTGATTTTGAGCGGGCTTCGGTCCCGGTGGCGAAGCGGGTTAAGATTCTATACATGACGCAAGCCGGGGTGTCGCCGCCCACGTTCATTCTGTTCACCGACCGCGCGGTGAAGCTGCACTTCTCCTATCAGCGCTTTCTGGAGAACCAGATTCGGGCGGCCTTCGGGTTTGTGGGCACGCCCATCTGGATCAAGAACCGGGCGAGGAATGTTAACAAGTAGGATGCCCCAGCCAACGATCCAGCGGTATGGTTGCGCGCGCGGCGCATCTGCTGTAAGTTTCCGCTAGTGGAACATCCCTGCTATCGCTGCCAGGCCTCGATTGAAGAGGGCATTACGTTTTGTCCGCACTGCGGCGCCCCGCAGATTCGAGTCATTCCTCCTGAAGAAGATATGCCCGCGATACCGCCGCTCCCACCCAGCGCTCCGAGGGAAGTTCCTCCGGGCGCCTATTCCGTGGGTCCCGGACCAGGTTGGACGCAAGGCGGCGCGCCCTACGCGCCCCAGGGAAGCGCCATTCAATGGGACCTGGCATGGAAGGGCGCGCTGCTGGCCGGGGTTGGGGCTGCGATTCTCACCGCTATTCCGTTCGTCTCCATCGGTTGTTGTCTGTGGATGCTGGGCGCGGGCGTGCTCTCGGTTGCGATGTATCGCAAGCAAGTGCCGGGGATATTGATTACTCCGGGGATGGGGATGAAGTTGGGTGCCCTGGCAGGCGTCTTCGGGTTCATGATCAACGCGGTGGTGACCGTGCTGTCGTTCGCGGTGTTTCGCTCTAACTCCGATTTCCGTCGTGCCATGCAGCAGCAGATGGAAAAACAGATGGCTAACAATCCCGATCCCAAGGCGCAGGCCATGGTGCAGCACTTCATGGACTGGATGAGCAGTCCGCAAGGCGCCGCAACCTTCGTGGTGCTGATGTTGATCGTGCTGGGAGTGGTGTTCATCGCAATCACCGCTGCCGGCGGCGCGCTGGGAGCTTCCATGTCGGGCAGCCGACGGGAATTCCGATGATCACCGGCACCTGCGCAGGAACACAGCGTGCAGGGTAAAGGTTGCTCCGCGGCTTGGGCTTTCGTATGATGCGAACGGCATGACCAAGGCCTCCATCCAGCCCTCTAATCTCCGCGAGAAAGCGCAAATCCTGTCTGCCTCGGAAATCGAGCGCACCCTGGTCCGGCTGGCGCACGAGATTGTCGAAAAAAACAATGGCGTCGCCAACCTTGGACTGGTCGGCATCATGCGGCGCGGTGTGCCGCTGGCGCAGCGGCTGGCAAAGATTCTGGGACGCATCGAAAAAACCGCAGTGCCGGTCGGCACCTTGGACATTACCCTCTATCGCGACGATCTCTCGACCGTGGGGCATCGCCCGGAGGTCAAGACGAGCACTATGGAGTTCGACATCCAGGACAAGAACATCATCCTGGTGGATGACGTGCTCTACACCGGGCGGACCGCCCGCGCGGCGCTGGATGCCTTATTCGCTCATGGGCGCCCGCGCCGCATTCAACTTTGCGCCCTCATAGACCGGGGCCATCGCGAATTGCCCATCGAGGCGGGCTTCGTAGGCCGCACCATCCACACCACCAGCAATCAATTCATCGAATTGAAACTGCAAGAGACGGATGGCTCCGACAAAGTGCTGTTGATGGAGCGGGTGGGCGAAGGCCAATGAAGCCGCCATTGCGTTCGCTGCTGGGCATCGAACAACTTACTACTGCGCAGATTGAGTCTATTTTGGCGCTGGCCCGGCGCATGGATCCCAGCCGTCCGTCGCAGTTGTTGCGCGGCAAACGCGTGGCCCTGCTCTTCTACGAATCTTCCACCCGCACCCGCACCTCATTCGAGTTTGCCGCCAAAACCCTGGGCGCCACGACCACGCTGGTGACTCCGGTCTCTTCCAGCATCGAGAAGGGTGAATCGCTCATTGACACGGGCTGGACGGTGGCGAACCTGGGAGCCGATGCCATCGTCATGCGGCACGCCAACAGTGGCGCAGCCTACCTGTTGGCGCGTTATGTGCGAGTGCCGATCGTGAATGCGGGCGATGGAATGCATCAGCATCCTTCGCAGGCGCTGCTCGATGCCTTGACGATTACCAACCACAAGAAGCGGCTGAACGGTTTGCGCGTGGTGATCGTGGGCGATGTATATCACAGCCGGGTGGCGCGGTCCAATGCGGAGCTGCTTTCGCGCTTCGGCGCGGACATCGTTTTCTGCGGCCCGCCGGATTTCGTGCCCGAGATCTCCGCCTCCCTCGCGCCGGGAGTGACTGCCTGCCACGACCTGAATATCGCATTGCAAGGCGCCGACGTGGTCATGGCATTGCGGGTGCAGAAGGAGCGGCTCGCGGGAAAGGACATCAGCGTAGAGGACTACATTGCCAATTACCAGGTCACGCCCCAACGCATGAAGCTGGCAAAGCCGGATGCGGTCCTGATGCATCCGGGGCCGGTGATTCGCGGCATGGAGTTGACCAGCGAAGTGGCGGACGGTCCGCAGTCCTGCATTCACGAGCAGGTCCGCAATGGGGTGAAAACCCGGATGGCGATTCTGGCCATGCTGCTCGGGGCGGCGCGCTAAAGGAAAGACATGGACTCATTGCTCATCGTAGGCGGACACGTCGTCGATCCGGCCAGCGGCGTCGATCAGGAGATGGATGTTCTCCTGCGCGAAGGGCGCGTGGCTGCGGTGGCGGCGCCGGGAAAGCTTCGCAGTCAGGCCCAGCGGAGCTTCAACGCCAAGGGGTGCATCGTCGCTCCCGGCTTCATTGATCTGCACGTGCATCTGCGCGAGCCCGGTCAGGCCCACAAAGAGACCATCGCCACCGGCTCTGCCGCGGCGGCGGCCGGCGGATTTACCTCCGTCTGCGCCATGCCTAACACCGTGCCGGTAAACGACTCGGCGGAAATCACCCGCTGGATGCAGGCTCCCGAACGCGGCGCGCTGGTGAACGTCTTTCCCGTCGCCGCGGCGACGGTCGGCAGCCTGGGAGAGAAGCTTACGGACTTTGCCACCTTGAAGAAAGCTGGCGCAGTCGGAGTGACCGACGATGGTAAGCCGATTCTCAGTGATCGTCTGATGCACGACGCGCTGCATGCTGCCGGCAAGCTCAATATCCCCGTGGTGCAGCATGCCGAGGACACGCGCATGACTGCCGACTGTTCGATGAACCTGGGCGCTACCTCGTTTCGCCTGGGCTTGCACGGCATGCCGAACGCCGCCGAGGCAAGCATCGTGGAACGCGACATCGCGTTGGCCGGTGCGACTAGGGGACATGTGCACGTGGCGCATCTCTCGACGCGTGAGGCCCTGGAAGCCGTGCGCCGCGGGAAGAAGGCGGGAGTACGCATAACCGCCGAGGTCACGCCGCACCACTTCACGCTGGTGGATGAGAACGTTGGCGACTTCAACACGCACTACAAGATGAATCCGCCGCTGCGCTCGCTAGCCGACCGTGCTGCCCTGATTGAAGGTATTGCCGATGGCACCATCGACGCCATCGCGACCGACCACGCGCCCCACGCCTTCCACGAGAAGCAAGTGGAGTTCGAGCGCGCCGCCTTCGGCATCACCGGCCTGGAGACAGCGGTTGCGATTGCGGTCACCGTGTTACATCGGCACTTTAACTTGCCACTGTGGCGCATGGTCGAGCTGCTTTCGGCAAGTCCCGCCAGGATTTTCGGTCTTGCGCGACGCGGCAGCCTGGCGCCGGGCTCGCATGCGGATGTCACCATCTTCGATCCCAAGAAGAAGTGGACCTTCGACGCATCGCAATCGAAATCAAAGTCCAAGAACACGCCGTACGATGGCTGGAGCTTCACCGGGAAGGTCGTCGCGACCATTGTGGATGGCAAGGTCATCTACGAGGGCTGATGAGATCCGTGAGAATCCATGTCCATCCGTGATTGATTGGTTTTCCGTCAGTACGGCACTCCGAAATTACCCACATAACTATTTTCATTCCTCAACTACGGCTATGGTAGTAGTTAATCTCTGCGAGTTACATTTTCCACGCACCCAGCCCATGATGGGTGGCTCGGTCTGATATTCGGCTGCAAGGAGGAACATAAGTGGCCGATCACGAAGAGCCGACGAAAGGAAGGTTTGGGGGAACCCCCTGCCCGGTATGCGGCGACTACGCCAGGTCAGGTCTGCCAAACCATATACGAAGACATGTGAAATTGGCGGCAGGGAGTTCAACTGTGAACGATATAAATAGGAAGTCGCCTGCGTGGTGGGAAGGATGGAAGGAAGGCCATAAGGATGCATCATGTACTAGCCAAGTAGTAAGTGGGGTACTGTATTAAATAAGAAAGGTACTGTCCTGTTTCGGGACACTGCCTAATAAATGTAGAGTGCTCCATGGTTATAGGAATACTATGATGGGTTGCTTATACTTCAATCAGGAAGCTGGGGCTGCGACCGACAACTCTGGGTGCTCGCAGGAAGCGCGCGGACCAGTTTGCGATAGGATGCATCGCAAGCTATTACTCCGAGCACTAAATTGGTGACACACTGATCAAGCTGCGTATTGGACGTGGCCTTCGTGAAAGTATCTTTTTACCCGTTTCGGACTACCTTGCGTGATGCGGAGATAGGAACGAACGAACGAACGAACGAACGAACGAACGAACTCCATCATCTGGTGTAGGTTTTCTGGACGAACCCGACCGAGTGCGTTGGTCTTCACGTCTTGGTTCAACAACTCATCGGGATTGAGTTCTGGACTGTAAGACGGTAGCCAGAAGA
>Ga0208034_1000455_pt1 | contig 33859 bp, 29 predicted proteins | sample June2015DPH_8_10_FD_184699 | JGI IMG/M metagenome (GOLD analysis project Ga0208034, IMG submission 184699) | Peatland microbial communities from SPRUCE experiment site at the Marcell Experimental Forest, Minnesota, USA - June2015DPH_8_100... | ecosystem: Environmental > Terrestrial > Soil >...
TGCCCAGGTCAGACTGCAGTGCGGGCTATTCCGGCTCCACAGATCCTCGACCTTCACCTGCGCAGATCGCATGCTACTATTTTCATGCTCTTCGGGTGGCCCTATGGGCCATGCATGACTGCGGTTGTCTCTCGCGACGCTCGCCCAGCAAAACGCGCTGCCGCCCGGCATTCCCGAGACACATCATCGCCCGCCCATACGTCACACGCTTGAGTTGATATAGTGCGATCATGTTCAACCTATTGATCCAGGCTGTCACGCCGCCTCGGGGACATAGCGTCACTTCCATGTTCGGCCACTTGGGGGCATTGGGGCTTTTCTTTCTCGCCATTATTGATAGCTCTCCCCTGCCGACATTTGGAGGTCCCGACATCTTGACGGCAATTCTCGCTGCCCGCCAAACCAATCCCTGGTACGAGTATGCGGCTGTTGCAACGGCGGGGTCGGTGATCGGAGCCTACTTCACCTTCAGAATCGCGAGAAGAGCTGGATCGGCTTACCTGCACAGCAAGTTTGGAAGTCGGAAGGTCGATGGCCTGCTTCACTTTTTTCAGAAGTCGGGTACCAGTGCTCTTGTCGCCTCAACGGCCGTACCCTTTCCATTTCCGACCAGCTTGTTCTTCGCCGCGGCCGGCGCTTCCAATTACAGCACGCGGAAATTTCTGATGGTGGTGGCCGTTTGCCGGGGTCTACGTTACACACTCGTCGCCATCATCGCCGATCACTATGGCCGCCATTTTATCCGTGTTCTGCGCCATCCAATCCAATACTGGGGCTGGTTTCTGCTCTTCGCAGCGGTCATCCTCACCGTGATCCTGGCCGGAATTACGGTGAATAAACGACTCGTGGCGGCAACAACTGCCTGAAGCTGGGGCGGTCCAGTTGAGGACCGGTGCACGAGGCGTGGACAGGGGCGCGAGTCGGCTTGAATAAATCCGGGCGCCGCGCCACGGCCCAGTTGTCAACTGAATCACTTTAAGTTTCGTCCGCAACTCGCTGAAAACACTCCGAACATTCCTCCGCCAAGTTTGCAGTTGATTTCGCCGTTCAGGCGCATACTCATACCATGATCGTTTCACCTGACTGCTCCACGATCGCAAACTCAACTCCATGGGAGGGCAAAATTAGATAAAGAAAAAAATAAAAATTTTTGGGCCGAAAATTCGCTGTTAACCCATTTGGAATCACCAAAACAACGTCAAAATCGTCGACAGATTTCGACCAATTTCGCTGGCCTCATGAACCCAGCCGGCCCATCCCGGCTACAAATCGTGCTCACAGTTGATCCCTGCCTCGCCAGCTCGCCCCCTCGTCCGCTAGTTCCCTTGGTCCCCGTCTCTCTGACGACTGACCGCTGATAACAGCTCGCTGAAAGCTGACCCGACCTGCTCCATTCTCTCTTGTACGATGGAGCCTGCGGCGGACGACGCTGAAGGACGGAGGAAAGACGCTCGAGCATGGTTTCGGCGAACGAGATTGTTGCGCTGCATGATCGGCTGACGCGCGAATGGCATTCGCAGCCGAGCGCTGCGGCAGCCAGCGGAGCCTCAAGCGACTGGCTCGATCGCGTCGCGCGGCAGCATCGCGCGAACTTCGACTTGTGGCACATCGAAGACGAGGCGCGAGCGACGGGCGCGAGCGACGCAGCAATTGCCGATGTAAAGCGCCGCATCGACAAGACCAACCAGCAGCGCAACGACCTCGTAGAGGAACTCGACCGCGCGATGCTGGCATGGATGCAGGAGCGCGGGCTCCCGAATCCCGCTGCCGAGCTCAACTCGGAATCGCCGGGATTGATGATTGACCGTCTGTCGATCCTGGCCCTGAAGATCTACCACACGCGCGAAGAGGCGGAGCGCAAGGATGCGCCGGCAGGACATGCCGATCGCAACCGCGACCGGCTGGCGTTCTTGCAGGAACAGCGCGGCGACCTGGCTGGATGCCTCGATGCGCTGTGGCAGCAGACGCTCAAAGGGACCCGACGCTTCAAGCTCTACCGGCAACTGAAGATGTACAACGATCCGACTTTGAACCCGGCGATCTATTCGAAGCAGGCGGCTGCGAAAGACCAATGAATTGGGCGCCGGCGAGCCTTCGCCGGCAGACCCATTGACGGATTGAGGGGTTCTGCGTATAAACATGGCCTAAGTAGCGTTGTCCCCAAATCGGTCTCCCCGCGCGGTCGCGATGCGGCGCAAGGGGGAAAGGAATGCGCGCTTCTAAAGAAAAGACATGACGCAAGAGGCTCGATCAACGGCGCAAAGCCGCAAGAAGACTGCACCAGTGGCCGTTAAACCCGCCGGCCGCGGCCGCACCGGCACGGAACCCGTGTTTCAGCACTATCAGGCCGCGGTGCAACTGCTGCAACAAGGCAAGTATGAGAAGGCGCTCGCCATGCTGGAGAAATTGCTGCCCGAGGCGCCCATCGAAATACAGGACCGCTGCCGGATGTACATCGCGACGTGCAAGCGGCAGATGGAGAAGAACAGCCTCAAGTTCCCGACGCCTGAGGAGCACTACGACTACGCCATTTCGCAACTGAACACCGGCTACTACGAGGAAGCACGCGAGCAGTTCAACACGATTTTGTCGGCGCATCCCGAGGCTGACTATGCGTTTTACGGGCTGGCGGTGCTGGAAGCGATCACCGGGCGCGTGCAGGACTGCCTGAATAACCTGGCGCGGGCCATCGAGCTGAATCCCAAGAACCGGCTGCAGGCACGCGTCGACAACGACTTCCAGAACATGGTGGACGATCCGCGCTTTACCGAGTTGCTATATCCTGAAATTCCGTAGGGCGTAAATTGAACTCACCCAATGCAAACGGCGAGGGCGCGCGGGCGCAGGAGTCTGAGCGTGCCGCGACCAGGGCGAACCCGCTGCGCGTAGTCGCGATCGGCGGGGGTACGGGGCTGTCGACGCTTTTGCGAGGGCTGCGCCGCCATGTGTCGGCGCCGGGCCAGGCAGCGGGCACAACGAATGCCATCGCCGATCTGGCCGCGGTGGTGACGGTGACCGACGACGGCGGATCGTCGGGCCGGCTGCGACAGGACTTCAACATGCTGCCGCCGGGCGACCTGCGCAATTGCATGGTGGCGCTCAGCGAAGAAGAAGACCTGCTGGCGCGGCTGTTCACGCATCGCTTTCGTGGCGGGAACGGGCTGAAGGGCCACAATTTCGGCAACCTGTTTGTGGCGGCGCTGACGGAGATCACGGGCGACTTTGCCCAGGCCGTGCAGCTGGCATCGAAGATCCTTGCCACGCGCGGGCGGATTTATCCGGCGACCACGGCCAATGCCACTCTGGTGGCGAATATGGACGACGGTTCGGTGGTCCGCGGCGAGACCAACATCACCGCCAGCCGGCGCCGCATCGTGGAATTGACGCTGGATCCGCCGGGACCGGCTCCCCTGCCGGAGACACTGGAAGCGATTGCGCGCGCCGACGTGATCACTGTGGGACCGGGGTCGCTGTACACTTCGTTGATTACCAACCTGCTGGTGGATGGAATCCCGACGGCGCTCGGAACGGCGCGCGGCGTGCGCGTCTTCATCTGCAACCTGATGACGCAGGCCAACGAGAGCCTGAACCTCACCGCATCCGAGCACATCGAGCGCATCTACGAGCACACGCGGACGCAAATCTTCGATTACGCCATTGTGAACACGGGCGAATTTTCGTCCGAGACGCTGGCCCGTTACGCGGCGGAGGGCGCCGCACCGATCGCGGCCGATCTGGAACGCATTGAGGCGCTGGGCGTGCGGTGCGTTGCGGGCGACTTTGCCAGCGAAGAGAATGTGGTGCGCCACAAAGCCGACCGCGTGGCTGACGCAGTGCTGGCGCTGGGCCGGATGCGAGCCGGACATCCACAGAATCCTCAATAAGATTCTCTTTTCATCCCGACATCGCGCGGGGTAGAGTCGAGACACGCGCCGCCTCAGTGCGGGCGACGAGGTGGAATTCATGAATAGGACCCGAGTTTGGTTGATGTTGGGACTTTGCGTCGTTGCCCTTGCCGCGCAAGCGAAGGGACAGAGGAAGGCTGGCCTGTGGGAAGTGACCAGCAGTATGAGCATGAGTGGCATGCCCAGCATGCCGAACATGGGGTCGCACACACAGCAGGTCTGCGTCACGCAGGCCATGATCGATAAATACGGTGGCCCGACTAGCAATCCGCAAAACGCTCAGTGCCAGATGACGAATGTCTCGCTGACAGCGACCGGCATGACCGCGAACATGACCTGCACCGGCAGGATGCCGATGACCGGGACCGTGACGACGACATTCGTCGATGCGAACACGACCAAAATGGTGATGGTGCTCAATATGGCCGCCATGCCCAACGGCCAGTCGATGACCATGACGATGAATTCGACCTCGGTCTACAAGGGCGCTGACTGCGGCAGCGTAAAGCCGCTGGAGATGCCGGCGAGCCAGTAGATTCGATCGTCCTCGCGTCGGGACGCGAAATGCCAGCCGGCACAATTCAAACTCGGCGCGAATCGGCCTACGGCACCATCACGTTGATTGATGTATTCACGGCCACAGCGGTTTTGGTGTCCGTCGCCGTGATCGTGTAAGCATAAGTCCCCGGCGTCACCACGCTATTGTTGCCGCCGCAGGCGCTGATTCCTGCCAGACCGGCCAGTATGCCGACAGCGAAAACCATCAGCGCGAGCCAGCGCCGCGCCCTGCGCCAGATTCCAAAGCCCAACAGCAGTGTGCCGGCCAGCGCCAAGCCTGACGCCAGCCGATGGCTCCGAGGACGCACCAGGCTCGCGGGGCAAGGGTTGCTGCAAGGTACGGGAGCGTTATAGAAGGGAACCGTTCCGGTCACCACTTGATTGGCGGCCAGCGTAATCGGTGGCTGGGCTGGTATCGCACCAGGTGAAGCATATCCACCGCCGCAGTAAGGCACCTTCACTCCGACCGGAGGAGTAGGAGGCTGGCAACCCACGATTACTGACCCCGCGTAGCCGTTGACCGAGGTCAACGTGAAGGTGCTGGTGCCGGCTCCGCTGGAAGTATTGGAAGACAAGGTCGCATTCGTGGCGGTGATGGTGAAGCTCGGCGTGGCGGCCAGCGCCGGGAAGCCTGCGAAGACGAAACTGGCTGTCAAGAGCAGTCCGAGAACGACGAGCACGCGGTTACAACGCATAGCACAGTCCTTTCCGCAGGCGGCTTGCACCCCGTCCGTGGGTTTAGACGACGCTTAAATTCAGCTGCTGCTGAATTCTGCAGGAATCTTACACCACATTTTTGTGGCCGGCGGGACGAAATGGACGAGGGTTTGCGCGTCAGGCTTCGACGGTGCGCTTGAGCTGCCCGCAGGCGGCAAAGATGTCGCGGCCGCGCGGCTGGCGGATGTAGGCGGGGACGCCGTCAGAGATGAGCGCGCCCTGGAATGCGGCGACGGCGGCGGGCTCCGGCATCGTGTAGGGAATTTCTGGGCCGGGATTCCACGCGATCAGATTCACTTTTGCGGGCAGGCCGGTGCGGCGGACGAGGCGGGCGACCTCCCGCGCGTGCTCTGGTTGGTCCGTCACGCCCGCGAGAAGAACGTATTCGAACGTGATGCGCTCGTGAGGGCGAAGGCGAATGCGGCGCACGGCGTCGACGACTGCCGCGATGGGCCACTTGCGGTTGATGGGCATGATCTCGGCGCGGACCTCGTCGTTGGGCGCATTGAGACTGATGGCGAGCTTAGGGCGCAGGTCAGCCGGCTCCGAGGCGAAGCGCTCGATTCCTGGAACGATGCCTGATGTGGAAACGGTCATGCGCTGCGGGCTGAGACCAACTTCGCGGACAAGCAGTCGGACCGCGGCCATGAAGTTGTCGTAGTTGAGGAACGGCTCGCCCATGCCCATGAAGACCAAATTGACGCGGTCGCGGCCGACACGGACCGAGTGGCGGTCGAGGACGGCGACGACCTGGCCTGCGATTCCGCGTGGAGTGAGGTTGCCCGCGGCGGGCAGACCGAGTTTTGCGGTGAGGCAGAACTGGCAGTTGACGGCGCAGCCGACCTGCGACGAGACACAGATGGTGGCGCGGGACCAGTCTTTTGTGTCATTGTCGGCGTCGCCGGCTTCGCCGCCGTCGCCTTCGGGCATCCAGACGGTTTCAACGGTGGAAGGGTCGCCGGGACGACACTCGACAAGGTAGCGCTCGGTTCCATCACAGGATTGGAAGGTGTTGGCGATTCGGGGGCGGCCGACCTGCCAGCCCTTTTCGGCCAGGCGCCGACGTAATTCCAAAGACAATGTAGTAATGGAGGAAACTTCTGTAACATATTGACTATACATCGCTTCAGCGATCTGCTTGCCGCGCCAGGGGGCTTCCCCTTCCCCGGCTAGAACCGCGGCGAGCCCCTCAGCATCTAATCCAAATAGAAGCCCCGGGCTTCCGCCGTCCGGCGGTGCCGCATCTATGGGTACGGGTTGATCGGATTTTTCACGCACTGCCTGGGCCAACTGAGAGCATGATAGCCGCTGGAGCTTGCGTTTTGGGCGGTTCGATCGGTTCCACGCAGACGCCGGCCGGAACGCAACTGCCCTACAATCAAAGTTCGACTGGATGCTCATGAACACTGAACGAAATCTGCGGCGCACCGAGTTACCGAACGGTCTGATCGTGCTGACGGAACGCATGGACCACCTGCGTTCTGTGGCGATGGGCGTGTGGATCAAGTCGGGCTCGCGGTGCGAGGCGGCGGAGATCAACGGCATCTCGCACTTTGTGGAGCACATGTTGTTCAAAGGCACGCGCTCGCGGTCGGCGCAGCGCATCGCGCGCGAGATGGACTCGATCGGCGGGAACCTTGACGCTTTTACCAGCAAGGAGACGATCTGCTTCAACGTGAAATCGCTTTCCGACCATGTGCCACTGGCGCTGGATGTGCTGACGGATATGGTGATGAATCCGATCTTCGCGCCGCCCGACATCGAGCGCGAGAGGGGCGTAATCCTCGAGGAGATCAAGATCGACGAGGACAATCCGGACGTGCTGGTGCACGAATTGTTCATGCAGAGCTTTTGGAAAGGGCATCCGCTGGGCAAGCCGATCCTGGGCACGACGGAGACCGTGGGGCGGCTGGGCCAGAAGCAGCTCATCGACTACCACGGCAACCGGTTCCACGGCGGCAACATGGTGTTTTCGGCGGCAGGCAATCTCGACCACGACCGATTTCTAGAAGCCGTGACGGAGAAGTTCTCGACGCTCGCGGCGGGTGAGTCGCTGCACGAACTGTCTGCGCCGGAACCGAGCGCGCGCATAATTCTCCGCAACAAGAAGGCGCTTGAGCAGGTGCAGCTTTGCCTGGGCGTGCCGGCGCCGCCGGTGGCGGATGACAGCCGCTTCGCAACTTCGATCTTGAACACGGTGCTGGGCGGCGGCATGAGCTCGCGGCTGTTTCAGACGATCCGCGAGGAGCGCGGCCTGGCCTACTCGGTTTATTCGGACCTGAGCCCCTACCGGGACACCGGAAACCTGTGCGTCTATGCGGGGACCTCGACGGGCAAGGCGCTGGAGGTGGTGGACCTGATCCTGGCGGAGTTCGGGAACCTGAAGCAGACACCGATCGGCGCGGAGGAATTGACTCGCGCCAAGGATCAGTTGAAGGGCAACATTCTGCTGGGACTGGAGAGCTCGAATGCACGCATGGCGAACCTGGCTCGGCAGGAGATGTACTTCCACCAGTTCTTCTCGGTCGATGAGATTATTGCGCGTATCGACGACGTGAACGCGGAGCAGGTGCAGGCGATGGCGCAGCGGTTGTTCCAGCCTGAAAGCATCGCGGTGACGCTGCTGGGGCGGCTGGACGGCGTGAAGTTGAGCCGGACGCGGCTGGAATGTTAAAGGCAGGGAATAGGGAATAGGGAATAGCCGGGGATGGAGTCAGTCGAAGATCGTGCTCGACACGCAAATCTCAGTGCGCGGAGCTTCAATCGCGCTGAACCAGCAAACTGAAGAACTCACTCCGCAGCAAAGGTATCGAAGTTCTCTATTCCCTGTTCCCTATTCCCTACTCCGTACTCCCTACTCCCTATTGGCTACTCTCTGCCTTTCGAGCGGAACATTTCCCTTCCCCGTCTGTACGTTGTAGCATCTTGACAGATGGCCGGTGAAAGCCGGCCCGTTTCAAGAAACCGTGGGAACCCAATGAATCGCAAGTCTTCGCGCTCCTGCCGCACATGCGGACGCCGTTTGAAAGCGCCCAATGGATTCACCCTGATGGAATTGCTGATCGTGATGGCCATCATCGCGATTCTTTCTCTGCTAGCCATCGCCAGTATCGGCGTCTACACCAAGCGAGCCAATGCCCTGTCGGCCGTCAATTCCCTGCAGAAGATTGTCCAGGCGCAGATGCTCTACAACGAGTCGTATCCCTCACTTGGATATGCGTGCACGCTGGAGGCGCTGGGCGGTGATCCACATTCGGGGCCGCCGACCACGACAAGCGCGCAGCTTTTGCCGTCCGATTTGTCCAGCGGGTTCAAGCAGGGATACGAATTCAGCGTCGTGTGTGGGGACAAGGTGACGACCAACAGCGTCGACAGGTTCAATAGCTTCACCGTGACCGCAAAGCCGCAGACGGTGGGAAAGACTGGAGACCGCGGCTACTGCACGGATGAGACGGGGCAAATCAAGTTCGACCCGGCGGGTGGTGCGAACTGCACGCAGATGCTTGGCCAATGATCAAGCGCAGAAGGCGGACAAACGGCGGCTGTGTGGTGGCCGCCGTTTTGTTTTGCGCGGCGACATTATGTGCCGGGCAGGACGCGCCTTCGGTGCACGAGCTCGCCACGCGCGTCGATCGCCATTATGACCAACTGAAATCGCTGAAGGCCGGGTTCACGGAGGGTTATGCCGGGCTGGGCATGACGCGGACCGAGAGCGGAACTCTCTTTTTGCGTAAGCCGGGCCGGATGATGTGGCAGTACAGCTCTCCGGCGGGGAAGATCTTCCTGTTGGACGGGAAATACGCGTGGTTCTACGCCCGTGGCGACGCGCAAGTGCAGCGCATCCCGGCGAGCGAGCTGGACGATCTGCGGTCCCCATTGCGGTTTCTGCTGGGTCACACGCAGCTTGAGAAGGAGTTGACCGGTCTGAAGCTAGCAGCCGCGGCGAATGGAAGCTTTACGCTGACCGGCCTGCCCAAGGGCCAGGAGAAACGGGTGACGCGGCTTTCGCTGACGGTCACGGCCGAGGGCGCGATCACTGCGATTGAAGTGGAAGAGGCCGACGGAGCGATCACGCGGTTCACGTTCACAGGCGAGCAGCCGAACGCGGAGGTTCCCGCCGCGGTGTTTCACTTTACGCCGCCGTCCGGCGTTCCGGTGGCAGACGCGCCGCCGCCGGTGTAGTAAAAGCAGTGAACGAGGGAACGAGGAGACATCTTACAAAAGGACTGAACGATCTGTGATTTACCGTCCACGGTTCAAAATGTCAGCCATGTCCCCGGTCCGTACCGCTTTCTCGCCCTCTGGCCCCCGGCGCCGGCCTTCCCTTGTTCCCTTGTTGCCAGTTTGCTTACCGCGTGTCACCAGCTTCGGTGACGTGTCGCACTGACGCGGTACCGCACAGGGCTATTCTTCGACTATCTCAGCATCGGGCCCCTGTTCATTTCCCTACCCCCGGGGGGAACACATCGGAACAAGGAGACTAGGAATGAAGAAAGCGATATGTCTCGCTACGGTGTTGTTGTTTTTTTGCCGGCTTGACGCCGGCTTGGGCACAGGATGCGAAACCGGCGCCCCCGCCGACCTCTCCATCGCCTGGCAAGGCTCTTGTCTACATATACCGCGTGGGGAGGTTTACCGGTTCCGCCGCCCATGACCACCTCTATGTCAACGGTGTTTATCTCGCCTATTTGAAAAACAACGAATACGCGGGCACCGAGGTGGATCCGGGCACGGTGGTCGTGACCGGATTGCCCGAGATGTACACCGTCGACATTTTCACGGCGGCCGGCGCTGCGGTCAACGACGCCACAAAGAAGATGAACGAGAGGATTCGCATCGAGGTGGAGGCGGGCAAGACCTACTACCTGAAATGGACTTCGTCGACCATGGCCACAGCCATCAAGGTCACGCTCATGGACCCCGAGGTCGGGGCCAGGGAGATGAGCAAGTTGCATCTCTCCAAACCTGTCGAACAACCGACGAAGCCACCCGAGAAGCCACCGGCACAGTAGGGGAACCAGGGGCCGAGGGAACCAGGGAAATGTCCGGGGACCTGCCCGTGCCGTGGCAGGACGCGCAGTTGAAACGTGAAAACCAGTGAAGTGCGGGAGGAGTAAATGCGCCGGGCGGAAGCGTTGTGCTTGGCATCCTGCCTGATTGGCGGAGCACTTATCGCGTTGCAAGCCGTCGGGCAAACCTCGCCGGTTCAAGGACACATCTCCGAGTACGGAGCCAAGCTTGCCGACGCAAGAGCGGCGGGCCATGACCGCGATGCGGCTCTCGACCTGATCATTCTCGGCTACCTGTACCGCCAGGCTGGCGAAATGCAGAAGGCGCTTACTGACCTCAACCAGGCCCTGCCCATCGAACAAGCCACAAACAATCGCGCCGCACAGGCCCTTGCCATGAGCACCATGGGCCGCGTGTATTCTGACATTGGCGAAGAGGACAGGGCGATCGACCTGTTTCAGCAGGCTTGGGCAATATGGGATCAGTTGGGGATCAAGCAGGCCGAAGCCCTGGTGCTCACCAGTATCGGCAAGTCCTTTAACAATCGAGGAGAGCGCGAAAAGGCCCTCACATACCTGAATCGGTCGCTTGACATCTGGAATAGCCTCGGCGACGTGGGAAGCTCTAAACGAATGTTGAGCACCCGGCAACGGATGCACGACTTTGGGCAGTTGAAAGCGCTGAAGGAGCTGAACGACGCGCTGCCGCCGGAGGTGCGGGAACAGATCGGACGCGATGGCGAGGCCAGCACGCTCGACAGCCTGGGGACAGACCTATTCCGCGATGGGCCGGGGAACGGAAGCGATGGACTACTTTAATCGCGCGCTGCCGTTGTGGGAGGAAGCAGGACAGAAGGGCGGCGAGGCGCTGACGCTGAACAACATGGGACGGGCCTACGCCGACCTGGGGCAGAAGCAGAACGCGCTGGATGCTTTCAGCCGGGCTCTGGGAATATGGCGAACCGTCGGGAACCGCGAGGGCGAGGCGCTCACGCTGAACAATATGGGCCGGCTTTATCGCGACCTCGGCTTGCAACAGACCGCTTTGGATTACTACAACCAGGCGTTGCCCATTTGGCGCGAGACGGGCACAAAAGCCGGCGAAGGTCTGGCGCTGAACGACATTGGCCGCGCGTATGCCGACATGGGGCAGCCGCAGAAAGGCATTGAGTTTTCAGAGCAGGCGCTTCCCTTGTGGCGCGCGACCGAGAACCTGCGCGGCGAAGCCATGACCTTGAACAACATGGGCCGCGACTATTTCGATCTTGGCCAGGCGGACAAGTCGCTGGATTTCGATACTCAGGCACTGGTGCTGTGGCGCAAAGTCAAGGACCGGCGCGGTGAATCGCTGGCGCTGATGACGGTGGGGTGGGCTCAGTATGCGCTCAAGGAGTGGGATCAAGCGCTGGTGAGCGAACTGGTGGCGCTGGCTTTGGCAAAACAGGCAAACGATCCGGAGATTGAGGGCGGAATTGAAACCGCGTTGATGATCGGCTTCCGCGATCAGCATCATCCCGAGGAGGCCATCTTCTTCGGGATGGAAGCGGTGAGCGCCTTCCAGACGATTCGCAAGAATATTTCGGAAATGGACAAAGACCTGCAAGCCGGATTCGCGCAGTCAAAGTCGATGACCTATCGCATCCTAGCGGAATTGTTGATCGAGACCGGGCGGCTGGGAGAGGCGGAACAGATTCTCGACCTGCTAAAGGAACAGGAACTGAAAGATCTTGTGCGAGGAACCGCTCCCGATGCCGGGCAGAAATTCGCGCTGCTCGCGTTGACTGCCACGCAGCAGAGAGCCCAGAGCGCGATGGCGGGCTTGGAGAAGCCGGCGCTGGATTTGGACGCGCAGAGCGTGGAAGCAGCAGCGCTCAAGGAGAAACCTGCACTCACGCCACAGGAAGATGCGCGCCTGAAGGAGCTGGAAGCACATATCGAGCAGGTCAATCTGACGATTCTGGCCGGATTTGCCGGCAGCATGTTAGCCACGTTGGAGCAGCCCGTGGTTGCGCCGGAAACAGCCACTGGCCCGGCTGCGCAAAGCTACCTGCAAAACACGCTCGCCAAGCTCGGACCGGACGTGCTCGGCATTCGCCTTCTTGTGGGAGACGACCACGTTTACGAATTGGTGGTAGCGGCCAACTCGCGGAAGAAGATCGAGCTGACGACAACGCCGGCCGACTTGCGCAGCAAGGCTTTGGAGGCTCTGAAAGTTCTAGCGCAGCGCAATGCCGACCCGAGGCCGCAGCTCACCGTGCTTTACGCGATGATTGTGGCGCCTCTTGAAGGCGACCTGAAGGCTTTGGAAAGCGCGCCCGCCGCACCGAATCGTGCTCCAACGCTGCTCTGGTCGCTTGATGACGTGCTGCGCTATTTGCCGATGGCGGCGCTTTACGACGGCCACCACTACATGCTCGAGCGATTCAACAATGTGCTTTTCACTCCCGAGAGTTATGGGCATATGACGGATGCGCCGCTCGAAAGTGCGAATGCTCCGAGTGTGCTGGCCATGGGCTTGTCAAAGAGCTATGGCGGCCTGCCGGCGTTGCCGGGCGTATTGCTCGAATTGGATTCAATTGTGCACGACCCGAGCGTGCCTGAGTCGCACGGACCGATGGCCGGCAAGCTGTTGCCCAACGACCAATTCACGCTGGCGGCGTTGAAGACGGAACTCGGTTCGGGGAGCGGGTTTCCGGTGGTGCATATCGCAAGCCATTTTGTTGCGGAGGCGGGCGGCGCCTCGGGGCCCTATCTCATGCTCGGCGGAGAGGCTGCCGGGACGGAACAGGGATTCGCCTGGCCGCTGGCGGACATGGAAAATTCCACGATCGCATTTCGCGGCACGCGGCTTCTTACGCTCTCCGCGTGCAGCACGGGAAAGAACTACACCTCACGGAACGGCGTGGAGATGGACAGCCTGGGAATGGTTGCGCAGCAAAAGGAGGCCGAAGCCGTGCTGGCGACGCTATGGGATGTGAACGACGCCAGCACCAGCCGGCTGATGAGCGATTTCTATGCCAGGTGGCTGAAGGATCCTGCCGCGGGCAAGGGCGAAGCGCTTCGGCAGGCTCAGCTTGCGCTCCTCAACTCTGCGACGGGTGCGACAGACGAGCGCAGCCAGCGTGGATTTGAGGCGGCGACCGAGAATCCAGCAGCTCCGGCGCAAAGCCGGTATAGTCACCCTTATTATTGGGCGCCGTTTGTCTTGATAGGAAACTTCAGATAGGCGCGTGTGACTCCTGTTGCGCGAGGGCCGTTGGCGCGCACAGCAGATTCACTCGAGCATCGACGCCGATGCCCGTGAAGGACGCGCTGCCCGACCTACTTGCCGGGCCTGGCGGGAGCGCTGGCCGGGGCGGGGTGTCCACTCTCGGTAACGGAGTGCGCGGACGTTGAACGCTCAAACATCACCACGAGGCTGATCGACGTACACATGAAGATGATTGCCGACCAGGTGGTGAGACGGGTGAGCACGTTGGCCGCGGCGCGAGGACCGAAGGCGGTTTGCGAGCCCTGGCCGCCGAAGGCGCCGGCGAGATCGGCCGAGCGGCCCTGCTGGATGAGCACAACACCGATCAAAAAGAAACAAACGATGATGTGCACGACGATGACGAAGTAGAAGAGAATCTGCATTTCGTAAGCTGCTTTCCAAGCGGTTCCGGAAGACCGGGCGTAACCGCCGCGGGGCCGGACACGAAGATGTTGGTGCGGAAGGCGGGACTTGAACCCGCATGCCTTTTGGGCGCCACCCCCTCAAGATGGTGTGTCTGCCAATTTCACCACTTCCGCACTGGGGTGAACCCTCCAAGTATACCAAGAACGATGGTCGGCGAGGGCTGGGCAAGGTCGACCAGATTCGGCTCGAGATTCGCTTGCTGGGCTCACTTCTCCTCGCCGCCCAGTCGCTCCATCCAGCGCGCAAGGGCTTGCTGGTCATCTGAACCCGCAGACTGGGCCTCGCGCACATTGCGGCGCTCCTCGGCTGCGCGGTTCTGGCTCAATTTGAATTTGCCTTCAATGCGCTCAATGGGAATGCGAAAGCCTATGATGCCCGCGAGCATGGTGCGGCGAAAGCCATCGGGCATTGCGCGCCAACGATCCATGAAGGCGGGCTCATGCGCGGCGATAAGATCGGCGAGAAGTGCCTCCTTGCCGGGATCGTCCTCGACCAGCGAGAGCGTGCCGAAAGCGTGAATGGCGATGTAATTCCACGTGGGTACGGAAAGCGGCTGCGTGTAGAGGGTTGGAGAAACGTAACTGTGCGGGCCGGCGAAGGCGACCAGCGTCTCGCGGCCGGCAAGCGCCTGCCAGTGCGGGTTTGCTTTGGCAAAATGACCTTGAAGAAGGCCGTGTTCACCTTCATCCTTGACCACCAGCGGAAGGTGAGTTGCCGCGGCGCCGGCGCCGGAAAGCTCGCCGGAAGCCGGACCGAAGAGCGTCGCGAATGAATACGCGCGCATGGCTTCAAGAAGAAGGTCGCGATTGTGAACTTGATTGAATTTGGGTGAATACATGCTCGGTGGTTCCCGCTTGCGCTGGTGATTTGATTTCGTTGTAAGAATATCAACTGCCGATTGCCGGAGCGCCGGTCCAAAACGAGTCCTGACCGATGCGCATTTGGTATAGACTCATCGCAAGCCTATGCGCACGGTTTTGTTGACCGCTCTCGTGTTTGCTGCCATTCCTGCCCTGGCCTGGGGCCAGAACTCTATTCATCCATCCTCGAATATGACGCAACACAAAGCACCCGCACCCGACGAGGTTCACCGCTCCGCCATCGTCATCGACACGCATGCCGACACGCCGCAGCGGTTCCTGGACGAGCACTTCGATCTTGGCGATCCGCTGAACGGCGGCGACTGGAACCTAGAGACGGCGCGCAAGGGGAACTTGGGCGCGGAGTTCTTTTCGATCTGGGTGGATCCCGCGCGATTCAAGGGCCAGTACGCGCACCGCACACTGGAATTGATCGATGCCGTAAAGCAGCAGGTGGCGAAGCACCCGGACCAGATGGAACTGGTAACTTCACCGGAAGGAATTGAGCGCGCGCATCGCGACCACAAGATCGCGGCGTTGATGGGGATTGAAGGCGGGCACTCGATCGAGGACTCGATGGGGCTGCTGCGCGAGTACTACGCGCTGGGCGTGCGCTACATGACGCTGACTTGGGCCAACTCGAACGGGTGGGCCGACAGCTCGGGGGATATCAACGACAAGAGTGTGCCGCACACCGAGCAGGGGCTGAGCGAGTTCGGCAAAGACGTGGTGTACGAGATGAACCGGCTGGGAATGATGGTGGACGTGTCACACGTTTCGGACCGCACGTTCTACCGGGCGTTGAACATCTCGAGGGCGCCGGTGATTGCGTCGCATTCGTCGGCGCGGGCGTTGTGCGACGCGCCGCGCAACATGAGCGACGACATGCTGCGCGCGATTGCCACGTACGGCGGGCCGAATTCCAAGGGCGGCGTGGTCATGGTGAACTTCTATTCCGCGTTCCTGTCGCAGGACTACCGGAACGCGTTGAAGGCCATCGAGCCGGAGGTTGAGAAAGAGATCGACGCGCTGAAGGCGAAGAATAAGGCCGAGGGCAAGGAGACGACGCAGGCGGAGATCGACAAGATTCAGCGTGCGGCGGCCGAGCGAATTCCGCGCCCTCCGTTCTCGGTGCTGATCGATCATATCGACCACATTGCGAAGGTGGCGGGAGTGGATCACGTGGGGCTGGGCTCGGATTTCGACGGCATCGAGGGGCAACTGCCCGAGGGAATCGACTCGCCCGCCGATCTGCCCAAGATCACGGCGGCGCTGATGGCGCGCGGCTACTCGGCCGAGGATTGCCGGAAGATTCTGGGCGGGAATCTGCTGCGCGTGTTCCGCGAAGTCGAGTCCGCTTCGAAGCAGTTGCAGCAAGAGAAGCGGCCGCGGATCACGGAGAAACAGTGAACGAAAGACAGGGAATAGGAAACAGGGAATAGGTCTTGATTCCCTGCCCCACACGGCGTTCTATACTGTTTCCCTGCCTGGCCCGACTCACATGGAGGTCCTCTGATGAAATCCCTTGCTCCCATTTTGGTTGCCGTTCTCTCCCTGCCCATCCTGATCCTTGCTCCGTTTCTTTGCGCGCAGGACGACAAGTCGGCCGCGCCGTCGCCCGCGCAGCAGAAGAGCGCTGAAGCACCTCCGCCGGCCGATTCGATGACGCAGGGCTCGATCGACGCCGGCGGGCAGCACATTGCGTACACAGCGGTTGCCGGCACCATCACGGTGGGCGCTACCGACACGCAGGATGCGCAGCTTGGTCCGGACGGAAAGCCGCTGCCGGGCTCGCAGCTTGCGCTTTCGGCTCCGAAGGATCCGGCAGATGCGCCGCCGGTAGCGCACATGTTTTACGTGGCCTATTTCAAGACCGGCGCGAAGGCCGAGGATCAGCCCATCACGTTCTTCTACAACGGCGGGCCGGGCAGCTCGACGATGTGGCTGCACATGGGATCGCTGGGGCCGAAGTATGTGGAGACGGCCGGCGACACGCACCTGCCGGGAGCTCCCTATAAGCTGATCGACAACACCGACTGCCTGCTCGACGTAAGCGACCTGGTTTTTATCGACATGCCTGGGACCGGCTTTGGCCGGATGGCCGGCAAGGATGCCGGAAAGGCGTTCTGGGGCGTGGATGAGGACGCTGGGGCATTCGCCCGGTTCATCGCACGCTTTCTGGTGAAGTACGGACGTTGGAATTCACCGAAATTTCTTTTTGGCGAGAGCTACGGAACCACGCGGTCGGCGGTGCTGGCGAATGTACTGGAAAACGAGAAGAGCATCGACCTCAACGGGGTGATGCTTCTCGGCGAGATCTTCAACTTTCCCAATGCGGCAGGCATTGGGCGGCCCGGCGTGGACCTGCCTTTCGAGCTCGCTCTGCCCACCTACGCAGCAACGGCGTGGTATCACAAGAAACTTTCGCCCCAGCCGGCAGCGTTGGAGCCTTTCCTGAAAGAGGTGGAGGATTTCGCCATGGGCGGATACATGCACGCGCTGGCGGAAGGAAACAATTTGAACGATCCGGAAAAGCAGCAAGTGGCCGAGAAGCTGCATGAGTACACCGGGCTGCCCGTCGATTATGTGATCAAGGCCAACCTGCGCGTGACTGCAAGCGAGTTTGAGAAGACATTTGCCGACCCGGAGGGTATGACGACGGGACGATACGATACGCGTTTCCTGGGGCCGACGCTCGATCCGCTAAGCGAGGGGTCGGAGTACGATCCGCAAAGTGCAGCCATTTCGTCGGCTTATTTTTCGCTGGTGAATCTGTATCTGCGCCAGGACCTGAAGTACGGCGCAGGCGAAACGTACCTGCCTAGCGCGCTGTTTGAGGGCGCGGGTTGGGACATGGTGCGGCAAGGCGGACCCGGCCGCGCCTTCAGGGCCGCGGTCGGCCTCAACGTGAGCGCCGACCTGGCCCAAGCGATGAAGACGAACCCGCGCCTGAAGGTGATGGTGAACGACGGCTACTACGATCTGGCCACGCCGTTCTTTGCCGCGGAATATGAAGAGCAGCATCTGCCGATTCCAGCGGCACTGACGAAGAACATCGAATACGACTGGTACGAATCGGGCCACATGGCCTATGTGCGCGACGAATGCCGCAAACAACTTCACGATCGCGTGGCGGCGTTTATTAAGAGCGCTGATGGCGGGCAGTGAAGAAACAGTGACAAGCGATCATTGAAAAGTGATTAGAGGCCGCCCGGCCTGGAGCGAAGCGCAAGCCAGCGGGACCTGGTGGTCGGAGCGAGCGCATCCCCGCGGGCTCCGCGCTTTATACTAACGTTTCGTCCAATCCAGATCCGGAGAACAAATAATGAATTCACTCAGCCGCCGATTGCAGCGGTTTTCCAGTTGCTATACGACGGAGCCACAACCGCCAAGCGGCTTTTCCCTCAGGAAAAAGACACCCTGCTCAACAGCCAGAATGCCACACACGAACTGGAAAACCGCTCTGACCGCCCTTGCCGGGGCGGCGTTGTTGATTTTTTCTGTTGCCCTTCGCGCCGAGGACGACAAGGCCGCCGCGAAGCCCGCGCCGGAGAAAAGCACCGAGGCTGCGCCGCAGGCCGATTCAACAACGCAGGGATCGGTGGATGTGGGCGGGCAGCACATCGCCTACACCGCGATTGCGGGCATCATCTCGGTAGGCTCGACCGACGATCAGGATGCGCAGCTTGGGGTGGATGGAAAGCCGCAGCTGGGGAGCCAGCTGGCTCTGAACGCGCCCAAGGATGCGAAGGACGCAACTCCCGTAGTTCGAATGTTCTACATCGCATACTTCAAGAAAGACGCAAAGGCCGAAGATCGGCCCCTCACGTTCTTTTACAACGGCGGGCCGGGCAGCTCGACGGTGTGGCTGCATATGGGGTCGCTGGGCCCGAAGCATGTGTTGACTTCGGGGGACACGCATTTGCCGGCCGCGCCATACACCATGGTCGACAATCCCAATTGCCTGCTTGACGTGAGCGACATGGTGTTTGTGGACGCGCCGGGCACAGGCTTCAGCCAGATGATCGGAAAAGACCCGGAGAAGGCCTTCTGGGGCGTTGACGGCGATGCCAACGCCTACGCGCGGTTCATTCAGCGGTTCATTTCGAAGTATGGGCGCTGGAACTCGCCCAAGTTCATCTTCGGCGAGAGCTACGGCACGACACGGTCGGCGGTGCTGGCTAATGTGCTCGAGAACAAGCTGAGCATCGACATCAACGGCGTGATGCTGCTATCGCAAATTTTCAATTTCACGACGGACATCGACCAGCCTGGGCATAATCCTGGTGTTGATCTGCCCTACGTGCTGGCGCTCCCCACCTTTGCCGCGACGGCGAGATACCACAAGAAGCTGCCCACCCAGCCGGCCGCGCTGGAGCCATTCCTGAAAGAGGTCGAGGATTTCGCGATGGGGCCGTATGCACATGCGCTGGCGCTGGGAACAGACGTGAGCGCGGAAGAGAAGCAGGCGGTGGCAGAGAAGCTGCACGAATACATCGGCCTGCCTGTCGATTATCTTTTGAAGGCCAATCTGCGCGTCAGCGGCCCGGAGTTCGCCAAGTCGCTGCAAGATGCGGAAGATTTGACGACCGGGCGGCTGGATACGCGCTTTTCGGGGCCGAACCTCAATCCGCTGAGCGAGAATGCCGAGTACGATCCGCAGTCGTCGGCGATTTCTTCGGCGTATGTGGCGCTCTTTAACCAGTACGTACGCCAGGACCTGAAATATGGCGAGGGAATGACCTATATCCCGCTGCAATTTGCGGCCGAACCACAATGGAGCTGGGCGCACAACGGCAATTCCATCGGCGTGAATGTGAGCTCAGACCTGGCCGAGGCAATGAAGACCAATCCCCGCTTGAAAGTCCTGGTGAACGGCGGGTATTACGATCTGGCGACGCCGTTTTTTGCCGCGCAGTATGAGGAGAAACATCTGCCCATTCCGCAGTCGCTGGCCAAAAACATCTCCTACGCGTGGTACGAGTCGGGACACATGGTGTATGTGCGCGACGAGTGCGTGAAGCAGCTTCACGACAATGTGGCGGCGTTCATCAGGAGCGCGGACAGCGGAAACTAAGAGGCAGCGACCAGGGACTTGGCGTAGATGAACGCGGGCCGGTGTCGCGCGTAGTAGTGCTCTTCCCTGCCCTTCTGCGCGTAGCCGCGGCTTCTGTAGAGCTGGATCGCGGCAGGATTCTCGACATCGACATGCAGCCAGATGGATCGAGCGCCGGCCGTGCGCGCTGAGTCTTCAACGCGGCGCAGGAGCTCGGCGGCGATGCCGCGGCGTCGCGAAGCCGGGTGCACTTCAATCGTCTGAATGTAGGCGACGGTCCCTTTGGGCACGGTGGTCCACTCGACGATGGCGAATCCTGCCATCGTTTTGTTTTCTTCTGCGATCCGGGTGGCGGAGCTTGGATTGGCGATGAGCTGGCGCATCCAGGCGCGGCTGTAGCGTATGGGCGGCTGAAAGCAGAGCTCCTCGAGCGCGTAAAGCGCCGGGAAGTCGGCGGGCTGGTAGAGACGATATAGCATGGGCGGTGGACAGTGAATGATTTAAAGACGCGTCAGGCCGCCTCACGGCGGCCCGACTTGTAAGAAATGTTTGCCCGACAAACTACACCTTGGCTTCGAGGTCCGCGATCACGTCAAAGAATCGCTGATCCAGCTTGCGGTTGGTCGCGATGGCATCCTTGATGGGGATGTCGGTAATGTCCGTGCCGCGAAGAACCGCGATGCGGCCCCACTTCTGCTGGTGCACCATGTCGATGGCGTGCAGGCCGTAGCGCTGGCCGAGAACGCGATCGAAGGCCGTGGGAACTCCCCCGCGCTGCGTGTGGCCCAGGTTGACGGAACGGGTTTCGAAGCCGGTCTTCTTTTCGATGAGATCGGCCAGCGCTTCGCCGATGCCGGAGAGGCGCACGTGACCGAAGGAATCCACCTGCTCAGAGCCGATGACCTGGCCCACTTCAGGCAGATGACAGCCTTCGGCAACCACGACGACGCCGTAATGCTTGCCGTGATCGTAGTTGTATTTCAGAAGCGCGCAAACATGGTCGATGTCGATTTCCTTCTCGGGTACGAGGATCACGTGAGCGCCGCCGGCGATACCCGATGCATAGGCGATCCAGCCGGCATCGCGGCCCATCACTTCGATAACGACGACGCGGTTGTGCGAGTCGGCCGTGGTGTGAATGCGATCGACGGCCTCGGTGGCGATCATGACGGCGGTGTCAAAGCCGAAGGTCTGGTCGGTACCGCTGATGTCGTTGTCGATGGTCTTGGGAACGCCGACGCCCTTGACGCCGTTTTCGCAAAGAAATTGCGTGACCGACTGCGTGTCGTCGCCGCCGAGGGCGATGAGCGCGTCGATCTTGTTGGCCTTCAGGACCTCCTGCGCCTTGTCGATGCCGCCGGGAATCTTTTTGACGTTGGTGCGCGATGAGTGGAGGATGGTGCCTCCCTTCAGCTGGATGCCGTCAATGTTGTCGAGCGTCAGCGGAATGAAATTGTTGTCGAGAACGCCCTTCCAGCCGTTCAGGAATCCTATGAACTCGTCACCGTAATGGTTAATGCCTTTTCTGACCGCCGCATAAATGACCGCATTAAGGCCTGGGCAATCGCCGCCGCCGGTCAATAAAGCAACTCGCATCGCGAAATCTCCTCATAGTGTTTCATCGGCTCATGGAGCCTGACGATCAATCGGGGCGCGAAATGGGATCCTGAGGCAGGAGGATCGCCGCTCTTTACGCCCTTATAAGTGTATCGCGGCGCTGTCAATGGGAATCGTGATGCACCTCACGATGAAACCGGACAGTGAATAGTGGTCAGGTGCAGGCGCCGGTGGTTCAATAAGGTATGCCTGAAAGTGGCGCTGGATTCCTGCTTGCATTTGTCGGCCTGGTGGTTCTCGTGCTGCTGGTGCTGCTGCAGTTGACGCGCCTGGGTTACCTGATCCGTGCCACGATTCCCGACCGGCCGCGGCAGCGAATGTTCATCGCCTCGGTGGCATTTCTCATTACATTTGCCGGCGTGCGGATTCTCGTTCATCGCATCTTGAATCACGAAGGACACATGCAGTGGGTGGTTGTGCGCGGCATGCACATTCACCATCTGGTGTGGGGCATCCTGATTCTGCTCCTTGTCGGCTACGGCTGGCTGCTCGACCTGGGATGGTCGCACTCGCCCACATCGATCTTTCTGGGGAGGCTAATGGCGGTGAGTTATGGCGTGGGCGCCGCGCTCACGCTGGACGAGTTCGCGCTGTGGCTGAGCCTTTCGCCCGATGTCTACTGGACGCGCGAGGGACGGCTAAGCATCGATGCGATTGTGATCTTCGGCGCGGCGCTCGCGGTGGGAGCGTGGGGCGCGCCGTTTTTCGGGGCCCTGCAACGCCTGTGGCAAAGGGAACGGCCGGTGCGCATGGGGATCGGGCAGATCAGTTCGCCGCTTCGCCGCGGGCGGTCGCTTCGTCGGCGTAAAGTTCGTCGATCACCGCCGCATATCTCGCAGTAATGACACGGCGCTTGATTTTCATCGAGGGTGTCAGTTCTCCGGAATCCTGCGACCACTCCTCGGCCACCACGCGGAAGCGCTTCAGCGACTCGAAGTTGGCCAGCGTACCGTTCACCTCGCGGACAACGTCGGCGTAGAGCGCCACGACGCGGTCGTCGGCCACCAGCTCGGCGCGCGACGCGGCCTGAATGCCGTGGTGCTTTGCCAATTCTTCCAGGGCGGCAAAGTTGGGCGAGATGAGTGCGCAGATGAACTTGTGGCGATCGCCTACCAGTGCGGCCTGCGCCACCAGCACGCTGTTCTTCAGCTTGTTTTCGATGGGCTGAGGGGCCACGATTTTGCCGCCGGAGGTCTTGAGCAGCTCCTTCTTGCGATCGGTGATGTAAAGAAAGCCGTCGGCGTCGATGTGCGCGATATCGCCGGTGCGGAACCATCCCTGGCTGTCGAGACACTCGGCGGTCGCCGCGGGTTTGTGCCAATAGCCGCTGAAGACCGAGGGACCGCGAACCAGAAGCTCACCATCTTCGGCAAGCTTGAGTTTAATGTTGCTGAGCGGCATGCCGACGGAGCCCATGCGGTGGTGCAGCGGCGTGTTGAGCGCGATCACCGGCGAAGTTTCGGTGAGGCCATAGCCCTCCCACAGGGCGATGCCTGCGGAGGCGAACCAGCGCGCAGTGTCGACGCCCAGTGGCGCGCCGCCTGAGACGAAGATTCGGACGCGGCCACCGAAGGCCTCGCCGACTTTGGAATAGACGAGCTTGTTGGCGAGCTTCCACAAGAAAGAGTCGGGCCGGCGGCCGTCGTAGATGATATCGGCGAAGCGCGAGCCCAGATGGACGGACCATGCCAGCAGACGCTTCTTGATCGGCGACTGCCCGGCCTTCTGCTCCACCGCCTGGCGAATCTTCTCGTAGACGCGCGGCACGCCGACGATGACCGTGGGCCGGACCTCGCGCATGGCCTGCGGCAGCTTGTCGAATTGCGAGCAGTAGGCCACCTGCGCGCCGTAGTTGTACATCACGTAATCGAGCACGCGGGCGGTGACGTGCGACAGAGGCAGAAAGGAGATGCAGGCGTCGGTTGAGTCGAAGTCGAAGTCGACGGCGGTGAAGTTCTGGTTGGCGGCGATGTTGCCGTGGGTGAGCGCAACACCTTTTGGCTCGCCGGTAGTTCCGGATGTGTAGATGAGGGTGGCCAGGTCGCGCGGCTCGACTGAGTGTGCGAGAGCGTCGAAGACGGGATCGCGTTCGGAGCCGAGAGCGTCGGCGCCGGCGATAAGTTCGCTCATGGCGATGGCGCCGCCGGGCGCGGGAGCGTCCATGACGATGATGTGCTCGAGTTGGGTGTGCGAGCGAACCGCATCGAGTTTGTCGAACTGCTGGCGCGTGGAGACAACGGCGATGTGGCAGCCTGCGTCGCGAATCTGCTCGGCGATCTGCTCGCCGGTGAGCGTGGGATAGAGGGGCACGTCGGCCGCGCCCATGGCGAGCACAGCAAAGTCGGTTGCGGCCCACTCCCAGCGATTCTCGCTGATGAGCGCGATGCGGTCACCCTTCTTCGCACCCAGGCGGAGAAAGCCGGTGGCCAGCGCGCGAACGCGTTGATACATCTGATCGGAGGAGATCGGGTGCCAATTGCCGGACCCGTTTTGCCAAAGGATGGCCCGCGGATTGGCGGCCGCCGCGATGCGAAAGAAGAGGTCGTTGACCGTTGAAATCGGAGGTACTGGAGTCATCTGGCTGTCGATGGGAACGCGAACAATCCTAACACCCGGGACGTGGTGAGTGTACCAAAAGACAGGGATCAGGGATCGGGGGACAGGGATCGGAAAGCAGTGTTCAGGCACCACGGACCGGAGATGAGGGCGAAGACGCAGATGAGGATGTGGATGTGATTTGCGCGAGGCGAGGAGGGACGAGGAGTCCGGCGGGCGCCGGACCCATCGCATTCGACTAAGGCAGGGAGTAGACGGTCTGCAGAACCTTTTCCTGTACGTTGCTGGGAAGCGGCGCGTAGGAGAGAGTTGAGACTTCGCTCTCGCCGGACTTGATGCACCAGCTGAGCATGTCCTTGATAACCTTCTCCTTCGCCATATCCTTCGGCTGCGTGGGAATCAGCAGATAGGTGAAGCTCGAGACGGGATAGGCATTGGGGCCGGGAGCGTTGGTGATCGAGACGCGGTAGTCGGCGGGCATGTTTTTGACGGTGGCTGCGGCCTGCGACACGCCCTCGATCGACGCTTTGAGCCAGGCGCCCGCGGAGTTGCGGATGGCGCCATAGTTGATGTGGTTTTGCTGCGCGTAGATGAGCTCGACGTAGCCAATGGCGCCGGGCAATTGGCGTACAAGCCCCGCCACGCCCTCATTGCCCTTGCCGCCCACGCCGGTCGGCCAGTTTACCGAGGTGCCCTTACCGGGACCACCGGCCCATTCTTTGCTGATCTTGCTCAGGTAGTCAGTCCAGATGAAGGTGGTGCCGCTGCCATCCGAACGATGAACGACGACGATCTTCTGGTCGGGTAGGTGGGCACCGGGGTTGTCCTTGGCGATGCGCGGATCGTTCCAGTTGGTGATCTTGGCCAGGAAGATGTCGGCCAACACGTCGGGGCTGAAGCGGAGGTCGTCAACACCGGGAACGTTGAAGACCGGAACGTCGGCGCCAAGCACGGAGGGAATGTGAATCAGTTTCACGCCGCATGAAGCCAGCAGATCGTCGGTCATGGGCATGTCGGAGGCGCCGAAATCGACAGTGCCCGAACAGACCTGCTTGATGCCGCCGCCGGAGCCGATGGATTGATAGTTGACTTCAACGCCGGGATGCGCGGCGCTGTACTCGTTGAACCACTTGGAATAGATGGGGTACGGAAACGTGGCGCCGGCTGCGGTGAGTTTTTGGGCCTGAGCCGCGCTGAGCGCCAACATGAACAACGCAATGACAAGCAACGATTTTTTCACGTTTTGCTCCCTCTTAGAGTTTCTGCCGAAGATCATTGTCAACGCGGAATGTTACGGAGAATTGAAAAGTACAGGGAAAAGGGGCCAGGGATCAGGGAATCGAGAATAAATGACCGGCTGAAGGCCGTATTCCGCCTCGCGTGCCCGGAGGGGGCCCGATCGGCGTTTTGCTGGGGGTATCCCCCTCCCATCTCTGGAAGAAAGTATTGTGTTTTCCTGGGCTTGCGGGAAACCTGGTGCCGCAAGAATTTCATTCCACAGGGGTCGCCTGCAGAGATAAGACGGTAAAGGAGTTACGATCAGAGATAAAAGATCAGGGATCAGTGATCAGAAATACCACGACCTCAGAGCCGTTTTTCTTCTTCTGAATCTATTGTGCGATAAAACAGGATAATGATCTGCAAACATCGGAAATCTTAAAGTCGATGAATCGATACGAGTTACGTGCAAATTCAGGGCCGAGGGGTCTTGACAGGCATTTTCTCCGACCATCCGACACCAGCGCGGGCAGCATCAGCCCGCAAGTAAACGCCCATCCGTGGCGTGTTGCTGACCATCTGAAACCGAAGCCGTTCCGCGAGTTCTGCTGTCTGGGGCCCACTGGCGCCGTATCGCACAAAAAAATCCAGCTGCACAGTTCCCTGCTTGTTCAGCGTGTCAAGGATTTCATCGAGCGCGAATTGCGATTGGTCTTCGAAGGTCCAGGGCTCGATCCTTTTCGGGCGCAGCATGATGAACTTCAAGTCGGTCCAGGGAGCATTGGTGAGAATCGCCTGCGATTCGCGAAAGTAGGTCGCAGCCGCCCAAGTATATGGATCGATGAACTCCAATCGGCTGGATTCCGTGACGATTGCTCCGAGGGAGCCGGATTTGACGAGTGGAACATTCAGGGCGTTGTCCAGATCGCGGGCGGTACTCGATAGATAGTGCCACTGGGAATAGACGACGACCATTGCGCCTGTCAGGGCGACGATTCCAACCGCGGACGTACACCAGCGAGGAGGATTGATTGCAGCCGCGCCCGCAAAGAGGAAGACCACCCAGTAAATGGAGAAACGTTCTCCCAGGTACGAGCCTCCAATCAGAAATTCGGGAACGGTGAAGCTAAGAGTGAAGAAGAATACGGCGAACAGAATTGGCAAAAGAGAAAGGACATCGATCTTCGCCCGCTTGCTCCAGACTGCAGAAACCACGCCGGCTGCTGTGATGGCGACCAGGGCGACGAAAACTGCGCAAGCCAGTTTGTACACATAGGGCGATTCGAGCCGGTGGAGCAGAATCTCTGTTGAGAAGCGAATGAAGATGCTCCTGGGAACGTCGGGAACTTTATGCGGTTTCGGGATATGTCCGATGAAACGCAGAATCCAGAGGCAGAAAGCGATTCCCATGACGGCCAAGACGGCGATGGGTCGCCCTAATTCCCGAAGCGAAGTTCGCAGTGTGCGGTGCCGACCGGATGTATCCTGGAGAACCATTGCGCATGTATAGAGGCACGCAAAGGCAAGAAATGCAGCCAAGGGAACAGGATGCGTGAAGGCGAGTAAGAGGAAACCGGCAAATAGAATCCCGATTCTCAGGAGAGTCAGATCCTTCATCCACCGCATCCAGAAGCCAATGAGAAAGAGAGAGAGGGCCATGCCCAGCGCATAATTCACAAAACCCATATAGATATAAAGATTGATGCAGAAAAGTGCGCCGGTCAGCGTCCACGGGACGGATTCTCTCGTGATCGATCGCAGCAGAAACCAAAAGCCAAAGATGAACGTGAGCGCATAAGCACAAATGAGTATTTTCTCGCTCATCCATGGAGAAAATAGACGCTCAAGCCCGACCAGGGAGAAGTATTCGACCATATAAGGGGTCAGGTAGGACTTGATTTCGAAAAACTGAGGATACGGCCCGCTGTGGGAGAGAAGGCCGCGCAGCACATCGACGTAATAAAGGTGAACCGGCCCATCATGGCTGGGAAAGAATGGCAGCGAAAAAATCATTGCTACGGTGCATGCCGCGAAGGCAAACGGCGCCAGAATCCAGAGAAGCGCAATTCTGCTGTGCTCAGGGGTTCGATCGCGGCTTTGGTCTACCGGCTGCGTGCTGTCCTGCGGATTATCGACGCTCATCGATTACGCACCTCGGTGACCCATTATTCATGACTGGTTGCATTGCTTCCCACCCTTCGCTTCGCGAAGGATGGGGCGCCGCAGGACAGATTCAACCCTCTCGGCGTCCACACTAGACGGACTCGCAAGTTTTATGCGGCCCCTCTTGTCGACCGAATCTGCCCTGATGAACTCCCGGATCTCGCGAATGGTCCGAGCGATCATCGACACGACAGACATCACCAGCCCGCAGATATCGAGAATCGCGAGAGCCGAGCCTGCCAGGAATGTCGTGAATCGGTGATGCCCAATTTGTTCCTCCAAAGGCTCAATATTGCGAATTCGCAGTATTCCTTAAGAAGAATCAATAGAGCTACACAAACTCTCTCGTGGCGATGGCCCCTTGTCAATAGAAGAGACGCCACGCAGTATCGACTTCTTCGAAAGCCGCACAAAGAACGGTGAAACTTTGCGCTATTCCTCTCTGTCTCACACCGTCGCGGCGTGGGTGGGCGGCGCGGGCTGAGGTTGAGGCGCGGATTGCGGCGCGGGCGCCAGCGGCAGCGTGAAGTGGAAGGATGCTCCTTTGCCCAGCTCGCTTTCGCACCAGATGCGTCCGCCTTGGGCCAGCACGATGTGCTTGACGATGGCGAGGCCGAGACCAGTACCACCGGACTCGCGCGAGCGGGCCTTGTCGACGCGGTAAAAGCGTTCGAAGATGCGCTCCAGGTGCTCGGAAGCGATGCCGGGGCCGAAGTCCTGAATGGTGAATTGCACTTCCGACGGCAACTGCCGCGCGCCGACGCGGATGCGCTTGCCGGACTTGGCGTACTTGAGCGAATTCTCCATGAGGTTGCCGAAGACCTGATGCATGGCGTCGGGATCGGCCATGATGAGCGCGTCGGGCGCGCCCGCAGATTGAAGTTGAACGCCAGAGTCGACGACGATGCCGCCGATGGAATCGATAGCATCCTGCAGCAGCACGCTTGCGCGGACGGGCTGAAGTGAGAGCTTGTAGTCGGGGCTCTCAACGCTGGCCAGTGCCAGCAGATCCTCGGTGAGACGATTCATCCGGCTCGCGTTCTTGAGGATGACACCTAGAAATTCGAGCGTGGTTTCGGGGCTGGGGTTGGGCGTTTCAATGAGCGTCTCGACGTAGCCCTGGATGGACGTAAGCGGCGTGCGCAGCTCGTGGCTGACGTTGGCAACGAATTCGCGTCGGGACTTTTGGGCGGCTTCGATGCTGGTGACATCGTGCAGGACGATGAGCGCGCCACCGGAAGGCAGCGGAGCGGCGTTAATTTCGAAGACGCGGCCCGGAGCGAGCAGGCTGGCGCGGCCCACGCAGAGCTCGCGGCGCTCGAGCGCCCCGCGAACGCAGGCCAGCAGCTCGGGATCGCGGACTGAGTGGACGAGCGGGCGGCCGGGAACGAGCTGCGAGCCGGCAACGCTCTGCATAACCGCGTTGGACCAGCGAATGAAACCGGCGGAGGTGATGGCGACGACCGCCTCCTGCAGGGAGTCGAGCATGACCGCCAGCTCGTCGCGGCTGCTCTCGAGCTCGGCGAAGTTCTTGTCGAGGCGGACCGCCGTTTCGTTCAGGGCGGCTTCCATGACGGAGAGCTCGTCGATGCCGGCCAGAGCGGCAGCAGCGGGGCTTGGCGAATCGATGCGGGCCTTTAGGTCCCCGCCGGCGACGCGGCGCGCGAACGTGACGACGCGGTGGAAACGCGCGGAGATGCGGCCGGCAACGAAGGCCGCGAGAGGAATGGCGACGGCCAGCGCGATGAGGCCGGCCCAGAGCGCTTCGCGGCCGATCGCGGACAGTGTGCTCGTGGCGGTGCGCTCCACAAGGGCGTGGAAGACAAACTCCATCACCAGCGCGTAGGTCACGAGCACGATGACGAAAAGTCCGAGCACCCTGGTGAAGACTTTGGAGGTCATAAAGGCAGCTATTAGCTTTCAGCTATCAGCTTGGCATTGCAGCAGCCGGCATCTTCAACTCGAAGGCGTTGAAAGCTGATAGCTGAAGGCTGAGAGCTTGTCCTTACGCGCTTTTGGGTAGTTCAAAGCGATAGCCGGCGCCGCGCACTGTCTTGAGGTAGCGCGGATTTTCCGGGTCGATCTCGATTTTCTCACGAATTCGGCGCACATAAACATCGACCGATCGCGGCGTGACGAAGCGGGCGTCGCCCCAGACGGCATCAAGCAGGTGGTCGCGGCTGAAAACGCGCCCGGGATGGCGCGCGAGGTAGTCGAGCAGGCGGAACTCCGTGGCAGTGGTAGTGGTGAGTTCGCCGCGGACATTGAGCTGCATGGCGCCGGCATCGATGATGATCTCTTCAAAGCTGATGATCGCGGGGGACGTGGGCCGCTCGAAGCGGCGCAGCACGGCCTTGACCCGCGCCACGAGCTCCCGCGTGGAGAACGGCTTGGTGATGTAGTCGTCGGCGCCGAGATCGAGGCCGAGGACGCGATCGTTTTCTCCGGCGCGCGCGGTAAGGAAAATGATGGGAATAGTGGAGAGGCCGGCGTGATTACGCAGGCGACGGCAAACGTCGAGGCCGTCGCCGCCGGGAACCATGATGTCTAAAAGAAAGAGTGCGGGCGGCTTGCGCTCGGCGTCGGGAATGAGATTGGTAGGGGTGTGAAAGAGGCGTGCTTCAAAGCCTGCCGCTTCAAGGTGATGTTGCACCAACCGGGCGATATCGGTGTCGTCTTCCAGAACAAAAACGGATTGGCTCAAACCGTCAGTCCTCGTCCCGCGGCCGGTTGAGATGCTCGGGATGGGTTGACCGCTGGGAATCATTAACAGGGTAATGCACGCATGCGAAAGGATTGCAAATGTTTGATGAATTTGAGCCGCGCGACGACGTGAAGAGCAATTTCAGCGCGGAACCTCAGAAAAGGCAGGATCGAAGGTTGGATATCCTTGCTGCGGGTTATTCCCGGATGACGCGTCTTCGCCCGATGTGCGCGGTGAAGGCAGGTCTCCGGTTTCGAGCCCCGGTGGACGACCGGAACCTGTGCGCCGCTTCCGAACCTGGCGGATCGCAACCAGAATCAACCCCACAAATGTGAGGACGAGAAGCGTAATGGCCTCGAAGCCGTGCAGTTGCTCGCTCGGCGCGCCTACATCTTCGCCGACGTCGCGGACCAGAAGCGCAAGCCCCACAAACACAAAGACCACATGCGTGCAAAAAACGTGCAGAGAGGCTTTGCCAAGGGTGACAAAGGGTTCGATTGCAACCACCTTGAGCAGATGGCTGCGCAGCCAGTAGGCGACGAGCGACAACGCAGCCAGATTCACGACGCGCAAATGGCCGATCTGCCACTTGTCGATCGCCATCGCCAGCGACTGCTGAGTCAAATGCGGCCCGAGCCAACTCCATCGAACCGCGATGAAGAAGAGGCACACGCCGCAGGCCAGGGCGGCAAGCCAGCTCGGGGGCTCGCGGAAAGCTTCACGGCGCGTTGCGGATCTCGCGCCGATCCAGAGTCCGACCGTCCAAACGCCTTGCCACGCGAACAGGTTGAAGGCCCCGGTTTCCTGGAGCGGGATTTGGAGATGCGTGAACGAGACGATCCAGTTGTGAACCAGATCGCGCAGGCCAAATTGAGCCAGCGCCCAAATGCAGCCGCTGGCGAACAGGATCCTCCGCCAGCCGAAGCGCACAGCCGCGGAAAGAAGGACCGGCGTGAAGAAGAGAAACGTGACGTACATGGGAAAAATATCGAGCAGCGGCGGGCAGTAGAGAAGAAGGACCTATCCAACGATGGCGATAAACGGATGCGCGAGATAGAAATCGAGGAGATTGCTGATGGCGGCCTTGTGGGTCTGCATGGCGAAGGCCGCCGCAACCGTGAAGGCGAACGCCAGCATCACGAGATGGTAGCCGTAGATTCTGAGCGAGCGCTTCCACAAGCGGTTGCGGACGCCGGGTGCATCGTAGAGCAGGTCGCGAAGGTAGATGTGGCCGACAAGCAGCGCCGAGACGAACACAAAACCTTCCGCGGAAGAGATAAAGCCCAAAGGGGAGTTGACGAAGTCACTGAAGCGCGTAGGCAGATGCGTCAACGTCATCCAGACGAGGAATAGCCCGCGCAGGGCGTCGAGCTCGGGGAGGCGCTCGGGATGAGGGAGCTTCATGTGCGCCAGTGCAGCCGGGGGAAGACGCGGCGTTACACGATTAGACGCTCCCGGGCTAGGCCGGTTGCCAATGCCTGAAAACAGACGTTAGCGCGATGGGATTCAGCTCACGGCGTGGCTCTGTGCTATTTGGCGCGCACGAGTTGGGTTTGCGCCGCGATTACCGCTTCTTTGCTGATTTGGAAGCAGATTTCTTCGCTGCCGGCCTGGATGATTTCGCCGGTGCTTTCCTCGCCGGCTTGGCGGCCGGCTTTGGCCGCGGCTTAGCCTTTGCTGGCTTTTTTGACGGCTTGGAGGCGGCTTTGACCGACTTCTTCGCAGGCGGCTTAGCCTTGGCGGGAACCCGCGCCTTGGCGGCAGGCGTGGGAGCTTTCGCTGGTTTGGCCGGGGCCGGCGCAGGCTTCTTGGCCGCTGGAGGTTGCGCTATCAGCGGCTGAGCTTTTGCCGGGGCGCCTTTTGTGGGAGCTGCGGGCTTTGCCGCGGCCTTGACGGCAGTCACAGGCTTCTGCCCTTTCTTACCGCCGCGGCCCTTGGCAACCGGGGCCTCTTCATCTTCCAGATCCTCTTCTTCCTCGTCTCCCTCGTCGTCGATTTCAACGGCCAGAACGCCCTTGGGCAGGACGTCGAGATCGAGCTCTTCGTCGTCGGCGACGATGGGGACGATATCTTCCTCTAACAGGCCTTCCTCCGCCTCTTCCTCTTCCAACACCGGCTCCTTGATCCGGGCTTCGGCACGGCGGCCACGCGTGCGCTTGATGGTGACCGGCGGAGGTGGCGCAGGCGGCGACCAGGGCTCAAGCCAGGCGCGCATTTCTTCCGGTGTCGTGAGCTTGCCGTCGATCAGTTCCAGGAAAATCTTCTCAATGAGTTCAGCGTACTTCGGCAGCTCGGGGGTAATGCGCATCTCGAGCATGAGGGCGTGCGGAATACGCTGGCGGGCCTCAGGCCAGACTTTGAGGAAAAGGTTGAAGCGTTCCTGAACCTGCTTGTCCTTACTTGTAAAACCAAGCCAGAGAATTGCTTCAGGATCATAGTTCATGAAGAGCTTGAAACAGGCAGACGGCTTTGCGTTCTGCTTGGAGAGCAGCACCTTGGCGAAACCCGAGGCCAGCGAATCGAGCTTATTCCACTCCTCGACAAAACCCGGCCGCAGCAGCGATTTCTTGAGCGCGGAGAGATCGCGCGACTGCATTTTTGCAGTGAGCAATTGCATCTGGGCTGCGGACATATCGGGGTGGATGCCCTGCATCTGGAGCTGGACCGCGAGATCGTGGAGGCGATTGAGCTTGGCCTCGTCGGCCTTGGCAGGGGTCCATGCCGGGAAGAGGAACTTCATCCAGCCTTCGTCGTCGAGTGCGCGAAGAACTTTGAGCGCATCTTCCTCGTGGCCGATCTGCTCCAGTTCCTGCCTGCGCTCGTGTGGGGTGATGAACTCGATGGTGCCCTCGGCTTTGGCGTTGTCGTAGCGGGCCAGGGTTCTGGGGTCCATTTCCCAGTCAAGGCGCGCGCGGTAGCGGACGGCACGGATGAGCAGCGCGGGATCTTCGATAAAGCCGTAATTCGAGACGAGGCGCAAGGTGCGCATTTCAACGTCGGCCGCGCCATTCAGAGGGTCCATAAAAAGGCCGTAGGATCCCTCATTAAGGGAAATGGCCATCGCGTTGACGGTGAAATCCCGGCGGCGAAGGTCTTCCTGGATTGAGGCAGGATAAAAGACAGGGTTGCCGGGCTTGGGGTACTCGATGCGGTGGGTGCTGACAACGTTGACGCGCACTGTACCGGGAAAGCACAGGTAAAGGCTGCGTGAGGCCTCGTCCTCGCCCCATATTTTTCCACCGAGCTTCTCCAGTGGTTTCTTGAGCTTAAGTGCATTGCCGTGGAGCGCAACTTCGAGCTCGTGGACGGCATGACCGCTGGTGAGGTCGCGGACTGCGTCGCCTGTGAGGAAAAGGATATTTCCTGCGTCGCGCGCTACAGTGCGCAACTGGGTAAGGGCGTGGCGCTGATCTGCCGAGAGCCGGTTCTCCAGGAGGTAAATGTAGTCGGGCATGCCCCTAACCTGATTCCACCGTCTAGACCGCAGCCCAAGTGCCTGATGGTGTTGCCCTTACGGTGCGATACGCGGAAACTTGCAAACAAGAACATTAACACAAGTTGAGCCGGAAGGCCAGTGTTTGCATGGTTTTGCTGCAATTCAGGTGTGGGAATCGCGGGCGAATTCTCGCTCGATCCGACAGGCCAGTTGCCACAATGAGCAACAGGACCGATCCCCGCTGGGCGCCGGAAGCGTGGACTGACCCCCAAAAGTGAGACAGGTTGTAAATTGACAGTTTGCAGGGAAAGGGGAGCTGCAAATGGGTCAGAGGTCGAAGTACCGGAAGTTTACCGAAGCCTACCGGGAGCTGGCGGTGCGCCG